>QQTW01002791.1_pt1 | contig 12785 bp, 16 predicted proteins | sample 1904831 | NCBI WGS metagenome assembly QQTW01 (sample SAMN09435610, study PRJNA476489) | Subsurface metagenome, whole genome shotgun sequencing project. | reverse complement strand
CCCCCCCCCCTCTCTCTCTCTCTCTCTCTCTCTCTCGCGGCTGAAATACCCAATACCCAATACCCAATACCCAATACGACATTCTTGCATTGCATAAAGCATTCCAGATATATTGGAATTGGAACGCCCTTCCGATATCATCGTCTAGTACTGATGTCTAACTGTTCGAGAACGAAAACGAAATATATATCTCTCTCTCTTCCCCTTACTTTAACCAACCCGCAGAAATGATCGAAACGGAGCGAGCATGTCTCACTCCCCACAACTCCGCTGTCGCTGTCGCTGTCGCTGTCGCTCTCGCTTCAAATCCCGGGCTTGGATCGCTCATTTGTCGTCTGTCATCTCCCATCTGCCATCTCGCATCTTGTGACCCTCGGATCCCAGAGTCAAACGAATCCACGCAACCCCCCCAATCGCATTGAAGGTGCCCGTAACCACCAACCAACTTCTTGCACGCTGACCCACTTTTACAGATTGAGAGTTTTTGGATCCTGACTCTGAAGCAGCATTGCCTATTACTAGCATAGGATAGGATTCCAATGCGATGTGGCCGGGGATCAGTACCAAAACCGGCCCCCCCACTCTGTGCTCAAACTCTGCCGGGTGAAAAGGCGTGGGTATCATGACAGACCGAGAAACAAAGAAAACGGGTTTATGTTTCTTCGACTCTGGGGATCACGGATCTAGAGATGGACGAGCTTGTATGATTCATGACCATCACCGCACAGTCCATCGCCAGGTTTTGCAAGTGTAAGCCTCAAGCTCCCAACCAACTGCCCTCCAATGCAACGCGGTCCGGTCTCAGAACAGATCCGGCTGGACGGTGGCGTTTGTGAAGTTATTATACACGACGCCGGTGCCGCTGAGACCGGTGGCGGCGGAATCGATGAGGATGCCCGGCGCGGCCATGAAGTAGGCGTAGCGCGCGACGTCAGGCTGCTGGTCCATCCACGGCATGACCTGCTGCAGGAAGGCCTGCAGCTCGGCCTGGGTGTAGGGGTCCTCGTTGTTGAGGGCGAACTCGGTGACCCAGATGGGACGGCCGTCGGCGATGGCGCGCGTCTGGTTGACAAAGTACTCGAAGTAGGAGGCGCCGGCGAACTTGTTGGAGTACCAGTGCACGTTGATGAAGTCGACGGTGCAGCCGGTGCAGTTGCCCAGGAACCATTCGAGGTAGCTGAGCCCGGAGGGTGAACCGGCGTTGGTCACCGCCGGTGCCCCCAGCTGTGCTCGCCCCGCGAACGGCTGCATGTATTGCTGGTACGTGCTGACCGAGGCGTTGACGCTCATGCAGGCGGAGCCATCGAAACAGACGTCCGGTTCGTTGAATGACATGAGCGCTGGAGCGCCTGCGTTGATGGCAGTCTGGGCGGCGGCGGGCCAGGCGTTGAGCAAGCCCGGAGAGTTGCTGTATAGGAGCGGAATATGCTGTATAGCTGGATTGTAGCCGCATGTTGTTTGCCCATTGGGACATGCTTGATAGAACCAATTGTAGGCCCAGGAGACGCGAGAGTTCTGGCCGGACAAGGAAAAGGGCATGGTCAAGTTTGCCTGATTGTAGGCAAGACCACGTTTGCCATTGTTGGGAACTGGTATTGGCCCTGTCGTAGAGACAGTGTTCGAAGAACTCGAGGTCTGTACGGTAGATCCAGAAAGGCTCCTTGAGGAGCTACTTGAAGCGCTTTGAAGAGAGCTAATGGATGAGGCCGAGGCTGAGAGAGAGCTGCTGGAGCTGGATACTGTATTTGGAATACTTGAGAGGCTTGTTAAAGCAGCAGAAACACTCGTAGAACTAGAGGTGGGTGGAAAAGGCGAAGAGCTTCTAGAGGAACTTATAGTGGAGCTTGAGGACTGACTGAGGTTACTGCTGCTGGGACTTTGAGTAGATACCGGTGAGGATGATACACCAGTGGAAGCTGTGACCGTAGATGGCCTTGAGGAAGACAATATCTCAGAGGTGCCAAGTGCGCTTGAAACTGATGAGCCCGACGTGCTCATCGGTTGTGGTGAAGAGGAGGACCCGGAAAAGGCTGTAGAGCTGCTACTTGCTGATGAGGAGGTGGCCAAGTTGGATGTCAAGCTCCTGGTCGAGGAAAATGTAGAACTAATGCCCGTCGAGGAGCGTAACGTGGAGGCTGTAACCGTTGAGCCTGCAAGACTTGATTGTGCCGTGTCGGACGTTACAGAAGTGGAAGTCGAAAGCCCCGGATTGTCGGAGATGTCCACGTTGGACGACAGCACTCGGCTAGAGGCTGTCGTCTGCGTGCTTGAGCTTGCGGACATCGTAGTCGAAGTGATGTAGACAATCGTGTCCGGGCTAGTCGATTGTGGAGAGTTCTCAGACAACTGACTGGACAAGTATTCTGAAAGCTGACTGGAGTAGGGATCAACTCCTTCACCAGTAGCCGAGGATGAAGATGTCGGTGATGTGGTGATATAGACAACAGTATCTGCGCTCGTGGAAATAGGGGAGTTTTCCGACAATTGACTGGAAATGTAGTCGGAGAGCTGATCCGAGAAGGGCGTGGTCGGCAATGAGCTACTTGGACTGCCCAGTATCGAATTCAAGATGGCCAAATTGGTTGCAGCATAAGCAGATCTAACTCCAGCTTGAGCTCCTAGAAATTGGGCAGTACCATCAATGGACGAATACAGAGTACATGTTTCTCCGGTGAGAACGGCAGCTACACAGTTGTTGGTAGTGTCGCAGGTGGCGAGGCACGCTTGAATGGAAGATTGAATGGACCTTTTCTGCACACTGATATCGTCGGCTATGACGGTGCCGCTGAAAGTCCGGTTGCACTGAACTTGGTAGCTGGCGCCATTCTCGTTCACATATTGCTGTCCCTGACATCCGGGACAAATTGTAGAGTCAACGCATGTGCCGGTGGTGCTTGGTGGATTCGAGGAAACGCTTGTTGCGAGAGAGTATGTTGAGATTGGACAAGTAACAACTGTAACAGTGGTCGTACGAGTATATCTAACTGAGCAATGTCAGTACCTTGACAGAAAACTTGCTCGCGACATGCCTTGACCTGCTACCTCACTTAGCAAGAAAGGTAGCACGAATAGCGTCAGAGTAGGAAGCATGGTGGCAGACTGAACAGCGCCCGCAGATATGTCACGGGGATGCCTCTCAACGATCAAAATTCGTGGCGTGCCCTAGCTGTTAGATGGAGCACAAAGCCCTACTCGGCGCTGTACGTAGCGAACCCCTGATTCTTGTGAAATCGCTTTGGTTTTTTTAAAAGAGCGGATGGGATGCACCAAATGAATGAAAGAGAGCACCAAGAAAACGGAGACAGCTATAGAAGAATTGGCAACCAGGCCAGCGAGATAGTAGACTCCGAAAGCCAGAGAGATCAGCCATGATTTGAGGAATGTAAACAGATGGACAGTGCTGTGGAATGCTTGGCTCGATCAACAGTTTCCATTTGGCCAAAATACTAGCTGTGGATTCGATTGAGAAATCATTGATTCTTACCCCGAGGTATGCTGGCCGTCACATAAAAGCACGAAACTGCTGTCCTTCGATCTGCGGGATAAACGTTCGGTCGTCTGCACGTACCAGAAAGTGAAGATATATAGATTGTTGGCCCGTCGACTGGCCTCACCGCATGTCTTCCAGAGTCTGAAGACTGAAGACCTGCGATATCAATAGCAAGACCCAGCTCAGCTATCGTTGGCCCATTGTTATGTTCCCTCGTCGTCCCATTTGTCGTGCTGGAGTAAGGAGCAAGATCTTGTCTAACTGCGCTAAGGACCCAGATGGAATGACATTCTGACTGCTGTTGGCAAAGATCCTGCCATATTCCCGGGTGTTGATGTAGTCTCGAGCTCATTCTTTCGCTCGTATTTATATAGACGAAGAGTATTGACGTGCGCGCATAGATGACCATCTGCGGCGCCTTCAAAAACCCCCATCTGGCGCTGACAGCAGTCCTTGGTGATTTGCGCTGAGCTTGACTGACAGGTGCGAGACCTGTCCAGATAGAGATGGTTCGTTCTAGGACGGTATGCTCATGACGAATAGGCAACCTCAACGCCCACGCTACCTTTCCACCTCTTTTCTATTCCACTACCGCCACTACCCAGCCCAGATCCAGCCATCTGATACCTGTGATTCGACGTACTGGTTGGCGCTATGTTGAAACCGGCGCTAACAAGCAGTTCTTTGATCCTGCCTGTCCACAGAGCCCTGAAGTTCCAATTGTCGTCCACTCTAAATCTGATTACACTTTCGTCGAGTTTCTCTTCCTTGTCTTTGCTTTGATGAAAGAGTTTTTGCGTATCATCCAGCCACTGCGCCGCCTTCTCCGTAGCCCAGTCTAACCCATCAAACTTGGACACCGTCCTCCGAGATGTGTGATGCTGGCGCCAAATTTCGGCACCAAGCACATACTCGCTTTCCCAGCTGTAGACGTTGAAGCCGAAGCGTGACGAGAGAGCTAGATTTGGAGTGGGCTTGATCGAGTATGTGGATGCTAAGCTGCCTGTCAGAGGTGTGGCAGTCAATGTCATTGTGTAGGGAACTGAAGAAATCGCAGTTGAGGAGAAAGTATTTGCTGCGGCGCTTGTTAAGGCTGCTGAAGTGCCAGCAAGGGGCTTCGAAGCGGCGGCGGAAGAGGTGGACACAGAGGTTACGGGTGGAAGGGTAGTGAATCGTAAGCCTGTGCTTAAGCCAATGACGGAGCTGAGAGGGCTGTAGTAGACTTCTGCACCCGCAGAGAGGAGGCTCGGCTTCGGTCGATATAAGTAGGGTTCTGCTGAAATTGGCAGATCGCTAAGACCATCAGTGGGGCCTGCTCCAGGGTCGCTCAGCCGGCTCCGCTGTGTAGCAGGCTCTGTCAGGCATCCAAAATTCCACAAGCCTCGAAGGCCAAGTAACGCTGAATCTGTCGACCCAAGTGCCTCCACTCTACATTGTCCCGTATCATATTGTAAATGTGCCAGTACCGAAGCTGGGGGAGGAGAAGAAGGGCCTGTAGTGGGTGCAGTCGTTGATTTTGAATTTAGGGATAGATTGAAAAGGGTGCGAGGGTTGATTCGGCGGGTATAAAGAGCAGTGAGGACAGTAGGAGGCGGCAATGCCAGTGTTGCGTGAAGCAGTGTGGGCTTTCTTGCTCCATCCAACAAGACGTGGGTCTTGGGAGGAACGGTGGGGAGAACAATATCGTGATAGCCCCGGATCAGGCTGCGCAGCGGTATGGAGGGAGTGGCAGAGGGGATCCCATCGAGCGACACGTTTGAGTAGAGATACGAAAGAGAACCATCAATCACGCCGAGAGTGGAAAGAGTGTAAGAGGTCGCAAAATGCGGAGTGGAGAGGGAGGAGACATTGAGGCAAAGGGATGTCGGTGTAGAGAAGGAGAGGAGCGCTGCATGGTCAGGTCAACGCGGTGATGGATCAAAAGGTATACAGGTTATACCGTCTGATGTAGCTGTCAGGGAAGAGTAGCTGTTGTCGCGATTCCAATCAGTGGCATCTCCGAAGGCGTAGAGGACATAGTCCATGAACTTGAGCATCTTGAGCCAGCCGTTCACATCAACAGCGGAGTCGACCTGGCCTACGAAGCACGATGGAGAGTACAGCCACTTGCTCCACACGCCATCTGCAAGGAAAGCGAAGGGAGGCCCATCTCCTCGTCGACCTCTGTCCTGACTTGGATGACCAGTCAGCGATTCCAGCGATGCCAAGCCCTCCTTTGCACTGGAATAAAAGTTGGAGCTGGCGAAGCAGTCATCACGAGGAATACAGAGATCAGAGGGAATGAATCATTGAGGATAAACTCCTCCTTCACATCCAAGCCTGTCTTTCGTTCCTTGAAAACTGAAACTCCGTCGGGTCAGTCCACAACAACATTAGCAGGCTCATCACCTTCGAGAGCTACAAGTACAGAATGGTCAAGCTCAAGGAAGTCGAAGACGAGCATTTCGCCGACAAGCCCGCAACTACAAAGAACGACGCGCTGCTGGAAAACGACGATGACGATTATACAGACACAGGTATGAACCTCCATGTCTTCTCCCCCCGTCCTGATACCGTCACGCGAAGACAAAAAAAACAGCAATCTTCCCATCAAAGCCACTTGCTAACCACACGACACACTCCCCAGACTCCGAGATCTCAGTAGCCTCGGACCTTGAAGTACAAACGTCGGAATCGCTTCTCGATCGGGTCGCGGCGCTCGTCGACATCATCCCACCCTCCACCCGCGGCAAGATCGCCTCTACATCCTCCTCCATCGCCTCTCTCACCAGCTCCGCCTTGGGCTTCACAGGCAAGAGCCTCTGGGTGGTATCGACCAGTATTTTACTGTTGGGCATTCCATACGCTCTGGCTTTTGGCCAGGAGCAGGAGATCATGGAGCGGGAACGCGAGGAGGGACTGATGCGGGAAGGTGCCAGCTCGGTGAGTTCAGCCGCATTCCCCATCGTGTTACAGCAGTTGTCGTCAAGCTTCAGACGTCGATCGTGAGGAGTAGATGGACCGGGCTAACCATCTCGCCAGATGCTTCAAGCTGGCGAAGCTGGCGCGCCAGGGGTGACAGCACCGCAGGGAGGGCAGGGAGGGAGGCCTTCACTGTAGAAATCGGAAGGCCCCGATCCTAGAAGGATGAAAAGAAATTCTGAGCGACGTTTCGACTCCATGCTTCGTCACGCTGCAAGGCGCTTGTTGTGGCCCGAACTTTCCGGCTCATCATGCTGCTGCGTTCTGTGCCTCGAATGGACGTATGTTCTGGACATATCATGATTCTACTCACCTCTAGTGAATAAACGACTCTCTCCATCCGTCTGCCGAGTGTCTACCTCATACCCTCCATCTTCACCACCTACTACTCTCTACCGCATAAGACCGCAAGCCATGCTAGCTAGCTAGCAATCAAACAACACCCAATCCCACTCCCTTCCCCATGTATAAGCCTCCTCTTTCTCCTTCATCTGCACAAGTCTCCTTGCGCAGCTTACTCCAACCCCTCTTCCCATACCCATACCCATCTTCCTTATTCCTGATTCTGAATCCAATCCTCCACAGCACTCACATAAACCAGACCGACTCTAACCCTACCCCGATCGGGAAAGAGGGGAAGATGATAGTATGGAAATGGAAGAGCGATGAGATTCATGACGGGATGGAGGAATATCTGAGTGGGTAGTATATCCTAGGGACTCGGAATGTGCACGTGGAAGAAGGAAAGAAAGAGAGAAAGATAGAAAGAAAGAAAGAAAGAAAGAAAGAAAGAAAGAAAGAAAGAAAGAAAGAAAGAAAGAAAGAAAGAAAGAAAGAAAGAGCATACTGCTACTGCTGCTGCTATTGCTACTGCTACTTGTCTGAGGATCCAGAATGCTTGAACGCCTACCGCTCCGTGGCCTGTACAATCAATCGCATATGGATATATATGGTAAACGACATGCAAGGACGGAGGAATGGGCGCCGGAGGCATCTCAAAGTAAGTAAGAGACACAAACAGAGTCAACACAGCAACGCAAAAACAAGGTATGTAGGTGAGAGAAAGATCCAAGTCAGAGAAGAATGCTAAGTGGTTTCGCTGTTCCACATTTTGGCATCATAGGTACATGTTAGATAGATAGATAGATACACAAATCCCCCAGGATCCCGCACGAGCAGCAGGCAAAACATGCGCCAGCCAGGAGTCGACATCAGACTCAGCGGGCAGCGAGTCGAAGACACCCAAAACGAAAAGCCAACACACAAAAGGACCTTGCCTGCCCCCTCAATCCTGTCCCCCGGAGGTTGGGCTGTACAAATTCGTGCGTCAAGCGCCGCAACAGGAGATTATATAAAAAAAACACGGGCGAAGAAAGGACAAACCAGTCCAACAGTATCCAGCCGTAAAGTATCAAAGGAAGTCGTGAAGATATGAGCCCACCCCCCATTGAAGTAAAACAAGCCCGGCCCTTTTTACCCCTTGTGGTCAAAAAAGAGGCTGGTCAGGAAGGGAAAAGAAGCAAGGCAAAACAAGGGAGAGGGTATACGTCCTGAAAAGAAAAGAGGCAAAACAGCAAGCCGAAAACTCTTTTTAGGAGACGGGAGAAGGCATCGACCATCATCTGTACGATCGGTCATACCGATCGTACCCATCATGTCGATCATGCCCGCTAAACCTCCTCCCCAGCCTCACACCGCTCCGGTCCAAGAGGTCGCGATCATTCTTCCTCTGCACCGCCTCCTCACGATCCCGCAGAGCCTTCTCGAACACATAATCTTCCACCATCCTTTCCCGTTCCCGTTCTCGTTCCAGTTCCAACTCCCGCTCCCGCTCCCGCTCCCGTTCATCTCTCTCGCGATCCAGCATCTCATGAGGGTATGAGAGGCATGGAAGTCGTCGAGAGGGAGAGTAGCTCGAGGTGGAATTAGGTGTCAAGGGCGGGGAACGGGGTTCATATTCCAACCGTCGGGGTTGTACATATCGGATCTGTTCGCGGCGCTCCCGGGACAAGTGGCGACGCGCAGGACGTGCGACGATAGTCTCCACTCGTTCGCGATCACCGTGAAAGCGGCTCTCGCGTCGGGGGGGTTCAATGCGGCGCGGTGGTTCGATGGGGTAGCTCGAGCCACGGTGGTGTTCGCGGTAGGTCTTTTCTCGTTTCTTCATCGAATGTCGACGGTTGGGGCCCAGGCTGCCGCGACGAGCTAACCTCTCATGGTCATCGCCATACGAGGTGTGGGAGCTGTGTTCATCCTCTTCGAAGAAGGCGGTTCCATCATCGCTTTCGCGGCTACTATCATCGCGCATCGGCCTCTGGTTGTGATGATATCCGCCTTTTGGTGGGTTTTGCATAATGATGGGTCCATTCGGCGGCTGTCTGAATCGTGCTTCCGGTCCATCGAAGTTGTCGATCTGCCGATGCTGAAGGGGTGGCGGATGAGGATGCATATTACCTTGTCCATGCGGTGGGAGATTGTGGACGGGGAACACGCCGTCCGCACCATTCTGCGGTGGAAATTGATCGTCAATGATTTGGAAGCCATGCGGCAGTTCCGGCGATGGGTCAGGGTGGGAGAAGGGATCGCCGAATACTGAGTTTCCGGCAGGAAGCGGAGTTTGAAAGGGATCCATGGGATGACCTTGGGGGGGCCCGAATGGCTGTCCCATGCCCTCATTGTAGGGTAGATGTTGTGGTGGCTGCTGTGGTGGCTGTTGTGGTGGCTGCTGTGGAAAGGGATATGCATGCATTGGCCCGTTCTTATCCAGAGGTATACCATCCTCGTTGAACAATCTGTCGCGGTCGAATGGATCTTCACGGCGGTCCTTGCCACTCTTGGCCTCTTTGCCGGCCTTTGACTCCTTCTCTTTGAACTTTGTCTCAAGCCTCAGCGGTTCGTTGATGTCTGATCTCTCTCCGGCGAATGACTGGCTGCGCCGCGTGGATGAAGACTTTTCCTCGTCAGCTCGTATGCGCTGAGCGATGATGACGCTCATCTTCAGATGTTCCCGGATCCGTTTACCACCGACCACCTTGTCCTTTGGGCTGGGAGTGTCGATGTAAACGCAAATCCACTCAGCATCACTACCCGCGTTGGCACGGTTCTTCTCTGCTAGTAGTCGATCAATCTGGGCTCGACGGTCTGGGCTCATTTTTTGCATGGCTTCCAACACCGAGGTGGACTTCTTGCCCTTGGCGACTGTCTGCTCTAGCTCCTCCTGTGGTGCACGAATCCTCTCTCTGTCCGCCACCCTCCAATTCTCCTTTTTCGTAAAAAGGTAGAATTCATGGTGGCTGATGACGGAGGCACCTTTTCGCCTAGATTTGGAAGTTCGAGAAGTGATGTTATTCTTCTTGTTGTCGCTTACTTGGAGCTTCACGAAGTCATCATGAAAGTCCTCGAATGCTGGAGAAAATCGAGCGTCGGTGCCGCCAAAGGAGAAAGGGTCGTGGTGCCCCGGTAGGAAGTCGTCGTCACGTAGTGGGCCGGCCATTGTGAGGCCCAGGGAGCGGAAGCTGGTAGGTTACTGTACACCAGTTGCCAACAACACCCAGCTTCCAGTAAAAGAAATGTCCCAGGGGAACGACGGTTCAATTGGGCCTCCTTGAGAGGTATGTTCAATCGGCGAAAGGCAATGCCCAACACGGCGTAGTTGAACGAGTAAATGAGAAGGAGAAGGTCAAGGGCAAAGTCGAGGCTTGGGCTGGGTTGGGATGATATAAGAAGGCGCAAGCGAGGCTCCAAGCTCAGAGCTCAAGAGGAGGATTTCTAAAAGGAAAGGCGCCAGAAATGTAACTGTGAACAGGGCGAACCACGACTGCGGCAGGGAACTTTCGCGCTGATGCCTTACGATAGCGCGGTCTGATTGACAATAGAGTTTGGGTTAAGGGCAGCCATTCCAGCGGGGCGTTCTGGAGCAGGGCGATGTGGAGCCGGATCTGCTGCATACTACCATGGTAGTAGTATCAGTTAGGGCGTCTTGGGTGCGACAGGCCTTGGGGATTGGATGTGGTATGCGAGTCTGCGGGTCTCCACCAGTCCTGGGCTTAGACAAGCAGAAGTGGGGCTGTGTCTGCGAATGAAGCTCATGCCACCACCACGAAGCGAGACGACGAAACGACGTACCGCGCGGTACTCACCTACTATTCGTGAGAACAGGCGGAGCAGTCTGTAGCAGGGGTAGCAGGGGTAGCACCTGTAGCGGCTGTAGCGGCTGTAGCAGTGGTAGCAGTAGTAGCCGAGCAGTGAGGCCTATTACCTGCATTGGCACCCAATTCTCAATTGACATTTACCGTGCTGTGCTGCAGTGGGTGTGGGCTCTTTGTGGTGGCGGTGCAGAGGGGGCAGAGGGCAGAGGGCAGCGGGGCGTAGGGGCGTTAGGGGCCTAGGGGCATAAGCGCCAAGGTGGAATCGCAGTCTGCCTGTCGCGGTTACAGCCACGATTTCCCGTCAGTGGTCACAGTCATGCTTACTACTACCACTAAGTACTACTAAGTACTAACTTGGTATGTAGTACACGGATAACGCACTGTTAGCAGCTCACAACTTAAGTTCTTGAACCACTGCAAGGACCGTACCGCAAACCTGCTTAGCGAACCAAGTCAGTAGCAGTAGCAGTAGCCGTAGCCGTAGCCGTAGCCGTAGCAGTAACACGGAGCAGGGAGTATGAGAGTACTCGTAGCACATGGACTGTAACAGGTTGAACTTTGGCCAATGTAATCTTGGCAGTAATTCCTCCTCCTCCTCCTCCTCCTCCTCTAAGTAGTACTCCTATCCCTATCCTACAAGCACAGTACCATGGAGTACTACAGAGTACCAACCAAAGCCGGGTTTCTGGCTGTGCAACCTACCAACTACTACCACTAGGCAATTCCAGGCGATTTCATCACCGACGGTCGATTTAGCTTCAGCCTTGCGGTACGGATCACCAACCCAACGAGCCAACTCCCTTTGCCCCATCAGAGCTGGTAGCCGGATGCAGCATAGTACTAATTAGATAGTAGTAGTAAGTAGTTGTAATTAAGAAGTCCCGCCTCGCATGCAGATGCCGCTCCAGAAGAATCGACTCTCTCTCGATCCATATGCGGCCTACATTACCACTGCATTACATCTTCACACTGACATGACCATTGATAAGAGTCAGACCTCTGTCAACTGACCTTATTATCCGCTCGACCACCCATTCCCCGCTAAAATAGTCGCTGCCTTGCGCCCGGTTGGAGCAATGTTGCCCGTGAAGGCGTAGTCTGCGACAGCGCTTGGGGATGAGGGCTTGCATGATGCAGGCTGTAGGCTGCAGGCTGCAGGCTGGATCAGTCCAACCAGCTGGTACACGGGAGCATTATCACTACTACTATCTCCTCCAGAGTCGGGCGTTACCAGGATGCCTTGTTCATTATTATGCATAATTATTATTGCTGATCACCTTCGAGCCGTCCCAACTTCTGTCCATACGCAGAGCTCTCCGTGATTCACAAAGGGCCAAGGGATCTGGGACAACACTCAGGAAGCCGAAGAAAGATATCATGCGGTAGAAAAATGATCTTGCTCTCGCTCAAAACGCCCACCGTCGAAGTGCCATGCCAATACTCTTCCGTAGACGAGCTTATGATGCAGTGCTGATATGGGAGACTCTCGCAAAAGTCCATACGAAGAAAACAAAGTTGGAGGCATTCGCTTCCCTTATGCCATCCTGATTGGAATCCTTGTCATAATCTCTTTGTTGGAAAGAATGTATTACTAATGCGTCTCCTTGATCTCCATCTACATATTAATATGGTACTCCAACCAACAGCAGTCTATGTAAAGTGGCCTGATCCGCCGGAACAGTCACATGCCTGCAGAATTGGTAGAGGTGCAAACAAGGTAGCACCCACCAAGTTCACGCCACCTTTGCAACAGAGCATCGTAGTTCATACAAAGCCTCGCCATCTCGCCCGGCAGGCTTCGGCTCAGCCTCATCATGGCACGTTCGAGCCATCCCGCTCGTACCCCGCATCGACTCCAGTAGTCACCGCAAAGGCACCTTGACATCTTGAACGCCCCGTTTCACAACATCGACAAAGCGCCACCTGGGCGTAGACACAAGTGCCTTGGCAGCCTTGTCATGCTTTTGCAGCCGTCTGCGGCTCTGCTCCATTTCCCACGTCACTCCATGCTCCAGCGGCGGCGCCCCACCTGCAATGCCGCTGGCGAACTTGAGCTGTAGCACGTTTCCGATCTCGTCACAAGCAGAAAGGAAGCGATCCAGATCATCCTTGTTGTGAGCAGCCGACACGCAAAATCTTGCCCGCGAGGAGATCAGTGGTGTAGCTGGATAGCCCACCACAACAAC
>QQTW01002790.1_pt1 | contig 12789 bp, 11 predicted proteins | sample 1904831 | NCBI WGS metagenome assembly QQTW01 (sample SAMN09435610, study PRJNA476489) | Subsurface metagenome, whole genome shotgun sequencing project. | reverse complement strand
GTTTGAGCTTCGACTTATCCAAGAATAGGGATGTCATGTGGTGGTAATCGAGGTCTCTACGTTGCTAGTAATTTGCACGAAGTCCACGCTGGTTTGTTGACAACGTGCAAGGCTAACTCGGTCAGTAGATAGGATAGTTCCGTCGGGTAAATCGATAGATACGTTGTATGCAGAAGTTCCGCCGTTAGCAGGTACGTTAGGAATGGTTAAAACTTCCGCCGCAGAGTCAATTGGACTTTGATCGCCTGTTGTAGCCGGGTTGCCATCGGCATCAAATACGAAGCTTGTACCATTCCAAACATAAGACCTTGAGCCAGAAACACCTGTAGCGCTAATTGTTACAAGCGTATTTGCGGGCAAGTCAGCAAAGCCTAAGTCAGCAGGATTAGTCGGAATGATACTGATGTTAACTGGAGATGAACCGTTGTTTTGCACGGTATTGACAAAAGCAACAGCATTAGGGTTAGTCGGATCGTTATTTGCTGGAGTGTCTGTAGTGGGGAAACTAGCGGCTCTGTTGGTGAAGTCGTCATTGTTGTTGGTTGGGCCTGTGGCTCCGGCGGCTCCTTCAGGTCCTAAGAGAACTGTGGAAACTCCTGGCGCGGGGATATTGTAAACGTTGTCTTCACCACCAAAAGGTGATGTGGTAGTGTCCGTACCACTATTGTTTCCTGGGTCGATTCCATCCGTCGTTGGTACAGCAACACCAGTAGTAGGTACATTCGATCCCGGCGTGCCAGCATCAATGAAGTTACTGGGGCTTTGGTCTCCAGATTCGTCGTAAACTAAGGTAGTGCCATTATTGCTCGTACCAAAGACTTGAGCAATGTTAGCGACTTGACCGCCAGTTGTACCATTAGTACCAAAGGTTGCGTTTGTCCTAACAACGAAAGAGAAACCTGTAACCGTTGTATTGGGAGCAATAGCTGGACTATCGGTAGTCAAAATGTTGTCAGGATCGTAGATAAAACCAACTCTAGTTACGCTAGTTGCTGGGTAGGAAGTAGGAGTTGTGAGTGTCCATACCGCTTGGTTCGCTGGAGTTGATGTCAGTGTTGAACTATATACAACACGCCAACCTACAGGAGCAACGGGAGTTGCATTTAAGCTCGTGCCTACGGGAATAGCATCAGATATGAGGATAAACTTAGTGGTTGTGTTGCCGTCAACGCCACCACTAAGAGTCGTACCTGTTAAAGGTGCAGCATTGAAAGTTGTACTACTAGCAGCCGGTGGGCTACCTTCTACTCGCAAGCTCAATCCGTAGGTGAGGAGGTCGTCGTTGGTTGAGTTAGGAGTACCGTTTTGGCTATAACTGGGGAAACTTTTTAGGAGGGTAGCAAAGGCTTGGTCAGTAGCATTAATTGTTGCTGACTGATTGGTGCTGGCTTCTCTTTCCCCGTTGGCAGGAGCAGTGGTTGTAGCTTCACCAACAGGCGTACCAGTTAGAGTATTGTTGTCTTGGGTATAAATGCTACCAGTGGTATTTAAGTAGGGGACGTTTTGAGCCGCCGAAGGAGTTGTGTCACCCAAAGTAACGGTGATAGTTCCAGTGCTAACACTGCTAACTGTTACCGGAACTCGTACCCGAACCGATGCACCAGGTTGGATTTGTCCAGTTGTGAAAGAAGCACCAGTAATTGTTGTAAAACTTGTTTCACCAGGCTGTTGATATTGCAAAGAGCCGGAAACTGTACCAGACCCTGTGATTTTAGCTAGGTTGGGAATAACAATTGTGGTGGGGTCGTTACCAACGTTGGTGACATCAAAATCAAAGTAGATTAAGTCATTGCCTTGTATACCCGTTGTTGTAGTAGTTCCGTCTACTACTCCTGCTGCGTTAATATATAGACCCGCAATCTCAGCTACGGTAATAGTTACGGTGTTAGAAGTTGAATTTAAAGCTGGACCTGTGGGGTTGCCAGCGTCATTATAAGTAGCTGTTGCAGTATTACTAATTGATGTATTGGCACTGGTTGGAGTTGGGGCTGTTTGTGCCAGCACTGACGAAGCAATTTGAAAAGTACCACCGACAAGCAGGGCTGCTGTTAGTAATTGGCGGTAAGGATTTTTTCGAGGATTTTTCATTAGAGCGTACTAGACTGAGATGGTTTAAAAATAAGAGAAGCTAGAAAATGAGATAGTAAGAAGTTGTGGACTTTATAGGTAGATACAACCTAGTGCCAAACATTGCCTTACTAAGAGTCGGTGGGGAGGGAAAGCGGTCAGCCCAACACTTGCCAGAGATGGAGTCAAATAGTTATATAGACTACAGAACTATCTTTCCCTATTCCTTTAGGAATAGAATCAAGGAAATTACTAGAATTTGCTTTGCAGCCTTAAAACTAATAATGGTGAAAATACTGTTGTTTTAAGGGGTCTTGTATGTATAAATGGATGTTTTTATAGTTTTTGTATTGGCAAAATAAATTAGTCACGCTATGGCAAATAATGGGTGCTGGTAGAATAGATAAAGCTATAAAGTAGCTGTATAAAACTTAATTTATGTCTGATACACCTTGGCGATCGCAATTAGAAAACTCTTTGGAGCATCACCGTAATATTACGTATGCCCGTTATTTGCAGTTAGCAACGGTTACAGAAGAAAATCGCCCAGCCAACCGTACAGTAGTATTTCGGGGTTTTTATGGAGATAAAGATTGCTTAAAGTTTGCTATTGATAGTCGCAGCGAAAAAGTGCGCCAAATTGCTATCCAACCTTGGGCTGAGGCTTGTTGGTATTTTACCCAAACTCGCGAACAATTTCGACTTAGTGGTTTGCTGCATTTAGTACAAAAAGATAATGCAGACATGATATTGCAGCAAGCTCGTCACGCAAGTTGGCAAGAACTTAGCGATAATGCCAGGTTACAATTTGCATGGGACGATCCTAGGCAACCTAGGGGGGTGGATGCTAACTTTAATCCGCCTGCGCCCGATCCTGCAACGCCATTAGCTAATTATTGCCTATTATTATTAGAACCAATGCAGGTAGATTACTTAAACTTGTTGGGCAATCCGCAGAATCGTTATATATATAGTCGTAAGGATGAGTGGACTAAGGAGGAAGTTAATCCTTAACTTAAAAAGTGCGATCGCTCAATTAAAATAATTTGTGTCTAATAAGCAAATTCAAGAATATGTTGGGCAGTAAGTTGCGGCTTTTCTAAGTGAGGTACGTGTCCGCAATCATTAATCCAAATTAGCTGACTATGAGAAATCGCTCGCTTAAACTTTTCTGCGTCAGCTAAACCGAGTATTCTATCTGAATTACCCCACAAAATTAGCGTTTCAAGCTTAATTTGGGCAAGTTTGTCTTTAAATGAGGTATAGCCGCCGCTTTTGGTAAAGGCAATTAAGGCGCGATTCCAATTTGGCATATTTAGATGTAAGGCGGCACATAGTTGAGCGTCAACAGATGCTAAACTTCTATCTTTGTAGGCTGTGCGGCTAATACTGGCGCGGACTTTGGGATTGCTTAGAAATTGCGTAGCTAAGTAGCCTAGGGGCGGAAACATAAATTTACCCATTGCAGAACCAGCGCTAAAACCTGCACTATCTATTAGTACTAATTTTTTGACGGCTTGGGGGTAAGTAAGGGTAAAATCAATGGCGGCAGCACCTCCCATAGATGCACCAACTAATATTACGGGTTGATTAATTAGAGTTTTCCAGAAAGAATATAAGTGAATTGCGATCGCTTTTGGGCTAATTTCAATTTCTCTAGGTCTATCTGTAAAGCCAAACCCTAATAAATCTACTGCCCAAGTTTGATTTTGAGTAGCAAGTATTGGGAGCAAACGGCGAAATTCTACTACGGAGCTATCAAAACCATGAATTAATAATATTGGCGTTCCGGCATTACCTTGATAGACGTAAGAAGTTGCGATCGTATTAGGACTTAAAGGTGTCGTTATCTCTTGACGCTTGATGCTTTTGACAAGGTTTATAGATTCATTTTCAGTTAATTGCGCGATTAGTTCGGGTAAAAAACTAATGTCCATAATTTATCGAATATAACCAACTATATAAAATTAATCCCTCCTAGATCTAGGAGGGATTAACTATATTTCGATCTTACCTTACTTACTAATATCCTTTAAAGCTTTTTGCGGTGCTTTAACTACATCTTCTGCGGCTTCTTTCAATTGCTCTCCAGCTTTTTTTGTACCTGGATCGATTGGCTCGTCAAGATTTAATTTATCTTTGACGGTTTCAAATATGTTTTTTCCTTTATCTTCTGCGGCTCTATTTTTGATATTTATGCCTTCGTCTTCGAGGAGTTTTGCAGATTTTTCAGCATTTTCTTTAATTCTATTTGCTTTAATTTCTGCTTCGCTTTCATTACTATCAACTTTGTATTGAGTCGCTTCGGGGGTTACGGGTTCTGCTTGGGCTTGCAGTAGATTGCCATTAATATCAAAAGCACTACTAATTAAAAAAGTTAAACCTACGATAAATACTGTTATAATCTGCTTTATTTTAATGCTTTGCAGCCGCGAAATTACACGATTCATAATAAATACTCCTACCATGCTTTTGTCAATTGAAACACTCAATTACAGGTTAATCTCTGCAATCGGTGCATTATAATTTTTGGATGTTTATTGATTATTCGCATCAGCCTAACGATATATAATTAGTTTTTATCAACAAATTATATTAGCTAAATTGTTACTAAATATTGATTAATGCTCGAATAAGTCTTTAAATTGTAATAAATCTAAACTAACTATAGTTGGTAAAGCTGCAAAGCAATTTTTGGCAAGTTCTAATCTTTCTTCGCGCTCTAGCATAGCAATTAATTTTTGTCTAGCGCTGAGGAGATAACGCACATCATTAGAAGCGTAATTTAGTTGCTTGTCTGATAAATTTGCGGCGTTTCCCCAATCGGAACTTTGAGCGCTTTTGTCTAATTCTACATTTTCTAATTCTTGAATTAACTCTTTTAATCCGTGTCGATTGGTATAAGTCCTAGCTAATTTGCTGGCAATTTTTGTACAAAATGTTGGCGTTACTTGAATATGCAAATGCTGACGTAAAGTTGCTAAATCAAACCGCGCAAAGTGAAAAACTTTAACAATATTGCTATTTTCGAGTAATTGCTTTAAGTTTGGGGCATCAGTTTGGTTTTTGGCAATGCGGACTACAGTAACTATACCTTGAGGATCGCATAATTGTACTAAACACAAGCGATCGCGCGTTGGCAATAATCCCATTGTTTCAGTATCTATAGCAATAGCTTCAGCATTTAGATATTGCGCTAGTATGTCGCCCTGAAGATCGCGATCGCATACTTGAAAGTCTGGTAGTTCCATGAGGTTAGCGGCGGTTGATAAATAGCTGAGTAAAGTAGTATTCATTCTTGGCATTTTTGACAACGCCGATACCAGTTAAGTTGTATTGACCTTCAATATTAACTCTATGACCGTCACTTTTTATCCAACCATCCACTGCTTGCTCGGCGGGGTTAGGATATCCTTGATTGAAAGCAACGTTTTCTGATGCGGCACGGTAGGGAATTTGACGACGGATAATAGAAACGCGCTGCTCAAAACCATCATGGCTAAAAGGCACTTTCCCACTTGCCATATTTTGACTGTGAATTTTTGCTTGGGCGCTGATACGCGCGTCGAGGGTTAAAGGCGGCAACTTGCGCGACTTACGATATTGATTGATTTGTTGGTGGATGGATTTTTCCATAGTTGACGGCGGTTTAGAAGGGGCGGCGGCGACTTTTGCTGGTGGTAAGCCAATGTCTGCATTTAAAGGAATATCGCAGCTAGAGAGCGCAAGCACGGTAAGTAACATTCCTGGCAAGAGTTTTAGCATTATGGGCTAGTTTCTAAATTTTTAGCAACAGTAATTGAGTGCGAGCGTAGGTTTGGGGTATAATTTCAATTATAAATGGTAAGTTGGTGGGTATTGTGTCTTATATATCCCTCAACGGTAGCGTTGGCACAAGTTATCATAAATAGACTAAATAGCCAGATGATTTTTATGGCATCACCTAATCGCAAGTCCTCCGATTCTACTAATAATGAGAATCGTTTTGTTTATCGAGAGTTTGGCGATCGCAATCTAGCTTTAGAAAGGGGCGTTGCAGACCTACCTCCGGCGGAGCAAAACGTTAGAATTCAAGCTTCTCGTAAAGGACGTAAAGGCAAAACTGTAACGGTAATTACTGGTTTTCAATCTAAAAATGAGACTTTAACTGAACTTGTAAAAAAGTTGAAAACTCAGTGCGGTACAGGGGGAACGGTGAAGGAAAATGAAATCGAGATTCAAGGAGATCATGCCCAAAAGCTACTACAGATTTTGACGCAGTTGGGTTACAAAGCTAAAATTAGCGGTGGTTGAAAGCTGATTCAATCTGTCTCTATAGAGATGTCATAAGTGTTAAGGTGTGACATCGTGAAAAAGTAATATAGTAGCTGCGATCGCCTGATGGCATGGTAAGGGCGGCTACAAGGGAGACTACTATGGATATTATTCGCCTCATAGCTGCAATTTTTTTACCCCCTTTAGGTGTTTTCCTACAAGTAGGTATAGGGACGGATTTTTGGATAAATATTGTTTTAACACTTTTTGGTTATGTGCCTGGAATTATTCATGCTGTATGGATAATATTGTCCAAAAAATAAATCTCGATTAATCAGTGTTAATTAATCTACGTCTGCGTTGGGTGTATTAGATCTCTTGGCTTCAGGCTGCCTAGCCCGCCTAGGGTTAAAAAGAGCAATTCTTATCGCTGAAGCCTAGCCCTCAAAATGCCGAGACAGCAATTGAACTAATAAAAGTTGAAAAGAGCAATTCTTATCGCTGAAGCCTAGCCCGCCTAGGGTTGAAACCCCAGGCTAATAGCTAAAGTCGGCTCAAGCCGACTAGAGAAAACCTTTTTGTACTTTTGCAAGAGGTCTATTAAAGTACAAACGAAGCGATCGCACTTAACTTAAAAGAGCGATCGCTTTATTAATTACTGAGGTTTTTTAACTGCAAACAACTCGGAGAAAAATTGCTGCATATCTGCAAAAGAGCGTCTGTCAGCCGTAGCATTGTAAGCGACACCTTTTGAGGCATCTTTACCAGCTTCGGGATTGGTAAAACTGTGTACCGCGCCTCCGTACTCTACTAATTGCCAATCAACTTTTCCTTGACGCATCTCGTTTTCAAAAGTATCAACTTGGGCTTTAGGAACTAAAGGATCGTCCGCACCATGCAGGACTAAAACTTTACTTTTAATATTTGCTGCATCTTTGAGGTTGGGCGTATCTAAATTGCCGTGAAAGCTAACAACCCCAGCAATATTTGCCCCACTTCTTGCGACTTCTAAAACTGTTGTACCGCCAAAACAATAACCAATGGCAGCAATGCGGCTTTTATCAGTGAGTTTGTTGTCTTGTAATACTTTTAATCCGGCGGAGGCGCGATCGCGCATTAATTTGCGATCGGACTTATATATACTAGCTTGGGTGGCAGCATCTTTAGGATTAGTTGGTCTAATACCTTTACCGTACATATCTACAGCAAAAGCGACATAACCAAGCTTTGCTAATTGCTCGGAGCGCTTTTTGACATAAGAGCCTAAGCCCGTCCATTCATGCACAATCATAACTCCTGGACGTTGCCCTTTAATTGCGTCATCGTAGGCTAAATAACCTTCTAATACGGTATTACCATGCTTGTATTCAACTACTTGGGTTTGCACTTTGGCAAAAGCCGCCGTCGAACAGACTAAAGCAACAATTGGCGCAATTATTAATGAGGGTAAAACTTTCATTGGAAAAGAACTTGAAAAGTAAATAATTGGAATCGCATTTTAGCGCGAGTTCTTATGACTAAACATCTTGCCTAAGTATGGATACAAATACAAAGTCCGCTCTCAGGCGGACTTGTTAAATATTTATGAGGTTAGCGATCGCTTTTAATAATTATTGCGTATCGGAACTAGCTAATGATGGAGCGCTTAAAGTTCGAGCATACAAGCTAGATGGTTGTTGTTGAGCAATTACTGGCAGTACGTTACGCACTTGCGCGGCTACGGCTACAGTTTTGACATCGTAAACTTGGGTAGCAATTTTTGGATATAAGCCGATACCGATGATGGGAACTAGCAAGCAAGCGGTAATAAATACCTCGCGGGGCTTCGCATCTCCCAAATAACTCTCTATGACGATGCCTGAATTTTGCTGACCGTAGAAAGTTTGACGTAGCATGGAGAGCAAGTAAATCGGGGTCAAAATCAACCCTACCGCCGCTAGAAGTACCACTACAACTTTAAAGCTAGAACTATAAACATCGCTCGTGGCAATGCCTAGAAATACTGTAAGTTCGCCGACAAAACCGCTCATTCCTGGTAAAGCTAAGGAAGCCATCGAACCCATCGTAAATAAGGCGAACACTTTGGGCATTTGCTGCGCCATTCCGCCTAGTTTTTCCATTGCAAGGGTATGGGTGCGTTCGTAAGTTACACCAGAAAGGAAAAACAAACTAGCGGCAATTAAGCCATGAGAAACCATTTGCAATACCGCGCCGCCGATACCAAGTTCGGTAAATGAGGCAATCCCAATCAACACAAAACCCATGTGAGCGATAGAGGAATAAGCCAAGCGTCGTTTTAAATGATCTTGAGCAAAGGCAGCTAACGAACCGTAGATAATATTGACTACACCCAAAATTACCAAGACTGGAGCAAAGTAAACGTGAGCATTGGGGAGCATTTCGATATTGAGGCGAATTAGCGCGTAACCGCCCATTTTGAGCATAACTCCTGCCAAAATCATCGATACAGGCGCAGAGGCTTCGCTATGAGCATCAGGCAACCAAGTATGTAGAGGGAAAATTGGCAGTTTCACGCCAAAGGCAATTAAAAAGCCTGCATAAACAAGTACTTCAAAGAATTTAGGATATTCTTTATATCCCAAGGTCGTCATGTCAAAAGTTACAGTTTCACCGTAGAAAGCCATTGCTAGACCTCCTACTAATATAAATATAGAAGCTGCGGCAGTATAGATAATAAATTTAGTAGCTGCGTAGCGGCGCTTTTCGCCACCCCAAATAGAGATTAATAAATAAACCGGAACTAGCTCTAATTCCCACATCAGGAAGAATAAAAGCATATCTTGAGCGACGAATACGCCGATTTGGGCGCTGTACATCGCCAGCATTAAAAAGTAAAACAGCTTGGATTTTTTCTCAACTTTCCAAGCTGCCAGCATCGCTAAAGTAGTAATTAAGCCTGTAAGTAGCACTAGAGGCATTGATAACCCATCGACGGCTACCGACCACCGGATTCCCAATTGAGGAATCCAAGCATAACTATCAAACAATTGAAACGTAGATTCTTGTAGGTTGTAGCTAGACGAAAAGCAGTAAAGCATTAAAGCTAAATCTACGATTCCTACGCCAAGAGCATACCAACGAACGATTTTTGTTTTGTTGTCAGGAATTAAGGGAATGGCGAAGGCAGCCACTACAGGCAACAAAGTAATAGTACTTAACCAGGGAAATTCGGCGCTAATCATAACTAAGGATTTATACCTATTGGCTATGGTTCTATTGTATGAAGCTTAATTAATTTTTGTAAAGGGGTGAATTTACGGAAAATCCTATGGTTTCGTTAAAGATTTAGTAATAAATACTTAATTGCAGTCTGAACAGTAAACTTATGTAAATAAATACTGCAAACGACAGGCGTTACATATCTGGTGCCTTGACAAACTCTTTATTGGCATTGCTAACAGACTTGCAAGCCTTCTTGATGGCGATTGACTTTATTTAGTAAGGCACGTTTTTACAAAAATTTGGCAAGCTATTAAAAATATCTGTATTTCATTTAGAAAATGGACGCGCTCAAATATATTGTAGGCTTAGTAATCTTTTCAAGTATTGGCTCGTTTTTAATTGTAGATACGATTTCTTATGCCAGAGTAGTAGGTAAAACAAGCGATCGCTTTTTGCTGTCAGACTTGGTAAGACTCGTATTTTTAGCGGGGATGGCGACGGTTGGTTTTTTCTTGGCTAAGGAAACTTTTGTTAAACCTAATGATAGGATTATATTTTTAGTAATTGGTGCGATCGCGTCAATTGCTATATACGCGCTAGGAATTAAGCGCAGAATCAGGAATTAGCGCGATCGCGGTAATTGTCCTAAGCCACTAATTTTTGAAAGCGTTGAGACTTGGCAATTTCGGCAAAATCTGGTTCGGCTAATGCGTCTTGTTTGTAGCGAGGATTTATCTCAATTGCTTTTTGCAAGTTCTCAACAGTTGACTTCAATTGTCCTTGGAGTGCGTAAGCAAGCGCCTTATTATAGTAGGCAGGAGCATAAGTAGAGTTAATCTCCAAAGCTTTGTCAAAGCTGGCTAAAGCTTCTTTATCGCGCTCTAATTGCATGAGTAAATAACCCTTAGAGTTCCAAGCTTTATAAGAATCGGGGTTAAGTTCGATAGTTTTATCGTAAGAGGCGATCGCTTCCTCGTATTTTTCTAGCACTTCTAAAGCCATGCTGCGATTTAACCAAGCTACCGCATCATCGCTCTGAATTTGAATGGCGCGATCGAAAGCTTCATAAGCTGCTTGGTGTTGCTGGAGTTTTCCTAAAGCAACGCCTTTATCTACCCAAGCTTGATGATAATTGGGAGAGAATTTTATTGCGTTGTCATAAGAGGCGATCGCTTCCTCGTACTTTTTCATTCTTCCTAGCACGATTCCACGATGAAACCAAGCTAGATGATTATCTGTTTGAGTTTTTACTACATTGTCAAAGGAAGTAATTGTTTCTTCGTACCTTTTTAATTCTTTGCAACATAGCCCCCGATAGTACCAGCTATCGGGATTAATGGGGTTAAGTTCGAGTTCCGTGTCAAAAGAGGCGATCGCTTCCTCGTACTGTTTTAAGTGCCAAAATGCCATACTGCGATCGTGCCATACTTCCGGGCGATCGCGGTTGACGGCTAAAGCTAGATCGAACAATGCGATCGCCTCTGGATAATTTTCTGCCTGTAGTTGCGTTTTAGCTTCGGTGATATATTCTTCTGGATCTATAAATAATTGCGGATGATTAGATTTAAGCTTTTCTATTTGTTCTGTTAGCGGTTGAATTGTTTGGGCTACTTGCTCAAAAGCTAATTCTACTAACGATTGGGGAATATTACTTGCTAATTGTTGCAATATTTGTTCTTTTTGGGTTTGAGCATCTAGTTGAACTTGCTCTAATTCTGCGGCTAATTTATCTTCTAAAGTATTCAATTTATCTAAAGTTTGGTCTTTGCGACTTTGAATTTCTGTTTGTAAAGCTGTAAGTTGAGCGGCAAAATCTGTTTCTAATTTTTTTACATTTTCCGCTACTTGGTTTTCCTGCAAATTTATTGTTGCTTGCGAATTTTCTATTTTACTTGCAAAGTTTGTTTCTATAGCTTTGAGGTTTTGCAAATCTGCTTCTAGTTGCGATTGCATTTTTAGTTTGTATTGAGCAACTTGAGCAATAACATCAAAATGCAATTGCTCTAACTGTTTTAAACTTGATTCTTGCTGCTTTTGTACTTGCTGTTTGGCTTCGGCTTGAATTTCTACTAATTGCGGTGCTAGTTCTAAGTCGAGATTGCTTAAATTTTGTTTGACTATATCTTGTTGTTTTTGGGCTTCTATTTTGAGCTTATTTATTTCTTCTAAAACTTCATTTTCTACTGCTTTTAAGTTGGCTAAGGCTGCATTTTTTTGCTCTTGAGTTTCTTTTTGAATATTCGCTAACTGTTTGTTTAAGTCTACTTGAACTTGCTGGAAACTCTGTAATATTTTAGTTTTCTCTTGTTGCAATTGATCTTGAAACTGAGGAGCAAGTTCGCGTCCTAAATTCTCAATATCTTGCACTAACGAACTTTGACTATTTGCTGTTGCTGTTTGTAATTGGCTGAGACGTTCTTTAAATTCTGCTTCTGCGCGTTGAAAATTTTGCAGCACCATATCTTTTTGCTTCTGCAATTCGCTTTGCAACTGAGGAGCAAGCTTTGCTCTTGATTGTTCCAAATTTTGAACTAACAGCTTTTGTCTAGCTTCTACTTCTATTTGCAAGTTACTTAATTGCTCAATAAAATCTGCTTCCGATTGTTCTATATTGTGCAGAGCTATATCTTTTTGTTCTTGTAAAGCCGTTCTAATTTGAGGCGCAAACTCTGTATTTAACTGGCGGAGATTTTGCGTTAATAGATTGTGTCTAGTATCTATTTCTATTTGCAGCTTTTTCAGCTTTTCTATAAAATCTGCTTCTAATTGTTGGAGATTTTGCAAAATCTCTGCTTTTTTTCCTTGCAAATCTGCTTGCAGTCGATCTGGAAAATCTATTCCGATTTGTTCTAGATTCTGCACGATTGATTGCTGCTTTTCTTCGGTTTTAATTTCTAATTGACTTAGAGCTTTAGTAAATCTAGCTTCCGACTGTTTGAGATTTGCGACTATTTCATCTTTTTGTTGCTGAAGCTGAGTTATTTCTTGAGGGAGTTCTGCTCTTAATTGAGTTAAATCTTTCAAAATTAAAAAGTGCTGCTTTTGCGCGTCGTTTTGTAATTCCTGCAACCGCTCGGCAAAGCTAGTTTCTGATTGTTCTAAAGTGTATTTTGTTCTATTAATTTGGGTTTCTAAATTTGTTATCAATTGTTGTTTTGTGCGATTCAAATCTGCTTGATGCTTAGACAACTGTTCTTTTTGCGCTGCTATTTCCTGATGCAAGTTATCAGCATCATTATTTAGCTCGTCGGCGGTATCTTGAGCAGAAATTATTGTATTTTCAAC
>QQTW01002789.1_pt1 | contig 12789 bp, 12 predicted proteins | sample 1904831 | NCBI WGS metagenome assembly QQTW01 (sample SAMN09435610, study PRJNA476489) | Subsurface metagenome, whole genome shotgun sequencing project. | reverse complement strand
AAGCAACAGCAGCAGCAAGAAGAGTCACCCCAACAGGCCGAGAGCGAGTACGACGAGCAGCAGGTGAACGGCGACGCCGACCACGAAGACGACGCCGACCAGATGGCCGGTTCGGAAGCCGAAGAGCAGCAGCAGGCGCAGGCCACCGAGAGCGAGGCACCCTCGCGCGCGCCCAGCCAGCAGCCACAACAACGCTATGCCGACTCGGACGCCGAGTCCGTCGCCAGTCGGGCGCCATCTCGCCGTCGGGGTCGACGTGATCGTCGTCGCGGCAAGGCCAACACCCAGACCAAGCAGCAAGGTGGTGGAGGTGGAGGAGGAGGTGGCGGAGGGGGACCACTCGACGCCATCGGAGAAGACACCGTCGGCCAGACGGTCGGCCAGGGTCAGGAGCTGGTCAACAACACGGCCGGTCAGGCCGTCAACAGCGTTGGCAACGCCGCCGGGGGCCTGCTGGGGGGTGGAGGCGAGGAGAAGAGCGGTGGTGGCGGCGAGGAGGGCGGCAAGAAAGACCAGCTCCGCTTACGGCTCGACCTGAACCTCGAGGTCGAGATCACGCTCAAGGCTAAGATCCATGGTGATCTCACCCTGGGCCTGCTGTGAGTACTTTTTCTGGATTCCGTTCCATATCGTCTGGGGATCGTGCATCGGCTTATGAGCAGTTCGTAAGCATGTAGGAACTAGCTGGACGAGCTACATCCGAGGATCAAGTCGACGGCCGCCAGCGGTGGTCCTGAGTCCTTGGAGGTGTTTTGTGTGTCGTGTCGTGTGACGAGCCAGGAAGGTTCATCGTTGATAATTGGACGTCCGATCTCCCTTTTTTCTCTATCCTATGGTCCTGGTCGGATGTACAGTCTCATTGCTTGTTGGATATCCCGTGGAGTGCAGTTTTTGGACCTAATGAAATGCTCGAGTATGCACTCGAGTGATAATTGTACAGCCAGTGGAGAGCTACGACGGAGAGAGCAAAGAAAGCAGAATGGAAATCATTCTGATGCAAAGCAAGAACAGAGATAGGGAAAGCACCTGGTCTTCCTCATCATAACTAGTTATGTCTGATGGAACTAGACATACGCAAAGAATGAACTCCACATTGGTGGGTGTGCGTGTGGGCCCTTCTGGTAGAGTGTGGACGAGACAGAAGCTCCACCAAGCTCCCAAGAGCTCGAGGGAGCTCCAGGCAGGATCCAAAGTCATGAGCTTGATGAGCCAGGCTGCTGTCGTAGGAGAGATCATTAGTTTCGAGCCGAGGCTCTGTAAGATCATGTGATACCGATACTAGCTTAGTCAGTGCTGACTGACGACCGGAAGATCGTTTACGTCGTTTCGCCGATCGCTCGCTAGCGCAACGCCCTGGGCCTGGACTCGAATCCTGGGGTGACCATGACGTAGGAGGGGCCCCCGGTCCGGCTGGTTGCCCGGTCAGCGCGCGCAACTCGTCTTGCGCCGCGCGACCAAGTTTGAAATGGAAGACGGGCCTTGATCAGTCATATATCAACATCTCATTTAGTCATTTGTTCAACCAAGTAGAAACATCTATCCTCATCATTATCAAACATTACATACCGACCCTCTTATACTATCCAGAATGAGCAGTCGTTCAACACCCAAGAAGCAGGCCCAGCCTCAAAAGGCCCCTCCGCCGCAGCAGGAGGAGCCGGAGGAGCAGGAGCAGGAGGCGGAGGCGGAGCCGCAGGCCGAGGATCAAGATGAAGAACAAAATCAAGAGCAAGAGCAAGAGCCCGAAGAAGGTGCCGACCAAGAGGGCGCCGACGCTGATGGCGATGCCGACGCCGGCGCGGACGCGCAGGAACAAAACGACTCAGGCTACGCCGACGGCGAGCAGGACGAACCATCCCAAGCCGAATATAGCGTCGAGTCACCGACCGACGACAACGATGCCGCCTCGGATGCCCAGTCCACGGCATCGCGCCGCCGACGTCGACGAGGCGGTCGACGCAATCGCAAGTCCAACATGGCACCTGTAAAAGAGGACCAAAACCAGGAGCAGGACGACAAGGTCCAGCAGATGTTGAGTCGTGGTGGGGAGCAGACGGGCAAGGAGCTCGGTCGTCCGCTAGGCCAAGCGGGCGAGGCGGCGGGCGGCATGGCCGGCAATGCGGTCGGACAGGCCACCGGGGCGGGCAACAAGGCCATGAACCAGTCCCAGGGTGGACAGCAGGACCAAGGAGGCAAGGGCGGCGGACACGACCTGAAGTTACGTCTCGATCTGAATCTCGACGTCGAGCTCGAGCTCAAGGCCAAGGTGCGGGGCGACCTGACCTTGTCGCTGATGTAAGTAACCTACTCGTCTGGCGGCGTATACGAGTATGTGCTCACGAGCATCAAGGGAGTGATGAAAGCGATGTGCATTTCAAATCGCTTTGCTGGAAGAATGATAGCGAGTGTTGGATATCCCGGATCGGTCGAGTTTGGAATAATAGCTGCGAAAGGCTTTGTGATGTGTTTTTCTCTGTACATCTTCCGGGCGTACATGATTTTGACTATATATATCCAGGGGTAATGGATCAGTTTAGCCACGTGGAACCACCGGTTTAATATTCTTCTAGACTCATGGTCGACCTTCTGATGAAGACATAACCCTTGTTCGTAGGACTCGTAGCAGCTGCCAATCTTTTCATCCATTTTACTTAGGACGAATATTCTCTATATCAAATATCAGTTGTAATTGTTCCATCCCCGCGGGAAAGTGCTTGGCTTCTTCGAAAATGCATATTCCATGCAAGAAATGATTGTCGGTTCAAGTCGGGCAAGTTAATTTTGGAGCTGTCGGCGGTTTTAGTTCCTTCGCCCGTGAACAGGAGACAAGGAGCTTTGATCATCACTCGACGTACTGTATGGGATAACTCAGCGCGGAATCACACACTGGGCTCAACATCTATAATCTCTTACTCCATGGCTGCTAGCTGCTACTGGAAAAGCTCCATTCAAACGTCATCCCGTTCATTGTCCAATTGTTGTCGGATTCAGGAAGTAGCTGGTGCAGTTCATTAAGTTGAGTGCCTTCTCACTGGACCGAAACATAGTCATCAGAGATTCACTGACGTTCAAATAACTAATCGATAAGGCTAGTCGCTCAAGTTCACGATTATCTTATCTCCCTTCAAACGTTCACATGTTGGCAGTTCGCAATTGAACGGCATTTTCTTTCATCCCAACTTGATGCCCTCAAACCATTTGTGTGTATCTGATGTTATGAGACAGCTGTTCCGAAGCCAAAGTCCTCTGTAGACTGATAACTATTGACATCTGCAAGTTCTGGCTAGGAAACAGCCCCAAGCATTCCATCACCACAGCTCTGTGAGAGCTTGATACCACCTTACGCCGCATTTCTTAACTTGATTCCTTGAAAAGTCGACGCATACAGCTTGCAGTATCTTCGGTTGCCACATCTCCTTCCGAGATCTCATTTCTCAAACCCCCCCCCCCCCCCCCACATCTTCTCCGAATCAAGCATCATGGTCTTGGGTTTATTGGCCATCGCGGCCATCCCCACGACGCTGGGCACGGCGGAGGCCATCAAGCAGAACAAGCGTATTCAGAGTGATGCCAAGCGTGATGCCCGCTTCGCCATCGACGTTTACTGCGAGAGTCCATCGCGGAAACGCGACCAAGTCAACGGCAAGACGATCGTGCTTCGAGAGAACAAGGCTGGTGTTCCTCATTGTCATGACTTGATCGTCCACCACTGACTGCGAATGGGCAGATGTATGTGGGCAATCGACCAGGCTCGTCCGATGATCCCGGAGGATATCCCTTTGCAGGCTTTTACATTCATTATCCGGATGAGCGCAAGCACCTGGGATTGGTTTCGATGGTGTCGGACGATCCACCCATGATGAACTGGCTCTACGTTGATAAGAACACGCTCGAGGCCAAGTACGGTAATCGTTCGGCGTCCATTGAACACGTCGTGGGACCCTGGGACTGGACCGAGGACGAGGTCGGCATCACCTTGGAAGGTCACGAACGGTTTGTCGCGGTGGAAGAGAAGCCTGATGTCTGGGCCATCTACTTCGATCGCCACGACGATGGAGAGGGGTTGCCCGCAAACAAGAGAATCCTGGATGTATCGCTGGAGCGGCGATTGTTACCTCAAGAGGCTGAATGAATGCCCATGTAAGAATCACGAGATCAACCGGAATAATCTCAACACCAAAATCGACCAGTCTAGGACCTTGGGCGTGTCAGTGGTCGTTTGACCATGAGCGGGTTTCATTTGAATGATATCCATTGCGGAGCCTTTAGTGCCCTAGAACCTCCCTGGGTCGCAACTCACCATCAAGAGCACTCAAGACGGCACGGTGCACGTATTGATCAATGGATTTATACCGAGCCGACGGCGAGATTTGGCTCGCATGATCGATCCCTGTTCTTCTCGGAAAGAAATACCAGAACGGTCAATGTCGCCTTGCCTCCAAATCGCCAACTTCCCGTCAAGGATTAGCACACGTGAGGGTCAGATCGAATATGGAAAAAGCAAAATAAAACACATAGCGTCGAGACAGACATCGCTCCGTGCAATCTCGACACCCAGCGCTTTACCCCCGGTATGAAAATGGGCAGTATCAATACGAACATCAGCGACCATGAAAAGACTGCCCGGGGGTACTCGTACAGTTCCGTGCATTACGGATCGTCCATCTAGAAGGTTGTCCGGCGCTTATCTTGCCGCCCGGTCCTTAAGTTCAACCACTTGCAAGCGCATCATGGTCGATAAGATGAGCTCCCGAGATTGCGACGGACGACCCTCAGACCACATGGTCCATGCGGAATTATTACAGTGTCCACGATGAGACGTGGGGAAAGGAAAGTGCAGAGCCCCTCTCATTCAACGATCGTGCTCACGATGTGGGCTACAAGTATGGCTTGTAATCTCTCTCTTGCTCTCTCACGATCTCCTCTTACATCCGTTCCAAGTCGCTGTTGCTCCTGTCGCTCTTTTGAAGTGCTCCGCACTTGTTCCATTCCTTTGATCTCCAGCACTGGGTGCCGGATTCCCTTCGTTTCTGTTGATCAGATCAACAATCCCCAATACTCGCAATTCTATTATACACGGAACATCGATATCCATCTTTGCAACGATGTACTTCGGCTCTGCCATCTTGTTGAGCGCCCTTGGACTCGGTCTCCAGGTGGCCGCCGACGGAAACCATGATCATGGTGATACTACCGTCACCGCCACCAGCAGCCCGTCCATGTTCGTTGCGTCTCCGAGCTCCACCATGGTTCCGCTCTCCGGCGTCAATAGCACCATGGCGGGCGTGGCTGGGTCTGGAACCGGAACCGGCATGGTCTCGAGCACGTGCTCCTTGCGGCCCAAGGTGACCATGACCCAGACCGTCACCGTCACGGCCGATCCAGCATCCAGCGGGACATCGAGCTGCACCGCCAAATCTCGTGTCAAGATCACCACGACGACCACGGTCACCGTCACCGCGGACGAGGACGGAGCGGCTGAGCCGACCCCATCGTCCAAGAACGACTCGTCGGGCTCCACTGCGTCCGGAGGATCCACTGGGGGGAACGGCGATGCCAAAGGATACGGTAGCTCAGGCAACGCCAATGGCAACTCGAAAGTGGTGGATAAGCCGGAGACGGAGAGCTCTGAAGACTCGAACCCGAAATCGGGATCTGGTGGTTCTGGCTCGGACAATTCTGACTCGACCTCATCTGGCTCGGGCTCAAACGGGTCCGGCTCGGGCAGTGGCAATACCGACCCGAGCGGCTCTAGATCTAACGGCGGCGGCTCTGGCGATTCCGATTCAGGCGATTCCGGGTCGAAGGGATCCGGCTCCGGTGGTTCTGGTTCTGGCAACGGTTCAGGTCAAGGTTCAGGCAGTGGCACCTCACCCAGCCTCGCGAATCCGAACGCATCAACTACCACCTGCACGTCTCGCCGCACGGTGACGGTCACGACGACAGACATGGTTACGGTCACAGCCGAGCCGACGGCGAGCAGCAGCACCTGCACCAGTCGCCGAACGGTGACCGTCACCTCAATCTCTACTGTGGTGAGTGTCCTCTGCATTCCTCACATGAGCTGAGTACCCTTCTAATCACCTCTAGACTGCTCCATATGGCGACGGCAACAGTACCATGTCAATGCCAACGGGCACTGGCAGCTCGTATCCTGTCTCACTCAGCAGCACGGCGGCACCAGAGACAACGTCTGAGAAAACGACATCTACGACAGCGAAACCATCGTCGACGGCGGCGTCTGAGCATAAACACGGCAATGGACAGAGTCAGGACCATTCCTATCGCCGACTTCGATTCCGGCACTAAGCTCTCTGAGAGTAGTCATCGCTGGGGGCGATTGTTCTTGAATAGGGCGACATTAGTGTTTCCCTCCATCCCAGCAATGCTTTGCTTATCTGGGAGCAAGAGAATGCGCATTGATCGCTGTTGACTGATCAATCACCACGTGTGATTGCAGTCCCTTCACTTCTGCCTGTACATTTATTGGCAACTGTTTGAACATGAATGATACTGATTCAGTCCATTGACTTTGCTCAGCATTGGTGTTTGCGTCATATCTACAGTTCCTACAAGAGAGATTTCATCTATCTAAAGGTCTGGCGTCTGAGTATGTCTTATATAAGGAACGAAGCCATCGTACAAGTTATGTACGCACAGCAATTTGTTGCAATTCTGATTCACTTTCGTCATAAGGAAAGTTGGCCAAGTAAAACGCGTAGGGCTGAATGTGGGGAAGGATCAAACCCCAACGTCAACCCCCAGTGTAATGTTTTACCAGCAGGCAATCTACAACACCCACCCTAAACGGGTCTTGCCATCTACAACATACAAGACTCATCAATGCACTGAGATCGACTTCTTCTTCTGGTCACGATGAGTCCTACTTCTGAGCCCACCATGGCCGAATCCATCGACGCCATCTTGACCTCGAGACCTCCAGCCACGGACCACACGACCTACCTCACCATCCTGGAGCTACATCTACGACCAGAGCTTCTACCGACGCTACAGGAGGTGTTGCACGACCATGCGTTGACTGAAAACATCGGATGGGATCTAGTTGGGCTGCTCGTCCCGCTGCTCCCAGAATCGAAGGCCTGTTTATGGGAAGTGGCTCGATGGGGGAACCCACGGGAGGTGATTCTAAAGGTGCTGGAGGCGTTGCGAGAGATTGACTTTGAAGACCAAGATGCTGGCTCAGGTGAGAAGGGGTTATTGGACACCACGCCGATATCACCCGGGCCGGAAGAGAATATCTCGAAAGACAAGCCTGCCTCGGCCGAAGTAGTGCCCGAACAGGCCAAGGAAGACGGACAAATCTCCGCTGCTGTGTCTCGTGCAGTTCTACAGTTCAAGGCACTGCTACCGGTGCTGGGAATCCTGCATTCGCGCATCAAGACGCAGTCTCCTTCGCGCTTCGTTTCATCCACCTTACAAGCTGTTCTTGCCTGCTACGCGGATGCAGCTCCATTGCTTCCGTGGCGACTGCTGGACGATATCACGCAATCCATCATCCAGTTGGCTCAGACGCTGTCTGGGAAGAAACGGCCACCTCTTCCGCCCAGACAGTCAACGCATGATGTGTTGGTCAAGCAAGACAGTGCGAGGGATACAGAATTAAAGGTGGAGCATGGAAATGATGGAGAATCGTCAGCCAAGGCACCGTCACCAGAAGATCAAGCCATCCAAGAGCGTCTACTTCAGTCATTCGTGACTCATTTACTCGAAGAATATCTTATTTCCACTCCACGAGATGACGAAGTGCCTGGTTTGGCCTGGACAGCAAGATTTCAAGAGAAGGCCCATCCGGACAAGATTATCCCTGTGAGACCCAGTTTTGGCGAGTTATTCACAGAGCGGGCACAGCTACAAAGTCGTGAGCGGACGGTAGGAGACTTGGTGGTGAGTTGTTCCAATTTTGATCGATGCGTCAGATAATCACTAACAGGTTACAGTCCCTCGCTCAAGAGTTAAAGCTAGACGATGCAGCCCTCATCCCCACCATCATTGAAGACCCGGAGTCATTGAACCAGAATGACGACGACGACGACGACGACGACGACGAGCATCCAAACGCTGCTTCGGATATTCCACTCTCGCGACCAGGATCCCTCTTCATTCTTGTCTCCGCCCTAGCATCACACTATCTCTCCCAATCCGACAATTCGCACCCCTGGCCATTCTTCACCATCTTCCCCGACCACCATCGCGTCGTCCAAGTTTTTCTCGGCTCGAATGAAGACGACATGGCCAGCATCGGACGCGAATCTGGTCCTCTCGCCGACGCAGTCATCGCACTAGGTCTCTGGGCGTACGAACAAGGTCCACTCGGTTCCATCGAGCAAATCGAGAGCGAGGAATTAAACACGTATCTCCAAGTGTGTATCCGTCCTTTTTCATCCACCCTTCCATCACTTCCCAGTATCCCAAAACCAGCTAACACGGGCATCAAAGAGACTATCCCTCCTTTCAGCTCAACATCCATCCCCCTCCATCCGCGCTCATTCTCACATCCTGAGTTCAGCCATCTTGCATGCCCATCCTTTAGAAGAAACGCGATACTCCATCATCCACGATACGCTCGAGCACTGTCCCCTTGCCAATCTAAAAGCCAGCGCAGTAGAATGGTTCAAAGACGAGATTTTGACAGCGAATCGACCCCCATCGAACACTTCCCTTTCACCGTCACCCACAACATCCACATTAGTCTTCACCAGCCCAAATACGCTGCGGACCATTACCCCATTAATCTTCGAAGATCTAAGATATCTCGTGTACGTCAGCAACCTCTACCAACAACAAAAACTAGACGGGATCGCCGTCAACACAGAACTCCAAGATCGCCATGAGGATATGATTGAAGGGAATCTGGCGACGCATTTACCGTTCTATATGGCTGCGCTGAATCTGTTGTTTTTGTTGTTGAGCGCCGAGGATCTGAGGGAGAGGCTGGAGGTGCTAAAGATCTTGTTCCCTCGAGGATATCACTCTCCATCGTCGTCACATGATGATCAACGAGGTCAGGGAGGAGAAGGAGGAGGAGGAGGAGGAGGAGGAGGAGGAGGAGGGGAGCAGCAACAAGAGCAAAACCAGGAAAAGCAAGACGAAGAAAAGAAGGAAGATGACGAGTATGATATCCAAGAAAGGTTTCTCACGCCATTACACCAAGCAGTCGAGCATCATCGACGAGTCGCTCAACAGGGGCAATTAATCGATGAGATGAAGTTGATGAATATGCGGAATCAACAACAACAAAAGGACGCAGATGAAGAAAAGAAGCACAAGCAGTCGGGCAATGATGAAGATGGTGGTGGTAAGGATACCATTGATTATGAGTATCGCATGGGGATGGCTCGGGTGGGCCTGGAAAGGGCTCGAGAGGATCTAGCGAATGTACATCTGTTGGAGGTGGCGCTGGGGAGGGTTGGGGAAGTTATGAAGAGGGAAGGGTTGCAGAGGAAAGTTGAGTGACGATGATAATATGATGTGTATCATATGTGAATGTCGGGTTGGCTGAAAGGATAGATATAGCTCTGTAGTAACACCCGCAAACACTAGCACATACACGAGCGCAAGCAGAGCAGACAGATCTCATCACGAAGCATCTAGACAGAAAGTATAGTCCCGTACAGTGAAACCTCAAATCAGTGCGCATATGACGTTCTATCAGCACCACTAAGCCGATGTGCAACAAGGGTAATAATCTGTTGGGTATGGGGATATCGAGTCAGGGCAGGGATATAAACGACAACAAACAGGACATTAAAAAAATGAATGACGGCCGTCATATCTCTAAAAGAAAGTAAACGAATCGAATCGAAATGAAAGTCGACCGTGAACCACGATGAACCATAACCACGGGGAACCACGGGGAACCATAACCACTAAACCGATAGGAATAGATCCGGATGGGGGAACGGGTCATCACACCCCTCTTTTTTCTCCTCTTCTTCTCTGATTCCATCCATCCCTTCTTTTTCACTTCTCTTCGAGGTTTGGCGAGCATTCGGACTTGATTGATTGATTGACTTGGTGAACTCCCTCTTATCTTATCCCTTTTCATCCATCCATCATATATCTTCCATCGTCCAGCGGGGTGGGGAATTGACGACACTTCATCGAGATCGAGTATCGAAATCGGGTATCGAGTCCGCCGATGATTGACGCACGCATGTACATACGTACGTACGCTGACGATGACGATGATCAAAAGATGAAAGACGAGAGACGAGAGATATCAGAGCGCAAAAGTCGAGAAAGTTGAGAAAGTCGCACGAGAGAGATCTCGAGAGAGAGAGAGATCGATAGGGAGGAAAGAAGAATCAATTGACGAAGACAAAATCGAGAGACGTGGGAATTTAGGCTATACTACACTTTCCATGCGCATACCACCTATCCATCCTCATCTTACTCACCCTTGCGGGCGGCAAGAGAGAGAGAAAGGGAGGAGGTATTTACATGACGGTGCAGGCCCAGCCGGGATGACCTATATCATATATTCATTAGCTTATTTATCATGAAAATAGAGAGGGGCGGAAACGGAGACGGAGAGGAGAGAATGGGAGGACTGGGAAGAGTGACAGGAGGGAAAGAATGAAGGGGGAAGACGAAAAGATATACCCTGGTCAACCGGCTGAGGAGCCTCATTCGAGGTAGCCTGGCTTGAAGTAGCCGGCGAAGTAATGTTGCTGATGGGAGACATCTTGATTAATGAGATTTTGTTTTGGAGTTTTTGAAGTCGTGAGACCTATATTATCAATTAGTATATCTTCCAATCAATCGAGGAGTGGGAATAGATAGGCACGGGGATGGAGAACGTACTGCGTGTAGAGATACCGTGATAATCTGTGAATGTAGAATGTGGTGAGGAGAGAAGAGGAAAGAAACGAAAACTTGGAGGATGAAGAGGGGGTTATATACCCGTCGATCAACTCTAGAGAAAGAGATGGAGACCGGCTCCCGCTTTCTTGCTGGTTGATATTGTCTTGCTTGATGCAGTAGAGTGGAGTCGAGTAGTCTGAATGATCCCGATTGCAGTCTCTAATGAAAAAGAGAGAATGACTTCTTGAAGTGGATAGAGGAAGATAAGATGGTTGATCGTGTTCGTCGATGAAGAGTTGCTTGAAAGAGGATGTATGGATGGATGATGTGTTGATGTGAGTGATGTCTGAAGGAGAGAAGAGAAGAAGAAGCAGAAAAGGATCTTGTTCCAGACAAGATCCGTGCGAAGAAGAAGAAAGGGTGCAGAGGAACAATATCATCGTGATAGATATTGTAGTGGTGATGCCTGGGTAGGAGATCAAAGAAGCGGGCTTAATATTGTTGTTGGCCCTTAGTATTGTTCTTGCGAAGCAGGGATATCGGCAAACACCAGCCACGGCACCGACCTTCGAAAAAGTGGAAAGTGATCAAATGCAGCTTTGATCGAGGAGAATGATAGTAAGCCAGTAAGAAAGATAACTGTGTAAAAACAACCAGGATATATCCGGGTTGGAGTGACTACAGCAGAGTGGAAGTCCGGGGATGAAGGGCATCATCGATTGTTGTGATGTTGTTTGAAAGAATTGAGTTGCGACTTTGCAGCGCACAAGCAAGAACAATACTAAGATGAAAAATCGCGAGACTGAGAAAACTTGAGAGTGGTGGATAGAGAGTCTATGAGCAATAGGAGGAGGTGTTGTCCGTTGCTCAATCCAGCGGAGGAACCCGATTCGGGCAACATTCCAGGCGCACTCCTTCTTCCGAATAACGACGCATGCGACGAATTCAGCACCACGAGCTGTCAGGAATAACTAAGGAGCAGCCTATGCCGTCTGAAAGATGCGGAAGATTGAAAGAAACGATGTAGATCGAGAATATCTTCAGTTGGAAGTGCATCGCTGGTACGGCTCCTCAGTTACCAAGCCAGCGATCGTCCAAATCAATCACTCTCTCCAAGGACCTACATCCTCATACATTGCACTAGTCATTGGCCATTCTTAGAACGAAGAATCCTGATTCACCATGCCTCGAGAGCCGGGCTACCCGACTCAGGAACCACATCAACAGGACCAACGACGTCCCAAGTCGCGGGTCAAGGCCAGACTGTCCGAGATTCGAAAGTGTCTCTCGGACCTCGACGACGACGTGCTCTATGCAATTGCTCGACTGCTCCAAAAGGCCATTGGCGGATCGATCGCCCCTGGAGCTGTACCGGCTACGCTTCCCTCAGGACGTTGGAAGATGCGATGAACACTTCAATCATCTTCCCATGGCCTTCTCGAACCGGAAAACGACCAAACGGCTCGGGCCGAGCCTCCGATCTGCCCGGTCCAACGAAAGGCCTCTTCTGGAAGCTTGAATTGGAGCCAATCACGGGACGGATTGTCAGTGTCAGCCTCACGAACAGAGTTCCCCCCCTCTTTCGATCAGCCTTCTCCGGTTCACATCTTCACCGAGGTTGGTGATCAGCCCATCGGGATCGCAGCTCACTTCTTCCTTAAAGCCGATGAATAGGTTCTTGTCTGGACAGCCGCACGCGCCTGGATGACGGATAAACTCCAGGAAGCTTGATTTAATCTACCGGGTTACGCTCGTATCACGTTGGATTGAGGCATATACAATATGCCTCGTCTCTTATGTTTTTCCGTTCTCCTCAGTACGTTTCTCAGACCAGTGGACGCCCTACACCATAAATCCGGACTGCGTCCGGATACGAATTCGGCTGCGAGTCCGGAACCGTTTTCTCGTCGCATAACAGCTTGCTTGTGACAGCTGCTAGCTTCCTTCTCAACCTCATTCTACATT
>QQTW01002788.1_pt1 | contig 12789 bp, 12 predicted proteins | sample 1904831 | NCBI WGS metagenome assembly QQTW01 (sample SAMN09435610, study PRJNA476489) | Subsurface metagenome, whole genome shotgun sequencing project. | reverse complement strand
TACCCAGAAATTACAGTTATTTGCCCTCAAGGTGCTGTAAATGCCTCTAATGCTGTAGAGTTTCAACAAGAAATGGTAAGAGTAGTAGCACAAAATAAAAAATCTAACGTGCTAGTAAACCTAGAACAAGTAGAATCATTAGATAGCGCGGGCTTGATGGCATTAGTTTCAAGTTTAAGACTAGCTCAATCAATTGGCTCTCGTTTTAGCTTGTGCGGTGTTTCGCCTTCTATTCGGATTATTTTTGAACTAACCCAGTTAGATAGAGTATTTGAAATATTTGAAAATACAACTGCCTTCAAAAAAGCCTACTCCTAAATTAACTAATGCTAAGGTAAAGCAAAATAGCTGAAATTAGCAGAAGTGGTTGCAGTTAAAGAATTATTAACCGATGGGATTCTCAAACCCGCTCGTTATTTAGGTAACGAGTTAGGATCAGTTCACAAAGATTGGGATACAGCCGTAGTGCGTTGGGTACTGACATACCCAGAAGTGTACGAAGTTGGCGCGTCCAACTTGGGGCATATTATTCTGTACAACATCATAAATGCTCAACCGCGCCAACTGTGCGATCGCGCTTACTTGCCAGCGCCGGATCTTTCCGACAAACTCCGCGCTACTCACACGCCCTTATTTGCGGTTGAATCTAAGGAATATTTAACCAAATTTGATATTTTAGGTTTTAGTCTGAGCTACGAATTAGGCGCAACCAACATTTTAGAGATGTTGGATTTAGCAGGAATCCCCCTAACGTGGCAGGAAAGGCAACAAGGCAATTATCCGCTTATTTTTGCTGGCGGACAAACAGCAACTTCTAACCCCGAACCCTACGCTGATTTTTTTGATTTTATTGCCTTGGGTGATGGGGAAGAATTATTGCCGGAAATTGGTTTAGTTTTAGAGCAAGGTAAGTTAAATAAGCTAACCAAACCTGAACTGCTCTTAGAATTAGCGCAAGTGCCGGGCGTATACGTGCCACAATTTTATCAAATGGCAGAAGATGGCTCGGTGCATCCCCTCCGCTCCGATGTCCCTCAAAGAATTTTACGGCGCGTAGCAACTCCCATGCCTGCTTATTCGGTCGGTTTAGTACCTTACGTCGAAACGGTACACGATCGCCTAACCGTAGAAATTCGGCGCGGCTGTACTCGCGGATGTCGTTTTTGTCAGCCCGGAATGCTAACTCGCCCCGCACGGGATGTAGAACCAAAGCAAGTAATAGAAGCAATCGAAACAGGAATGCGGGCGACAGGCTATAACGAATTTTCCTTGCTATCGCTTAGTTGCTCGGATTATTTAGCTTTACCCGCCGTTGGGGTAGAAATTAAAAATCGCCTAAAGGGCGAAAATATCTCGCTTTCTTTACCCAGTCAAAGAGTAGATAGATTTGATGAAAATATTGCCCATATTTTAGGCGGTACTCGGTTAGGAGGACTAACTTTTGCGCCGGAAGCGGGGACGCAAAGATTGCGGGATGTTGTCAATAAAGGCTTAACTAACGAAGAATTGCTCCGGGGCGTAAAAACTGCTGTAGAGCAAGGATGGGACAAAATTAAGCTGTATTTTATGATCGGCTTACCTGGCGAAACTGACGAAGATGTATTGGGGATTGCGGAGACTGTAAAGTGGTTGCAGCGCGAGTGTCGAAATATAGAAAGAAAAGTAGTAAATGACGATCCATCGTCTTCTCAGCGTTATGGTGGCGGCAGAAAGGCTTTAAGTATCAATCTGACAATTTCTAACTTTACTCCTAAGCCTCATACTCCTTTTCAATGGCATAGCGTAACGGATGCCGAATTTGAACGCAAGCAACGGCTGCTGAGGGACGAATTTCGCCCCTTGAGAAACTTGAAGGTAAATTTCACCGACGTGCGGATCTCGGCAATGGAGGATTTTGTGGGGAGAGGCGATCGCCGCCTTGCACCAGTAATTCGCCGCGCTTGGGAATTAGGCGCGGGGATGGATTCGTGGTTTGAAAGCGTAGATAAAGCTTTTGGCGCTTGGGAAAGAGCGATCGCCGAATCGGGTTTAGGATGGAAATATCGCCAAAAAGAAGAAGACGCATCTAAAACCCAAACCAATAACGATCGGCGTTTACCTTGGGATCATATCAATACGGGAATTGCTAAAGAGTGGCTCAAAGCAGACTTAGAAAAAGCTTTAGCTGCGGCTACTGTACCTGATTGCTCTTTTGATGAATGTTCTGGTTGCGGCGTTTGCAGTACGGATTTTGGTCACAATATAGTTATAGGCGCGCTTCCAATTCCCGAATTTGCCGGGGATTTTGTGCCGAATACCGAGCGATCGCAACGGGTACGGTTGTGGTTTGGCAAGTTGGGGGATATGGCGTTAATTAGTCACTTAGATTTGCTGCGCTTATTCGATCGCGCAATTCGACGGGCGGCTTTGCCAATTTCCTTTAGCGGTGGCTTTCATCCTAGTCCCCGCATGGCGATCGCTATGGCTTTACCCTTGGGAGTAACTAGCAGTGGCGAAATTATCGATTTTGAACTCACCCAAACTGTTGACTTGGAGGAGTTTAAACAAAAAATTAGCCAGCAGTTACCTGCTAACTTGCCCATCTACAAAATAAGCGATGTCGATTTGAAAGCGCCATCCGCCGCTAAAACCTTAGCCCAAGCCCACTATTTGCTGACCATTGAAACAACCAGTAGTGTAAGTGAAAGTCAATGGCAGCAATGGATAGAAGCAATTAAGGCAACGGATGCTATTTGGCTAGAACATACAACTAAGTCCGGGAAAAAACAGAAAATCAACTTAAGACCTCGTTTATTTGATTTAGCAATAGTTTCTATCGCCCCGAATCTATTGCGCTATACGGGAGTTTGTCTTAATGACGGCACGCAACTAAAACCAGAGCAAGTCATCTTTATGCTAGAGCAAGTAGCAGGGCAAGAATTTAGTTTAAAAAGTATCCACCGCGATCGCCTTGTCATGGAAGAATAGAAAAAAAGGCGCGCAATTTCTAAAATATTTTGCTTTGGTATATGTTTCTTAATTGATTTTTGACCTGCTTAGGCTAAAATTGTATCAATAACAATTTTTAGCGCTCGATTGTCTGCTGTAGCTCATCAGGTGCGATCGGGGCAGAAGCGAAAATAATAAAGGAACTGTTGCAATGACTCTTTTGCATAGAAGTTAAGGTAACTGAAAATTCTCTATTATTTGTCGCTCTTGAGTAGCTCGGCGATCGGCATTGAGCGCGGTTGATTACAAATGTCTTGTTTGATTGTACTCCTGGCTTTTAGAGGTCAGGATACTGCATAAAGATTAATTACAGATGCTCGATGCTCGTTGTTTACTATGGTAAGCAACCATTGTGCAATAAGCCCCCTACTTTATAGGTAATAAGTACTACTGATGTACTTTTTGCTTGTAAACAACCCTCTAGTTAAATTCCAATTGCAATTATCAGCAGCACCAATTTTCAAGCTTGTGAAAGCGAGGAAACAACCCTCAAAGCTCTGAAATATCGCTGCTAAATTTGAGGAAATTGAATGCCAAAACAAATTATTATCGCTGAACAGCATCACATAGCTGCGGTTTTTAGCGAAGATCAAATTCAAGAACTTGTAGTAGCTACTGGTCATCACCAAATTAGTGATGTTTACTTAGGAGTAGTAGAAAACGTATTACCTGGGATAGATGCAGCTTTTGTCAATATTGGTGACTCGGAGCGGAATGGTTTTATTCACGTCACCGATTTAGGTCCCTTGCGGCTCAAACGCACGTCAGGAGCAATTACAGAGCTATTAGCGCCTCAGCAAAAAGTATTAGTCCAAGTAATGAAAGAGCCTACGGGCAATAAAGGCCCAAGGCTGACGGGGAATATTACTCTCCCCGGTCGCTATGTAGTTTTAATGCCTTTTAATCGCGGTGTAAACCTTTCGCGCAGAATTAGAACTGAAAACGAACGCAACCGTTTAAGAGCTTTAGCAATTTTAATTAAACCTTCGGGAATGGGAATGCTAGTGCGTACCGAAGCTGAAGGTAAGCCCGAAGAAGCGATTATCGAAGACTTAGAAATGCTGCTCAAGCAGTGGGAGTCGATTCAACAAGAGGCGCAATCGACACGAGCGCCCGCCTTGCTCAAACGCGACGATGATTTTATTCAGCGCGTATTGCGAGATATGTACGGCGCAGATGTTAACAGGATTGTAGTTGATTCTAATTTAGGTTTAAAAAGAGTCAAGCAGTCTTTAGTTAATTGGAGTGGGGGGAGCGTTCCCCAAGGAGTGCTAATTGACCATCACCGCGATCGCACGTCTATATTAGAATACTTCCGCATCAATGCCGCCATTAGAGAAGCGCTAAAACCACGAGTAGACTTGCCTTCGGGAGGCTATGTCATTATCGAACCAACGGAAGCTCTGACGGTCGTTGATGTCAATTCCGGCTCGTTTACACGCTCGGCAACGGCAAGAGAAACCGTACTATGGACGAACTGCGAAGCAGCAACAGAAATCGCTAGGCAACTAAGGATGCGGAATATAGCAGGAGTAATTATTGTTGATTTTATCGACATGGACTCCCAAAAAGACCAACTCCAAGTATTAGAACACTTTAATAAAGCACTTAAAGCTGATAAAGCAAGACCCCAAATCGCTCAGTTATCAGAATTAGGATTAGTAGAACTTACCCGCAAGCGCCAAGGACAAAACATTTATGAATTATTTGGTAGCACTTGTCCAACTTGCGGCGGTTTAGGACATTTAGAACACTTGCCCGGAGAAGGAGACAATCGAGAACGAGAAATAGTCGCAACCCCCACGAGAGAAAGAGTAACCATAGCTGAAGTTCCAGAGCGATCGCCAGTGATTATCCCCGCAGCCAGAGAATTTCGCACGCCCACGCCCCGGATTCCAGAGCCGCGAGAAACTTATTCAGATACCCCTACAGTCAGTTATTCAAACCCCGACGATCGCACTTCGGTAGTCAATATTAGCGATCGTTCTAGCTACCAAGAACTAGACGAAGATCCCAATCGCCGCACTCGTCGCCGCCGCAATAGCCGCATTGAAGCTGAAGAAACGCAAGAGCGCGATTTGAACTTAGTCAACGAGCTAGAACCAGAAATAATCCAACTCCCACAAGAAGAATTTGAAAGCGAAGGAGAAACGACATCTAGTACCAACAAAGTTAGTTGGATTGAAAGAGCCGAGCGCACTAAGCCTGTAAGACCAGAGCCAATTAAACCTGTAGTCACGCCCCCAGAAATTGTGACGGTAGAAATGACTCCAGAACAACAAGATGTATATGCACTGATGGGAGTATCGCCGTTAGTTCTATTAAATCGCCAAGTCAAAAATCCCAAAAGTGCGATCGTTAACGTTACTTTGCCCGGACAAGGGGGAAAATCTACAGCAACGGAAACTCCACCAGTAGCAACGGAAACGCCCCTAGAGCCAGTAGAACAGTTAACGCTCAATGTTACGCCCGTAGAACCCGAACAAAAAGCAACAATTCCTCTAGAAGTTGCCCAAACCAATACGACAGAAGACGATGACCAAGTTGAACTTCTAGCTAATGGAACAGTAGAGGAGGCTGTTAGCAACTCCGTTGAACCTATAACAGAAGAACCGCCACGTCGCCGTCGTCGTCGTTCTTCGGCTACAGAATAGCTAAAAGTCTATAGCTGTTATCTCATTGCTAATAGCTATAGCAATAAAATTATGAAGCGAGCATATATAGGTTTAGAATTTGATACGGCACTGAGTGAACAAGCCTTGGCGATCGCAGGTGTAGATGAGGTGGGTAGAGGTGCTTTATTTGGCCCTGTAGTAGCCGCCGCCGTCATCTTACCAACTTCTGCTTTATCGACACTTGTAGAAGCGCAAATTAGAGATAGCAAACAACTATCTGCTTACCGTCGGGAAGAATTAGCCAAGCAAATTTGCAAGCTGGCTGTAACTTGGAGTGTTGGTTTTGCCTCTAGTAAGGAAATAGACCAAATTAATATTTTACAAGCATCGCTGTTAGCCATGAAACGGGCGATATTCAAGCTTAAAGTAGAGCCGCAACTGTGTTTAGTTGACGGCATTCATGCTATTAAAGACTTGGCTTATCCGCAACAAACTTTAGTCAAAGGAGATGAAAAGTCTATAATCATCGCCTCCGCTAGTATTGTGGCAAAAGTTTGGCGGGACGACTTGATAATGCGTCTCGCCCTCAAATACCCTATGTACGATTTAGTGGCAAATAAAGGCTACGGTAGCCCTCGCCATCTCCAAGCCCTTAAGAAATATGGCGCATCTCCCTTACATCGCTTATCTTTCCGTCCGTGTCAAGTAGACGTTGCGGCATTTGGCGGCAAATGGGCAGACTGAATTTCAGCACTGTTTGCTTCAGTTTGAGCGTTTACCCAGTTGCGGTAGTCGGCTAAAAGTTGATGCAGCAATCGTTGTTTAATTGTTAAGAGAACGCTTTTGAGTAAACCATTACCTGTTGCTTCTAATAATGCTCCGGGCATCATCGCTAATGGCATAGGTAATTCTACCTCTACTTTTAAATCCGCGTTTCCTTTAAGCCGAGTTTCGCCGTTTATTTGCTCCGGCGATAAGTAACCAGCTAAATCTAAACTAAAACGTTGGTTGATATACTCAACTCCTCTAATCTCGCAAGCCACTGACTGTAAATGAATAGTGCCATTAGCCGTCGCCCAAACTTTAAGGTCTACGGTTGGTTGAATACTCAGCATCATGAAACTTAAAGGGCGCATCTTGAGCCGATAGTAATCTTCTCCCAATGCTTCTAAGCGACTTGGATCGACAAGAGTAGATACTAAACGTTGCGGCTGGCGCAAATAATGACAAATTGCTATGGGCTGCTCTGGAACTACAATTTCGACGGACTGAGAAGCAGTAAACCGAGTAGGCATAAGTATATGTACAGGCTTGTTAACTTATTTTAGGTTTTTTTAAGAAATTAATGCTAGTAGCTAACAATAATTATTTATTTATTAATAAGTGTAAAAAATTGTTGGGATAACGTTCATCTGTCGCCAGGTTAATGTTGTACTTTGTAAGTTAACGATTGACAAGTGTTAGCTGACACTTTACAAATAAGATGTTGGATGAGTAACGAGCAAATGAAAGTCAAGCGGAGTACGGAGAAATATGCTCCAGGGTTGGGAGAACGAATCAGACGAGCAAGAGTTGCGGACAATCGTTCGGTAGAGATGCTTTGTGGATTAGCTCAAATATCGCGTGTTTATTGGTATGACATCGAATCAGAAAAAATCCGGGGTGCATTGCCAGAAGACACCCTACGCCGAATTGAGCAAGTATTAGGAGTTGATTTAGAGGTGAATTTTGATGACTGATCCCCCACCCGATCGCCTAGAGCGTTTAGAGTTGCTCGTAGAGTCAAATGCACGGTCAATTCAAGCCATAGCCGATCGCATTGTAGAACTAACGCATCTACAAGAGGAAGCTGTGGAGGAACGAAAAGAACTTCGCACGGCAACTTTACAACTAGCAGAACTAACTGAGGGAATTGCTAATTTGAGGGCTTCTTTAGAGCCGTATAGAAAGTAAAGTAGACAGATTATTACAACAAGAAAATGAAAATTGAAGACTTTAATCTAACTTACGCGCCTCGCAACTATAAGCTAGAAATTCGGCAAAACAAGAATGGCTATTACTTGAGGCTTTTGGATTATGCTCAAGAACAAGAACTTACCCAGTTTCCTTTTCCCGATCCTACCGCCGATTTGCCCGTGAATTTTCTTGAATATGTGAAAACGCTGCCAGATCGAAACTTATCAACATAGCTGGTGCTTGCAGTAGCATAGAATATTTTGGATAAAAGGATTTATAAATGGGTTTTAGGCGCGATCGCACTTGCTACTGCGATCGCGCTTAATCTCGTCCAAGTTCCCCCTAGTTGGGAAGCACCCGCAAAAGTTACAGAATTACGCGGTGTATGGCTAACAAATGTCGCTAGTGGCGTTTTATATACTCCTTGGGGCATCAATCGCGCTATCGATCAACTAGCTCAACTTAAATTTAATACCGTTTATCCTGTAGTTTGGAATCGAGGTACTACTTTTTATCCTAGTTCGGTAGCCAAAAAAGTAACGGGACGCGATCGCGATTTACTATTGCAAGTTCTTAAGCTCAACCAAGATGTTTTAGCCCAAATAATTAAGCAAGGACATCGCCAGGGGTTACGAGTTATCCCTTGGTTTGAATATGGCTTTATGACTCCAACTAATTCCCAAATTGCTAAACGCCATCCTGATTGGCTAACCGCGCGCCGTAACGCCAGCAAAGTGTCTGTAGATGCTAACTTAAAAGCTACTAATTCTAAATCAGCCAAAATCATCGTAGATCCTCTACTGACTAAAGGAGTATGGCTCAATCCCATCCATCCAGAAGTACAGCAATTTATGTTGGATATGATTATTGAAGTTGTTACTAAATACGATATAGATGGGATTCAATTTGACGATCGCTTTGGTTTACCTAGCGATTTGGGCTACGATCGCTTTACCGTTGCTCAATATAGAAAAGAACATCTTGGTAAAAATCCCCCAAATAACTCTCTAGACGCGCAATGGCTGTGTTGGCGAGCGGACAAAATCACAAATTTTATGCAGCGAGTATATAAAGCCGTTAAAGCTGTAAAACCAAATTGTTTAGTTACCTTGTCTCCTAACCCCCAAGATTACGCATATAGAGCAACTTTGCAAGACTGGTCTACCTGGGTCAATCAGGGGTTAATAGATGAACTAATTTGTCAAATATACCGCAATGACGAAAAAACTTTTTTAGCGCAATTACAACAAACCGCTCTACAAACTGCTCGAAAAAAGATTCCTGTAGGTATTGGCATATTATCAGGCTCAGTAAAAAATCCAGTAGCAATGAAACAAATTCAGCAACAAGTTCAATGGGTGCGCGATCGCGGATATAGTGGAGTATCCTTTTTTTACTGGGAAACTTTGTGGAGTTATTTAACTCCCGAATCGCCCCAAGAGCGCCGCAATGGGTTTAATACGCTTTTTTCTGCTTCTACCAAAGAAAAAAAGTTGTAAATATGTTGATTAAGTACATTAAAACTGATTGCGGTTTTTGGTTGCAATGGATATTAGTTACTTTGGGTGCTTTTTTAATTAGTTTATGTCTAATTGAAGTTGATGTCAGACCCCACATTAAAGTTACCGAAGGCATTATTGGGGGTGCGATCGTCGGTTTAGCTCAAGGAATTATTTTAGAACAGCGCAGCAAAAATATTGCTCCTTGGTGGGCATTAATAAGTATTATTAGTTGGGGCTTAATTGGTGCTAGTAACTTCGGTGCAATTGGTTGGATGGTCCCCCGGACTTTACGACTTGAACCAAGAATAATTTTTGGCTTATTAAATGGCTTACAAGTAGGAGCATTACTAGGAATTGGGCAATGGCTAGTTTTGAGACAAAGATGCAAACAAGCTCTTACTTTGATTCCCATCGTTGCGATTTCCTGGGCAATTGGTTTAGTTCTAGGATGGAGTGTAGGCGGAGTTTTGCGTCAAGCCACGCGATTATTTTTAAGTGAATTAGTTGGTTTAGCGGTAGCTTGGGTAGCAATTTCGGCAATTACGGGTTTTGCCTTAGTACGATTAAATAATTTATATGGACTAGAAGCCAAAATACTCCCTAGTTTATAGTCAAAAGCTTTGTAATTGTTATGTCTATTTCTATCGGTCACTTGGGTCCTTCTGGTACTTATTCCGAACAAGCGGCGAATTCTTATACCAATAAATTTTTATCTCATCAGACAGAAACTATTTTACGTCCTTATTCTAGTATTGCTAAAACCTTAAAAGCGATCGCCATTGGAGAAATAGATTTAGCTGTTGTCCCTGTCGAAAACTCTATTGAGGGTAGCGTGGCGATTACTCTCGATATGTTGTGGCAGTTAGATAACTTGAGAATTCAACTTGCTTTAATCTTACCTATTACTCATGCCTTATTATCTAACGCACCATCAATTGGTACTTTAGAAACTATCTACTCCCATCCCCAAGCTTTGGCGCAGTGTCAAGGATGGTTAGAGCAACATTTACCCACCGCCCACGCGATCGCTATTAACTCTACTACCGAAGCGCTAGGTAAACTCAATAATGAACCAAATGCTGGCACAATTTCTTCACCTCGTGCGGCGCAACTTTATAACGTGCCAATTTTAGCAAGTTCCATCAACGATTATCCCGATAACTGCACGCGCTTTTGGGTGCTGAGTTCCTCTATTCAATCTACTAAAGGCAGCCATACTAGCCTCGCTTTTAGTACCAAAGCAAACGTTCCCGGAGCGCTAGTTAAACCCCTACAAGTATTTGCACAAAGAAACATCAATCTTAGCCGCGTAGAATCTCGTCCTAGCAAGCGATCGCTCGGCGACTACCTTTTTTTCATCGATTTAGAAGGAGATACTACCTCCCCCGCCGTCCAAGCCGCAATTTCCGAGCTTACCGAGTACACCGACACCCTAAAAATCTTTGGCAGCTACGATATCTTATCGCTTTAATTAAACGTGTCTTTCAACACGGTACGCGCCGCTAAATGGTTGCGAGTAGAAGTGAGAATTTCTACTTCTCTTTGCAAACGCACCCCTGTATCTTGGGTTTCGAGTAACGCTTGCTGCTCCGTCGCCACGCCATAGAGATTGCTTGCTACCCAGTAAGATAGCTCTGTAGGCAAGTCGGGGATATTTTCGGGTAATTCGATGTTTTGGTCGGTTAGTTTGGCTGAAAGCCTCACTACATCTTGCAATAATTGTTCTACTTCGTTCGCCAAAGGGCGCAAATCTTGCTCTGGTGGGTGGTCTTCCATCCATTCAACTAAGCCAACTTTGTAAGGCTTCTCGCGCACGTATTCCAATACGCGAAACCTTTGCTGTCCTAAAGTAAACATCTTCATCCGGTCGTCTGGTAAGCGCTCGTACTGCACGATTTCCGCACAGCAGCCTACATTAGAAACTTGTCCGCGTACCGGGTCGAATAGCAACACTCCAAAACGGCGATCGCTTTCCAAGATCGTATTCATCATGATCCGGTAGCGAAACTCAAATATATGTAGGGGTAAAGGTCTACCAGGAAAAAGGACTACTTCTGGTAGAGGAAATAAAGGAAGTTCGCGCACCGCAATTTTTGAAGGGGATGTCATCGGATCTCGATAAAAACCGTAATGCTTCTACTGTAACGAATTTATTTACATCCGTTCCAAATAAATTTGCCTTTTAGTAATTCTAAAAGGCAAATGTTAGTTTTTATAACTTCACTTCAATATCAACACCGGATGGTAAGTCGAGTTTCATTAAAGCATCAATAGTTTTAGCCGAAGGCTGGTAAATGTCGATAATCCGGCGGTGGGTGCGAGTTTCAAAGTGTTCGCGCGAATCTTTGTCTACGTGGGGCGATCGCAATAAGCAATAAATCCGGCGTTTTGTAGGTAAAGGTATCGGCCCTACGGCGCTGGCGTTAGTACGATTTGCTGTATCGACAATTTTTTCACAGGAAGTATCGAGCAAGCGGCGGTCAAAAGCTTTTAAACGGATGCGAATTTTTTGCTGCGGTAGGGTTGCCATTAGTTTAATTTTCTAGGTTCAATTTTTAGAGGAAAGTCAGTTAAAAAGCAGAAAAGCTTTGTACTGTACGAGTACGGCTTTTCTGCTGTAATGAGTAAGTAACTTAAGCTACTTCAAGATTTTTGATACGACACCAGCGCCGATAGTTCTACCACCTTCGCGGATTGCAAAGCGCATTCCTTGCTCGATGGCGATCGCGTTGATTAGTTCTACCGTCATTTTGATGCGATCGCCAGGCATAACCATTTCCGCTTCGCCACCGTCATCCGAGGTAAACGCTTTGATCGTGCCTGTTACATCCGTTGTCCGCACGTAGAATTGTGGGCGATAGCCGGGGAAAAATGGAGTCTTGCGACCACCTTCTTTTTCCTTAAGAACGTATACTTCACCTTCAAATTGAGTGTGAGGTGTAATCGAACCTGGTTTAGCAATTACCATCCCGCGCTCGATATCTTCTTTCTCAATTCCGCGTAGTAATACGCCCGCATTGTCTCCCGCCATCCCTTCGTCGAGACTCTTTTTGAACATCTCGATTCCGGTAACCGTTGTTGTGCGGGTGTTTCTGATGCCGACGAGTTCTACGGAGTCGCCGACTTTAACTTTTCCGCGCTCGATTCTACCCGTTGCTACCGTACCGCGACCCTTGATCGAGAATACGTCTTCTACAGCCATCAAGAAAGGCTTGTCAATGTCTCTTTCGGGAGTAGGAATGTAGGAATCTACGGCTTCCATAAGTTCGTAGATTTTGTCTACCCACTTATCTTCTCCGCGTGGCGTTTTGGGGTTTTCGGTCATTTTTTCCAATGCCAATAGTCCCGAACCTTTAACAATGGGGATATCGTCGCCAGGAAAATCGTAGCTGCTGAGAAGTTCTCTAACTTCAAGCTCTACAAGTTCCATTAATTCCTCATCGTCTACCATGTCTTCTTTATTCAAGAATACAACTAGGTTAGGAACGCCTACTTGCTTTGCTAACAAGATATGCTCGCGGGTTTGGGGCATCGGGCCGTCTGCGGCGGACACTACCAAAATACCGCCGTCCATTTGCGCCGCACCTGTAATCATGTTTTTTACATAGTCAGCGTGTCCGGGGCAATCTACGTGAGCGTAGTGACGACCTTCGGTTTCATACTCAACGTGAGCGGTGTTAATTGTGATGCCACGCGCTTTTTCTTCAGGAGCGGCATCGATATCCGCA
>QQTW01002787.1_pt1 | contig 12790 bp, 14 predicted proteins | sample 1904831 | NCBI WGS metagenome assembly QQTW01 (sample SAMN09435610, study PRJNA476489) | Subsurface metagenome, whole genome shotgun sequencing project. | reverse complement strand
CCCCCAAAGACCCTTGCTCCCTTTGAGTATGTTTTGCAGACGGCCACGCAGAAGGCGCTGAAGGTATACGAGCGTGAGGTCAACAATACGGAGCTAGGAGAACCTGCTTTGATCATTGCCGCCGACACGATCGTGGTCGGACATCTAGGCGAAATCCTGGAGAAGCCGCGATCCGAGAGGGAGCATCTCGCAATGCTACGAGGCTTGAGGGACGGCGGAGTTCACAAGGTCTTCACAGCGGTAGCATGTATCACGCCTCTGAAGAGTCTAAGAGACCCCGGCTACGCTATGGAGACGCATGTGGAGGAAACTGTCGTGAGATTTGACAGTAATGGTAACGATCCTCGTGTTCCCCTGCCAAGACTATCGTATTGATGACCACAGTGACTGACGATCTGATTCACGCTTATGTGAGGACAAGAGAGGGTGTCGACAAGGCCGGGGGGTATGGCATCCAAGGCATCGGATCCATCCTCGTGGAAAGGATAGAAGGTACTTTTGACAATGTGGTGGGTTTGCCTTTGCGGGCGACTCTGCAGCTTATCGAGAAGGTCATGACGCCCGATTATGACATTGACGAGGAGCTTGAGGGTACGCCAGATGAAGAGGAATCATGAACTCTGATTCGCTCCTTTTGGTGGCAACTATAGACGAGGAGCTTAAACGTTGTGTAATACGCAGGCGTTTGCGAAGACGCTTAGCCTCTCAAGCACGGGTTTTCATTACCCTATACCTATGTAGTTGAAGCTAGCATTCCCATGGAAAGAGCCGGTGCGAGCACGGTTGAATGCCATGTGCGTTGAGACTACCGACGCTGCGGAGTTGCACGCGACCAGGCGTGGTGAATCCATCAGATCTCACGATCTGAAGCGGCATCCTATTCGTCGATCGGGCTGGCCACGTTTCAAGAGCAGCTTTCTACCTTGGACCTTTCGTGCATCGATTCGCCGTGCGGAGGAGTCCGACAACGTTGCCGAGTATGTCCGGAGGATGTCTTTACCCACCGGGCCAGAAAGGCTCTGTGAGCTAGCTCGGCGCACTTCTCCGTCAGCAACCTCTTTTACCGTGAATAGCTGCCGCCATTAGACTCTCACGAGAGTCATGGCGCCTCAGGCGCGCAAAACAACGTGTTGCTTGCCCCGGGCCTCCACCTGATCGGCATTGGCGGCAACTTCTAACATCCGTGCAGGCCCAGGTGCCCAGGTGGTTCGGGGCTGGCCGCCGCGGCGGCGATTGGAGCCGCAACATCGTGGCTGGCTTGAGCGCCGATTACGCCACGACGCATGGAAGGCCTTCGGGGCTCCAGGGCTGCTACAAGGGCTTGGAGGTCTAGACCGCCGAGCTGAAGTTGCGGCAGACTGTCAGTTGCGCTCTTCCTCAGCCCATGAAACTTGAAGGTCAGAAACGATTCCGTCCGAGGAGATGATAGAAAAGCTGACATCTCGAGGTGCAAGAGCCGCCTGCTCTGGAACCGGCTCTGAACCGTCGCCGTGTGGTCGGCGACTGGACTTACCTGACAGTTCCATGGGACAACGGTAGCTAGGGGTCACAGATCGGTCTCCGAGCATTGATGATGCCAAGTGGCCCAATGAGCTCCAATTCACGTCACTAGCCATTTTGAAAGATCACTCTAGGGTGCTCGCAGGGACCACAGCAACTCGTACACGCAACAACGGGAGTCATCATGTCCAGCAACAGCTTGAATTGCACTCACGAGGGCCCGTTATCACAGTCGTAATCTTAAGAGGGTGAGTGGAAACCATCGACCTGCCGATACAGAAACATATCATCAACCCTGGTGGAAAACAAGATGTCATCCAATTCACTTATACGCCTATCTTATCTGTTTGCACCCATTCAAGGAGCTGCTGCAGCACGGGGCGCATATAAGACGGCCAATGGGTCGTGACCCAACCCGACCAACTCTCATGGACCGTCACCCTTAGCCAAGAGGGGCTATCCATAGATCGGGTGCCGCGCTAGGTCTTTGATTGACTGCTTAACGGTAGCATGAAGGACAGTATCCAGCGTTCAGCCAACAGAAGTACGACACATCTTCCTGACGATGCTGATGATGCTGGCGATGTTGCTTGATGGCGAATTGTATCCGCAGTCCTTCGGCATCGCGCGCATGAATGCTTCAACCGCATCAAGATCGTCCCTAGTTGGTCTGATTTGCATTCCAGCATTCGATACAGAAAAAAACAACCTTCGGCAAATCAAGACCAGCTCGTCCCACGCCGCTCATCGACCATGCCGGGAAAAGAGGGCGCGAGGACTCGTCCCGACCCGCCTGCCTATCTTGCCCGAGTAATGGTAACGGCGTGAGGAAAGCGTGCATACGGCACGGGAGGAAGTGAGTTCCGGAAAATCATTGCGTCTAGCCACTGCTTATCTGCACACCAAGTTTCGGCAGAGACCTTGTCAGACTGGGAAAAATAAAAACCTTGCATGTATGAGAATGAGTATGAGCGACAATCATCTGAAGAATCACGCAGGACTCATAGCCCCGGGAAAAGCGTGGAAGCGGTCAGATAACGACTACTGGAAAGCTGGACAACGATTCTACTAGCGAAAATAGCTTGAAATCCTGGATAACCCTCCAATTTGAAGTGTATATGCGGCTCTCCAGCGATGACATTAAAGTAGCGAATACAACTTATCAAGCCAAGAAGCCTACCTTGGAGGATACGGATGACAGGGTTTCTCTACTATCCTGCATATGCATGGACCGGTGCCTTAAGCCTGGGTCTTTTAGAGACGTCGACAGCTGCATCGATAAATTAGCGCATCGCCGAGAACTCGACAATGGTCGGCTCGTCAGGACGCGGGCTAACAACGGTTTTTGCTTGGCCGCGCCGATTGCGCGCCCGAGGCCGCCGCATGGATCAGAAAAGGCTTCGGCGGTGGTGGTGGACGCCCGCCGCCGACGATTGCGCAAAAGCCTGAATTCTACCCCGCTGCGGGTGCTCCGGCTCACTTTTCGAAGTCAACAGGGAGAAAGGTACGGGATCGATCTGCTGACGATGCCAAACCTACTCTTGGCGTGGCCGAGCTCTGAGACAACAACGGCAATTGAAGGCAATCAAGCTTTTGATATTGGGTCAAACCCACAACTCCTGCAGGCATCAACCCATCGTGCCGACGTCGCTCCATGTGGACAGAGCAAATCGGACTAATTTGCATCTGAGAACGCCACCGGCAATCCTGTCTCTTGCAACGACACGCTCCTGCATCGAGCTGGTCGGGGATCTGTTTGGGGAGGGTGCCAAAGCAAAGTCAATGCTCGAGCTTGTGATCTTGACAGTCCTGGGGTCTGTGACGAGGATACTTTTTCTCGAGAAGCGGCAAAATCACGTAAGGTTACTTCTTCCGGATTCGACAGGTCTAGTGTATCCTTTCAGTAAACAAGACGTCGTGGATACGGGCCAGTCAACGACCGCGTGCACGTCAATGTTGCTTTGCAGAGAGTAAGCGCCCACTTCGGTCGCCGCCATCTCCGCTGTCAAGAGTCGACACTCCGGAAGTCCACGGAGTCATAACAATGCTGTTATTACTTGCTCTTCAGCGCGCCAATAGTTTACAGGAAGTACTTCTCTCCACTCTCCGGGCGTGCGGCCGAGGACCCTGGACTTTCTCCATCACACCCTCAACCACACGCATTTCCCCTCCCCTGGTCGTTTTAAGAATGGGCGACTCAAAGTTCTTTCGGTTAGAGATGCTGCGAAGCACAGACACCCTCTTTCCTCTGAAGGGTTTTTGTTTTCTGGGCGTAACGCTACGCACGCTCCATATCCGCAGGGAGGATCGAGTGAGAAGCCGCCCTAACGCTTCTCAATTTTTTCCAAACGGCGCACGGGATGACGATCAGTGGGAAGGTTAGCCTCATGCAACAGACCTCGTTCAGTCGAGCTGGGCCGCCCCCGTCCCTTGACGCGCGCGCGCGCAACTGCTCTGGCTTCAAGTTCAGGCTATGCGCAACCGACCCGAAATACTGCTAATGGAAAATCTACCGCCGGACTGGAGTCGATAGCTCGCCTCTCATCTCGGAAGCCAGAATGTGGCTTGAGTATATAGGACCTCTGCTCCCTCTGACGGCCGGTTGCTTTTCTTCATAATCCTCCCCAATGTGAACAGCGAGCATCTCTCGCTGTTCTCCGCCGCTCGTTCTGTATGGGTTTCATTTGGGGCTCATGTGCCATGTTTCCTTACGCTGTCCTGTTTCTCTGTTTATTGTAAGCGGGGTCACCGATCTCAGCTGCTGCTCGAGCCTTCGAGTGGATAGCATGTGCTTGACACGTGAGCTAACAGGACCGAGTAGTCTGTACCGTTATGCTCGCTTTCTCGTCAATTGCATCTCACACTGGACCTTTCGTCCCATTCCGATACCAGATAATGCCTCATATTCCTGCCAAGATGTCACGATTGTCATTCCCACCATCGCCGGAGATGGGGAAGAGCTTCGAGAGACCATCCGGACTTGTCTCCGGACGGAACCCGCAGAGATCATTCTCGTTACCGTAGATGCCAGTCTCAAGAGGGCGTGTGAGATGGCGGCAGCATTTCCCACCAAGCGGATCCGAGTCTTGAGCGTCCACCAAGCAAACAAACGACGCCAGATGTGCCGGGCCATTCCCGAGGTTCAGACCAAAATAACCCTTTTCGCCGACGACGACGTGATCTGGCCTCCCGGGATTCTTCCTTGGATCCTCGCGCCATTTGAAGATGCCCGCATGGGTGGTGTTGGCACGTCTCAACGTCTGCGGCGGAAGGCAGATCCGAACGTTTGGGACCTGCTGGGTGCAAGCTATCTGGAGCGACGGAACTTTGACATCTCTGCCTGCACGCACTTGGACGGAGGCCTCCCGTGTCTGTCCGGTCGAACTGTCGCCTACCGGACTCACATTCTTCAGGACCCAGAATTCACCTTCGGCTTCACGCACGAAACGTGGAGGACGTACCGACTCAATGCGGACGACGACAACTTCATCACGAGATGGATGGTCTCTCACGGATGGAAGACGTATGTGCAGTACCACAAGGAGTGTGAGGTGCACACGACCCTAGAAGGAAACTGGAAGTTTATCAAGCAGTGCTTGAGATGGTCACGGAGTAATTGGCGAAGTAATATTCGAAGCATGTTCGTCGAGGGACATATATGGTGGTACGTTATCTTGAGTTCTGCGGCCCAGGATATTTTCAAGTTCGAGGAGCAGTTGCTGACTGCTGGCAAATCTGCGTCTGTAGGCGACATCCGTGGAGCGCCTATGCAGTGTTTCTGACGACCTTGACTTCCTGGTCTGTGCCCACCGATCTGATGCTCTTTTACTGGCTCTACAAGTCTGTAGAAGGCTGGTCTCCCGACTGGCAAATGATACCGGTTGGGACTCTCGCAGTCTGGATCTTTGTCTCGAAGTTTCTGAAACATCTCGGTCACTTCATCCGATACCCTTCAGACGTCATCTACCTGCCACTACTCGTCCTCTTCGGCTATGTCCACTGCTTCATAAAGCTTTACGCTCTCTGGACCCTTGATGTTGTAAGTACCTGGACTGGCGTGTACTCTTCACATCCAATCCACCCATTACACGCAAAATTAAAGCAAATGAGGTTGCGACGCTGTCTTCTTCAAGTACTGTGCTAATTAAACTCTGCATTCAGACCGCCTGGGGCAGCAGAGAAGGAGCCGACGCGGATGACGCGTATCGCCTTATACGACTTCAGAATAATGTCTCCACCAAACCTAAACCCCTTTGTGAATATTCTAATTATAAGCAACACATACCGGTCTCGGCGGGTGTTTTGGCGTCAACACAAAAGCATGAAATTTTCCGGATAGAGGGAGGGCGAAACTGCATGCAAACTCCTACGACATTTCTAGGCAGTCTGTAACATTGTGCTTGGTGAGCGTTTTGACAGTATCACATCTAGATTCCTTAGGGAGCGGGCGTTTCCTGAATGTTTTGTCATCCGGCGATTGAGCCCGCAGGCCGGATGTTAGCGTCGGGAAGTTCGAGTGCCTTATGGCGCCATGGCTTTTTAAGTCGACGCCGTGGCTTTTCACGTAGCGATCTCTCCAAGGTTCTGTATACTAAAGATGAGGAACAACGATCAGGAATTAGAGAAAGGACCGTCTGCATGCGAGCGACTCGATCAGCTACTGAACAGGCTTCTGTCATTACTGTGGTGTTATCTCGGTTCAATATTGACAAAATGTCTTCTCTAACATTCCCGGTCTTGCAGACGTCGGACCCCGTTCGGGTTCCATCACGCATTAAGAACCTCAGCTTTTCCAACCTCCACAGAATAGCGCCAAATGCACTGGCGAAGGCGCTCTTGGCCACTACGCTTCCATCGGGTCGAAAAGCACATTAGCCCAAATGCGGACCACCTTGCTGCGGGTTGTCGAACGGGAGCCATTTCCTACATACATACGAAGCTTACAGTTCGGACCGCCTTTTATATGGTCGACATTCCCCGCGCATCATGTACGCTATTGTAGGGCATAAAACGCAAACCGACCGGAGATAAGCGCATTTGGCAGGGAGGGCAGCGGGAGCAGGACGCCTCTTCGACAACAAATGTCCTAGCCACACCCACCATTCTACCCGCGCATGAAGCGGCGGACCCTTCTTTCAGGTGCATCAAAAGCGACTGCATGCGTCAATAGAGGGACTTGAGATAGTTTCAAACTCTACGGAGCGCCTACTGCGCCGCGCAGTCGACCTCACATCCGACTGTGGGACGGCTTCGAGCAAATAGTCGTTCGAAGAATCTCCAATGCTTCGTGAGTTACAGTCAGGAAGCCCACCGATCTTGATAGAGCACAATGCCGAGAGCATCGCTTGCAGGGATGGGCTATGTGGACGGGGAGCAGGCCGCTTCTCGAGGCAAACTCTAGCTCCGTTCGATGGCTCGATATCCCTGCAGCAGGGAATCTTTACATGCTTGTCATCGCCCGAACACCTCCGGCCGGCCGATTCGCAATCCTTCCATTGCGCCGCCGCCGACTGCGGCTGATGAGATCTGACCGCTCCCGGGGCCTTCGCTGGGGAATCCCCGACCTGGAAAAGATGGAGCGGAGATGAAGCTGCACGATGAGCACATCCGTCGTGATGGTGAATCATCCATGACGAGCTCTCCACGCAAAGGGCGCAGTCGGCTCTTTTCGCCGTACCTGCGTGATCGAGGATCTCTCTCGTAAAAATAAGGCTGGTTGACGCGATCTCGGGCTGATCAGGGTACGAGAAAAAGGACCGTGTTCGCTCCCGACGGCAGATGGTTACGGCTCGCTTAACAGTTTCACCGCTGTGGACCACTTGCCGCATATCCGGCCATGAACGGGTTGAAGGATCGCGCTCGAAATGGAAGTGTTACGGGGATGGCCGCTCAGCTAGGACGGTGTTGTCCCGGACAATCACCAATTGACAAGTTCGAGTGCCCAGTATGCATGACAAAGAGTGTTACATACATACCGATAGCAAGATGAAGAATGATCAAGTCGGTTGCGCCTCGAGCCGTATCTCGAACGAAGCCTTATTGATTAGCTGCCGTGGCTGCATACGAGTCAGCGATGGAAGACATCAAGTCCGGCTCAGTACGGAACGACAGAATTCAACCCCTCTTGGTTCTACTGTACCAACTCGTCGATTCCACAGAGGTCAACGGAGTGTCGAGCATTCAGTGCATGTCTTGGCAGCCTCGGACAAGTCATTCGAAAGACAAATTATATCGAGCCACTCTACTCCGGAGAGGTGTTCCGATATCGCGCAGTGTGTCGACAGACACTATTGTATGCATCGGCGTCTTCCGTCCAGAGCGAAACTAGCCATTACCAACATGGTATGAACTGTCGACAAGCGCAGCCTCGTCTCGATGCCTCCTCGCCTTGCATCTCCCACCACAGATTACACACGCTCGTACGGAGCTACAGCAGCGGCAAAAGCCGTGATGTGTGGAGGATTTCTGGCCAGCATGAGCGCCAAGCAGTTGGTAACAATCTGTTGCAACCCACCAGTCACTCCGAATCATGCCAACAGTTCGTTACCGTAAAATAAGGATTACTATCAATATTGCCTGCGGTGCGACACGAGCAGGCTACAGGGCTGTTCTTCACATGCACGGAGCAGTCCCCGCCCTGCAATGTTCGGTCTCCAGTCTGGCCCCTCTTTCTCCACCCAGACGCTCCAAGGGTCTCTGCGACTCGGTGCACAGTCCTCAACACGTGTAACGACCGTCTCGATTTACCGTTTTGGTTCGGACCGAGCGTCCAATCTAACCGCTATTCATCACACACGGCCTGAATCGGGCGATCTGGTTTGCAGACGCGGTTCCGTTGGGACAGTGTTTCAACGCTCTGCGAACGACCGCCGGCTCTGGCAGGACTGTGAGGCGCGTCGGGTTCGACTACTGCAGTCTGAAGTCATATGGCATATGGCACAGGCTTGGGAAGTCTCATCGACGATGCTGTGCTGCTGCATACAACGTCCCAGGAGGTTGCTTCGCGACCTGATCAATAGCAGGTTTCTACTATGGATGAAGTGCACTCAAAGGTCTAATTGTCCCGCCACAATGGTCCTATCAATGATATGAACTGAGGCAATGACGATTGAGACTTAATGTGTGAAGGCTCAATGCTAACCTCTCTTGCTTTCTTTCGTGGTCCGTTTTATACAACCTGAAGCCTGGAAGAGTGTCATACTACAGTATGCACACTATCTGATGTTTATGATTGCGATCAGGCCACGAAAGTACGAATCATTCCAGCCATTGACAAGCAAAGCATCGCGCGGCTGGATTCACGAACTTTTCAACACTCTGGAGACGAAAGCTTGGAAAGTTGCCGACTAGTTGATCCCTATGTTTTGGAAGTACGGTAGCGAGATGCATTTGTCTGCATGCCCGACATCCAGCAAGCTTTGAGAATACTGTCCCGTGTGTCAGTCCGAAAGGCTAGGTGCAAAGGAGCCGGTGTGACGACATCACAGGACTCCTGCTGTGTCTTCGGCTCATTGGTCTTGGTGCCATGGTGCTGGTTCCACGCCAATATACAGCTTGGGAGAGGTCACAGACTTTTACGGGACTAACCGTCCTGTGAATCAGTGATTGACCAATTGTGGCAAAGAAGTTCCATAAGAATTTTGCACAGTTCTGGCGGCAGCTACCGACACATGAGTTGGTAAAAGATCTTCTTCACTAGAGATTACCAGCAGTTTGCATTATCAGTCTCTTATATCATCTGAAAAGACCATTCATCTTGGCCAAATGGTCAGGATGCCACGATAAACACCTTACATGTCCCTCGCTGCGTCACGGGTCGTCCTGGCCATAAGTGAAAGAGATAAAACAGATTGGAAGAGCCGAGCCTCTATAATTCAATCATTACGAAGCAACGTGAATGCAAGGAAACGCCACCGCTCTGCTTCCAAACGCCCTCAACCAAAGCTCCGGATGGCTGGATATGCTGGTTGCCTATATCCAACAGTGGCTAGCCGTTCTCCAGAGGCACTTGAGGAGTCTGACTGAACGGAAGACGAGGACATGACCAAAGGCCATGACATATGGAGTATCCAGAGGCCTTTACAAGGGGCTATGTCGCAATGTCCTTGCTGTCCACGTCGCTCAGCCGTGACGCGGTAGATCCTGGAAGAGAGACGGCAGCGGCGCTCGGAACGTCCGAAGCGACTCGCCTCTTCTCTTCGAGCCCATTGCGCTCGGCATCTGCGACTCCGTTTTCGCGCTCACCCGTCGGGTCGTTGTGAGACTCTGGTGGAGCGGAATTGCTCAAGCCACTGATCGCCAGTCCCGTCTCGTCTTTGACCTCGCCGTCTCCAGCCTGGTTTGCTTCCTCGTCAACATTCATGAGCGCAGGGGGCCGCTGCTTCGTCGCCTTTGCCTTGGCGAGCGAGATCGTCTTTTGCTGGTACGTGGTGACGACGGGGGTGGACTCGTCGCGGTCGATGGTCGCTTTCATGAGCGCAGCCATCCACAGCCGGCCCTGCTGGACGTTGTCCACGGCAAAGTAGTGCACCGTCGGCTTGGTGAAGTTGACCGCCTTGGAAAGTCCGCTTCGCGGCGGGACGAGCTTGAAGATGAAGATCCCCGTGTCGTTCGGTTTCGGATCCGGCGCTATGGCCGCGATGAAACTGTTGGCGATTGCGGGGCCCAGCGTGTACTGTGGAGAAGTGGGTGAGGAGGCCGCGCGCGTGAGCGAGGCGTGAAGCCCTGTGATGCGCTCGTTGTCGGCGGGGAGGACCCGGTGGGATGAGATGTCGATCAGGCCTCGCTCTTCGGTGTCCTTCTCGGAGTAGTAGTAGGACAGCCGGCATCCGCGTAGCACAAACAACCGGGTCTTCCACGTAGTCATCAGGTTCGACGACCGCTTCTTCATCCAGCCGCTGTAATCACACCCAACCATCTGTTCCGCGGGGCTCCTCTTCTCCAGCCCGCGTGTGTAGGCGCTCGTGTGTTTCTTCGACTTGCGGCGGGTGGTGCCGTTGGATGAGATGGTGCCGCCCGCGCTGGTCGGTGTTTTCGACGCATTCGAGTCGCCTTCGAAGCTCTTGGATGTAGCGGAGGGCGTGCTGGACCCCGGCGACTGAAGCGGCGAATCTTTGGACTGGGGGGAGAGTGCGTCGCCGGTTTGCAGTGCGAGCGACTTTTCATTGCCGGTGATGGCGTCAGAGATCGCACGTAGTCCGAACGACCGACTTGTGAGCGGCTGGATCGACTTTGGTGTCTTTTGCATGACGGGCGAGTTCAACCCGAGTGACGAAGTGTCGCTCCCGGCCACGCTCGGAGAAAGCGCGATCGTGTCGATGCTGGGTGAGTCTGTGTAGTCGAGCTTGGTCACGGTGGGAGAGAGTTCCGCGGCCGTATGCAACTTCCTGCCAAACTCGGGGCCGCTGGCAGTCCTTCGATCCTTCTTGGGGCTGGTGCTGTAATACGCCTTGGCGGCGGGAGACACGACCGGCCCCATGGAGTCACGGATCGAGCCGCTGCTTTCAGGTCTGGATGCTCTTGACTGGATCGCCGTCCGCCTCTTCACTTCTGTGCTGATGCTTGAGTGAGCGGAGTGATGCGCGCTGTCCTTCTTGCGTAAGAGCTGTCTCGATTTGCGATTTTCAAGCTCTCCTCCGGAGAAGTAGCCTCTGTCGAGTTCGAGTGCGTTGACGACCGTCATATCGAGTTCCCGGGGATTAGAGTCAGGCATGGTTGTATCTAGGCCAAGCGAAGCATCGTCCATGGTTGATGCAGGTTGACCGTTGGGTTGGGTCTGGGAGCCGACCATAGTCCAGCCGCGGTCAAAGGACGGTTGTTTTTTGTGTGATGCTTGCGAAGGCGAGAGGGATTTGCCGGCTTCGCTGAATGCTGATGACGATATGCTGCCGACATATTCAAAGGACGAATGCCTTCTGGAGTGGTTGATGCTCCGGACGGATGCTGCTGAGGGGCGCGGGTCCTCCAGCGGCGGCCGAGAGGCGGTAGTGGCCAGAGGTAGGGTGTGCTCCTCCTTCACTTCTGGTATTTGAGTCGAAGCGCGCTGGGGAAGTGACCGGCCCATCGAGCTGGATCCGTGAACCCCGGAAAGGCTTGGTATTCGCGGAAGCACCGTCCCGAACGAGCTCCCTCGATTCCTAGTCAGATCGTTGCTCCCATCGCCCGCATTAGAGAAATCTGACATGCTTCTAGGCATGCTCGTGGGACTCCGGAGGTCCTGCTGTAATGCTTTGATTTTGTGCCATGTCCGTAGTCTTCGTCCGACTGGGCCAAGATCGAGTTCCTTCAAGAACAAAGTATCTTGCTCCATAACGAGGAGGACTTCGCCGGAAATTTCCTGTTCGCGAAAGATGTCACAATGCTTCTTCTCCACGCCGACTTCTTCCAGATATTCCGCCACGCGATCTGGCGACCATGACATGACTTCCTTCCTCGTGTGCTGATTCTGCTCTTCCTCCTCATCCGTCTCCTGGCCATTGATGTAGGATAGCCGATGATCCACGTGTGTGCTGTACTCGCTGCTTGAGTCGTTGTATCCCCTCCTATCAGCGCCGACAATGCTATGGCGTGGGGTGTGCATGTCCGTTATGTGTTCGTCTATCACATTAAGCGTCTCATTCATGACCGGACTATCCTGCTCTTCGGTTAAGGACATGGTTCTCGCTCTCTGGCTCCCAAGTGACATGTGGCGATTCGAGATGGTGGGCATGGGTGGAGGCGAAGGTTCGGCGGGTAACGACGCGCTCAGAGATCGAACCACTTCAGGGTGTGGAGCTGCTGTTGAAGACGAAGGCTTATTGTTGGTGTCCGAGGCCGGTTCGATGAGTGCTGCTAGGTATGGCGATGGCGGTTTTATTTCCTCTGTCTCTGCAGTGATGGTGACTGGTGCAGGGCTAGATTGTGATTTCTTGCGTCCGGTCGACTTGGTGTTGAGGGTCCCTTTAGGAGCGGGTGTGGTGTACACTGGAGAGTGAAGAGTTCAACAACTGCTGCGTGAAGCCGGTCAAGCTTGGGGCTTACCTTCGGGAAAGAGTCCAGTGCTTCCATCTTTGAAATGCCTACCCAAAAACCACCCATCCCCAAAGTCATCATCCCGCTCTATCAGCTCGATGCGGTCACCCTTCCTCAGGCTGAGTTCATCCGGACTTCTGGCGGTAAAGTCGTCTGCAGCGGTATGAAGAGTTAGCTAATGATATATAATAATACGCGAACAATCTCTTGGTGAGTTTCGTAGCGGTTGGGGACAAAGTGGCCTGAGTAGTCATATTCAGCTGACGAACTTACGGATCAC
>QQTW01002786.1_pt1 | contig 12791 bp, 9 predicted proteins | sample 1904831 | NCBI WGS metagenome assembly QQTW01 (sample SAMN09435610, study PRJNA476489) | Subsurface metagenome, whole genome shotgun sequencing project. | reverse complement strand
CATATGCCAAATATCGCTCTGCTCCCCACATGCCAACCAAACCATTGACCACCACCTCCATCATCATGGAATTGGCGAGGGAGTCACGGCGAAAGGTGAGTTATTTGAGGCCTATCTATTGCGGATCGATGCTAATTTCAGGAACAAGGGAAAGCCGTGGTCTGGAATGCTGGGAGGGTGTGCTGGGAAGCAATGGCGCTTGGATATTGGAGTGTGGTGGCTGTTGCTGGACGTCGGCGGAGTTGATGGAGGTGGTGGTCAATGGTGCGGTGTTAATGTATTCATGATACGGCAGAACATCTCAGCGGGTTGCATGGTGCCTTCTCTACATGTGTAGTTGAATTTTCTCCATGAAAAGGGGGTATGCTTATTAAAGTGAATGCCGGGGCTTCTCTTCTTCGGTAGGGCTGAGGGTCTCTCGAACAGGGGCTAGAGATCTACCATTCACTTTATCCAAACACCAGCGACGATGTGATCATCTCATGAAGACCTCTCGGATCGCCCGAGAGACCGCAAGGATAACCAAAAATGCAGAGATACCAACAAACCGGCTAACGAGGTCATCGCTAGCTGCGTCCATCCGCGCCTTCGCCGCTGACAATGCGCCCGGTAGCGCCGTGAAGCAAGAGGAGGAGGAGATAGTCAGCGACGATGTCTCCTCACTTTCTTCCCTGAGCTCATCGGGCCCGTTTGATATCGAAGACATACCTCTCTTGTCTTCGACTCCGCGGAAGCGCAAGCGCGGGGCTGGTAGCCCTCCGACGTCTGTGACTACAACCTCCGCCGTCGAGGTCAAGACAAGCATTTCCCCGCGCAAGGTCAAGACGGAAGATGGTCGGCCGGCAAGGATCAAAAAGGGCAGAAAGCAGCCTGCGAAGAAGGTGATCGAAGCGTCCGGCGAGGTCACCATACACCCGCCCGCAAACTGGGAGGAAATCTACACCGCCGTGCAGGAGATGAGGAAGAAGGTCCTCGCGCCCGTTGACACTATGGGATGCGAGACGCTCGCAGAGGAGACACGAACGCCTCGAGTCAGTACACATAAGCATCCGTCCCCTTCAGTGTCTCACACTAACAGCACCTGAACAGGACCGACGTTTCCAAACCCTCATAGCCCTGATGCTCTCCTCCCAAACCAAAGACACCACCACCGCCCTCGCCATGCGCCGCCTTCAAACCGAGCTCCCACCTCCCGGCCTCACCCTCGAGAACATCCTCTCCGTCGCCCCCGAAACCCTCAACGCGCTCATCTACGCCGTCGGCTTCCACAACAACAAAACCAAATACATCAAAGCCACCGCGCTGATCCTCAAGGAGAAGTTCAACTCCGACATCCCCGACACCATCGAGGGCTTGATCTCCCTCCCCGGCGTCGGCCCCAAGATGGCGTACCTGTGCAGCAGCGCCGCGTGGGGGAAGACGGAGGGGATAGGGGTGGATGTGCATGTGCATCGGATCACGAACTTATGGGGGTGGCATAAGACGACGCAGCCGGAGCAGACGAGGGCGGCGCTGGAGGCGTGGTTGCCGAGGGAGAAGTGGCATGAGATTAATCATTTGCTGGTCGGGTTTGGGCAGACGATCTGTTTGCCGGTGGGGAGGCGGTGTGGGGAGTGTACGTTGAGTACGAGGGGGTTGTGTGCGGGGGCGGTGGCGGTCAAGAAGACGACGGTGGTGAAGAAGAGGAGGGCGGAGGCGGTTAAGGATGAGGGTGGCGAAGTGGTGAAGGAGGAGATTGAGGATGTGGTGGTGAAACGGGAAGGGATTTAAGTTGCAGGATACGATGGAAATGCTCAGGCACCAGGAGCTTTACCTCGATGGCTCTGGATGAAAGAGAATTATCTGTTAAAATACCTCATCGCACACTGTTCTCAGTGTGATGGTAGGAGACAGTCTCGTCGGTGCTGTGTCCACCCAGAAAGGGCCTCTGATACAGGTAAACGAGTCGAAATCATACGTGTGAACAAGCATCTACCCAACGCTACAGTTTCCATTATCTTATCCGTCGTCCCGACGCTTCCTGGGCGTTTTCCTTGGACTCCCCATCTCATTGTGGACCTTGAGACTTAGGCTTTTGATCTGCGCTTCCATCCACACTTCCTCCTGCCCGACGACCTCGTATTCGATGCTACGGATGCAGTCCACCTCGGCCAGCATATCGATCACCAGATCCTGAAGGACCACGAGAAGCTGTCCGAGAGTGGAGTCGATAGACGCTGACCCCAACGTCCTGAGGTCCCCGGTCAGCGTGCTCAACCTCCTTTGCAGAGCGTCCACGTCATTCTGCCAACCTGCTCCAATCTCCTCCACGTAGTCTGACTCCGTGATTCGATCTGACGAATTATTCTCTCGTGATTCCTGCACCGAGCGAGCTCGAGCGAACCATGCTTCGAAAGAGCCAACCACCTGGCTGTACTTGCCGCCGGGATCAAGGTTCTCGTAGATTTCCTGAATGCACCTTGACAACGTGCGTGCTCTCCTCGCGACTTCAGGGGCTTGGACGTTGCGGCACCAGTCCACCAGCGCGGACCGGTTCTTGAGCTCCTGGGTCTGGTAGGCGATGTCGGATATCTCCGCGTGCCGCTCGACGAGCTCGTCAAACTGCTTCTGGAAATGCTGCTTCGCGCTTTCGCGCCATTGCTGGTGGATTTCTGCGGATGCTGAGTGTAGGATGTGCAGTTGGAGGAGTTTCCCTTGAAGCTGGCGGATACCTTCTGATGGTGGGTCTTTATTTTCTGCGTGGGTCTCGGGTAGAACAGAGGGTGAAGCTGTTGATTTGGCGGAGTGTTGCGATAGGTTGGGTTTTGGAATAGTTTGCGGTTCTGAAACCTTACGCTCCCCGGATGGTGGTCGGGGTGGTACGTTTTCGACCCTTCTGTGTCTGCTCGCTGGCAATCCGATTTTGGAGATCGCTCGACTGTTGGCCGGATTGCTTACGGTAGGGGCTACTTGACCTCGACTCGATATCTTTACGGCGTTCAGAAGCTGGGATGGATCTTCTGGCTCCCTTGCTGGCACGTGATTCCTAGCACTTAAACGCGCTGGCCTCGACTGCGGATCCCCGACGCGAGGTTTTGATATTTTGGAATCGATGATGGGTCTGGGGTGCACGGGAATTGATTTATCCAGAGCTCTTTCTCGCAAGCCTGGCTTCGTCTGTACTTGAGCTCTTGTTGCTAACGGACCGGCCTTTTGTTTCCTGGGAGTCATCAGGGTCCCGGGAGGGTCAATCATTGTAATTGGTACGACGTCAAGAGCCGTCATACCACCAGTTTAATTCTCGGTATCCTCTTATATGACATGACGAGGCCTCTTACCGTTCAATGCACTGAATGGAATGCTATCTGATGGATGGATACTTGTATGTTTACTATTTTTGATAGGGACACATCGGGTGACATGGACGAATAGGGAAGCGTCCCTGAATATCCCGCAAAATCGAGTGACCGACTCCAACAGATAACAGCAAGCGCGCACACTCCTAAGCGTCACTTGCTGCATGCTCGGTGGATGGATTGGAATTTTCCGAACAACACTTGACGTCACTTTCCTTCAACCGCTTCTGGCAAGTTGCAGCGGAAAGATGGAGGAAGTAAAGAACGCCGAAGTTACACTGATCTTTCTTGAGTATTTGTCCGTCTAATCTTTTACCGGCGTACCTGGTAAGGAGATACCCCCAAATGTCTCTGACATCGCTTGACTGACCACACGACCAGATCCGTCTTCCCCACAAAATCAGACGCAACGTCTACCCGCATCCACACCAAACCCCACCCACTTGGCATCCCCGAACCCCGGCATACTTCCAGCGTCCAGCATGGGGAAACAACCCAATCTTTACGCATTCAACGACATCTCTAGCCTTGCCAGTACATTACGCACTTACGTTATCCAATGTCAGAATGCAGGCTTCGAACGGCACGGATTGTTCAAGGTTGCGGTGTCCGGTGGCTCGCTGCCCTCAACGCTTGCCAAAGCTCTGCTGGAGCCTGGCCAAGGCGATTCCGAGGGCGTGGTCGACTTCGCTAAATGGGAGATTTTTTTTGCAGACGAGCGAGCAGTGCCTTTGGACGATGCCGATAGCAACTACAAGCTCCTGAAGGAGGAGCTGCTAGACAAGATTCCCAAGGAAACGGGACAGCCTAATGTACATGCGATCGACGTCAAGTACCTAGACGACGTACAGGAGATGGCAGATCAGTACCAAGAGGCATTGATGCAGTCCTTCGCGGCTAAGGATAGCGTCAAACTACCCATCTTTGACCTGCTTCTCTTGGGCTGTGGGCCCGACGGGCATACTTGCTCCCTGTTCCCCAACCATGAGCTTCTACGCGAATCTGATGCCTGGGTTGCTCCGATTGAGGATAGCCCGAAGCCGCCAGCCAAAAGAATCACGCTGTCACTCCCCGTGGTGACACACGGTACCAAGATTGCCTTCGTTGCTACAGGCGCGGGTAAAAAGGGAATCATGAAGCAGATATTTGACACCGAGGAAGGTCGGAGCTTACCATGTGGGTTGGTCAACGAAGGCGGAGCGGACAAGGTCAGCTGGTTTACAGATTCCGCAGCCGTGGATGGTGTTGCCTATCCGCGGCGTGGTAGCCTATGATGGAATGCTCATTCGTCCTTTACCTCAGTGGTGTTCGATTCTATGCGCTAGGCAGCCTTTCAGCATTGCAGCCAGGTCTCACGATCGCTATGAACTATTCGATGACTCGCTCCCGTCTTCGATGTCCCTTCGCTTTCGTTCCTCTCCCTGATTGGCGGCCCCTAACTCGTTCTAGTCTTTTGCTGTCTCTCGCGAACTTATGGACCCTGCCTACAGGCTCCCATCTGTCACGTGCATTGCGTACGTGGTCCCGGGTGTAAATCCGATGCAAGAACTCGCAGCTCGAGCTGCAATAACGTGGCAGGGTACAGGGTAGTTTCATACCTCACTAAGGCGCTGCAGGGTCGTTATTCGAACAGTCGTAAACCCGGTTCGCGGAACGACGACCTACTGTACTTTCTGCCCGCCTTACAACTTCGAATACGGCTCTTAGCGCCGGCTTTCACACAGACGACAGCATTCCACCACGGTACCTCTTGCATTTGGAGCAGGCCCGGGTAACTGACGATGCCCCTTTCGCTGGTCTGGCATCAACTGGTCCGATGGCAATTGATGTTGTGAACAGTAACTAGGAAGCGGTTCACTTGCTCAGAATGAATCCAGCTATGCAGGGAGTATGAGAAGTCGATAGACCGGTCACACGTCCAGTGCAATAGCGCTAAAGGGATGGAGACACACCCGAATACCAAGTTTACTACTAGTTGAAAAGGTACGATGATCGTTTCGCCATGATTTGGACGTCGGGTTTGAGCGACGAGCATACGTGCCAGTGCCGCTCGTGCTTTAGTGGTGTGCACCCCACGATTGCATGATGCCAATCATCTTCGCCATACCCTCGCTCAGTCATTGCGGCTAAAGTATTTATCGGCCGGAGGGTATACTGCTGTATGACAACCGAAGAGTTCGGGTAGAGCGGGATGCGTGTAATGTGCCAGATCACATCGAGGACGATCTTTCCACCTTCTATCACTTTATGCTCGTCTCCACACCTTGTCCACTCTTTCATCTGGGTGCAGCGAGATTGTTTCTGATGTTCTAGCCGTCAGGACTCGTACGTCTGAAAGCACTGTTGGAGCTGGACAGGTCGAGGCTGCTACCACTCGACGCGTCAGCTGCATTTGCTATGCGTTTCCCACTTTTCGATCTATGGTACTCGGTATCTCAACAGACGAGCCATATCCACTATGAGGAAGAGGAGATGTAGGCCGAAGATGAATGCCTAGTGAGTATACATCCTCGTTGCGGTGCGTACGATGACCGTAGTACATATATATTATCCTCAAGTTCTGCTCTGACACCCATCATTTCAAAGCAGCATTATCGGAGACTCGTTTCCCAAATCACGCGTACTGAACCCATATAACAAAACCGGTCAACGGGAGGGCAATGCAACATCAGAGAGATCTGGAGGTCGATTACCTTGTCCTTATCTGGGGCGTAGGTTTGGCTGTGCTGATTTTCTGCTGTCCAGTACTGACTGACCCCTGCGATCAGATCCCCGCCGTTGTGGCACGAAAAGAAGAAGCTTGGAAGGCCGTTAAGGATGTCTTGCGGGACGTAATCGACGGACAGCCAAAGAGAGGGGACTTCTGGGACGATTATAATAACGGCAACCGACGTGTGTATTCGGGATACGTACAGACCAAGGACGATGCTCTGCAGGCATATGGTACGAACAGTCACGTCATCTCAATTGCCGATTTTACTGATCGTTACTTCTCCAGAGGCTCTTGCCGGACGTAACTGGTATGACTTTGTTGGTGGCAAGGCCAACTGTAGCCCGGCGAAGATGAGAGTTGGTTGTCTTGAAATCTGGCAAGGTGGTTGGCAATCAATTGCTGGTCCATCTGACGTCCCCGTTAAACCGAACACTGCACATTCCGGGAGTCGCTCGGCTCAGCATGAGAACCGGTCCATCACAGGAAGACATCGCCGAGTCTCATCCACATCTTCGAGTGTCCGGTTTTCGCTGTCGCCGGTCGCAGCATACTACGGACTGAGAGCGCCAACCTTCAGCCCAGGCGCTTACCCTCAGCCAGTAATGCCGATGGGAAACCCGGTGGCCACGAGCATGGCGCATCTTATGCCAAACACAAATCTTCCGCCTCCGGCGATGGGACTGACTTATCCTCCAAACGAGGCGGGCCGCTCTGTGTTCCAGCCAGGGCCTTCGGCTTCGTCGCAGGCTCCTACGATGCCCCTCGGTACGATCGAGCAGCCGCCTGCTCGGAACATGGTCATACTAACGAACCTTTACTCCGAGGTCAAAGAGCATCAGCTTGCTCAACGCTTGGGTGAACGCATCGGCGCCGTGCCACGATGCAGAATCGAGAGAAGAGGGGACAGGAAGTGTCACGCTTTTGCGACCTTCGCCAACACCGAGCAAGCCCAAAGAGCAGTCCGGTATTTCAATGGTCAGACCTTGTTCGATCGAAAAATCACTGTTCGGTTGACAAAGGAGGGTGAAGGAGACCCTGAAGCAGCGCCTCGGGAGGGACGTGGAAGTGGACCCATAATTGCGGACGGCTCCGTGTGAATTCTGGCTGGCTGGAAGATAAAAATCTTGGTGGTTTAGTGTGGATGATGGGTAGGCTAGCTTCAGTGATAAGAATTCCAAAGCAGTATGAGTCCCGAATACCTGATCATAACGGATTATCCATGATTGTCGTGACTCAATCAATGGGCTTCAAACTGCGGGACTAGATGTCTCGTAAGTAGAGTAAGATTCAGCTTTTCTTGACGGTGTTCGGGGTACCAGTTGCACCAAATGGTCCTACCCCTGAATTCACGTTCACGGATGCCAGCCCGACAGACGTAGGATAAAGGGTATGAGACCATGGTTAGGTAAAGCGGAGACTGAACTCCTGATATCTTCTCATATCGTTCAGACTCGGCTTCATGGACCTGGGGCGACCGGCCATGTTGGCGGTAAAAAGAGGTAATTGTCGCTCACGGTGGCCGCATCTTTCGTTGTTCGCGGCAATGCTCGGAACATCAGTGATCAGGAGCCGGACAGACACAACGATGGTTCTATCGGCTGCGTATCATACGGTGTAGATGTGAAATTTGTCTTTGCTCCTTTACCAGATCCAATCGCTACCTCTTGCGCCATGAAAGCAATGACACCAAAGCTACAGCTTCAAGCCTTCTTCTTCCCCGCCGCGACTGCTCTGGCCTTTGCAGCCTTTTTCCTGTTACTCCTGATCATGACCATGCCCAAGAAACTCCCAACGACTGCTGAGCCGAGTAATATCAATATGACCGGTATTCGTATGGCCCAGACTCGAGGAGGGAAGAAATCGTGGAGGGGGTGGCCGGCATCGACGAAGGGCTGTTGATGGAGAGTAAGTTTGGAAGTATTCAAGGTGGGATCTGGCCACAATGAGGAACAATTACCATCAAGAGGGTCCATGCTGTGTAGTAGAGAAAGACCGTGGTTGCTACGATGAGCATTGCCATGCCGACAAGCTTGTCAAGCTACAAGGTTAAGTTAGCAAATTTGTGGCTGTGGTGTCCGTATCTATCACCTACCATGGTGGGAGAGTGCGACGTGTATTTGGCAAAGGAATGGCACCACTGTAGGTAATTGGGAAATCGACTTGTCGAAGAAGGTACTTCGTACCTGACTCTGAATCTCGAGCTAAGCCTGAAATGGCCCGCTAGGCACTTACGGATACAGAGCCTCGCTTTCAAATATTACTCACTATCCATACTGTCCTCACTTATCCAACCCTTCGGATACCAACCACCCTATCCATGTCTCCATGAGCTGTTAGACTGATAGCTCATGATGATCCAGTCTGCTGTTCGGCTGCCTACCCCACCACCTTTGGACTCCTATCCGACGTACAGCAATCTACCTCGCAAACGCTCTCCCCCATCACGCTCACCTCCACCTATTCGCAGACGTTCACCACCTGCTAGGCTTATTCCTTCGGGTCAAGGTGTCAGAGATGTCGATCCGCATCGGGCCATGGAACGGGAGCGCCAGCTGGCCGAGAGACTGCGCAAGCAGGAGCCAGAGGTTACGAAACCGCCTACCGAAGAGGAGAAACAAGCAGCAGCCAAAGCGGAATACGAGAAGCTGTTGAATTCGAGGTCTGGAGGCACATACATTCCACCTGCCAGACTAAGGGCTTTGCAAGCACAGATCACCGACAAGAAGAGTAAGGAGTACCAGCGTATGGCATGGGAGGCTTTGAAAAAATCAATCAACGGTCTGATCAACAAGGTGAACGTTTCAAACATCAAATTTATTGTCCCAGAGCTCTTTACAGAGAATCTCGTCAGAGGAAGAGGCCTATTCTGTCGTTCCATCATGAAAGCTGCAGCTTCCTCCTCAGCATTCGTCTCCATTTACGCAGCAATGGCCGCCATCATCAATACCAAGTTACCACAGGTTGGCGAACTGTTGGTTCATCGACTCATCGTGCAGTTCAAGAAGGCTTTCAAACGAAATGACAAAGCGGTCTGTCTCTCCTCCACCATGTTCATTGCGCATCTTGTCAACCAACAAGTCGTCCATGAAATCCTGGCTGCACAAATACTTCTGCTACTTCTCAACAAGCCTACCGATGACGGAGTAGAGATTGCGGTTGGCTTGACGAGGGAAGTAGGTCAACATCTGGAAGAGATGAGCGGTCCAATTGCCCTGGCGGTTTTTGATCAGTTTCGAAGTATCCTGCACGAGCAAGATCTTGACAAGAGGGTGCAGTATATGATCGAAGTCCTCTTCCAGGTCCGGAAAGACAAATACAAAGACAACCCTGCTATCAGGGACGAGTTGGATTTGGTGGAGGAGGAGGACCAGATCACACATCGAGCGAGTCTAGATGATGAAATCGACGTACAAGATGCTCTGAACGTCTTCAAATTTGATCCTGAGTGGGAGGAGCACGAAGAGGCGTATCGGAAGTTGAAGGCAGAGATTCTCGGTGAAGCTGAGGGAAGCGGCGACGAAGAATATGAGACGGGCGAGAGCTCCGACGACGAGGACGCTAAGGAGGAGAAGAATCTGGAGATCAAGGACCAGACCAATGCTGACCTCACAAATTTAAGAAGAACCATCTACCTGACAATTATGTCCAGTTTGGACTTCGAAGAAGCGGTCCACAAGCTTTTGAAAGTCAATTTGCCAGTAGGCCAAGAACCCGAGTTACCGTCAATGGTGGTGGAATGTTGCTCGCAAGAGCGGACTTACTCCAAGTTCTACGGGTTGATTGGCGAGCGGTTTGCAAAGTTGAATCGGCTGTGGACCGAACTCTTCGAGACGTCGTTTGCCAAGTACTACGACACCATTCATCGATATGAGACGAATCGTCTGCGCAACATTGCTAGATTCTTCGGTCACCTTTTGAGCTCGGATGCTATCGGCTGGCACGTCCTTTCCATCGTGCACCTCAACGAGGAAGAAACCACCTCGAGCAGTCGTATCTTCATCAAGATATTATTCCAAGATCTCTCAGAAGCTCTAGGCATGCCGAAATTGCAGGCTCGCCTCAAGGACGACCTTCTTCGTTCGAACTACGAGGGCCTCTTTCAAACGGACAATGCTCGCAACACGCGTTTCTCCATCAACTATTTCACTAGCATCGGTATGGGTGCTCTGACCGAGCAGATGAGAGAACACCTGAAGAATGCACCGAAGCCAGCAGCGATTATGCCTCCGAAGCCGGAAAGTGATTCAGAGTCCGAGAGTTCCGTCTCTAGCTACTCATCGTATAGTGGATCTTCTTCATCCTACTCGCGATCACGTTCGCCATCGCGTTCCAGGGCCGTCCGTCGCCGGTCGTATACCAGTTCGCGTTCTCCTTCGCCTCCTCGACGTTCGCAGGGTGTCCGGCGGCGGTCGCATACCAGGTCTCGTTCTCCTTCACCAGCTCGACGTTCGCAGGGTGTCAGGCGGCGGTCGTACTCCAGGTCTCCGACGCCACCTCCGAGAGCGCGCAACGGTCGACGACGCTCATACACAAGTTCCCCTAGTCCTCCACGCGTCCGCCGGAGCCGGAGATCGTTGTCAAGGTCATATTCCAGGTCGCGGAGTCCTCCGCCTGCTCGTGGTCCCCCTACCCGAGGTGCGCCTGCCCGAGGTCCACCTGCTCGAGGGTCGCCTGTTCGAGGCTCCCGGCGAAGGAATAGCAGCTCAATATCTAGGTCTCGCTCTCCTTCTAGATCGCGTGCTGTTGGGCGTCGACGTGCCAGATCATACTCACAGTCGCCATCACGGGATCGAAGGCGGTGATGTCAGCGCTAATGAAGGCATGGGATGACGGTGGAGAAAGGAGAAGGAACGTCTTAGCATCAGATGACCTGCTCGTCTGGCAGCCTAGAGAAGGAACATCAAGATGACGATAAGCAAGCAATTGAGTACAGTGCGCCTGACAAGTGCTAGACCGTTTGTATTGACCCAATTGTTCTAGCCTTAGGCACCTGTAGAAGACCCCACGTTCCTCCTGCAGCTGCCCCTCCCCTCAGGTACGAGTACTGAGTGAGTAACTCCCGACTCCATCCCGCATAACCATACCGTGGACTTCTCAGCTCCCCCAACGCTACCTGTTCTCGGTGTTCATTTCTGGAGCTCTTTGATAGTTGGAAAGCGATCCCCTACAGCTTCAAACACGCGTTTGTGAAGATACGAAACATTCCTGACCTTGTACTTCCGCTTGCGGACCCCCACTTTACACCGTACCCCGCTTGCTATCTATCACCAACCTTGCTGGACCAGGTTAAGTGACCTCCGCGTTACACTTACCAGAGAGTCAATAGCAGGTGCTGGCTGCGGTTGAGTTTACTGTACCTCTAGTATGATAGGCAGCTTGCCTTGTACCGTCTACATCACTGATTAGGCCGCAGCATTGTCAGGTGGTGGCCAGCAGCTGCTTTTAACCATCCCGAGTGACTTCTGCTCTCGATTCCTCCACCGGTACCAGCAATTCCCTTCTCCGTTCTTGCGCTATACACCAACCACCGTGCCCTCAGCTATAGGCATCCGCTCTGCCTGACGAGGACGGGTGAATGACCTCACTGCCGGAGAAAAGCTCAAGATCCTCACGAAAAGCATCTAGTCCTTCTCCTCCCAACCCGGGAACGTCTCCAGACGGTCGAGGCACCGGTCATAGATCGAAGAAGAAACATGAGCGTAGTGTGGCGAATACGAGCAAGGGGAAGACATCAAACCCGTTTCCGAAAGAGCTGTAGGTTCAATCTTTCCCCAAGCCAGGACGTGGGTATGAACTGGCGGTCCCACGCTTGACCAGAGCCTTCCTATTTGTAGAGTAGGGTATCTGACGTTTGAGAATGTAGAACCTCTCCTCCGTCGCTATTGTCCCAGCTCCAGGCCTCCTCATCGCCCCTCCTTAACGCCGTCAACGATGTTTCCTCCCCGCTCATTGCAGCGTACCCTGCGCCAGAGAACATGTCCCAGCTGGTATATACGGGAATAGACTATGGGGAAGACATATCTTCTCGTGGTACTCCTCCGATCGACCACAACAATGGTTTCAACCTGGCTACTTCACCGGCTGGTGTCCGCCAATCGGCCAGACCGCCGTCGGGGGGGGGGGTCAGTAGCGCTTCGCCAGCGCCTTCGCCACCCAACTTATACTCCAGACCGAGCCGTCGCACGAGTGAGTACCAGAGTCTTGGTGGCTACTTAAGTTCTTCGCCCAGTGGGGAACGGCCGGTCTCAATGCAGAGCCACAGATCACCACCAAACCAGAAGCCAGCGCTGCCACATCATCCGCAGGCCCACTTCTATAGTGCGCCTGACGTTGATCTAGGTATCCCGCATATCCGTAGCAAAGGCCAACCAGGCCCAGTACCCACCTGCTGCATCTTCGATAATCTTGGATCAGCAGGCGCCGAAGGCTTGCATGGCGTCGAAACTGTGCTTCTGGTGGGATTCGTGGGCGGTTTGGACGTCTTCGTCGTGGACAATGGCCGGCTGGATCTTGTTGGCCGACTGGAGAATCTTAGGGGTACGGTTGTAGCGGCTCAACTTTTACCCTCGTTGGTTAGGGACGACCCTATCCGGTCATCGAGACCACTTGTTGCAATGGTTGTTCACGGACCTAAACAAAGCCAGCGCCCTGGCTCGCGTCAGGAGACAGGTGACGGTGACGAGGACCATTCCTTCGACCCTTCGGCCTCCATGATGCAAGCTCTTGGGCATGCCGATCAAGGT
>QQTW01002785.1_pt1 | contig 12794 bp, 10 predicted proteins | sample 1904831 | NCBI WGS metagenome assembly QQTW01 (sample SAMN09435610, study PRJNA476489) | Subsurface metagenome, whole genome shotgun sequencing project. | reverse complement strand
GTATCTAGTGGTGGCTGCAATCGAGGGGGTCTTTGCTGGAAGCGTGGTTGGACTGGTACTAGGAGCGGTCTACAATGCTGGATACTTCAAGATGAGCACTTGGATGCCCTTGATATGGGGCTTGATCAATGTGTTTGTGCTCATCCTGAATGTTGCAAATGCTGTCCATGAACGGCCAAACAGGATATAAGGCAGAACTACTCTAGCATGTCGATGAAATTGTCCTACAACTTTCGCAGATCCTTAAAACTTTACGCAACCGCAATCATGGTTCATTTCCGCTTTTTCTTCCGAAAACTGTGCTGGCTTCGAAAATCTGTGTTATTGGCATCCTCCGGGTCTGTAATCTGACGAGTCGATCTGTCAGTCCGTTTGTGGATCATCCATTGTCCTTGGTTGGAGCACTTCCGCAAGTCAATTGCATGTCTGTTTGGTGTTTATTGGCTCAGCTATATTTCCAATTTCACATTTATTTATATATGCTTCGTCAATGTGGGCTAGGTATTCTCGACTACCACACTCTTTACTAACCCAAGTTCAGATCTCATGAGCGACGACAATGGGCAGTGCAATACCTGATCTCAAGTGGGAAAAGCGTGCTCGAGTCGGCCGCGGCAAAACTTCCGTCGTCTGGCTGGTGCATAATAATGTGACGAAAGAGGTTCAGCATGGAAATGGACTCCTACGCACGAGTGCAGCACTTCTGGAGAGGAAGCTGTTCTAAATTTGCTCGACGGCCACGACAATAAGCAGAGGGTATTCCATTGGGATGATTCCAATCATTTGATGGTTTTGAGACTCGCTAACGGAGGCGACTTGCACGACTACACGCTCGACCACTTTGGAGCAACACGACAAAGAATGCCGGAGATCTTCGTATGACTTTTTCTACGAAGCATGGGAGCTGCTCTACCATATTGCCAGGCCGGTTGGAAGGATGGCGATCGGTCTGTTGTTAAAGACGAATCGAGTTCAATAATCCACCAGGACATCGTTTCAGGCAATGTTCTTTTGCAATGGCACGAGAATGAAGGCCTGCTCCACCTGATGCTGAGCGATTTTGAGGATACAGCGTTTCTCGACATGCCGTCTCCTGAATATGACTACCTCCTTCGAATAATGCGAGCTCGAGACCCAACAGCCTCGCATCTGAAATATGATCTTCATCGCCTCAGCAGCATTCTTCGGTATATGCTTGTGGTGCACTTATTCGGAGGAAACGCTGAAAAGATGCAAGAGGATTACCATGTTGATTTGGTATTCGACTTTGTTCAGAAAAATGGTGAGCCAATTGTGGGAGTCTCACTGGAGGCTGGGTGGGACACCGGGGGTGAAGACAAGAAAGAGACAATGGTGGAAGACAAGAGAAAGGCGGCGGTACAACCCATAAAATAACCAAAGTATGAGGTCAAGCTGGAGACCAGCAAAGCCGTGGCTTATACGGAAGTTGAAAAGGAGGATGAGGAGCAAACTCCGTTCCAGAAGCAGGCAGGGAGAGCACAGCACCGCCGAGTACCAAGCGAAGCGAAAAGGGCAAAATCCCTCCGCCTGGCGAGCTGTTCAACCATGCTAGCCCTTCCACGACACCTGAAATAGAAGCCATACGCATGGGGAGGGGTAAGGGTAAGGGTAGGAGGCCTGATGGTCTGATCCATTCACACAACTTGTAATTAATACTGTATGAACTCACCATGTGTGTCAAATGACTTCCAGCAAGCGAAACTTGTTAAGATACCTCTTATGCAGAGCAATTCTAGTTCAAACCATCTTCTTCTTGATCGTCGTGTGATCTGTGCAATCCCTTCTTCCTATTACTCGCAGTGCTGAGTGACTCGTAACGCAACCCGGCGTTTCGATATGTCGCCAACCCAATAACGGTCCATTGCACGCTCGGTGGATGAAAGCTCAGTGCTTAGGGCCATCTCGAGTAGTAAGATTACCGCAAATAGCCTAGCGTCCGATCTGGCTACCGTTTCAATCTCCGCTGCTCATTTGCTGAAACAGGAAATCTTGAGCGCTTACAACTCTGTGGTTGTCGGATATGAGAATGATGAAGATGAAAGAAGAATTAGACTATTTTGTGATGGGTCATTGCTGTTAACTTACGGCTTTCTGTTTAGATGGGCCATTTTTTGGAAGATCTACTTCGTCGTAGTACTAGTACTCGAGTACTACTACTAGCGGCAAGAACTAAGGTATTTGGTGGACGGGAGATGGCGTACGGTGACGAATTACCTAGTCCGGTAGCTGGGTTTCCATATTTGGAAGGAGAGGTTATTTTCCTTGCTCGGCTGAGAGCCTTATCTCATCTGTAGGCAGGCAAATATCCACTTGTGTCGGGAACTTTGTTGGGCAAGTATTAGCCATGCTGAACTTATGAGTTGTCCGTTCGTAACACTTAGGCAGCCTTGCGTGTCAGATCTTGCTGACATGTAGACTACAGCGGTCAACAACGTTGTTGCATGGAAACGAGGTGTCATACTGTCCTGCTCAATAACGGGCCTTAAATTCTTCAGAGCTGGATATCCTACAGCTGAGCCACAATTTTTGGGCTACAAAGTCCAGCACCAGGCTGTGTACAAGAAGTTACAAGACGTTTATCAGAAAGGTGTGAGGGACAATTTTGGAACGTCGCCTTGTTTTGACAACAGTGACCTTTAAAAAAACATGACGGGAGGAGAATATCCGAAATTTGATGGCCTAGTAGCTTCAATCAGGGCCTTGAAGCTCCCCGGTTCCAGTATACTGCAGTCCTTAGTCAACATTTTGAAGATCCTCGCTGCTCCAAAACATCGAAGAGAGAGGAAGAACATTTACGGCCATATAGATGTGGGTAACCAATGTCGAAAAGGTGTACCTTGCAACTCTGATGAGAGTTTTTGCTGCATCTACTCGTTGCACAATAATACTTAAAGGCAATCTTATCCCAACATACACCTGGAGAAATTAGAAAATAGGCTTAAGCTTTGGAAGGAATAACTAGGCAGAGGCCGGCGTGCGGAGCCCAGGTGAGGAGCCAAAGCGTAAGCCCCATTAAGACACGTTTTCGGGGTGTGGACCCATAGTTAGTCAAAGTTAAAATAGTGGGCTGGTAATTAATGTCACCTTATAATCCCGTTTCAGAAGTTATCTATCCCCCACACGCCCAATCAAGGTGCCATTTGGTACAGGCCTCTTGAAGGCCCCAAGGCCTTGTGCATCGCGTTCGCATTCGCATTCGTGTCTGAACAAATCCAGCAACGCTCTACATTCTTCTCCTCCTCGTTCGTTCATGTGCCTGCTAGTGAAGCGCTGCCAGTACATCAATACTGTTGTGACAATCGCCGAGTCGTCCATCGCTTCCTTCGAACGATCGAGGCAACATGTTACCTTCGCCCTCTTTGGCTGCAGCCAATAGCAAAATGGGCAGTGTACAACCTACCACAAATACGTCCAAGCACGTTCTCTCGGTAGACTCCCTGCCTGAGCATGACACGGAACAATACGACTTCGATCAGAACATCCTTCTTAGGCGTCCTCCTTCCACACTCACCACCGATCCCTTTCGCGATGGAACCAACATTTCGCCCATCGGAGAGCCCTTGGAGCTCGACTCCATATCACATCGCAACATCGCCGCTTATAACCTCAACAATCAATGGGCCGCCCAGCAATTGCAGCAAGGTCTAATTTCGCCTGACAGCGAGTCCATAGCGACCGGTCTGCAAATCAAGACCGATATACCAGCAACCCTGCCTTCGCTTTTCTCAGCCTCGCTCGACTCAGATTCATACCTTCGTCACTCAATATCTACCTCTAGTATCCCCAGACGAACGCCCAGCATCCGTGCTGCACTGCACACCAGTGCGGGCTCGTTGTCACCTGGACCGGCCATCTCTTCGCCGCAATTGGCTGCAATGTTGAACATTACACCTTTGCCGTCTCCAATAGAGATCAGTAAAGATCCATGGAGGGTGAATACTTTTACAAGGTCGCGGGGATCTTCCTTGGCCAATGTCGAAGCACCCTTGGAAAGAAAGGCGTCTATGCTTTCTCCCCCTTCCTCGCCGCCCAAACGCAAGGCCTACAACGGGCTCCATGCCTCAGCCGGAACCCCCCCTGCTCACCGTTCTGGAGTAGATGGCGCTAGCGATGCCACCGAGCAGACACAGAACCGAAGCATAAGTGATTACGTTCCAGATGCCATGATTTCGGCGAAGCCTCGTAATGTCTCTGTTTCAGCCAAGCTGCCGAACCAAGAAATTGTGCGGTTCCAGTCGCCTCTGCACCGTGAAAGTTACTTGGCTGTTCAGCGAGGCTTTTCTATTCCTTCACCTCCACTCAAGGGTCCAAGCCCTTCCAACAGCACTCTAGAGTCATTCGCTGGAGAAGGAACAAGCCGTGAGCTTCATTTCAAGAAGGCCAAACTTCAGACCTACAGCGCAAAAAATGTTGCAAATGGTGATGCTGGAAGATACGAAGTTATCAGACTGCTAGGACAGGGCACCTTCAGCAAAGTTTTCCTAGCTATGCGGCAGGTTGAGGACGAGGACAACGATATCGACTACGCTAGGGATAGCACCAGTCTAGACGGCGTACGAATCAGGTCCCGGAGGTTGGTTGCCATCAAGGTGGTCGAGCGGGGTCCCGCTGGCGGAGCTGACGCTGAGAGGGTCGAGATTTCTCTGCGGAGAGAGCTTGAGGTGCTTAAGGCCATCAACCATCCTTCACTGGTTCACCTAAAGGCTTTTGGGACAGACAATGATCGTTCGTTACTGGTGTTGAACTATTGTCCCGGCGGCGACCTGTTCGAGGTCGCCAGTACACAGCGCGGGGCTCTGGTCCCTAGCCTTGTGAGACGTATCTTTGCGGAGCTGGTCTCCGCTGTGCGATATCTGCACCAAAAGTACATTGTGCATCGCGACATCAAACTTGAGAGTAAGTAGAGGAATGTGCCCTTCGTCCGCTACGCTAATACCAACTAGATGTGCTCCTCAATATTCCCATCCATGTTCACTCTGACGTTGAGGACTGGCAGACCCTGGACCGCGCTGTTATCACCCTCACGGATCTTGGTCTCTCCAGGCGTATTCCAGAGCCGCCGGAGAGTCCTCTGCTAACCACCCGGTGCGGGAGTGAAGACTACGCGGCACCAGAATTGCTGATGGGTCAATCTTACGATGGCCGGCAGACAGATGCCTGGGCGCTGGGAGTTATGCTGTATGCGCTTATGGAAGGACGACTGCCTTTTGATCCACTACCCGGAGCACGAGGCGACCCGGCAAGGCTGAAAGCTCGAACACCGCATCGCATAGCACGGTGTGAGTGGGCTTGGTATATGTATGGCGATGAAGACGGGGAATGGGACTCTGAGAAGGGCAAATACTACGAGGGAGCAAGACCAATTATTGAAGGACTTTTGACGCGTAATGCCCGCAGAAAATCTCTGGATGAAATACGAGAGATGCCGTGGGTGAAGAAAGGCATCGTCATTGATGGTGGTCTGCGACGAGTCGAGGAAGAAGCTTTGTGACCGAAGCCTGCCTCTTGGATTATTCACAGCATTTTGAGCGCTACTACTACTACTACTACTACTGCTGCTGCTGCTGCTGCTGCTATGGGAGGAACGTCAAGGAGTCTGAGCGTGTGCGGCCAGATAAAGGCATAGGAATTTGGGATATGGAGCTCTTTCGGTGATAAAGCATAGAGAGATTACTGTATTACTACATGCGTGTAGGAGGTGTACCGGGGGAAATGGATGCAGTGGCTTTGTTCCATCTTCTACCGTTGTCGGTTATTATAATAAAGACTAAATTGTATGCTTTGATCCTGGAAGTGATCTATCTAGCTTTCCCAATGTGGAAGTTCGGAAGTCGATGAGTCGCGGCAGAAATCTTGTGGTTGAGCGCTAGAAAGCAACCTCCAATTGAAGTCTACTGTATTGCAAGCAGTTCTGCAAAACCTGCTAGGTTCATGAAGTAAAGAACTTGAGCCTCTTCTATCCTTTTGAATCGATCAAGTGCCTTCGGGCGTATCTATCAAGTGGCTCTCGCATCCTCACCTGCGCCCAATATTTTCGATCCTGCGATGAGTTTTCACGATTCCGAGCTTAGTTGACCTTGGTTGCAAGTTCAAAATCTCACAAAATGTTCGCAACTGGGCGCAATGGCCGACTACTACGTCGCTTCGTACGGCGAAGAGACAGTCGGCAGTTAATGTAACCACATTTCTTCCCATATCAGCGACGAGTCTCACTATACTTAGACGTCAATTCACAAGCTCCTTCAGCCGGTACGCCGAATCCTCCGACTTACCGGCAGGACTGAACAAGGTCTCTCGTCATGTAACGCAGCCCAAGTCTCAAGGAGCATCACAGGCAATGCTCTATGCAACTGGAATGTCGGAAAACGACATGTCGAAGCCACAGATTGGCATATCGTCTGTGTGGTACAGCGGCAATCCGTGCAACATGCACCTCATGTCTCTGTCGAACACGGTCAAGGAGAGTGTAGCAAAAGCTGGTCTTGTGCCGATGCAGTTCAACACTATTGGCGTGTCAGACGCGATATCAATGGGCACCACAGGCATGAGATATAGTTTACAGTCAAGAGAAATAATTGCGGATTCGGTGGAGACAGTCATGCAAGGGCAGTGGTATGATGCAAATATATCTTTGCCGGGCTGTGACAAGAACATGCCTGGCGTGGTGATGGCAATGGGAAGAGTGAACCGGCCATCTATCATGGTCTACGGGGGGACAATCAACCCTGGATGTGCGAAGACTCAAAATAATGCTGATATTGATATAATCTCTGCTTTTCAGGCGTATGGCCAATTCTTGAGTGGGGACATTACGGAGGAGCAACGGTCCGACATAATTCGACATGCGTGTCCTGGTGGCGGTGCTTGTGGAGGCATGTACACAGCCAACACAATGGCCTCAGCTATTGAAATCATGGGCATGACGTTACCTGGGAGCTCTTCCAATCCCGCAGAGTCCAAGGCCAAGCAGCTAGAGTGTCTGGCTGCTGGAGGTGCTATTCGGAATTTGCTGAAGCTCGATATCAGACCATCCGATATCCTCAACCGTCAAGCATTTGAGAATGCAATGATTCTTGTCAACATCACTGGAGGGTCAACGAATGCCGTTCTGCACTTGATCGCCATTGCTGATTCCGTGGGCGTGAAGTTGACAATTGACGATTTCCAAGCTGTTAGCGACACAACACCATTCTTAGCAGACCTCAAGCCTAGCGGCAAATACGTGATGGCAGACCTGCACAATATTGGAGGTACGCCGTCGCTGATTAAACTTCTGCTGAAGGAAGGCGTGATCAAGGGAGATGGAATGACAGTCACAGGCCAGTCATTAGCAAAGAACGTCGAACACGCACCAGACTTTCCTTCAGATCAGACTATCATCCGGCCTTTTAGCAAACCGATTAAGAAGACCGGCCACATTCAGATCTTGCGCGGTTCGCTTGCCCCAGGAGGCTGCGTTGGAAAAATTACGGGAAAAGAGGGTTTAAAATTCGTTGGGAAAGCCAAGGTCTATGATGAGGAAGACCTCTTTATCCAGGCCCTAGAGAAGAACGAGATCAGGAAAGGAGAGAAGACTGTGGTGGTGATCCGGCATGAAGGCCCTAAAGGCGGTCCAGGAATGCCAGAAATGCTGAAACCATCCTCAGCGATCATGGGGGCAGGTCTCGGAAACGATGTCGCACTGATCACTGATGGCAGATTCAGTGGTGGCAGTCACGGCTTTCTAATTGGTCATATCGTACCCGAAGCAGTTGAGGGAGGACCGATCGGACTCGTCGAGGATGGTGACGAAATCAGCATTAATGCGGAAACGAGGGAATTAAATCTGCACGTCGATGCCAGTGTACTTGATCAAAGGAGGAAGAAGTGGGCGCAAAATCCCCCTCAACCAAGAGTCAAAAGGGGAACACTTGGGAAGTATGCCAGATTGGTCCAGGATGCAAGTCATGGTTGCATCACAGACGCGGATACATCTGACATCAATTGAATAATTTCGACTCTTCGAAGCTTTATGCAGAGTGTCCTCCGTTCTTGTGCTCTCGTCATTGCTTCATTCACCTAGACTCGGTGAAGGAGCGTGGTCACTCTGCTGGCGTGAATTTGCTTGGATTGTCATTGCTACCATGCTCTCCTGGTTCAATCCCATCTTCATTTCACAACTGAGCTACTCACACCCAGAACAGATGGCAGGGTTACACATAGCTGCTTGACGCTTGCCGATAAGGATCCAATTCCAACCGCAATAATGACCAAGCCACAAGAGCACATCGATGAGCAATCCCATCCATGTGATCTTCCAGTCAGCCAATCTACCAAAGTTAGGCTCGTCTATCGCGCATGTTTTGATCATGTCCCATCGCAGCCCGGGCACCGGAGATGACTGATACCAATCAACCGTTGTAGAGATGCCTGCGGTCGCTGCGTGGCCAGACGCGGGGCTCTGGACTCGACGACACTAGATCCTACCATTTCAACAATTCACACAGAACTCTTCATTACCTAGCTGCGCCTACCTGAATTGTGTGATATAAAGCTAGACTTTGTATCTTCAATACTGGCATTTTATAAAATAAAGGACATGGAGTTTTGCACACGTGATATACTTTCTCAAGAGAAGAATGCTACATCTACAAGCTATATCATATAATAGTAAAAGAAGCCGAGCTTCACCTAAATATATATTCAAGAACGTTATTTGACTCTTCTTTGTAGCTATCTGGATAGACCAGAGAAGCAGAAGCAGCAGCAGCAGCAGAGATCTAGCTTTTTGCAGCGCTCATACGATTACTGTAGACCCACATTATTACCCTGAGAGGACCATCTAGTTCCGAAGCTGGTGTGTACTAATTCCAATGGTGCCTGACCTCTCACTACCATCGACTGAAGCACCACCCACCTTTCACAAGATAAACAGTAAAGAAGTAAAGTACAGCATCCCACACAACAACAACATACCTATCTATATTGGGATATCTGGATGTAGAAGTAAGTAAGTAGGTACGACGATGATGCTGGTAGGGTATTTGCAACACAACATGGCTTCTACGAAGCCAAAGCCCCATTCTATCTAGCCTCGTAAAAACGAGGCAACGCCCGGGGGCCGGCCCTTATTTTGTCTATCCGATTCGATCCACGTAAAATGCAGCATGCTTAAGAAAAAAACGCCAGAGGGGGGGGAGAATATGGAAATGCTTGCCACACAACGCCGGTACACTTTTGTCGACCCTGTTCACCCCCGTTGCATGGCTCGTTCAGGTATATTCATCACAACGAGACGTTCTTGACGCCGTTGGACAGCTCTCCATCTACATGAGCCTCCACCCCGTTGGGTAACCCTTTCCCGTTCAGGAATCGATCGGTGACCTGCTGTAGCAAGCCGCAGCTCGCGGCAACGAAGCCCAGGTAGGGCGGACTGGGCTTGAGCACCCTCGAGAGATACTCCGGGTGGAACTGGACGCCGACGAACCACGGATGGTCCTTCAGTTCCACGATCTCCATGCGGACGCCCTTGTCGTCCTTGCCGATGAAGTTCAATCCTCTACCTGACAGTTGATCGATGTAGTCTGGGTTCACCTCGTAGCGATGTCGATGCCTCTCGTTGACGTGATCGGCATTGTTGTAGAGCTTTCGTAACCTGGACCATTCGGTATCCTTCTGGAACAGCGTTGGCCGCAGACCCAGTCTCATATTTCCGCCCATTGTCTTCTTATCGATCTCAGGCATGAAGATGACGACCGGGGTCTCAGTTTGCGCATCAAGCTCAATAGACGCTGCACCGGGGATGCCGCACACATTCCTCGCGTACTCTATGACGGCAAGCTGCATTCCCAGACAGATACCAAGGTATGGCTTTGGCTTTGTTCGTGCCCAGTTGGCTGCAGCAACCATGCCCTCTGTGCCTCGGTGACCGAATCCGCCAGGAACAAGTACCCCATCAGCGGTGCACAGCTCGTGCCAGGCTTTGTGATACAGCTCTGGTGAAGTTTCCACCGTCTGTTTCTCCAGATGTGAGGCATCCACCCACCTCAGATCCAGCTTTCTCGCACAAGCCATGGCGCTGTGCTCGAGGGATTTTATCACAGACAGATAGCTATCATGGAGGTTGGTGTACTTTCCCACAAGGGCGATGGTCACCTTCTCCGTTTCAAGGAATCGTTCTTGAGAGGTGGTGAGCGCTTTCCACTGATGCCAGATCGATTGCCCTGATGCCAGCAAGGACGACGGGATAGTGTAGGCATCGAGTCGTAATATGCTGGTGAGGTTTGCGACAAGACCCTGTCGTTCGAGCAACATCGGAACATGGTATGTAGAGGAAACATCATGTACGGCGATCACCTGTGAGGGCTCAACCTGACAAAACATTGCTATCTTGGAGATAGTTGACTGGGTTAGAGGTTCTTGACACCGGCACGCGATCTGAGAAGTTGTCAGGCTCGAACACACAGTATAGAGGAATCCATTACCAGATCTGGGGTCAGACCAGCTGATCGGACGTCCTTGATGGCTTGTTGGGTAGGCTTCGTCTTCTGCTCCCGACTAACCACCGGAACAAGAGAAACGTGAATCTGTAGGAAATTGTCCTTTCCGGCTCTTCTCCGCAATTGTCGCATAGCTTCTATGAACGGTCCGCTCTCGATATCACCCACCGTTCCGCCCAGTTCAATTATACATATATCAGGCTGCTCATTCGTATCATCCACTGGGATCTTGGCGACTCGCTCTATCCAATCTTGGATTGCGTTTGTAAGGTGCGGAACGACCTGCACGGTCTGTCCCAGATAGTCGCCCCTTCGCTCCCGTTCGATAACGTGCTGATAGATCTTGCCAGTTGTGATGTTGTTCTCCCGAGTCAAGGTTATGTTGAGGTAGCGCTCGTAGTTTCCAAGATCCAGGTCGACTTCTCCACCATCGTCCAGCACAAAGACCTCACCATGCCTGATCGAAGTCAGAGACATTCAATGCCCATTTGGTATGGACCGTTGCACATACTCGGTGGGCGCCATAGTCCCTGCATCAACATTCATGTAAGGGTCGACCTTGATTGAGGAGACGTGCAGACATTGTCAGCGTAGGCAAGCGCAGAGAACGGATGGCCACATATCTTGAGCCCTACAGTCTTCAGTAGTAGACCAGTAGAAGAGGCTGCATCGCATTGTCAATTTTTTGCATCCAATGTTTCTTGGAGAGTATCGTACCGATAACGCCCTTTCCAATGCCGCTGATGACACCTGCTATAAGTCAGCCATAGTCTTCTGATTCACTTGCCATGTACGTACCTCCGGACACCAGAACATACTTCATGATGGGCGACAATGCTCTGCTAGCGAATGTGAACTGCCGCTCCTAGCTTTGGCCAGGTGAGGGAGAGGTTCAGGTATGTATGTATGTAGTACTTGCGAATGCATCCACTTGTCTATCCAATTTCTATTTTTGCGCCTTGTACAATCATCGCGAACGCGTGTAAGGAAGTGCTTGCATGTGTCCATGATCACGGCCTAACACATTCAATGATTTAATAGTTTAATTACTAGTACACATATCCATGTGCCTGAACAAGGCTTGCTTAGAGCCTGAAGGAACACAGAACGGAAAACATTCTATCCTACTGCAGGCAGACGACAAACACGGATTGTGGCGGAGGTGACATTTGACAAATAATTGCAGCTTTGTGGCTTAATCCATCCTCGCCTTCAAAGACTTCATCTCCTCTAACAGGTCAGCAATAGTCTGTCCCTGCGACGCCATCTGCCGGCTTTGTTGCGCCATCATCGACTTCATGTTCTTGACTTCGCGTTCAAGGGCTTCTACACCACTACTGCTACCAGATGACTCAACCGCAGGGGTAGTAGGTGTCGCAGTGTCCGAGCGTAAAGCAGCGATCTTAGCAGGGGGGATGTCTCTCGGCTGGAAAGTGTCAGCGTCCTTAATCCTGGGTTGATCTGGCGGCTAGTACATACCTCATCCAATATGCTAGGACCGGGACCTTTCTGTGTCTCCTCCTTTGCCTTCCACAACTCCGAACTGAGTACTTTGACATCTTCGGGTTTAAGGTCTTCCGGAGCAGGCTTCACTGCCGCTCTCTCAATTGGCTTTTGCACCTCTTCAAAGTCCGATTCATCGCCAGACGCTTCTTTGTCGCCATCTTGGTCGGCGTATTTGTCTGCCATGGCCATCATCGAACCACCTTGCTCCTTCATCGAGGTTGGAGGAGCACGTGAAGCTCCAAGAAGGGGCTCTTCTTTAGGTGGCTGTGATTGTAGCTCTGGTTCCTTCTTGGCTGGCTCAGGGGCCTTGACCGGTGCTGGCATGTCACTCATAGGCTTTGCTTCGACAGGAACTTCTTTCATCCCTCCGCCCTCGTAAATGACCTCCATGTCGATCTTTGGTGGAAGAGCGGTCTTGCCGCCAAACCACTCGCCGCTCGACGTTGCGGGCTTTAGGCCAACCGTGGGTGGGTAGATATCTTCCTGAAAAGTTTCAGCTCTCCGAGGGACGATAAATGAAATGGGCTCAATGTAAGAGTCGTTGACTGTCTTGTAGGCTCGCATCACCTCGTTGTCGTGCATGTTAACACCGCGCTTTGGCAAAAAGGCAACGCCTCTCTGTGGATCAGCCGACTTATACTCTGATAAGTACTCGAGTTTGTCATTCTGGTATTCATAGTAACGTATGTTGCCGTCACCCTTTCCAGCCAGATAAAGACATTGTGTCCCATCATCCCAGAACGGAATGCAAAGCCTATGAGTGACATGCCAGCACCGGTCAAGGCCCCT
>QQTW01002784.1_pt1 | contig 12799 bp, 17 predicted proteins | sample 1904831 | NCBI WGS metagenome assembly QQTW01 (sample SAMN09435610, study PRJNA476489) | Subsurface metagenome, whole genome shotgun sequencing project. | reverse complement strand
ATGGAGGAGTTTGTGGACGGGAAGAGCACGGGGACGTTGGGGCAGGTGTTGATAAGGTGGGTCTCTCTGCTTCCTCTTTTATGTGCTTGAAGAAATCGGGGAGGGAGAAGGGAGAAAAGGAATTGTTGGACTAATTCGGGGGATGATGTAGGTGTAACAACGTGCTCTGGATATCGGGCGCGCAGGCGCAGGATGGGAAGGGGGATACGAAGATGGAGGGATAGTGGGGAAGTTAGGGATGGCGGCGATGACGAGGGCTTTGGGTGTGGAATCTATGAGGCGAGAAGAATCAGGGCGCGGAAGGATATCGAACAGTGTAGGAGCTCCATCGATCGGTCGACTGGTTCGGAAAAGGACCAAGAGAGAGGTGCAGGAGAGAGAAGGCTGTGGGATATGATGCCCGTCGTCAAAAAAGTTAAGAAGAGAAAAGCAAAATGATACCCCAACATCCGACATGGAAGCCTCTCATATCATCATCATCATCATCAAAAGAAGAAGATTTCCGGTGTGCACGCTGCTGGTTTCGTAACACCCCCATCCCCCCCTCCCCCCTCCAAGAAAAAAATCTCCTGCATCTATCTCTCTCTATCAAAATCTAACTCCTTCTCCTTCCTTCCTTCCCTCCCATCCACCAATCACGACGAGTGTCACACACACATACCTTTCCTTTGCTCTCTCCCTTTCTCTCTGATCGTTTCATATCACCATTTCATCGCTCTACCTCCCGAATCCGCCTTCCTTCCTCCCCGCTCGCTAGCGCAGTCGAGAAAATACCAAGTTTACTCGCTGCGTCACCTACAGAATGCATCCCCCTCTATCATTATCACACCCCAGTTGCACAAACTTTCCTCCCGGCGCTCTCCCCCTCATGATGGCTATTTCCTACCTCTCTCTCCTCCACTCTACAGGTAATCCCCTCCTATATCTCTCCCTCTTGCCTTCTCTCTCTCTCTACTATCCTGTTATTCCTCCCTGATGGTGGTATAGGACTAGCACTTGTGATAATAGATAGTGGCACGCAGGCGTGATCGGGGATGTTCGTTTATAGCAGGGGGGGAGGGAGATTGCATGTCTGGCCATCGCTGCCGGCGCGAAGGGGGAAGGAAGAGTATAAAGGCGTGGACCCGTCAAGTGGGTGATGGAAAGAAACACGTTGCAAAAGTCATTTCATTATCTAGCGGCTGGCTAAAAGAACTACTACCTATCCTATCCTATCCTATCCAATCACACTTCATCACAGACAACAACAACACACGAACCGAACCGGAACGGACCGAATCCAGACAGCAGACAGACAACGACGACCGGAAAGATAATAGGAGCATACAGAACTGCGTACGTGCCGTGAGGCGAAAAGTTTATACCATAACAGGCTTTTAGCTTCTTTCTTTTTTTCTGCTTTTTTTCGGCAAAAAAGAGGGGGATTTCCATCTTCCGCCGCCAAGTGGTTCTCTCCAAACCGCCTCCTTTCTATCCGGGGGAAATGATAGACGAGAAGTTTAAAACGCCAACGCTGTGCATTGCTAAATATCAAACGAAAGGTACAAGTCGCCAGCGGGAGCGAAGGAAAGTGGAAAAACGGAAATCAGGCTTCGTGGGTAGCGTTAATAGGCGCTCAGTGAGCGAGAAGGTGGTTTGTGATTGGTGATGGCGATGAGGTTGTTATAGATATGCGATACTCAGACGAACCTGACAGCGACGCAGGAGTAGGGTCTACCAAGCTGGACTGGGGCATGCGCCAAGAGTTGCTATAATCACCGCTCAGAAATACAGCGGCGGCACGCTCTCGTACGGCGACGGGGTATTGTTGGTTTGTTCGTTGAGCGGCGACTTGGCATTATTCCTCCCTCGGCTGGTACTCCTCAGACGCTCGGTGAAGCCCTTGATGCCGTTTTTAAACTGATCGCTACGACCTCGTCGATGACCCGATCCAGTGCGAACGACACTCGGGGCCGGTGACTTGGTGGTAATTGGCGGTGGAGATCGAGTTCTCGAGTCTAGAGGCGGCGGAACATCAATCACGTGATCATCCGGCTGTTCATCAATGGCGATGTTAATGACACCGAGGCCGCTGCCGGTGCCGCTGCTGGCTGAATGATGATGTGAGGCAACTGATGGGAAAGGGGGCGGAGGAGGAGGAGGCGGGGGTACTGCCATACTGTTGTCCCTGTTCAGGTGCTGGAGCTCAGGAAGTAACGGTGGTTGCTCGATCGTCGTGATTTGCACCGTCGAATCAGCCGCAGAAAGGGCTTCGTCAATGCTCAACACCGGAGGGTGTGCATCCATCGAAGGCCTGCGTCGGTGTTGTCCAATCTCCCCGAGCGGTAGGAAGGTCGAATGCTTGCTTCCGGCACGCAAGGCCTTGTGGAAGGCAGGGTGAGCAGGGAGAGTCGTTGGCGGCGGCGGCGGTTGTTGGTAAGGGATCGGTGCCGACATTGAGCGTGGGAGTTCCATCATCGGCTGTCCAGTGGCAAATGTCGCGTTCAGTGGCGCCAGAGTATCAGGCATTTCGGGCACTTCGGGGATTCCATTGTCATCTTTCGAATGATACCTCGGATGTCGCATAGCCTTGGGCGTCGCGGGCAGACCGTACGGTCCCACACTGGCAGCTCCGTTGTTGGTCTCACGCGGGTTGAAAATCACCGGGTTTAGTCGTTGTTGTTGTTGCTGCTGCTGCTGCATACCTGGATTGCCACTCCAGCTGGTAGGGCTGTTGGTCTGATCGGTGTGGGAGCGCACGACAAAGGGAGGCCTTGGTGAGTAAAGATCGGTTGGATGCGGGATCTCTGGCACCTCAGGCCTGCGAAGCAGAGATTCACGTCGAGCTTCGAGTTCTTTGGCTGCCACCTCCTTCCTCTGCAGCCTTTCGAAACTCTCCCGATATCGATCAGCACCGGCGGCAAACATTTCGTCCGTTGTCATCCGAGGCTCAATGGCCGACTGGGGTTCTCGGTGAGCTTCATTGTCACTGCGCCGATGACGGCTCGACTTGTGTTTCCTTCGGTCAGGTGAAGGGTCTCGACGGGCGGACGTCCCTCGTTCATTGGGCCTCCGACTCGAGCTACGGTGCGCGGATCGAAGCCTCTGCCGCCGGTTGGCGTCCACAATTCGCAACCGGTCGTCTTCATCCTCACTTCGCTGGTAGAACTTGGCTTGGTCTGCCAAAGGAAGAGGTGATGATGGAGACCTTGCCATGGATCCGTCTCCTTTCGATTTGCTGCGTCCGCGTCGATTGGGATCAAGGAAGCCATTAGGGCTTCCCCGGCGGCTGCTCACTTTACTGGACGCATAGCTCGCTTCGCTACCCATCCGGCTGTCGAGGTATCCATCAGGAGAGATATGGCGTACGGTTCGACTGGAATACTCGGATGCCTTGGAGCCGGATCGTAACTTGGACACAGCCTGGGAGTGCTGACTCTGATCACGGCCGTGTCGACTCTCAATACCAGGGGTCCGCACTTCGGAGAGGTGACCATCCATGCTCTCAGCACTTGGTGTGGCCGTGTACTGGTGGAGATCATCGGGGGTCATGGGCACCGGCGAAGACGGCGATCGTTTCGCAGGACGGACATACTTCTGGTGGTTGCGGCCTCGATCTTGCGAGCGGTCCTTGTTCCTATGCTTGCTGCGTGACTTGTGCTCTCGTCCCTCACGGCTCTTGTGTCTACGTGCAGAGGGATCTTTGCTTCGCCGAGAGTAATGGCCTGCCGCATCTAGGCTGCTGATGAACTGATCAGTGCTCCGCCCGCTCACACTCGGGCTCTTCACCGACGCCCAACTCTGGCTGCTCAGTGGCGGACTTCTAGCCTCGCTCAGCCGCTCGGAGATGCTGTCGTTCGCTTGCAAATCGGTGCGTGCTTGAGTTCTGTGAGGGCCAGAGCCTCCAGAGCCGGTCCCAGCAGGCGAGATGAATGCTCCCTGAATTTGGTTGCTGGGCATGCGAATGTGCAAACCGTCCGGCTTTCTATCCTTCGATGCACTGCGCTTCTTGGATGCTTCACGCTCACGGAAAGCTGTGAAAGCATCCGCTGCAGGATCTGGAAGCAAGACGTTCTCGATGGATCGATTCGGAAGAGCGGTCATTGGACTCCTGCCCGATACTGCACTGCTGGGCTCGTAGCGGGCCGAACTGAGGAGTAAGAGTGGTTCTGGCTCATCTTTCCTCTCCGACTTTCCTTCTTGAGGGTGTGTGCCCACATATCGCTCTTTCTCCATATCAGACCCCGAATCGTTGGGCGTTGGTAGTTTGCTTGGTCGTGGGAATGAGGGCGTGGACCCTTCGACAGGCGTCTCCCCAATCGATGGCAGCCGATTTCGGTTGCCGCCAGGTGTCATGGCTCGGTTGAAAGCCTTGCTGCGAGAGTTCGGTCGAAGGAAGCCTCCAGGAGTTCCACCTGGTGAGATGGCAGACTCTGCAATAGGCGTCACGCCTGGCGCCTGCGTCGGCGTTCGATCGTCGGATTTCAAGCCTGGGAATTTGAACTGCGCCTTGTCTGGAGGCCCAAATGACGTGATGAGTTTCAGGGACGAGTTCTTGGTCGTCATCCTGCTGGGCGCCGATGGCTTGTTGATCTGCGGAGGTGGAGAAATGGGTGGGCTGAGCATGGAAATCACGCTCTGCGAAGCTTGTGAAGGCGTGCTTTGACCGCGCAACGACGGCGATGCCCACGGCATGGGCGGATCGACGCCTGTGCATTGGAAGCAGCGGATTGCCAATTGTTGTTGCGAATTCTCCACGACAAACTCTCCCCACCGTCGCACGAGATGCGCCTGCCTTTGCCAATCGGTAGGAAATATCAAACAGGTCAGTAGGATAGCTTCCATGAAGAAGCTACGCGATACGTATACCTCAACCGCATCTTCCCGGTCTCCCATCCCCAACAGAATTGTGGCTGATGTATGGAAATCGCCTTGTTGGAGAAGTCGTTGGACAAAAGCCTGGCCCATCTTGCCCGACTGTCCGCCCATGGAACTTAGCGCAAGCATCATCCAGTCCGATGAATTGACGTTTCCCGAGCTGATTATCGAGGCCATCTGATCCGTATCGACCTCTCCTAGCCATTTGGCGAGGAGTACGGCGCTGGTAGATGCAGGTTGATGGTGCGCCAACTCATCGCGGATTAGGGGCTCAATGTCATCCTCCCACCCAAAAACCACATCGAGCATCTGCCTTCGCAGTTCGTCCGCGTTGGTGTTCTCTTGATCAAGCGTCCGAGGCGGTTTGTATTGGACGGTACTGAGCCGGGCTCGGGTGCGTGGGAAAAGGTCGACGTATTTGCTCTCTGGGCTGAGCAGGACTTCCTGGCGAAGGCGCGAACCTCTGGAGCGACGGCCGGTGGAAGCCATCGAGTTGGTTTGCGGGAAGATGGACGAACCTCCGGAAAAGAAGCTTTCTCGACCGAGCATCGAAGGAGATATGGTGGAGAAAGTAGTTCCACTCGCGGCACGCGACGAGTACGATGCTTGCGTCCGCTGATACTGATATGGGTTCGTAGAAGAGCGCGAGCTCATAGACTCAGTCATGCTTCGTGAAGATACCGGGCTGGAGACTTCGGAGCGCGCCTGCTGCGCATGTTCGATAGCCTGTATCTGACCAGCTGATCTTTGGATGGTTGAGAGATTGACCGGTCCTCGTGGGGTGTCCGAGGCGTATGGATCTGACACCGGAGGAGCGGTGCCAGGAATACTATGCAGACTGCTCTGTGATGGATTTGTAGGTATTTTGGCCGGGACCGGTGGAGGTCCCATTGGGAAATATTGAACGTTCTGTGTGATGGCAGGTGGATTCATGTCGTACTGCTGGACTGTGTAGTTCGGCCCCAGCGTGAACAAAGCTCCGGTCGGCCCATAATTGGCCAGGCCTTTGACGCCTTCAACAGTTGGGACGGGTTCACACGAGACATGTTTTGTTCTGACATCCCACGACCATGTTTCCCTGCATGACCAAAGAACTGTCAGCAATGCACACAAAACGTGCGTGATCGAGATGGCAGCCGACGTACCCTTCAGCATATTGGATGATTCGACCGTTCTTAGACCAAGCTATCCAATTGAGCCCCGACTCCGATGTTTCCGTTCGCCTTAGCACACGAATGATCTTCGGACTCTCGGCTGTGGGTGGCTTGGCCACACTCCAAACTCTCAAATCTCCGTCTGCTGTTTGTATGGCCAACATGTCCGATTTCTGTTTGGTGGAGGATGCATGCCATGCGAGGTTGACAATTGGCGATGGCGCACGAGGCACGGGTAGGGTATGCAAGATGGTGAAAGCCGGTCGCAGGGAAACCAGCAGTATGGACCCATTGAGATACCTGATGGGTGGTCAGTCACGTTAATCTTCATTGGCGAGCCCAGACATACCCGATAGCGTAGGTTTGGCAATCTGCTGCCGGCGCAATGGCTGTGATTGGATCGAAGATTGTCCGTGCCGAGAAATGTTCGGACGTCGAGGGTTCGAACAATATAACGCTCCCTTGTGAATTGCCTATACCCCCATCAACAGCCTATCTTTGCGCTCGTGTGAAGCTGGTTTACCGAATGCTATGTTCCCATTCTTCATCCATGCCGCGACCCGAATGGGTTCGTAGGAGGCGAAGCGCGCGACTTCATCCCCACTGAAAAGATCCCAGACGATGGCTGTCTGTCCTGCATCAAAGCTCACCACCAGGCGACCAGCCCCGCGCTCACTGACGTTGTCGACGGAGAGGAAAAGGATGCGCTCTTTGTGCAGCTCAAAGCGCCGATTGATGGCCAAGGTGTCATGGTCGAGGCATATGATGGAGCTGCCCTGGGCGTAAAGGAAGATGGATGCCGTCGCAGCACATGGCTCAAACTCTGCGTCTGGTCGGAATGGAGTTGACGGTGTTGTAGTTCTGATTTGAGGACGACTGCTTGAGGACGATGAGCGTTGTCTTGCCAGATGTCCGGCGGACATGGCGGAGACTCCGCTTTCCGGTCCTGGGTAGAATGTCAATTTACAATCATATAGAGAGAAGTACGATGAGCTTCGCAAGCTTGCGGAGGACGTCCACAGACACCTCTGAGCTAGAAAGGCTCCACTTGGGCAGGCAATGTTTCAGAACTGAGGGGTTTCGTACCAAAACGGGTGCTATGGAGGTGGCAGAAAGGTCATCGGTCTCCAATGCAGGGGGAGCTGAGGTACCCTTTTGGGGCTCTAAAACGTCTGAAAGTCGGCACAGTCGGAATTTCTTGCTCGCCCCCGCGGCTATCAATCGGTTGCCTTATGCACGACGGCGCCTTTGAAACGAGGGGACAAGGGCAAGTGGGTGTCTTGGGACGGCCGGGGGGGGCAACGGGCAATATGAGTAAGAGGAAAAGAAATCAATTGTCCAGATCGGGAACAGAGGGGAGGGAAATGATCAATATCCTCGAGCTTTTCTCGAAATGCCAATCTGGAATAGCTGCCCTATGACGGTGTGTAGGTGCTCTGTTGACGATCGGCCAAGCAGGCGCCGGCGCTTCGAGACGATGATGATACAGGCTCCCTATGGCACGGAGGTACAGGATCGTGTGATCCAGCTCAGACTGGCAAAGCAGAGCACAGCCGTCTTGAGTCGAGAGGACGGCACGCAAAAGCACAGCGAGCAATGAAGCTGTTGGAAATGCGGAGGACGATGAATTGCAAGGGCCGAAAATAGAAAGGAGCATCAGTGCGAACAGGCCCGTGGAAGCCGTGTCCCTGGCAGACCTTGCAGGACTGGTTCGAGGTCGCCATGACGGGGCCGTATCGAGGGAGAAGCAGGAGGACCGGGGTGGGATGCAGCAGCGAATCATCCCAGCAGACAAGCCGATGCGTGACTTTGATGTGATTGTGCGGTGCAAGCGTGACTACTTGAGCCGGGTCTGATCCTTTGGTGAGTTGACGCTTGTTAGCATGCATGGGCTGGTGTGTAGATTCAGGAACGATACATGAGGCGCGGCGCTCTTCAGCGACTTCATTGGCCGACGCCCTATGCGGGCGCATTCACACCGTCACCAATCACGATCCACCTTTGACCTTCTCTACAGAAGGGACTCCACCTCCTGACTTTAGACGGCGGAGGCACAACCAGACAATCACTCGATCCAGGAAAGCGGGGCGCCTATAAAATCCCCGAGCTGTTGAGCTGGGAATCGAGTATCGAGTCTCAACAAGCATCCTGACATGTCTCTTCCTCTTCTCTCTCTCACCGTTCCTCGATTGAAATATCCTTTCCCCGTCCTCAACCTGCAATGCAAAGATTTCGAAACTAGGTTTTCCAAGCTCACCGTGGCTATTCTTCAGCCCGCAAATGACTACCTCCTGCCTCCTGGAGTTTCCCTGACAGTCGCTATCCTGGAGATGTGGGCTAACGATTGAGGAACGGGGACGTCGAGATCACAGCCAAGGCAGTCTACCCAAAGAACAAGTAATGTATGGAGTAAGCTATACAGGACTTTCACATACGTGGCTATCGCGCAACGACTCCCCCGACACCTTTCTCTTGTCAAGTTCTAGAGAGCGTGGATGGAAGAGCCCGAATCCGTCTTGCTTTGCATTGGACTTACAACGACGACACCACCCACTCCGCACAATTCCTGCAACGGTTTGCGCCATATCCGGACTACGTCGGCAGCATTTCCCCAGGTTCCTCAGTCAGCGAACGGTCTCATGTGCGTCTTCGCAAGTCGTAGACAGAGCCCAAAGTTGCAACGTGGTTGTCTTTGTAATGGGCCACGTTTGTCGAGCCCATCGATCTTTCGAAATGCTGCGCATAGGCTTGGGCTCTGAACACTACCAAACTCTGCCCATTAATATTGCACGCCGCGCGAGTTGTTGCCTCTTTTCTGCTGTACCCCAGCGCCAAGCCTCTCAGACCCAAACCAGGCCATGCAAGACCCTGACCGAGACGAGACTAGCGTGCTGCAATTTTCGCTGATGGAAGTTACTTCTGACACCTTCCATCTCGTATCCATTTCGTCTTTTCATAGTGGTCTCACGGCAGCGAAAGCAGAATACAGGAGGGTTGAATGCAAATGTAATTGATATTCTGCACTGCTACCCGAGAAATTGAAGCTTATGCGCAAAAGTGCATAATGAAGGTGGCCTTCTGCAACAATGCGTCGGCTTCCCTCTTCCCCCCGCACAACAGCGTGAGTGAGCAATGGGAGTAGCCGACCATCCCGCCGTCAACCAACCTACTTTGCCAGGTCATCATCACTAACTCTCTCCCACCCACAAGCTCCACAACATCCATTCCACACCTCGAGCAAGCCGTGACAGTCATACAACATGACCTACTCAATGCACGCAGGCCGAGGTCCAGCACTTGACTCCAAGCGATCCACTCGGATGGGCCTCTGTTGTGCGATATAGCCGCCCGTTGCGTCCGAGCGATCAAATTCGTTCTGGAAGACTAAGAGCGTTCTCCGTTACCATGGGTCGCGTATAGGAGTTCTCCGGCCGCTCGTGGATCATCGTCGTCACACTTGGGACTTCCCTCGTCACTGGCCTGAGCCGGGTCACGTTGTCGGACGTCCGGGTGTGGTCCCAAGGACGAACCTGGCCCGGTGCGGCTCCCCGATGGATCGTGGCGAACTGATTATGAGTCTGGCTCGAGGCCTGTATGGTGGCACGAGCAGACGCTTGGTTTGCCTGTGGCACCAAGAGCTTCCCGAGGTCGCCGTATTCGACACCTATGTTCGATGGCGGTGGTGGTGGCAAAGCTGCGAGCATATGCTTGTTGCGGGACCTGCCGCGTCGCTAAGACAACTGGCTTGTCTGCCAGGTTCTGGGTATCACAAACGTCCGGTCATGCATCAACAAGTCGTAAAGGGGTATCATTTCGTATCTTGTCTCTGGTCAGCATGGACACACAGGGTTAACCTCGCAAAGAAGGAGCACTAACCTGCATGCGAATAAAAAACCAAACTTCAAGCCATGGACCTCACTCCGGCGCTTCAGGTATTGGACTCATCGCCTTCATCGACCGTATTCGAAAGGCCGCCGAAGTCTTCCTTTTCTTTTTCCCACCCATACTCGGCTGCTTTGGGGTTTCACGTACAACCACTGGTGGCTGTCTCGTCGCCTCCCACGAGATGGGAGGTGCCGGCAGTGACATCCCTTTGGGTACGCGCATATCGCCGCATAGGTCTAACTCTTCAAGATCGAGAAGGTCCTCGTCGGAGATGCGCAAACTCGGAGCACTACCTCTGCTGTCGGTGATGTGGCTGAAGGTTGATGGCTGTGATGAGAGGAAGTCTCCAGCTGGCCATGAAGGATAGGCGCAGATGACGGTCTGAGGCGAAACGGAAGATGATGGCGGCGTCATCGGTGAAAGAGAAAGGTCAAGCGACGAGGTTGAAGGTGGTGACAAGCATGACTTGAGGGGAATCCTGATGGGATTTGCGAAGCTCGAAGAAGGCGAGGATGAGGGCGGCGAAGGTGAGAGAGATCGCTCGCTGCTGGTATCGCTGCTGGTATCGCTGCCGCTGTCGTCGGAGAACATGATGAGGTTGCGCATCTTGTTCTCAAGAAGGGATGTGGTCGGTGTCAGAGAGTTGAGTATGATATCAGATGGGTGGGCATCCAGGGTGTTGCCTGATGATATATGGGAGTGGTGTGTTGGTTAGGCCAGCAGGTGGCGCGTCAGATGTCAGGAGACAAACAACCGCGGTATGGCCAAACACGCTTGCTCAGATATCAAATTTTGCCGGACAAGAGTTGCGGAGTAGGCTTGTTCAAGTATTGGGGAAGTACGCCGCAAGACAGCCGCAGTCAGCGAGGAGGGTTTCAGCGTTGGGGGTAGCTGAGTCAAGATTAGAAGGATGATGACTGAGGTATAGAAATCCTTTGGCAGCTGCACGTCAGAAAATGGAATGATATGACTTTGGTACGTTGACCAGGAAGGGTCCCAAAGCGTATATATGATATGAACGGGATCCGAAGGTGACACACCTTTGATCCATGACTCCATGGGGAAAACGCGTGCTTGTAGTAGAAAGGGAGTAGACGCTTATGGATATCGACCTGAGGCGGTAGGCTCCGACCCGATGCTAGGCTTCGGAGTCGGGCTGCCACTGATCGCAGGGAGATTTAGGCTATCAAGGCAACTGGGGAGGGCTGATTGGTGTGGGCGCCACCTCTGCCACTTCGCCCGTCCAAGCCAGTCCAAGCCTGTCACGCCCCGGAAAGGAACACAAAAGGATTCGCTCACCGCAATGGGCATACAAACAAATCAACTGTCCAAATTGCCAATATGGCAGCCAACCGACATCGGGGCTGGACGCCATGGCAGCATGGCAAAGCAAAATTCTCTGGGTCGCTTCTTTCGGTTTGTCAACGCCCAGCATAGGTACTACTTTGTCAGCTCCAGACCGACATTACAGTGCAGTTGGCCATCGGTGAGTCTGCTGGACCGACCGACGCGACCGTGGAGAAAATGACTCCTACGTACAAGCTCAGCCACGTTCCAAGCGAAATGGCAACGTGTGTTGTTGTATGTCATCATCGACTGCCCGCACTGGTTGTACGCTATAATATCGACGAAACCCCCAATCCCCTTACCACCGAAACGCTGAGGGTGCGAAGACGGAGAACCGGAGCGAAAGCTTTGAATCCTTTGAGGCCGTATCCGATTTTGCCGGGGAACAGCTCGCTTGATGAATGATACACTGTAGACCAGGTTGGTAATGATGGACAGAATCTCGCGTGGCCGGCTAAGCGAGGTCCGACGCGAAGCATCATCGTCAAAGCAAGTCAGTCCGAAAGAGAGACGGTGAGTGCGGGTAATTAATGTACGTCTAATGTGTGGAAAGCTTCCTTCGCACCGCATCTGGCGCGGTCGTATTGCCAGATGTTGACCGCCTCATCAATATTGATCCAGGCTTGCTTGGACTCTGAACCATAGGTCGTATTTGCAAGTTACATACTTCTAGAAGTAATAATCACATGCTGCTACATGTGGAAGCATATGGGATGCAGCCAGTTGGGCTACATCAAACCACGCGACGACCAGGTAAGGGTGGGGCGCCTGAAAGACACAGTCGGGAATCGAATAAGATCTCTCTCTGCCAGCCCCATTCTCCGACGCAGCGAGGCAGCCTTATTTTCTTTCCCTCGGTTGTACCGGTTAACACGGGTGTACAACGCACATGCGATCAATAGATGTCCTCATGTGCTTGACTTCTATCCCCGTGCCCGTGGCAACCAACAATACCCATGGAACAAAGACCGAAAAGGTCCCCGAACAGGAATTGGAAGCTGCTGCTGCCTTTCCCCGGCTCTTATCCAGATGATGACGTACATACCCAACTGTCAACGGCGGCTTTGCCTGAAGGGTAGAAGTTAGATCGACGCAGGCTTGCTTGCTTGCACCCCCCGTCGTTCGAATCTGTAGAATGCCGACGGGATCCATCTCACCCGCAATCCAACGCTCCCTGGTGGGCGCATGGCACGGTCCGATTGGGCGTTTTCTCGCTTTAAAGATCCTTTTCATCCCACGCTCCTCTACCACCCTATCGTTGACCGCAACTCTTTTCTCATGATAACGACTAAAATGTCCTGACTGCGTTTCTGAATGCTCGGTGAGCGCGTCGACGGGAGCCGTTGGTATGGCAGTCGTCGGCTTTTTTGTGAATGCCGGCGCAGGAAAGCATGGGTATGGGCATGGGGGCCGATGACTGCGGGAGTGCTGAAGCCCGCTGCGGATGGGCCCGCCCCCAACCCCCAGCTTGGAGATCAAATGACGAAGGGACTTGAAACCATCGTCGGGGTGTGTGGGAGGGTATTGTTGGTTGCCACGGGCACGGGGATAGAAGT
>QQTW01002783.1_pt1 | contig 12802 bp, 10 predicted proteins | sample 1904831 | NCBI WGS metagenome assembly QQTW01 (sample SAMN09435610, study PRJNA476489) | Subsurface metagenome, whole genome shotgun sequencing project. | reverse complement strand
AAACACCATTGCGCTCGCGGTCTGAGGACCCCATCCGCGGCCGACCAGGGGCGAAAAGATATGCCTCCGCATGAAGTGATACACAGGCTTGTTCCAGGTGCTCCAGTATGACTGCAAGTCCGTACTGTTCCACCAATCCCCGTAGAAGTTACGATCACCGAATCTGGTAATCTCTGCCAAGGCATTCATGAATGATTGGAACAGTGCAAAGAACCCAGCAAGCCATATGACAAGGGAGATGGTAGAGAGCTTCATCAATCGTTCCAGTATTGACGGAAGATCTAGTACTGCTATTTTGTCCAGAGAGTTGCGGAGTAGGGGAGCAGCGTATTGTGCCGAGGTGAGCCAGATGAAGACAGAAAGACCAACGACTTCCAGCGTCCGTTTCAAGACGAAAACCCATCGGACATGTGACGTGCGCGGATATACAGGTTGGTAGACGAGGGTAGGTGCCCACCAAAAGTAGGCCAAATTTTGGAAGGTGATGTTCTGAGGATAAGGACACTCCAAATACATCTCGGGCAGCAAATCCGGACTTGTCGGATGCAGCAATGCATGTCGAAGGTCGCGGTTGGTGAAGGCATACGAGCAGTTCTTAAGCCATACGATGATGGCGTGAAACTCACATAGCGTCCCGATTCCCGGATGATGGATGTAGAAATAGACCACCACGTTGGTGATCCCGAGACACAGTGTAGCATTGATGGTATGTGCTACGGCAATGTATGTCCACGTCGCGTTGAACTCTCTCCTGTCTCTGGCGTTCTCGGGGGCAGGTAAGCCTGTCTCACTCCTCCTCCTGCGGCCAATAGATCCGCGTGCCTGCTGAGCAGCCACAATTTCGATTATGTATGCGGCCAGTAGATGGATAGGTATAAGGGCGTAAAGAATGGCCCCGAGGACAACATCCTGCCTCCTGATATCGTGACAGCTGATGCAAATCAAGACTCCGTACTTCATGAAATTTTCCACCACAAGTCGAAGATTCATGACGATCACGACCAGGACTAGAAGATTGCGAAATCCAAGAAAACTGGGAGATACAGCCGCTTCGTGACTGAGGCATGACGGTTGATTCTTCCAATGCAGGGCAGCGACATGTCTATACTTTTTCTTGAGCTTTCCCGATTTCAGCTCGACTGGCTGCTGGAATTTTGTGGTCTGCTGCTGTGGGATTGTTCGCAGAGATGCGTTTGTCTTCGACGTGCTCGTTCCAAGCACCTCTATTGCCGTAGTCACAGCAGTGTGGGCACCGTCTGACATTGTGCCAGGGGTGTGATCTTGTCGAGTTCCGTCCTCTAATAGATAGTAAGAAGCGTCGAACGCTTAGGGCCACAACCAGTTCGAGGAAGCACGACGGTCGTGCAGCAGGGTAGGAAGGCGGCACCGCAGCATTTTGGTGTGAGAGGTGTTCACAGGATACAACCAGGGTTGAATCAGAATCGAATCAGCATTGAATCAGCATTGAACCAGCCAGTAAAGGCGGATGGCGGGTAGAGATGGCGGACAGATTCTTGGGCAGTGGGGCAGTTCACAGAATCAGTTGAATCGCTTGCTCGTATTATGTATTAGTGTTGGGCCAAGTTAGAGGGTGAGAAGACGGTGCCAGGGCAGGGAGAGGAGGGACCAGGAGGGACCAGGAGGGGATGGACAACCTACAGGGACTCAACTCAGGGAGACAGGAAGACGGCTCAGGGAGCAAATTGATGCCAAGCCTTGACAAGCTCCCTTGCAACCGAACTCCATACTACTCTCCTCCACTTCAATCACTGCAGACTGTAGAGCATCAAGACAAGGACGAGTACAACGGATGAAAAAGAAAGCGCCTTGACATATACCCACTCGAGTCACATCCACAACTGCAGCAGCTCGAGATTTCGTGCTTGGCATGCAGGGGTACCAATTGAAGTCACAGAGCTCAATGTGACATCCGCCTACTACAAGCACTATAATCAGGTCAATACTGCCCAGAAACGACGCCTTATGTGCTGAAAAATCTGATGATGAGCTGAGCAATACCACAACCAATGAAGGATTATATTCGAAATGGTAACAAACGGGTTTGAATACGAGCAGGGAGGTGACGGTTTTGCCAACCGCAGACGAAGACCACGACCCGTCACTGATTATGGATCATCCCTGGTGCAATACATGCGAACTCGCCGACCACGATACAGAGGCTCACACCACCTAGAAGCCGAGAGACCCAGCCCAAGCTATATTGTCGATGTGCTTCCTCCCGCAGCCAAGCTCGATTGTCCAGCCGATGCCATACCTGTGCGCCACTTACATTCCTCCCTCGGCAAGTCCAAGAAGCCAGTAACGGTGGTGAGATGGATGCCAGAAGGGCGTCGGCTACTGGCTGGGGTACACAATGGAGAATTTATGCTGTGGAATGGCATGGCCTTCAACTTTGAGACCGTGACTGCGGTAGGGTCTTCGTCGCTTCGAGCTGCAGAATGGTCGCACAAACAAGACTGGCTACTGGCGGCGAACGACGAAGGAATAGTCTACTATCTTCAGCCTACACTCAACAATCCACACAAGTTTCAAGCCCATGAAATGCCCGTTCGAGATCTTGCTTTCGCCCCGTCAGATTCCAAGTTCGTGACCGCATCAGATGATGCTACTCTCAAGATCTGGGACTTCACAACCTCAAATGATGAATCCACGCTTCAAGGCCACAATTGGGACGCCAAGTGTTGTGACTGGCATCCTTCCAAAGGTCTAATTGTGTCGGGGAGCAAAGACCACTCGGTCAAATTGTGGGATCCTCGCTCCACTCGGAACCTGACAACGCTCCATGCTCACAAGAATGCGCTTACTGCAACAGTCTTCTCGCGTCTTCGTGACCAACTCCTGGCGACAGCTGGCCGAGATAATCTAGCTCGAATTTTTGACCTAAGAATGATGCGTGACGTGTGTGTCTTGAGAGGTCACGAGAAGGGCATAACTGCGGTTGCATGGCATCCTGTGCATTCATCCCTACTTTCTACCGGTTCAGATGATGGCTCAATCCATTCGTATCTTCTCGACGAACCCAACCCTCCTGTTGGTGTGTCCGTCTCAGACGTCTCTCCGTACAACGCTCTTGATCCGTCATCTGCGCCAGCCCAGTCCATCTATCCAGCCCATCGTATCTCGCATGCACACGAGTCAAGCGTTTGGTCGTTGGATTGGCATCCACTCGGACATATACTAGCCTCTGGCTCGAATGATCATTTTACTCGATTTTGGAGTCGTGCTCGGCCGGGAGAGAGCAATTGCTTCAAAGATCAGTATCATCTGGGTGAAGAAGGTGCGGAAGCACAAGGTACCTGGGATCGTAAATATGGTCGCAAGCAGGCACGCGAGCAAGAAGAGCAAGAATTGGAAGACGAGGCGGAAGGTCTTGAAGATCAACGCGCCTCGGCCGCCAACACGGCCTTCTCAATTCCTGGTCTTCCAATCCCAGGCATCAACGGCAGTGCCCCCAATCTTCTGCCTGGGATGGGTCATGTACCACCGCCTGTTCAAGCTGGCAGTGCTGCGGGCATTCCCAGCATAGCTGGAATGGACCCAACACGTTTGGCCCAGCTATTTCCACAGGCCAGTCCAAGCTTCGTGCCACCTCCTCCGCCGGGAGCACCTGGTGGGTTGCCCGTGGATTTTTCAAAGCTTCAATTGCCTGCAGGCTTCAAGCTACCACCAGGTTTTCCGCCTCCACCTGTTTCGGCTGGCTTTCCACAAGGGCAATCCAATGGCTTACCTGGCCTGCCTGGTAGTGCTCTGGGCCTGAACGGTGCCGGCGAGGATGCGGCCAATGGGGGTGTGAGGCGGAGAGCGCCCTTACCGAGCCAGCAGGAAAGTCTGATGGCTGAGCAGAGGAGGGGCAACTTCCGATTATCACGGTAAAGATGAGTACAGCTGAGGATAGCTTAATTGAGTGCCTCTGGATCGATACTACAGTGTCATACCTGAAGGTTTCGACCGCCAGTTCCAAGGCCAACCTGCACCATGTAGGAGTGCAGGCAACTTTGGGAAATCAGCTAGTTTGGTATCTCGCATCAGAGACGCCGTCGTCATATTTTAGACTGGTCTTCATGCCATCGACTCAACCTTCTTGCCAATTGGATCCTCACCTGCATCAGTCAGTGGAGTGTCTCCGCATGAGTCAGCAATGCCAAACCGGTCACGACGACCGTCACATTGTACGCTTTAAGTCTATCCAGCAGCGCTGCCTCTGCGCAAAGAAAGTGAAACGATTGCCACGGGCCGGGAGCTCACCACACCCTGCGCAGGATGGTCTCCCTGTACCTCATTCAACGAAGAAGACTTTAGGAGGAAAACAGACGTGGGACCAGGCTCTCTGTTGATCCCTGAATCCGTGGGTTCTGCATGAACTTCTCCGTCTGCAGAGGAGCATCCTTGCGCATCGAGCAACGATCTTCCGCTCAGCTACTTTGATTGTGATGTCATACTAGCCACAAGGGATATCTGGTCCTGCGGAAGAAACTGCCCACTGCAAGAGGGGCGAAGCGTTGCATTTCTTGCAACCAAGCGTTACGAGAGTACCAAAAACTAAGCTCCTCTTTCGCAATACCCAGGACAGAGAGGTGCACACCCCTTTTACGCTGACGAGACCCCTCACACCAACCGCCAATCGAGCAGCTTACAATACAATGAATCTCGCGGCCACCGCAGGCGCGCCTGCCTCGATTGCCAGTGAGCACGGCTGGCTTCAAACGAAGCATGAAAACGGGGTTCGCACTAAGATTGGTTGCGAGGGGAAAGTCTGTATCGAACCGAGGAGGAGGAGTTCCGATCACATCACGTACCTCTTGGTGGCAAAAAAAAACAGTGACGGCCTGCCTACTAGTCCACACACAAAAAGAAAACGAAGTTGGGGCTGCAACGTCAGTGGCAAGACAATATAAATAATAAATATGCAGATAGAAATCCGAGGAGGAGGCTTGATAGTTCAAAGCATGGCCATGACAATCACAGCGGGCGTTGAAAAAGCTCTCATCCATCTCTCACGTTCCTCCCGTGACTCACGAGTACGGCCCTCCCCCCCACTGGATTCTAGCTCAATGAAGAGCTCGAAAGCCCAAGCCTAAGCCTAAGCTTAAGCCTAACTAACAACCTAGCCAGCTCTCCTCGCGCCCCTCCTCCTCCTCGCACCCCTCACCTCCGCCCCATCAGCGACCCAGACCCGCGCTCTCAGACAGCACCACCAGAGGGCGGCCAGCAGCAGGAGGGCCAGCAGCACCATGCCGGCGATGAAGCCGCCTTGCTCCGGGGCGCTGCGCGTGTCCCACCACCCGCTATCGCCGCTGTCACTGTTCGCTGCGCTGTGGCTCGCTGCACTCTCGGCGCTGTCTGTGCTGTGGCTCTCGCTCGCTGCGCTCGCTGTGCTGGAGGGCGGGTAGGGCGGGATCAGGATGTAGGCTGTCCCTTCGCTTCCTTCTCCTTCGCTTCCGGCTGGGGTTGTAGCGCTAGCGCTCCCGCTGCTGGGGTAAGCAGCGCAGGGCGTGGTGAGGTGTGTTAGTGTCGTCCATGCTTTGTTCTGCTGCTGTTCTCCTTCTCCTTCTTGGTTGGCAGCAGCACCAGCACCAGCACCAGCAGGGGGGAAGAGGATGACGATGTCGATCTCGGTCGCGCTCAACGTGATGGTGCTGGATGGTGGATGGAGAGCGGGTCCGGCGGGTCCGGCGTCGGGACAGCGGACGGGGAGGATGGTTAAAGTCTCCCCTGGTGTGGCCATCAGGCTGGCACGCGCTGTGCTGGTCAGGACCGTGGTCGGGCATGTTGCTGGCTCTGGAGCTGCTGGGGGGGGGGGCGTCTGGGTGTGGCGGATGGGTTGTTCTGGTTTTCTGTTGTTTGTTTTTTGTTTTTGGGTGTGATGGGAGGTCGGGGTGCTATGCGGTACTGGTAGGAGAATGATATTCTGGCAATGTTGGCTGGATCATAGTAGAAATCAGAATGATAGTGATGAGGTGGGAGCGAGGTCAGGGTGAGGTTATTGAGATAGGGTCAGGAGTTAGTTAGTTGACAGGTCTCAGGTCAGCTCGCCCGTCGTGTCTGATTTCTTGATTTCTTTTGATTTCTTTCAAGGGCACTGGGCCTTGTAGATAGTGCCTTGATGTGCAGAGAAGGATAAATGGTGAGACTCAGTGCTGACGGCTCAGCAGATATATACTTGCATGAAGACTTTGTCAAGTGGGCTGATCTCCTGAGATGCCCACTCATCCGATACTTGAAAAATTGGAGACAACCTTGAAAGCCAGCACCCAATCGTCCCATGGCTGAAACTGAAATCAAAGCCCACTATAGTACTCTGCTAACATCCCCAAGTGTGTACTCCAACAGGGCGGGCGGAAAATCCCACATGTCATCTATGATCTGTCTATCTCATGCAAAGACCATTCTGTCTACCACCCCAGAGCTCATGCTGCCGCCGGAGGTGCGGCCGGAGGTGAATCTGGAGCAGGATCTGGAGCCGAGGCCTGGCCTGCAGCTGCACCATTTCCTCCTCCTCCTCCTCCATCAGGTGCTGCCGCCCGCGCATTCAGAATATCTGCCGCCAGTCTCGCACGGTCGTACTGGTCGAGTTCCCGTTGGAAGAATTCCCTTGCTAACCACCAGCCGAAGATCGAACAGCAAGCCAGGACGATGACCAAGACGACAGCTATCGCCACGCTTGGTTTCATGTTGCTGTTGATTGTCCGTCTTCTTCACAAAATGGCTCTCAAACCAAAGGTGCCAGAAGGTAGGAGCAGACGCCGTTTGGACTGTCGATAGAGGGTTTTGGGGGGTGCTGTAAGCGATAGGATCACTGTTGACTTGGTCAGAATTGTTGCGGGGGTCTTGTGGTTGTGGTATCTACTCGCCGTCCACGTGGAGTGATAGTGAAGATGCACGTTTCCAGACTTAATGTCGATGGCCCAGTCCTAGTGCTCAAGGACAAGTCATAAATCATCTCTTGCTCTGCGTGGAGAACATCAGATCAAGACGCCGGGCTTAAATTGTGCGGTGTTCAAGACCACAACAACAACAAACACAAATTGCAGTTTCCACTAAATGCCCACATCAACCTCCCAACGAGGAAGCGCACTTTGTACAATCAATCGTCCCGCACAACGGAGAGTCTTTCCAATCTCTTTCGAGTCGCTCAGATTCAATTTGACAACGTTGAACGCAGTCTTCAAGCGCTTTTTGTGCCTGGGGATGTAGTTGATATTCCCTCGCAGCTGATAACAATCGTGACATCTCCTGGAGATAAGATGGTTTGGTGGAGGTTGCCATGCGCCAGCTGCAGTTGTAGTCCCATTGAAGTGACAGCTCAGCCACCCTAATAACACGCCAGAGCAAGACAATGAATTCGAGCTTCGACAAGACACCAAATGGTCCAGGATTGAGGCTCGACAGTGCACATGTAAGCTCACGCAGACCTTCAAGAGCCCAATCTCCTACCAGCAGTCTTACATCATCCTCAACCCATGTATGTGGTACCTTGCCAAGAGCTGAGTACCAGATGTCGATTTCGCGAATCTCGTCCAAATACAGATTCTGTCTTTCTTCTTCGAATAATTCATGAGACTCATGACGGGCAAGATCAAGTTGCTTTTGGACGGAGTAACGGAAGGCGAGGGTCTTGAATTCATCTTCCAGGTCGTCAAGGTCGATTGAGATGGGGAACATGATCCTGCTAAATGCAGCTATGTGAAATTCCGTGTGGCTTGTGAAAACTTCCTCCATGTAGGCAGAAAACCTGTGGCAAGCTGCAATGGGACACAGTTGCAACGGAACGCTAGTAGCATCCGACCCGAGGATCAACGAGACCGTGGAGGCTGCTCTATCTCGAATTTCTTCGTCGTCGTCGATGAGAAAGTCATATAAGATTGAGTACAATGCATGCCTCTTGCGTGCTCCAGTTCTGTCACAGACTTGTAGGAAAGAGCGCCTGAAAGAGTGTAGGGATCTCGCAGCATTCAGTCTCGTTACTGCATCTGTGTAATCCTTGGCTGCGTTGCTCAACATTCTGATCCACAGGCTGAGTGGTAAAGTCGAATGCTGCTCCCAGGGTGACAAATTCTCCCCTGACTTGTATTCGAGGACGCAGCCTAAACATCTGATTTTGGCGTTGAATAGATTTTTTGACCCAGTAAATGGCAATCTCACAAGACATTTGATCAACTTATCGAGATCATCCTCTTCGATAAATACCTTCTTGTTTTCATAAACAGCTTCGAGGCAAGAAGACAACCCGAACATCGCGGCTGCTATGACGACTTCGTCACATTGATCTTGAACGATGGCAACATACAAGTCAACCAGCAACTGCAAACCATGCCGATCAGATATATTTTGATCCTTGATGGCCTGCAAAAGAGCCGCAGCGGCATCAGCGTCATGGGCGGCCACCCCTTGAAAAGCTTGGTACAAAGTCTGAGCCTGCCCTTTGTCGTCACTAAAAATGGTTAGACAAGAGTTCAGCGACGACGAAGAACGAAGTTGAGACTCGAACGGTCTTCCACACATGACCTGAGATGTACTTTGGTAAGGTGGCTGGCATTGTTGTGTCCAATGATGATGCTTGGGCCATGTCTGAAGCTGACTTGCTGAACGGCTTCGTATGCTAATGTACTCGTTGACTAGGTCTAGAAATGCGGAGTGTACGGCTGGCGCAGCACATTTCTCAACTCTGGACACATGCTGCTCTAGAGCCTGCTTCAGTGCAAAATACTCGGTGTCTTGGAATGGCAGAGACGCATTCGCATGCTTCCTGAGAAGCTCGCGTGAACAGAGAAGAATACCGTGACACTTGTTCTGGTCGCTCATTTCCATTGAATGAATCAAGTGTGTAGCAGCCTCCAACGCTTCTGCTTCTGGCATTTGAGATGCACATAGACGTGCAGCATGTTCTCGGACCATCCAGATCGGGCTTCCTAATTGTAGAAGGATATGATCCTTTGCTTGAGATCGATCTTCTCCAAAGACGGTGATGCGGCTCATGAGGTCGAGGCCAGCGAACACAAGCTCAGGAGAATCGATACTGATCTGTCGCCCTGACTGTAGAAGCTTCAGAGCAATACTAAGCACAGCTCCTGATTGACTGTGTGAGACTGTTCCACAGGGGGCAGCATCAGCCACGTCATCTGCCCTCCTGATACGACTTGCACAAGCTCGAAATAGCATCAGCCCACAATTGCGGATAGCCCAGATGTCAGTGTTCAAACTCGACGCAGCAAGATCGAGCACATCGACCAGCCAAACGACCGTCCGTTCCCTGAACTTGGAGTTTGTGAAGATTTCCCTAAGACAATTAAGGGCATGGACTTGTGGCAGGCGAGTCTGCTGTTCATCCGTATAATGATTGGAAAGAGGCCTTTTTGACCTGGCAAGAGAAGCCAATCTTTTTATTACGCTATTGAACTCGTGAAAAGTGCTCGGAAGCAGAATACAAGCCATGACGGCAGGTATTCCAGCCGACCGTCGCGTCAATTTTGACGACTGGTCTTCCAGAATCTGAAAAGCGTCCTGCAAGTGGTCAGCTGGAATCCAATACACATTTGCTGTGTTGATGTCTCTGAATTTCAATGTCTACGTACCTGAGACCACTTTTTGAGCTCAGCTCGTTGACCGGGTACTGCATTGAATCGCTCACAACAAAGAGCGAACGTTTGCGCTACAGTGGAGAAAGCGCCCCTGTGGCGAAGAGAAGTAAGCTGTTGGAAGCAAAGGGCATGAATCCCCCGAAGCTGTTCCAAAGCTCCATTATCTGCTTCATTCTGGTCCATGTGCGGGTCGAGATGTAATATTATTGCTTGGACAAGTAGACTACTGTCTCGAAGCGTTCTCCAGGAGTATGAGAGGAAGTCTTTTGGCCCTTCGAAAGGGCTAGTCGTGTCCACCTCGCAACTCATTTCTGGAGAGTCAACGCAGAGGTCGGTACGAACAGCGTGCCAAATGCTATAGCACAAGTGGAGCAGACGAGACAGAGTAACGTCGGTGTCCTTCAATACTAAGTCGGACGGGGATCTTTTATGGAAGCCAGACTTTTCAATTATATATTTCAGCCCTAGCAGGCAGCCGTGCACGGAGAAGCCTACTGTTCGAAGTGAATCATCACCACGAGATGCGTCCAAGGCTTCCTCTAAGCTTTTTACCAAGGCACATACCACGGTTGAACGGCTCTGTGCGAGGACGTATTGAAGTGCTAGCAACCGGCCCATGCCGTCAGCATGGTCGGCACGGTTGGTTGACGCTGCTAGTGTATTCACTTGTTTGACGAGGTCACTAACCTCCTCGTATAGATGCAATTGATCTTGCTCGTTGGGAGCGGCTAGCGCCGAAGATGCACTATTGTCAAGTATTTTTGATTCTCGATCATTCGAGAAAGTCTGTTCATGGCATCGGACTGCAGGTTCAGCATTACTGATGACCAGTTTGATAAGAAGAGTGGTTGTATGCCTAACCTCTTCGAACGGGTTCAGCATTAGATGCCATAGAGCAGACTTCAAACTTTGAGAATATAGAGACTTCTTGATTGGCCAATGCGGAAGATCTTGAGGGGCCTTGGACACGCTTGTTATTACAGGATCAAGTCCTGATTCGGCGAGCATTTGTAGCGCTTTCAAAGCAGAGATGTGCTGTGGAAAAGAGCAGTTCGGAGCTAGTTCGCGTTCAAGAAAGGCAAGAAAGCAATCGAGGAAGGCCTCGTACTCCTTAAGCTCATCTAGGTACCGTGTGCGTTGTTGGTGTGTGATCTCGGGCTTTGCCAAATCTCTGGTGAGGGACGCGCTCCCCAGTCTCAGCCGGTGGATCATGACCTTTGTGATGCTGCTTAGCTCTCCGCGATTACCTGGGTCCGCATCACCATACAAGCACTCGAAATGTTTTGACAATAATCGAAGAGCAGAGCTTCCAATCGGCGAGGTGGAACTTATGATTAATTCAAATGCTCGCATGCGAACATTGGTGGACCTATGCTTTAATAAAGTGCCATACACATCTGTTCTGTCTCGGGTATCTCTTACATGATTTGATCGCGGCTCTTGACCCTTAGTAAGGGTTTTGGCCAAGAAGCGCACGGTTTCTGTTCATGCGTGGTCGTCAGCTTGTCGTCGATAAGGTCACTCGGAGTAGCTTCAACCATTGGGATCGTTTCAATGTGCAAAGCATTTTGTAAATGAGGGTAGAGCCACGTTGCCATACATATGTGCGCTCAAATGATTCATTCACAGCTTTTGAGGCTACCCAGAGACACAATTTTCTGTGTGGGGGGGGGCGCCGACGTACCTTCTTCTGACAACAAGCCCGTGTCACAGCCTAGATGAAGGATAGTCAACAGAGTCTCGAGCATTGCTGGACCGACTGTACTGCTGGCCATCTTGTTGAGCAGGGTCGGATAATGATTCGGGTATAGCTTTAGAAGAGGCGGCAGAAGGTAGTTCTTGAACGCAGTTATAGCTTGCGGATAGCGATACAAGATGAGCGAGATAAAATCAATCCATAACGAGTCCATAGAAATGCCGAAACTGGTCAATATTGCCATGAAACTGGCGAAGAAGGTTCCAGCAGTAGCCTGTGCACTGCTATCCGCAACAGCGAGGATGATGGAGAAGCTAAAGTCCGAGATGCTCTCATCAATGAAATCGCTAATCCCAGTCGGGCGTATTCTGACAAGATCAACCCTCTGTCGTCTCAGGCGGTGATGCCATTGGTCAAAATTCGAACCATGACTTCTCCCAACTGCAAACAATATCCTTGAGACAGGTATACGTGATCTGATGAAGGCTTCGAATATGACTATGCTCGCTTTGAATTGCGAGACAGGCTTGCCTAGCAATATTATGCTTGTCATTCTGCAGAGCACATCATCCTGGATGATTTGGGCTTGGGCTTGATCATCATGATTTCCCAAAATCTTTATTAGTGTATTCAGGACTTGACGTATCGGTTTCAACTTGCTGATATCAAACTTGTCGAGTAAGGCCTCAAAAACTACCATCCATATCTCGGTTGACATTGCAAATGACCGGACTGGCTCAATTGGTGATGAGCTTGCAAACTCAAGGAAAACACACACAGCATTGCATACTGCGGTCATATGACCATCGATGACAGAGGAGTCTCGCAACGTCGCGAGCAGTGCTAGCCACAGTTCTTGAACATGGAGAACGTGGGTATTGTGATCATCGGAACCGTGAGTCAAATACTGCTTGAGGCTACCTCTGGACATGCCTTGGAGTGTTTCTCTTGCGATAGGGCCGGCGCCTTGCACATGACCATTGAGGTATGACCCTCCGTGGCTGAATGAGGCTCGAGGAGCCGACGTGTCGCCTGAGACCATGGTGTAGAAGACTTTGGGCCATAATTGATGTAAAAGCTCTTTGGAACAAGCTGATGAAATTCACTCCAATTCGGTGCAAAGGATTTCCAATGTCCCCTCCTGTCTCGAACAATGCTCACTGGACTGGATGGAAAGAAGAGCTTGCTCATCAATCTGCGTTCATGGATACATGGATATGATCAATTAGGAAATTCAGCTCATATGAGTGGAACTAAGTTGATTCTGGAATAGCGGCTGGGCGTCTATCGCGATAGATCTCGAACTTTTTTCCAAAGATGTCAGCACGCATCTCATCTCCGCATTTCGCTCCTTGCCTTGTGGCACTGTTATCTCTCCCAGCGCTCTATTTTATTGCATTCTCTATCTCACCATGTCTGTCTGGGACGCATTCACTGGTCGTAAAACTTCCTCCTCCTCGTCCACTACCGCCTCCTCTACCACCCCTTCTAGTACCCTCTCACCCTC
>QQTW01002782.1_pt1 | contig 12803 bp, 13 predicted proteins | sample 1904831 | NCBI WGS metagenome assembly QQTW01 (sample SAMN09435610, study PRJNA476489) | Subsurface metagenome, whole genome shotgun sequencing project. | reverse complement strand
ACCAGAGTGATTGCCTCGAACCAGCCCGGAGACTACGTCAAGCAATCCGTAACTCGCTATATTATCTTGATGATGAATTTAGGCATTTTGGTAAAGAAATAAATATTGAAGCAAAATAATTAAAAATGGCTTTATCCAAAAATGACATCTTCGTAAAGTGCTTCTAGCGTTTCCTCAAAGTCAACACTATCGAGCCGAAATGATTTCTGTTGGGGCGTGTAAGACTGCAACACCCATAGCCCTTGTTCATTGCGTCGGAAACACTCAACTCGCTGTCGCTTGGGTGGAATGACGTTGATCCTAAAACATTGGTTATACAACCCGATCCACTGCACTAGCAGTCAGCCGAGCAGACGAGCCACAAAAGATAACAAAAACAAACTGACAGATATTGTTATTTGTCAGTTAAAGGAGTATACTGGTGTCATATCGACTAAGGAGAAGTGGCTATGTTAAAGCATTCGCTCAGAGCAACCGGAGCAACAGTATCGGCACTTGGGCTAGGCTGTATGGGCATGTCAGACGTTTATGGTCCCGCTGATCGCGAGGAAAGTATTGCGACGATTCATACCGCCCTCGATGCAGGTATTACACTCCTGGATACAGGCGACTTCTACGGCATGGGACACAATGAACTGCTGCTGCAAGAAGCACTTACCGGACGGCGGCGGGAAGATGTGTTTATTGCTGTCAAATTCGGTGCGCTGCGGTCTCCTGATGGCAACTTCATCGGATTTGATGGTCGTCCCGCGGCAGTCAAGACTTCCCTCGCCTATACTCTAAAACGGTTAGGAACCGATTATATTGACCTCTACCAACCCGCCCGCATCGATCCAACGGTGCCGATTGAAGAGACGATTGGGGCGATTAGTGAAATGGTCAAAGCCGGGTACGTTCGCCACATTGGTTTATCGGAAGCCGGTGTAGATGCAATTCGGCGTGCCCAAGCGGTGCATCCCATCACCTGGCTTCAAATTGAATATTCACTGCTGAGTCGGGGCATTGAGGCTGAGATATTACCAACGGTGCGGGAACTAGGCATCGCAGTTACAGCGTATGGGGTACTGTCACGGGGGTTGCTGAGTGGTCATTGGTCAAAAGAACGCTCTGAACAGTCGCAGGACTTTCGGGGACACCTACCACGCTTCTCTGCCGAGAATCTGGATCAGAACTTGTCACTAGTCGAAGCACTGCGACGGATTGCTCAAGAACAGAATGCAACGGTTGCCCAAGTGGCGATCGCCTGGGTGCTGTCGCGAGGTAACGACATTATTCCACTGATTGGAGCGCGGCGGCGCGATCAACTGAATGAATCTTTGGGTGTACTGGATCTGCACTTGAGCGAGGATGAGTTGGCTCGGATTGAAGCAGCAGTGCCGCCGGATGCGGTAGTAGGAGATCGCTACGATGCAGGGCAAATGGCAATGCTGGATAGTGAGAAAAGATTAAGAGGCCGATAGCATGAATGATTCAGTATTGACACCGGAGCGGATTCTTGACGCGGCGGAAGAGGTTTTGCGGCGTTATGGTCCTGCGAAGGCGACAGTTGTCGATGTGGCTCGTTTTCTGGAAGTGAGCCACGGCACAATTTATCGTCATTTTCCCAGTAAAGCTGCCCTACGCGATGCGGTTACAGAACGGTGGCTGCATCGAGTTTCCACGCCGCTAGCGGTAATTGCCGAAGAGCAGGGTTCCGCCACTCAAAGGTTGCATCGATGGTTTGTGCAACTGATGACTTTGAAGCGTCAAAAAGTTCTGGATGATCCGGAGTTATTTGCAACATATTCAGCGATCGCTCAAGAGGCACAAGGTGTGGTTCAGGCTCATTTGAGTGAACTAGTGAGGCAGCTTGCTCAGATCATTGAAAGCGGTATCTCCAGTAAGGAGCTTAAGGTGGCTAATGCTCATGAGGCGGCAAAGGCAGTCTTGAACGCAACCGTTCGGTTTCATCATCCTGTTCATGCTTTGGAGTGGAGCGATCCAAACATCGACGCTGACTTTGCCCAGGTCTGGCGCTTGGTACTTACTGGGTTGCAACGACTCTAGACAAGTACAAGAAGGTTGTTAGTGAGGTGATCGGCGCTCGCCAGATAATTTCAACGGAATTCAGTCAGAGAACATCAGTTCTGATGCCGAGTTAGTAACGTCTCGACTAACCTTTGAGCCGTTTTCAACCTTTTAGGATCATTGGACTGCGCGACCCATGCTGCCAACTCATTGAGCGAACCATTTACCAAATGAGCAAAGCCCTCCGCATCGATCGTGGTCAGTTTTCCCTCATTGACGACCACCTGAATCGCCTGATGGAGCAACCCAAACCCATATTGATCAAACCTGACTAAGGTGTCTGCTGCCAAAACGGCTGGGGCTTCAATAAACACCAATCGCCGCAACTCCTCTTGCTGTGCAATTTCTAAGAACGCCTGACAACCGATCACCAACTGTTCCCAAGGGTCGTCTAGCGGCTGTATCTTGATGCGGATGTAGTCCGTTATCTCTCCATAGGCTTCGGCAACCACAGCCTTAAAAACTCCCAGCTTATCGCTGAATTGGTAATACAACGCTCCACGTGTAATTCCCAACTCACTGATGATTTCCTCAGTTCCGGTGGCGGCATATCCTTTTGTCGCAAATAAATGACGTGCCCGATCAAGAATGGCACGGCGGGTACGCAGGGTTTGTTCAGCCTTGGTCAGCTTGGCGGGCATAGCAGTTTACTTGAAGCCAACATTCATACAGTATGTATCTTGACAACAGAAAGTGTGTCTCTGTATTTTAGATACATACAGATTGTATCTTTTATAAGGATTTTCCTCAAGGAAGCTGTTATGCAAGTCGCACTGAGCCACCGCAAAGCAACGATCGCAGACATCCCGTTTCTCGCCAGAATTGAGTATGAAGCCTCTCTACCGCCGCTGAATCAGTGCTTTTGGGAAGGCATTTTGCATGGCACTGAAACAAGCGCATTACAATTTATCGAGGCAATGCTCAGGGTAGGTGCTTCTAACTGGGGTAATGTGACTGATTTCTTGATCCTAGAAGAACAGGGACCGGTTGCAGCGGCAGCAGGCTATACGCCAAACCCAGAGGATTACTGCCCATTGCGTCTATCCTATCTAGACAAGATCGCACAAGACTTGAACTGGTCTAAAGAAATTGCCATAGCCTTTCGCGATCACTATGTGCAATTTTGGGGTGGTGATTGCCGACCGTTTTTCCTAACACCTCAAGCACCCTGGATTATTGAAAATGTTGCAGTGTTGCCAGAGGCACGAGGTCGAGGCTTGGGAAAAGTGTTACTCAGAGCCTTGCTAGAGGAAGGGCGATCGCAACAGCATTCCCACGTGGGAATTATGGTGATCAACGGGAATGATGTGGCTCGCCATACCTATGAATCCATCGGGTTTAAGCCCTACCAAACCTTTCACGCTGACTACTTCACCGATCAGTTTAATCTCGAATTTCCGGGGATTACCAAGCTCGGCCTTTGTTTTAACTAAATTTGCTTCAACTGAATAGGAGAACAGATATGACGTTCAAGACGATTCTCGTGGCTGGTGCGAGCCGTGGCATTGGGCTTGCCGTTGCTGAACATCTGGCATCCCAGTCCGAACGCTTGCTAGCGGTTTCTCGCACTGCGGCACCGATCGGCGAGTGGATTCAGGCAGATTTGTCTGATCTGGCAGGTGTGGAAACGGTGGCAAACGCAATTGGAGACGATCGATTAGATGCACTGCTATACATGGGAGGAACTTGGGAAACCCATGCGTTTACCAGCCAGTACCGCTTTGAGAATTGTTCCGATGCGGACATTGCTCAAGTGATTGCTGTCAATTTAGTGGCTCCAATTCGGTTGGTTAAAGCTTTGTTGCCTGCCCTACGACGATCAGATAATCCGAAAATCATTTTCATGGGTGCGCTCTCAGGTCGAGATAATTTCCCTGGGCGAGAAGTTGCTAATACTGCGTCTAAGTTTGGGTTGCGGGGTGTGGTACATTCACTGCGCGAAGAATTGCGATCGCAGCAAATCAGTGTAACAGTGATTAATCCTGGCAATGTTGGCACGCCCGAAGTTCTGGCTGATCTCGCAGCAGAGAATCTATTAGGCGGTGAGGCAATTCCTCTAACAGATCTTTTGAGTATTATTGATTGCATTCTCTCATTGTCGCGAGCCACTTGTATTAAAGAGATTGATGCGCCCGCTATGTTAGGTAAGGGGGCTTAATGCGTCAGCAATACGGGCGATGCCATCGAATCATGGGAATATCCTCCCATAACCTGATTCTAGTCATCCGTCATCTCTCGGCTGATTTGCGATCGCGCTTCAAACGCGCAACCGTCCAGAAAGCACCAAACACTAGTAACCCCAGTGTTGAAACAGGTTCAGGTACAGGCGTGAGATTTTCTGGGGTGTAGGTGATGCCAATTGGACGGACAAGCCTCTCGTCAGTGGCTACAAAGACAGGACCCGTATTGCCAGGTGAGGGCAGAGGCTCACCAGTAGTCCCATCGTAACGAAGGATTGTACCAAAGTTATCATCCAAGTCAAAACCAACAGTGTAAAGGGTATCGTCAGCTCCAAAGGCCAAATTACCAATAAAGTTATTACTGGGAGTAGATTCAGTATAATTAGTTGCTAAGGTATCAACTAATGCTCCCGTAGCTAGATCGTAACGTCTGATATCATTGGCAAAATCACTGACAAACAGGTCACCCTCAGGTCCAAAGGCTAACCCAAGGAAACTGACAAAACCAAAATCTGGTGATGGTTCAGGCTGTTCTACAAACACAGTTGGGGTTGTACTGCCTGGGCTGAAGCGCAACACTTGACTTGGAAGACCTGAAAAGATAGGTTCGCCGTTAACAGCAACACTGCCCTGAGTCGTGACGTAGAGGCTACCATCCGACCCAAACAGTAAGTCATTTGGACCATTCAATCCGCCCGATACCCCATTTCCGGCGGCAAAGACATCAATAAAATCCCCTGTCGTTCCGTTGTAACGTAGGATCTGGTCACTGAGAAAACTGCTGACGTAGAGATTGCCATCCGGGCCGAATGCTGAACCATAAGGACGAAACAGTCCACTACCAGAAGCGAACACCCCTTTAAATGCTCCCGTTGTGCTGTCATACTGTAGGATGGCAGAATTTTCAGGGTTATCTCCACTGCTTACGTACAGATTGCCATTGGGTCCGTATGTCAGATCGTCTGGAGCGACCAATCCGCCCCTACCAGGTGTAATAAAGTCGCCCAGAAAATTCCCTGTCTGTTCATCAAAGACAACCACATTATTAGCTCTGGTATTACCAATCAATAAAGCTGCATTCACACTAGAGGTACTGAGGTGAAAGGTAGAAAAAGCGCTTAGGAAGATGGAAGCTTGAAGGGTAAAAAGCTTGTTTTTCATCAAAAGTATACTTTTTAGGTGGAATTAGCGCAGCGATTAAGGAAAATCTTAGAGTAAAGCAACAAGTGCAAATGGTAAAATTAAATACCAGATTGACAAGCGTGGAGCCAATTTGGGTATCACCCTGAGCCGTTATCGGGTCCATCAGCAGCTGGTTGAAGGCTTATTAATTGAGTTGAGCTTCATTTCCCCCTAAAATTAAACAAATTTAGAACCTACATACTGGGCTTTATCTTGCTCAGGAAAAATTATGAGCCCTCGTCCAATTATTCTCGGCATTGTCGGTGACAGCGCAGCTGGTAAAACAACGCTAACTAAAGGCATTGCTCAGTTACTGGGTGAAGATAATGTCACGGTTATCTGTACTGATGATTACCATCGTTACGACCGCCAACAGCGTGGCGAAATAGGAATTACAGCCTTGCATCCCGACTGCAACTATCTAGATGTCATGCAGCAGCATCTGTCCCTGCTACGAACTGGGCAACCGATCCTCAAGCCGGTTTACAGTCATAAAACTGGTACGTTTGAGCCGCCACAGTACATCAAGCCAAATAAATTCCTAGTGGTTGAGGGATTGCTTGGTTATTCCACACGTGGGGCACGGGACTGCTACGACGTGAAAGTGTATCTGGCACCGCCTGAATCACTACGAGCCCAGTGGAAGATTAAGCGTGATACCCTGAAGCGGGGCTATAGTAAAGAACAGGTTCTCGCGGAACTCCAGAAGCGTGAACCGGACTCAGAGCAGTTCATCCGTCCCCAGCGTCAGTGGGCGGATGCGGTGGTTAGTTTCTACCCGCCCAGCGATACGTCTGATGAGAACAATTCACACCTGAATGTGCGCTTGGTACTTAGACCCACCATTCCACATCCTGATTTTACCCAGATTTTGCAAATAAGCAATACCAGTCCCACCCCAGCAGTGCGTTTGGGACTAGACCGAGATATGGGCAAACCGGTTGATGTCCTTGAAGTTGATGGTCATGCCACGTCAGAACAGGTAAGTGAGGTGGAAAGGATTATATGTGAAGATATGCCCCACTTCCAGAATTTCTGTAGCCGGGAAATCAACCCAGATTTGGGCAAGATTACGGGCACAACCGGGGAGACGCTCCAGAGTTACCCCCTTGCCCTGACGCAGTTACTCATTACTTATCATATGATCAAAGCTACCCAAACACACCAGTAGAGTTAAATTACGCCTGGACTCATGGCTTCGGCTACGCTTTAGAAATCTCTAAGATGGTAGAGTGATAAATATTGTGTAAAGTAGGTGTGATTACTTAGACCCTAAGAGTCATAACTAAAGATAATCTCATCATTAATTGAGTCATTACTGAAGACATCTATGACTTATTGCCTTAGAGTTGCAGATTTACCCACAACTGAGCGACCGCGTGAACGGTTATTGTCTCATGGTGCCAAAAGTCTGGCAACAGCTGAACTGATTGCAATTTTGTTAGGTACTGGTCAAGGTCAGGGAAAACTCTCTGCCGTGGGTTTGGGACAATATCTCTTGCAGGAACTGGGCAAACACCAGCGTGATTCACTAGCAGTTTTACGGGATGTGAGTGCTCAAGAGTTGATGCAAATTCCTGGTATCAAACAAGCAAAGGCAACAACGATTCTGGCCGCAATTGAATTGGGCAAACGGGCGTTTCAATCGCGTCCCGCAGACCGTACTCTGATAGAAAGTCCTGCTACGGCTGCTGCTACCCTTAGTCAAGACCTGATGTGGCAGACGCAAGAGCGTTTTGCAGTGTTGCTTCTAGATGTGAAGAATCGTTTAATTGGTACTCAAGTGATTACAATTGGGACAGCAACTGAGACCCTGGCTCCTCCCAGTGAGATTTTCCGGGCGGTAATTCGCCAGGGAGCTACAAGGGTGATTGTTGCCCACAACCATCCTTCAGGTAATGTTGAACCTAGTCCGCAAGACATTGACCTAACCCGTCAACTTCTAGCTGGAGCCCAGTTTTTAGGCATTCCGCTCCTAGACCACCTTATTCTAGGTAATGGTAACCACCAAAGTTTACGGGAGATAACCACGTTATGGGAGGAGTATCCGCAAAACGATTGATATTGTAAATCCACTCCTTATACTTCAAGCTTTTAGCCCCCTTAAATTCCTGCTGAACGTACCATCTGTGAATTCCGGGTATTATGCACTCATCTGTCACCTTGGTGTCATAATTACGATTTATGCTTGTTTATAAGTAGAAAGACATCTACTCCTCACACCTTATTTAACAATGCTCTTCCAATGTGTTCATGGGAAGGGCATTTTATTTTCATACCACCAAGATTAGAACCATACGCACAACGTAGCAAGCGGTATTTTGTGGCTGTGAAGACTTTGAAAAACAACACACATACCTGCAATAGCATCCTTACCCTTTGGAGAAGGTGACTGAACACTCCGTAGACCCCAACTTAAGCAATTGGCTCATGCAGCTTCCTCATACTCCCTTCCGTGTGGGGTTGTCCGGTGAAATGTGGGCCAAAACTATAGAACTGTGTGCTGATTGGGTAGAGGAATTAATGCGATTAAAGCGCAATAAGCTCAAGTATTATCAACAAGGTTTGAGGGCTGTAAAGTTCATATAGTCTACGTTATAGCCCTTTTGTCACTCCGTCAGGGTTGTATGTTGCCGCAACCACTCAGCAAATGCCTCACGCCCTACTACACCTGATGCCACTGCCAAGATGACTTGCTCCTGCTCATCTACAGAAGCACTAATTTCCAAACCATTCAAGATGAGAAAACTTTCCATTGCAGCGTGACCAGTACGTTTATTCCCGTCAACAAAGGGATGATTCATGATGATTGAGAAGCCTAAAGCAACCGCTTTATCGATGACGGTTGGATACAGATCCTGACTGCCAAAAGTTATGCGAGGCTGAGCAATTGCAGATTCCAGTAAACCCAGATCACGAATGCCCAATCCCCCTGCTGATTGCTTAACAATTCGATGATGCAGATCCAGTACTTCAACAAGCGTCAGATAACGCATTATGCCAAACGTCGGTAGAGCTCAGCATTCTTGTTGATCACGTACTCTGCTGCTTGAGTGAAGTCACTTTTGGGAGAACTGAGCCAGTCTTCTATACTTGCACTTAGCAAGGATTCAGGAGGAATTCCATACACTCTTGCCAGATCTTGTAGCTTTTGGAACTGGTTGTCTGAAAGGTTAATGGTGATAGAAGCCATAGCTGCCACTCTCCCGCTATCTCTGAGTTAAAGTTTAACACTCGCAACTGACTTACAAGCTCATTGTACAGTTCTAACTCAGGAAAGAAGCAAGCTAACGGGGTGATTAATATTATAAATCCACGCGGTATGACGTACTGGATGCCAACTAACTATATGGATGGTGGTTTGGATCATAAGCGCTCGCTCCTATCTACCCAGCACAACATTGACACTTATCTGTCACCTTGGTGTCATAACCACAATTTATACTTGTTTATAAGTAGAAAGACATCTACTCCTCACACCTTATTTAACGATGCTCTTCCGATGTGTTCAAAGGAAGGGCATTTTATTTTAACAAGCTTCATCATCAGTTCGATGTTCTTTGGCTGACATCTTGCACCTCACTCTCGACACTAGGGAGGCAGAGCCTTGATTTGATACTGGTGCAAGATGTAAGTGAGGTATATCGCCATTGCGTCTAGGTTTTACTGGTACTCCAAAGTCCTGCGGCGAGCAATTCATGACTTTCAGGATATTCAACCCGATCTCCTCCCTTTTTTTAAGGTAGGTGAACGCAATATGCTAGTCCACCTACACTTGAATCGTTCTGCTCTAGGACACTCCAGCACCACCCGACTGGATGAGTATATCCGGATAGTATCCAATTGGCTTCAAGCCGACTCGCTTACCCCCATGAAGCATTCCTTGAATTTCTGGCTCAAAGAAGCTGTAGGGAAATTGAGGCTCAGGATGGCTGAGGGTTTCCAGACGCTCACCCAATTCGGTTGGAATTTCAAAATCTAATGCTTTGAGATTGTCCTCCAGTTGCGATAGCTTAGTCGCGCCCACAATCACTGAACCAATCCCCGGTTGGTTGGCTGTCCAGTTGACGGCAACTTGAGCCATGCTGCGATCCAGTTCTCTCGCTACCTTTTCCAGTTCTGCTATGATTTTCCAGTTCCGCTCTGTGAATTTTTGAAAGGCTGGATTTTGACTTTCTTTGAGGGTGTCCAGTCGCCCCTCTCCAGTAAATGCGCCTTCACTCGGCTTATATTTGCCGCTCAGAAGACCGCTCGCCAAGGGACTCCATACCATTACCCCCATTCCCAGTTCCAGACCTAGTGGAATAAACTCTCGTTCGATGTTCCGCTCAACCAGGGAGTACTCCAATTGCATGGTACTCAGTGGCTCATAACCGCGCCACTCAGCCAGCGTTTGTGCCCGTGCTGCATACCAAGCTGGTGTATCGCTTAGCCCAATATGACGCACTTTGCCTGATCGCACTAAATCATCGAGTGTTCGCATCACCTCTTCAGCCGGTGTGATTCGATCCCAGGTGTGGAGAATGTAGAGGTCTATGTAATCGGTTCCCAGGCGTTGTAATGAACCTTCCACAGCTCGCAGAATATTCTTGCGTCCGTTACCGCCTGCATTTGGGTTTCCGGGTTCAGCGTTATAACTGAACTTGGTTGTAATGACGACGCGATCGCGCAACCCGCGTGCCACAAATTTTCCAATCCAAGACTCGCTGGTGCCATTTGTGTACAAATCTGCTGTGTCAATAAAATTTCCACCTGCATCAATATACGTGTTGAATAATTGACGCGCCGTGTCCTCATCCGCTCCCCAGCCCCATTCAGTTCCAAAGGTCATCGCGCCCAGCGCCAGCCGACTGACTCGTAACCCAGAACGTCCTAACGTGTAGTATGTATTAAGAGACATGAATGTTGCTCCTTTAATTTCGCTTTGGCAGAACCCGCATCAAGGCTCACATTTCCAAGCATAAGTTGGGGCAACTGTTAGAAACTTGAACGATCTGAGCAGCTTTTTGTACAAAACGACTCTCTATCAACTGGCGAGAATTACCTTTTTTGGCGTAACCCCAAAGGCTCGCTTAAAATGACGATGCAGGTGGCTCTGATCGGCAAAACCAACTTCAGCCGCAACTTGATTGACTGAAAAGCGGCGAGTGAGCAAAAGTTCCTTCGCCCGATTCACCCGCAGACTAATCAAATACTGATGGGGAGCCATTCCAGTTGCTTGCTTGAACAGGCGATGCAGATGGGATGGGCTAACATTAACTATTTGAGCCAGCACCTCTAGCGAGATGTCCTGGTCGAGGTGGGTGTGCATGTATTCGATCGCACGGGCAATTTGTGGCTGGGTTAAACGATTGGGCGATCGCGCTTCATGAAACTGCGTTGTGTAGGTTCTCAGTAAGTGAAGTGCTAACAGATTCAGCAGCGAATCAACATAGAGCTTACCACCCGCTCCACCGTTATTTTGTTCATCCAAAAGCCACTGACTGATCTGAATAATTTTGGCATCGTGAGTGTGGGCAATATTGATGAGTTCCTGAGAGATACGAGCATGCGTATCTGCCTGTGCTGCAACGTGTTCAATCAATTGAGAGGGGACATCTAATCTTACGAAGGAAATTGCCTCACTCCATCGGCAAGAAGCCATACTGCCTGCGGAGTGAATGTTAATACTGCCCGCTTGAGCTAGCCCTTTGAATCGAAGGCTGTCAGCCCGCTCTACAACCTCGACTGGCTGTGTAGTGGTATGAATAACAATTAGATGACTAGGAAGTGATTCAACCATAAGCTCTTGCGGTGCCACATTATGAGCTTGGAAAATTTTGAGATTTTGCCAGTTAGACAGTGCATGACTCGGTGCAGGGTTTTCACCAATTGTTTGCTTTTGCCACATCTTCCCTCACAGAGACCTATCTTAATGCAAGATTGCTTAAAGCTGAAGCTTTTCCTATATTAATATTAAGGTTTACAGAAGAACAATTGCCTTGTCAATAACCCCAAGGTTCTACGTCCTACAGCTAACCTCAAACTACTGTCCCTACTAAGGGTTTGAGGGCTGACGTTCCCCTTCAGCAGCGGCGAGCGACTTCAAGCTCAGCACTAGTGGCTTACAACCCATCCGTTGCAAGGGGCTTGTTAAACAGCGTGATCAACACAAACGACAAAAAAAAGACTGGTATGAAAAGCCTTAGTAATTACTCTCTAACTCCATTTTGTAAGATCTAGCTGTTGTATAGTTGCTATTAAACCAGGCACTCTCGACTCAGCATATTCTATTGAATCATCAATGTAGTTTGGTACCTGCACCATCTCTGCCCAGCATCTGTTGCTGAAAAAGCAACTTAACTTCACCCCATGCTTCAAGTCCTCGTTATTTGTTTCACTGAGTCTCTCAATATCTCTATGAACAATTTTAATGAGTTTATGATTAAAATCCAGACCTGGATTCAATCGCTGATCTAATACTGAACTAATTATTTTTGCTGTTCCTTCATTTTCAAGACTAATTAAGGCTTTATAAAGAGCCTCTAACTTATCGTAATAGGTACGATAATCAACAAGTAACGTTGCAGAAACTGCTAAAATACTGCCATCACATGCAAGTTTTGCTAAACCCTTAATAGTTCGTGAAATTGCTCCTAAACCCCAGGGATTAAGTAGCCGTTCAGTTAGTAATAAAATAACTTTGTGACCACCTATTTTTTCTAGCCCTGATATAGCAGATTTCTGGAGCTGTTGGTCATGGGAATTAATGAGAAACAGTCTATAAGATTCAGGATTCGTTCCTGCTGTGGGGTTTCTTAGGTTTGAAATAATATCTTGGCGATCTTTAAAGATGTTACTCGACTTCGCCTTCTGTCTGATAATCGTTGGAAGGGATAGTTCACGCAAGTAGTTTGTTAGGGTAGTATAAAGCTCACTCAACGTCATTAAAGTGATATTTGTAGAGTCGGAAGCATTTATAGCCCCTTTTTGATAACCTTTTCGTGTGATCAAGATACCCTTATCAGCACCTACATCCTCTACAACTGACTTTAGAGCTAAAACTTTCTATTTAGGAACGTTTGAGTTCCAAAGCTTACATTCAATCACCCATTTAGATGTAATATCATATGTATCAAATATTACCAAAATGTCAACGTTGTGTTTTGCTCTAGCTCCCACAATTCTCTTATTAGTTTCGGCTTTACAACCTAGTTGCCGAAACAGTTGAGCAGTAATTTCTTGAAACTCTTTCCAGTCCATGCAATGGTGCTAAAATGTTATTGATTTTTTAGTTACTTACAATCAAATAACCATACTTGCTGATAGCAAATATACTCATAAATAATAGCATACACATGAATCACCCACTCGAAGCATGATTATTTTGCCGAT
>QQTW01002781.1_pt1 | contig 12806 bp, 15 predicted proteins | sample 1904831 | NCBI WGS metagenome assembly QQTW01 (sample SAMN09435610, study PRJNA476489) | Subsurface metagenome, whole genome shotgun sequencing project. | reverse complement strand
AGAATCAAGTCTCTCGAGACCGAACTCGCTGCGCTGGATGAGCGTTACCAAGCATCGCTGGAGCTGCTCGGAGAAAAGAGCGAGCTTGTCGAAGAATTACGAGCCGACCTCGCCGATATCAAAAACATCTATCGCGATGTTCTTGATAATACCATGAAATAACTGGTACCCCTTATCTCATCTGTTTATGACGTTGTCCTCTTGCGTGTTATGGCATATATTTCTTTGCTGCGTTTAGCGTACAGCAAGCGTAATGGGTCTTCAAGTTCAATCCTTTCCAAATGATGTTCATTATAGTTCTATACCTTCTCGCTCTGCACTGTTTAAGATAAAACTGCGAATCTGCTTGGAAGTCAGCTTATGTCTTTCGATAGAACGCCGCTGAGCAGGACCTTATTATCTGGGGCCAGATCGATAGCCAGATTACCATCCACGTCCTTCTTGTCTGTCTCGGCGCCAGCCTTTAAGAGTAGAAGTGCCGCGTCACCGTGCCCTTCCGAGATGGCTTGTCACATACGGTCAGCTACTGCCTGAAGCCTCCTCCTCGATCAGCTTCAACCTACCATGGTGAAGCGGTGTAAATCCGGACATATCAGTCGCATTAACTGGGCTCTTATTGTCAAGAAAGAGCTGCAACATTGGAACAGAGCCAATGGCAGCAGCTCGGTGGATGGGCAACTGGCCTCGTTTGTCTTTGACTCTGGTCGATGCTTTGTGTGCAATGAGCTTGCGAGCCGTGTCGAGGGTATTCTTTGAGGCGCAGAAGTGGAGCGCCGTCTGGAAATGGGCTCTGTTTATATACGTTCTTCACAAGTTGCTCGAGCCGGAGTATATACCTGGCCACTGAAGTCTGCCGACTGCCTTAGCTTGACGCCTGGCGGGTTACCTGCAAGTCATCTTACTCTTCATGTTCACGTCTGCTTCCTTGCTCAGCAATAAATCTACCAGCTCGTCTCCCTCTTTCAAGCTCGATGCAATCATCAAAGGTGTCCAGCCTGAGCCATCCTAGATGCTCGTAAGACTTTGTTGGCCAAGTCATTGATCTTGATCGATATATACTTGACTGTCGGGATCAAAGCCCCTCGCTTGTACCAATAGCTCTACGATAGGGAGATGGTTGTAGGATATAGCCCAGTGCAACGGCAAGCGTTCGTCATCATCTGTGCGCTGCGCAAGTCGTGGGTTTGCCTGTCCTTGGTGTCAGAACAGGCCCGCGACGTTTACGCATCGAGGTGACGAGCATTTAACAGCGACTCAACAACCTCCACTTGAGATATGGTCAGCCAAGCCGGAACATGATCAACACTAGGATCATCTTCATACCACGACCCTCTCGCGCCGCTTCATGTATAGCGTACTTAGACTGAGTTTCTGGGTCCATATTTGTTGCGCTATTCAAGGTATCTAAGGCAAGCTCAGTCTGAAGTTGTCGATCTGGGCGGTTTGAATTAAGGTGCGGCTCAAATCTCGGGCCGGTGATTTCGCCGAGTCGACGTCCTCTTAAGGTTGCGATCTTTCGTTTCAAGCTTCCAGTTCAGTAACTCTCTCAAGCCTAGGTAGATATCTGTTTGGCTTCTGATCTACGCCATGGCACAAGTTCAGCCTGCAGCATCTCACTCTGTACAGGTAAGCGTGATCTTAGGCACGGCTATCACTATATATTCGCTCATTAAAAGCATCCAGACACTTGTACACGAATCCGCCAAACGTACCCGCGAGCTTTTTGCTTCGGATTTTGGCGTCCCATCAGCGACTGCTGCTTCGACTTCTTCGATTCCATCACATCTTGACTCCTCGGCACCGTCACCTTTCGAAATCGCAGACAAGGTCAATCTGACTTGTCGAATACGTAACGAATATGAAGATGTCCGCGAGCTTCCGCCAGCTTTGGCAGCGAAGCAGGAAAGCGCGGCCTCGGCAGCCGCTGCTCGACGTAAGAAAGTCAAGACAGATCAACAAGATGGCGTGCCTTCAGATCCGAAGATGACGAAATTGATCGAGGGGATTCCTGCCAGAGCTGATGCGTCAGCAGCTGGTAGCTCGGGCGGCACCGCTCTCGTCGTGCGTGGCAAGGGCATTGAAAGCGGGCACAATACAGGCCCGAATGGTGCTGCGTCACAGAGAAATCTCCCCTCGTCAAGTCTCATCCGGAAACAAAATATCCAGCATATCAAACCAGACTGGCATCCGCCATGGAAGCTGATGCGAGTCATCTCCGGCCACCTGGGATGGGTACGAAGCTTGGCGGTCGAGCCTGGAAATCAATGGTTTGTGAGCGGAGCGGGGGATAGAACCATCAAAATTTGGGACCTCGCTTCAGGGTCGTTACGCTTGACATTGACCGGTCATATCTCGACCGTGCGAGGATTGGCCGTTTCTCCTCGACATCCTTATCTGTTCTCATGCGGCGAAGACAAAATGGTCAAGTGTTGGGATCTCGAAACGAACAAGGTCATCAGACATTACCACGGGCATCTCAGCGGTGTCTACACACTATCGTTACATCCGACGCTCGACGTACTAGTGACTGGCGGTCGGGACGGCGTGGCTCGTGTCTGGGATATGCGAACTCGGAGCGCAGTCCATGTTCTGAGCGGCCACAAGGGGACAGTCTCCGATCTAAAATGTCAAGAAGCTGATCCGCAAGTGATTACCTCATCGCTCGACTCGCATGTTCGACTATGGGATCTGGCTGCAGGCAAGACCATGGGGGTGTTAACGCACCACAAGAAGGGCGTTCGGGCGCTGGCCGTGCATCCTCGAGAATTCACCTTCGCCAGCGGGAGTACAGGCAGCATCAAGCAATGGAAATGTCCCGAGGGCGCTTTCATGCAGAATTTTGACGGCCACAACGCGGTCATCAATACGCTGAGCGTGAACGAGGATAATGTGTTTTTCTCCGGAGGTCAGTAACCCGCAGACTTCATGACGGAATGAGATTGCAGCTAACGCATTCAAAAAGGGGACAACGGATCCATGAGCTTCTGGGACTGGAAATCCGGCTACCGATTTCAGAGTTTGGATACCACGGCTCAACCGGGCTCTTTGGACGCTGAAGCCGGCCTGATGAGCTCCACATTTGATCGTACAGGACTCCGACTCATCTGCGGAGAAGCGGACAAGACAAGTGAGTCGTTTTTCATCTTCAGGAATCTCATAAAAGTACTAATATTCTGTCACAGTCAAAATCTGGAAAGAAGATGAGCAGGCGACCCCAGAGACTCATCCAATGGACTGGAAACCCACTCTTGGACGGCAAAAGTTCTAACGTGAAGATGAACAACTATAAAAACAATCATACTTCCTCTTTCGCCGTTGACATTATACAAAATACCACATAATGAGTCCCCGTGTGTTCGCAATGCATGGTCATGTTACGCTGAGAACCCAAGGCCCTTGACTTCCGCATCGTCTCTGAGCGCCAACTTGATCTCATCCTCCCCCACATTCAAACGCACCCTCGCAGCTCGATCTCCCCGACGGGCCTCCAACCCAATCACTCCCGCGTCCATCAAAGAGCCCGCAGCGCCCGCCATCCCTAACGCTCTAGGGATCTGATGTACGAGAGTCTTGTTTAACGACGACCCCCTACTCGATGCCACCGAACCGTGAACGCATTCCGTCAACAAGTAGCTCAAGATACCGGGACCATCAGCCATCTTTCCAATCCGTTTCGCTTCATCCATGACATCGCCCAGGACCGTTTCGCGGACACCCGTGCGTCGAATGCGTCCCAGAAGAGCCGCGAGGAACAATTTCGGTGCGAGCGGTAAAGTGCGTAGATACTGCTGCATGGAACTCGTCGTGGCTTCATTGATGGCCTGCTTGATGGTTGCGATGGTGACTCGGCCTGCACGGGGAAGACGTTTGTTGGGTGCGGTGTATGCGGGCGTGCGATCCTTGCGTGCGGACTTGCTCGGTGTGGCGGGCATGAATTCCTCTTGTTGTTGTTGTAGTTGGTTGTCTTCTTCGGCGATCTCGACCGCCCGTCGACAGATGTCGAGCGCCCTTCTGGCGTCGCCGCTCACAGCGGCGACTTTTCGACTGGCGAATTGGACGGCGTCAGGGTCGACAATGTCGCCCGATACACCCTCCAGTCGGGATTGGATGATAGCCATGAGCTGTTCGTGGGTGTATCCTCGGAATGTGATTCTCGTTAAACCTGCGTCGAAGAATTAATCAACTCGTTCGAAGAAAGACTGAAGGTTTGAGATAGAGACTCGAGAAGTTGGGACGACGAATTACTAAAGGAAACTCTTACCAAGTCGACTGCTGATTTTGTTGCTGAGGGTCCGCTCAGGCAAGTCCATCGTGTTGGCCACCGCCAGGACAATCAACCTGCTATGTCGCAGACCGGGCCAATTGAAGAAGTTATACATGACGCTTTGGTTTCGAGTCACCAGTTGATCGAGCTCATCCATGAGCACGACGCAGGGTACTCGACGGGGACTCGGATGGCTGAACTCGCGCTCGAGAAGATCCAGGGCGTGGGCCGGACTGACTCGATCGCCGCGTAATGCTTCCCACAATAGCGAATATGATTGATGCGGATCGGTGACTTTCATGCCGTTGATCTCCACAAACACGAAATCGTCGAGCTCTTCCGCGAGCACTGACGCGTTGAGCTGGGCAATGACTTCCCGCACCGTCGCCGTTTTGCCTGTCCCTGGGGTTCCGGAGATGTAGATGCATGATCCGGAGCCTTCGGATATGGCAGCCTCGAGGTGCTGATATACCGTCTCGAATTCTTGTTCTCGGCATGGTAGCGCTTCGGGCACAGAAGCTACGTGCAGTCGGGAGCGTGCGACTTGAAATGGCGAGGATAAAACATGACTTGGCGAAAGGATCCGTGTTCCCAATGGCGTGAACTCTAGAGGCTTCTTCACGACGATTCTGATATCAAATGGATTAGTATAGATGAAGAATAGATAAGGGGTCGGCGGCACCGTACCGTCTATGCGAAGGTGTGGTGAGCTTCTGAGGGGTCCGAACGACACGGGATGATTTTGGCGTCGGAGTAGATCCCAGTTTGCGTTTCTTCTTTGGTGTTTCCGGAGCTGTATCCTGACCAGATTCAACGGATCGCTTGTTCGACTTGCTCTCCTCCGCCATCACATCTTTCCTTCGTTTCCTGGTGGCTTTGGTCTCGCTTTGCACTTTCCGGACCAGCCGATCGATGTCCTCGGGACCGCCTCGATACAACTCCTCCCAGACAAACTCTTCCGTGTAAGTCGCTGTTCGTGTATTGCAGCCTCGACGGCAGATGAAGACTTTTCCATACTCTGATGACGTTCTGGGGATTAAACCCGTGGAGTATCGAGCCTGGTACGCGGCCGCTGATAATACGGTCGCTTTGCCATTGATCGACGCCAATGGATTGGTATCCCATGAGGGCGTGATGTACAGCTCATTCTATGTCAAGGCATTAGCAAACATTCGTGCAGAAAGCTAAGGTGGCAAGGCAGGGTGCATTCACATGCAGAAAGTCCATGCGCTTTTTTTGTTTGTTCCGAATCTCCTTCTCGGTGGAGAACCACATGATGTTGGCCATCTTTTCGTCTTCCTCGTCATTTTCCTCGAAATCGCAGATCAGCCCCACCCAGGCTTCATTGGTCCCTTCGGCTTTCAACAGTACTGTGTCTCCTAGTCTGCATTCGAAGGTCCCCATCCGCGCGCCAATGATCCTGGCTGTCGGTCTGCGGTTGGTGTTACGTGCAGATCTCTTCTTCGTGACAGCTGCGTCGGCAATAGTAGACCTATTATCATCTCCATCTTGACTGATTGATCGTCTCCCTGGCTCGTTCTCCTTGTTGCTGCTTCCGCTCTCAGAAGGAGCGCCACCTTCGTAGATCCATTCCCATGGGTAGTCCTCCGCGCCGAGTTCATCGTCGGAGTCTTCTCTTGAAATGCCCACCCCTGCTAGCAGCCGTCTGGCTCTTTCAGCTGTCGTATGTTGAGTCCTGGCTGTTGTCTGACCAGTGTATCTGGCCATCTTGCTTTATGCGCTTTGGTGGTTGATCTTGGTAGAGATGGGCTGCCGAGGTTATCAACTCAATTTACGCGTCCCAGGGTTTCAGGACGCGTCGCGTGGCTGACAGCCAATCACACTTCCCAATTGGGTTAAGCGCTTCCGCTGCCGATTCAACGTCCAGCCCGCTATCGATCAATCTCTCTCCGATATAGCTCTAATAACATCACGTTGCGGACTCCTCCAAGTCACCTTGTGTAATCTCCAGCAGTGCTGTTTAACTCGACAAACTCTCAATGGGCTTGTAGACCCAGAGTCATTCAAGAATTGCTTGGGAGATTACAGAGTACGCGTCCGGCCCCGGGGAGGTCATCACCGCTTCAGTTCCAGCAATCAATAGATCTACAAGGTCACATGATCCTACTCCGCTTACTCTCCGTACATCTGTCGAAAGTGTGCATCTTCTTGTGTTGCTGATTGAATCTATGCAGTATATCGGACCTGGCGTGTTTTCCTACCTCTCGCTCTGCGATGGCGATGAACCTTGAACCATCTTCGTCGGTCCACAGATAAAGGTGGAGGACATCGTCTTAATTAGGATAAAGAACTTCTTATCAGAATCATCGGTGTGATAAAGGTGAATGTGATTTTATGTTCTCAAGTTGATAAAAACTGAACGTCAGCCTTCCTCATCTGTGGTCGGCAATGGTAGAGATTTCTAGAAAGAGCCGTCAACATGGCGACATAAGCAATGATGACTCGTCATTTGGCAAAACAGAAAAACACGTTGTGCTCTTTTGTCTGCTTAGCCTATCAAACAATCGTTACCACAACTGTTTTCCTTCCAAGCAACCTCCACCTCAATCACAACACACCATCCGGAGTAGGTTGACTCTTCGCAGAAAACGCCATCACATCGTCCTACTTCCCGGAAACAGTCATGGAGTAAGTGTTTGCTCGGTCCTAGTCACTTCCACATAGCTGTCGCTGTTGACTGACGGGTGTTACCTTCAGCTCCGAAGCGAAGAATGCCGATGGTGAGCTCCTGCACATCACACCAGTAATGTGTGATGTTGTTCTATGATCTTTTTTCAGCTCATTCTCCTTCATCTTGTCCTCTGTGTGACCAGGATATTGACTGGCCTACGATAGCTACCCCACCACTCACGGAACCTCGAGCGCCTCGACCACCATCCACGGACAGCTTTCGACCTGATAGCGAGCCGTCAGCTTGGCCAAGCCTAGAGGACGCGATGGTCAGAAAGAAGAGTAAAGCTTCCGCTCAGGCGAAAGCCCCTCCTCAGGCGAAAGGCCCTCGAGTGGCGGACTGGAAGAGCTTCGCCGTGAACCGGGATAGCGATGCGAAGACGGCATGGAGACACCGCTTGGCTCCTGATGGTATGTTTGACGTTTTTGAGCTTAGTCCCGCAGCTGACTGAAAACATAGACCAGCACAAGCTCCCGCTCAAATACGGGGAGCTCTACAATAGGCATTTCATTCATCCTGATTCTATGTCCATCTTTGTTGACCTCTGGTTAGTTTTGACCGCTCAAAGGATGAGAACGAGGGTCAGAAACCCGTTGGACTACAAGTTCTGCTAGAACAAATCGGTCTGGAGACTGGGGCCTTCATTGAACCGCCGGCAGACCCTGGGGCCGATGTGAGTTCAGCTTAGTTCTGGCCGAGGCATGCTCCATTCGTAAGTTTGATATTAACGATATCAGGTTGTCGCCATATGGGGAGACCCGTCGCAAGTGGCTGCCACAAGGAAGCATCTGCAAACCTTGTTGGAGGGGGTAGATGTGGAGCAGAGCCGATGGTCGAAGCAGAGTAGAGATAGCGGGGACAGAAAGTCTACAGTGGGCATGCAGCTGCGAGAGGAAGCTGTCCGACTGAGCTTTCGCCGGAATCCCCGATCTGAAGACAGATTCGAACACCAGGTAACGATGCTTTGCTCTTGATATGGGAATGAAGATCCGAGTTACATGGCTAATCAATTGGAGTTAGGGTGTCTTCCTATGGCCCAACAATTCTTTTCCGACCAAAGCGTTGCTTGGTAACAATCTCGAGGCACTGGACCCGATCCGCACAGCCTGCTGCTGCTACATCATTTTGGAGCCTGGGAAAGAGCTGTGGCGCATCTCCATTCATAGCAACGTGCAAGCGGCCATCAGAGTCGCCCTTGCTCGGATCCAAGGGACGCTGCGTGAGTTGGTGGTCCGCAACAGATCGCCGGCGAGAATCTATCTTCTAGACCTCCCAGAACTAGCCGAGATCAAGCGCAATGTCGTACTACTCCCTCGTGAGAAGGTGAAGGGTGTCCCGAACGACAAGGAAAAGATTGGTGCCTTTGCATCTCTGACCGGACCACCGCCTACATCCGATGACCTTAAAAAATGGCTCGTCCTCCAGCCGGGCTTCTCTCGAGCGAACCGCAAGTGCATCGAGCGGGCTGTCATCAAGATGCTTCAGAGGCTGCAGCATTTCCGAGGCGAACTCATCATGCGTGCTCGCTTCGGGACCATGGTCTTGTGGAGCTACAAGAATTCCGGCAATTCGAACCCCACGCTCGAAGAATATTTCCAAATGCTCCAGAACAGTCAGACGATTGGGGAGGTGCAGCAGCTGTATGTTCCCCTATTCTTCGGCTAAACTAGTCTTTGCCAGCTAATGTTTAAACTCCACGCAGCCATGCGGAACAAAATGGGGAAATACTCCGTCGATGCCGTGCGGCCACGCAGATGTTGGCTCCTATGGACACCGCCATCTCCGACCTGGGACGCATCGAGCCTCACATCAGCGTCAGTCTCGAACTCCAAACGGACAAAAACCCATTCGTGTTTCGCCTGCTGGTGGAGTTCAACAATGATAGGAGGGGGAACCTGGTACCTGGACCGGCTCGATGGATCATGCGAGGCAAGACGCAGATGACCATGGACGAGCGGCACGAGCTTCGACATTCCAGAGTGCCGTTGTCGGTGGTCATGGAGGACCCTACCTGGTAATCACAGCATCAATTCCATTCGAGTTCGACGTCAACTAACAGTGAAATTCTATAGTCATGAATCTTGGGAGCTGGCCATGATCGGGAGTACGATGCTGGAGCCCACGCAGATCACACCGGCCATGCAGTCTTTCGCACGATCTCTCCGAGTCGAACGGATGGGAGAAACGGAGAGTGAGAGTGAGAGTCGTGGGCCAGTGGACATCGACCAGCTCTACGTAGCCTTCAAACCGGGCGACATCAACGTCCTTTCGTACACCCTCTCGGCCAAACATCAATATGCTGTTCAAAACAGCCCGTACATCTTCGAGATGACTCAGGATAGGATGAGCTCGCGACAAAAGGGCGGTCAGGGCTTCTACAGAAATCCTCGAGCGATGTGGAGAGCCTGCATGTTCGGACGAACCTGGGATAAACTCCTCGAGCGACAATCATACCTCCGCATCGGTGAAGCCAGCGATTGGGAACCGTCGGAGCTTACGACGCAGACATTCTTCCCCGACCGGGTCCGAGAAGGGGATGGTTTGAAGTTCTTCATGGAAAAGGCACGAGCTATCGCCCGTTTGCTTGAGACTCAACCAGACTCGGTTACTGCAGCGCTTTCCGGATTGGATCTGCGAGGGAGGGAAAGTGAGATGCAGAGGGCAAGGGCTCTGCCCCAGCCTCCTCCGCCTCGGGATCTCATTGATTTCTCGGAGGCGACTACGGTCTGGGATGAGAGTGACAGGGAAAATGAGCCGACCACTGCGCCGTGGTGAATACGTAGGGTTCCGTAGATCGATACTGTTGAGAAGCAGTCTGCCACTCGCAGGCACGGTACCTAGAGTCTAGAAATTGCAATGAACGATGACAGTGGACATTGCTATTGCTTAAACGCTTCACCAAAAGAAAGAAAGCTCCACAGTTGGATCCATATCCTTGAATAAGCCATTGGATTGTAATAATTTGCGCTTGTCGAGATGTAGATCAGCGATACGGGATGTTACGATACATACGAGTAGTATGGAATAATGTATCCAGACGTCTACTGCATATTCGTCCTGAACCACTTTCATCCAGGGAGGGCTGCTGTTCATAAAATCTACGATCCCCCTCCAACCTCGGCGGAAGAAGTAACTGCCATGACCTTCTGTCGCAGCACTGTATCCTCATCATCAGCCAGCCAGCCAGCCATGAGACCAACTGAGATCAGTAGACCTATCCACACTATCACAGCCATCATGACCATGGATCCAAAACCGCATATCAGAGAAGATAAAGGAGCGAGGAAGTGACATTGAAAAATATAAGAACAAATGGGGATTAAAAAGCTCACCTTCTTCAACAGCCCGTAGACTATTTGATTTACCCTGCACGATACTCTCGAGATCTTTTAGATTGGTACCAAGATCTTCTACCTTGGCCGTATAGAAGCTTTTAGCGTCTTTAGTAGTCTGTTTTCGTTAGTGAGGTGTATACTGTCGGCATCTCGCTAGGCGGGTAGAATGCGTCCAGGGATGCTGGATTGAGTCTCGCAATGATGTCCTTGAAGGAAGCATGCAAAGATGATAGGCAACATAGCAAACATCCCAAGGGATATGTGTAGAGAACGGGGGGAGAGGAAGGAAGGGAGAGGAAGAGACAGACAAAGTGAGAAATTATTCCTCTCACCTTCTCAACGTAGTAGCCAGTCCCAACATCGACGATGACTTTTTCCCGATCGGCGATTTGGCCGGGGACGTATAATGATGTAGTCAACGGGACCAAGACGGGTTTATCTGTGCGTTGAACGGTTGGAGAATGCTCTCATGACCGGTAGTACACCGGGAAATAAACATAGAAGAGACAGGATTGAATCAATGACCAGGAAATGCGCCATAATCTTTCCGTTGGAAGTGGGGCGTAATTCTAACGGAAGCCTTGCTTTCAAAATAAAATGTAAAAGTAGAAATGAAATCCTTTATCACGACAAGCAAAGTGTCCCAGGACAACACATAACGTTATCTTGACTACGTATTCCGAGAAGGACGAAGATCAAGCGATACAACAAAGGAATCGAATGGAAGGATTGGAGCAGGAACCATACATACCATCAGAAGCAGCCTCGACGCCATTCTCAATCGACTTGAGACATTCCTTGAACTTGACCTGCGCGGCTCGAAGCTTGCTGAAGGAAGTTGTGAGATGTTCGAGCTCATCGTCAAGTTGTTTCTTGAGAGCGGTGAGTTGAGGGGGCGTTAGGCTTGTCAGCTCGATCGTTTTGCCTTTCAAAAGAATCTATATTAGTATCGGAAGAGGGAGGTAGATAAGTGCATAATAAATGGACGGAGAAGGGTTTCGGAAGTTGAATCTAGGATTTGATGGATGTGGTGTGCTGGTTGGTTTCAAGCAGAAATCGAAGTATTACTGTGGGAGGGATGGGTTTACCTCCTGTTGGCTGCTGAGCGGCGGCGGAGGATGCGGTAGACATCGTTGGAAAGTTGAAAAGAGAAATCTGGGATTTATAGTGGGTGGTAGATGGTAGCTGGTTTATGCTTGAGGGGTAATTGATTAAAGCTAGTGGGAATGTGCTGTATAAATGCAGAGGTTCAAGGTGCATCCCGTGTTTGCGGCTAGACACGATCGAGATGACTTGGGTGTTTCGACGTCGAAATAGGCGTTGCATGGAACCGTTGATCCGAATATTAGCAACCAAACAATGTTGGGATTTTATAAGTCTAAAAACACTTGCAATTGTGCGGCAAGAGATGATTCTTGACTCAAATCATATCTCAATCAAATAGAAACGCTAAAGCCTTTGCAACAATGAGGCCACAAATGCAGGAAGGTCCTCCAACGCTACTTCAGTCCGCAGCTTGTCTAATCTCCGACACTGCACTTCGCATTTTCCTTGAGTTTTCCATGCTCTCCCGAGCAGTACAATCACCGGGTACCCGATCAGATCGGCATCCTTCAACTTCCACATGAAATTGTGGGAGCGGTCGTCGAGGACCACGTCTACTTGATGGCCACGCGTAGACCCTCCCCCGCTTTGTCCATCCGTCGATGAGGGCTGGTCGATAGAAACCAACCTGTCGTATATCTTCAACATTGCTGCGGTAAAATCCTTGGTGCCGTCTCTGGATGCGAGCGTGGAGAACCCTATTCGGACTTGGCAAGACAATTTTTCTTCAGCCGCACAAACGGACGGCGAGCAACCAGACTCGGCCTCGGAAATTGTGAACCTGTACGACTACAGCTTGGTCGATAGCGCTCCTCAGCCCGAGCTGCTGAGGGCTGCGCATACATGGCTTTCACAAACGGTCGGCTCCCAACATCTGGCGCTCTCAAGAACTACTGAGATCAGCGCACATCCAACAACTGGCCAACCTTTAAGACTGGCGCCAATTACAGACGGAGATCCATGTCCGAAGTGTAACGATGGGCGTCTACAGGTGCAGAAAGGCATCGAACTGGGCCACACTTTCTTCCTCGGGACGAAGTATAGTCAAGCGTTGCAAGCCTACATCGATCGCGATGCGGAGTCTTCATCGGACATTCGCAACTATGCGGTCGCCGCAAGCCGTGTGGGAGCCTCTGGTTTGCACCCATCATCGACTCCGTCAGCGCTGGTTTCCATGAAGGTTCCGATCCAAATGGGCTGCTACGGGATAGGTCTGTCACGAATGATTGGAGCAGTTGCAGGGATGCTTGCAGATGAGACTGGTCTGAACTGGCCTCGCGTGATAGCGCCCTTCGAGGTGGTCATCATTACAAAAGACGGCAACGAGGAAGACATGTTGAAGATATACGACAGGTTGGTTTCTATCGACCAGCCCTCATCGACGGATGGACAAAGCGGGGGAGGGTCTACG
>QQTW01002780.1_pt1 | contig 12816 bp, 15 predicted proteins | sample 1904831 | NCBI WGS metagenome assembly QQTW01 (sample SAMN09435610, study PRJNA476489) | Subsurface metagenome, whole genome shotgun sequencing project. | reverse complement strand
TGGAGCAAATCAAATCTAGCGCCCAGGTGATTCATAAGGCAAGTTTTGAAGTCATCAATTGGATTGAATCGCAGGTACTTAGCGCAGATAAACGCGCCCTATCAAGCAATTAACTAAGGCACAAAGCCCTAGCAATCAGTCTGGGGCTTTTTCTGTCACTAAGCAGGAAGTTTCAAAGAAGTGAATTACTACATTGTTGCATTGTTGATTTGTTGCATTAATACATTGTTTAATTATTTATTTGTTGTATTATTACTTTATGTCATCCGCTCAAAGGAGGATTGCGAGTGTTGATCATAACTGCTGCATCTCTTGCTGGGGGTCAAGGCAAGACGACTAGCTCCTTTTTCCTTGCTAGAGCATTGGCTCAAAGGGGCTACAAAGTTTTAATGGTCGATGCTGACCCCCAATCAAGTTTGACCTTATATCTAGGACATGAAGTAGAAGCAAATCAGCCAACCCTGCTAGAAGTTCTTAATAAGCAAGTGGGTGTCGAAGATGGCATTTACGAATCGAACTACCAAAACCTCTGGCTAATACCCTCCGACGACGGACTGGAGACTATTCAAGATTACCTGTCTTCTAGCGCAATGGGCGAACTGGCTCTGAAGAAGCGGTTGCAGCAAGTCGTTGACCTGTTTGATGTAGCAATCATTGATTCCCCACCCCAACGGACTCAGATTTGTCTGACTGCGGTAGTTGCAGCGAACGAGTTACTGATTCCAGCCGAAGCTTCTTCTAAGGGGCTGCATTCACTGATGCGTACTTTGCAACTTGTCGATGAACTTAAGTCAGTAGATGCCTTTTCTGGTTCAATTCTGGGAATTCTCCCCTTTCGAGATCGGTGGGTAGGTCGCACTCAAGCCAAACGAAGTGAAGTCAGTATTCAAGATATGCGCGAACTGGCACAGGGGATTGACGTGATCCCCTCGATTCTTGAGAGCGAACGCTACAAACAGGCAATCGACACCGGAAAAACCTTAGCAGAGTTGGGCTACCCCGACCTTGAATTGCCCTTTAGGAACTTAGTTGAATCACTGGAGACAAAATGGCTGACGAACAAACTCAACCCATTGACGCGAACAGCAGGTTAAAAGCTCGGATGAGAGCTACTGTTCCCCCAAGAGATACCTCACTGTTTAAAAGGCAAACCGATGAAAATTCAGAGATAGATTCGTCTGACCACAAGCCGGAAGCAGTGATTGAAAAGCAAAAACAGGCGGTAACGAACGAACCAGCCCAAAACTTAGTCTCTTTTACTCTACGGGTTGAAGATTCTGTAGATAAGGGGCTAAAGTCTTTATGCACAGCCGAGAGTATTACTAAGGAGACGTTTTTAGAAGCTGCATACTTGGTCTGCTCTGAAAATGAACAAATGAAATTGCAGGTGTTAGAAATAGCAAAAGTTCGTCGCCAAGAGCGCCGGAATGCAGGTAATTTGCGTAGAGCCGAAGCTATGAGTAGATATTTGCCGGACTACTCAGAAAAGTTGAAATAGGGGTTTGTTGAACTAAGCTACTCAACAACCCTATACAGTGTTAATACTGATATTTATTGCAGCCAGAGCTAAAAACTATGAAAGAACCGTGAATGTACGCTGTAATAACCAAACTCTTTCATTTAAGCTTGAACTACACAGATATCTCGCCCACCTTGTACGACAGTAGTAAACCCACCTTTGATAGAGCAAATATTACTATTTCTTGATATCGAAGGAGTGTTAAGCGTCCCAGGCGTTGAACCTAAAGAGCAATTGCCTCATGCCTCTGCTCTCAGTATGTATCCCGTTCAGGGAGCAAAACAACTTTTGCAAACTATTGACCGCTCTCCCTGGATCGAGCCGTTTTGGATTTCTTCTTGGGGTCAGGAGTCCACAGTGTGGAACCACTGGTCTGATACGCGCCCCTGGTCTTGGGCTTACCCACTATCTCTCCTACAGCATTTTAGAGCAAAAATGCAATTTACTTCTGATGAGATGGACGGTAAACTCCTAGCAGCACGTTGGCATAGTCGCAGATGGAACAATCAAGTTGTCTGGATTGAAGATGGATTTTCGTCAGCAGTAGAGGACTGGGCTGCCCATGACCCTAGAGTGCAATTGATTGATACCTCTACGTCTTTTCACAGTTCAAAAAAACGTTGTCGAACAGGTATTGATCAGTGGAATATTGACCTCATCCGTGATGTTTTGAGCATTCAAGAAACTATAGAAGTTTCAGCTTAAATGGCAACATTCCAGTTAATTCAACGTTCAAAGCCACAGGAATGAAGCGCTTAGTCATAGGAGATGATGTAGCACAAGACGTGCATTCGCTCGGCTACTCAGTTACCAATCCCAAGTAGGCTATTAACTAATAATTAAGTAAGTAGGAAATACTTAATGAGCGAGATAGTTTTCAAAATTGATATTCCGTCTGATGACGATGGTTTTGTCACGCTTCAATGCTCTTTCTGTAATAGTAAGTTCAAACTAACTACAGCAGATTTTCAAAGTGACGATGTTATTTATATATTTTGTCCTTATTGCGGTCTTCAAAATGAAGGAAACGAGCTTCTAACCGATGAAGTTTTAGAGCAGGTACACACGATAGCTCAGAACTATATGAATTCCCGTGTCAATCAATTTATGGATGGATTAGAAAAAAGCTTGAGAGGGAATAAGCACATTTCATTTGAGCGTGGCAAGAAGCTTGGGATGGAAGATGACAAGGTTTTGTTTGAACGGGAAGAAATGGAAATAGTTCAACCTACTTGTTGTAAAAGACCCGTTAAGACCAAACCTTTAGAAGCAAGTCTTGGTATCTACTGTCCATTTTGTGGAGTGAAGTAAGATGGATTATCAAGTAACACGGGCTGAAATTAAAAAGCTTTCTCGTGCGTTCAGGGTTATGGCAAGTCAGCTACTTAGAACGGAATCCCAAGATGGAATCAATAATCTGAGAAGATTTATCAAATTCATTGAAAGTAACCCTTTGCTATATGATTTTATCATAAAAAATCAGGTTAAAAAGTATGATATACCATCTCTTATTAATGGTCTTAGTTCTACGTGTAATAGATATATAATTCCTGATAGTAAAGAAGATGAAATATCTCACACATATCAACTTCTTAAGTTCGGACTAGAAAATTTTTCAGACTACTTCTATTTTCCCGTTAGTATTGGAGGCTATAACGGTAGCAAGCTCCAAACTAAAGTAGATGATTTTAACAAAACTGTTGTTTCGTCTTTTGTTAATCAAATCGAAGGTTACTTAAATGATTTATTGATCGATCTGGGTGATGATGACCAAAGCACCATTCACATTCAAATTGGAAAATTATACGGAGGAATCATGTCGCAAGATAACTCAACTACCCAAAACAATGATTTTCATAAGGCTACTTTTAGCGGCGGTATAGCTGGGCGTGATATTAATGGCGCTGTCATCAACACAATTAGCCAATATACAGATGCAAGTAGGGATGAAATTTTAAAGCTGATTGAAGTTCTGCGCCAAGAAGTGCCGAATCTCACTCTCGATTATCAAGAAGTTGCAATTGAGTCTATAGCTGCTCTTGAGGAAGAAGTAGCTGCACCTACAAAGCTATTGAGGTTTAAAACTTTATTATTCGCTCTCTGGAGCGCTGGCAAAGATGTTATCACCTTCGCAAATACATTGACAGCGCTAGCAGATAGATTAGGTATTCACCTTCCTAGAGGAAATTAGAGACAAATTAAGACAGGAATACTGTTGTTTCTACTGCCCAACGTACTGTTTGCGCCCAGCGTACTGAAGGAAGCGATCGCTCAGTACAATTCAGGGTCGCTTCGGGGTATGATTCTGGGTCACGAGACTAGCAACGGGCGATCGCGTCTGATTCAATTAAAACTAGGAAAAACTTTTATGTTTTGCGAATTCACTGTTTACGACGACGATAACTTCGAGCCTGATGATGAATCTGTGGGCTGCGATGATGCGTCTGTTGATGAAGACTATCTGGAAAACTATGTTTTCAAGCCTGATCAAGAGTTCATATTTCGTTGCACGGGCGCGATCGCATCTTTAAGACACTCCCTTGAAGAAGAAGGAATTGCTGTCAAGGAACTTGATAATTTGTTCCTAGAGGGATTGAAAGTTTTATACGCTTCCTGCTTCGTCGATCAATATTTAAACTTGGATACGGCGACAAACTTTCAGAGAATTTTGGCTACTCTGGAAGCCGAAGTACGAGAGCGAGACGCACATATTCAAGTCGTTCTCAAACGATTCAAGATGTTTCCGCCATCGAACGATTGACCGATACTTTTTTGGGCGATTGCGTCCGCGCGTAAAATATGGGCAATTGCGCTTTTGTTTGTCGATGTCAACCATTGGTTGCCAAAATTAACGGGCGTGCGCAAATGTGAACGTAACAGTACACATCTTTCTTATAACGAGCGAAAATATGAATTGCCCTATTGGTTTGATTTGCGAATACTTTGAGTGTCGAAGAGATGTTTGTGCTGAATATGCTGCACCTATCCCCTTACCTTATAAATTTTGCGATCGTCACGAAACGAATTATCCAATTGGAACATTGATAAGCTTCTTGCCAGAATGCGATGAGCGTTTTGATTTCGACGAGCCAGAATATGTAGCCACGATTAGAGATGAATATAATGAACGAGTAGAAAGAATTAGACGCATGATGAATGAAGGCGGCTGGCATGGATTTTCAGAACTGCCTTACAAATTCGATGAGGAATTAAAAGCATTAGTAGTCCAACACGAACATCTATTGAAGGGAACAGAGCTAGAGGCTGACTTGGGTGAATATAGGGGTTTACCCTATTACGGCGATAGAGGTTTTTGCGCGGCATTACCTATAAACGATCCGGTTGTCCCTCAGCCTGACAATTACTTTTCTGATATTGAGGCTGATGGATTTTGCCGACAACTATTGTTGTGGGACACAGATTTTTATGAAGATGAAATGTAAACCACTATGGCGGCTACGACAATCCTAGATAGAAATTGCCCCAATCGCAGTTAAAAGTTTGGGGTTTCTTTTTGTCCCTCGCACTGCAACATTTTAGAGCAATGCGATCACACCTTAGAAGTGTATGTAGAGCGTATAACATTAGTTGTTGATATGAGAGAAGCTTAATACCAATAATTTGCCGAATCTTTCTCCTGCTATATCCTTGATTTTCCCCATTTAGATTTATTGCCTGTTGATTCCTTGTCTACCCCACCAGTCGCCCCAGTCCCGATCATCAAGACAAAAAAACGCCCCCTTTACCGTTATGGGTCAGTCTCCCCAAGGGTGGTAGCAATGACCACAGCAAGTATTGTTGGCAATTAACTTTAGAATCTTGACCCGCAAAGAGACTGAACTTGGACTTCAGGCAAGTTTCGATTCTTTTCCCGACAAACCAACACATCAGCTAACCGTCGTTCAGCATAGAACTGGTGAGCTAACCAACCCAAAGGAAGACCAGCCAATAGTCCAACAATCAACCCAATCATCAAGCTAGAAACAAGATTCTTCCTAGTGATAGTATTCTGACGCTCTATTTTTGCTGACATAGTTCTCCTCCAAATGAATAAAACGCCTCATGACAAACATCGCCAATTAATGCACTACCCAACCAGACGACCCAGAGAAGCTAGGGAGCGCTCCAAGTCAGCAGTAACCTGAACAAGTTTTTAAAAAGTAAAAATGTTGACTACTAAAATGCTTACATGGAGAGGCTTTCAGCCTTAGCGGAACTTCCTGTGCGGTTGCTCATTTCGCCCCTTAAACGGGGAAGATCGATTCATTAAAGGCAGGCGAAATGATTTTCTCTAGGGAAATTATTTCAACTTACCATTTTTTGCAACACAACCATGAGCAGAATGCTCAGATTGACGAGCAATATATTTAGTTTTAGTTATTGGCTCAAGAGAGCTTGTTAGTGATATTTTATAAACTCTCTTGAGCTAGTGGAATTTAGATGTTTGTTTGATTTATTTACTTTACTAAACAAGTATCCTTGAAAAGTATGGTGATTGGCGATAAAATAGAATATAAGTTTCCAACATTTCAATCGATATACTTTCCTTGGAATCAAATAAAAAGCCTAAGCCATCTTGAATTGCCTTTGCTTGAGAGTTTGGCAAAAGCGAATCAATGTGCAATCGCTCCTTAATTGTTAAATCCGGCACGTTGATTCGTCGCGGCTCTTTCCAGTTTATATTACTAAGTTTCCATTTATCTATATTTGTTTGATCGAAAAATTCTTGTTTTTTAGTTTTCTCAAGTAGGATGCCTGTCACTGTAAGCATTTGTTGACCATCTGCATATGAAAAAGCAGTTAGAGATTGAAAGTAAATATCAGATTTTCCTACCATTGCTAAATTAGCAGCACGTTTTAAAACCAGACAAAGCGCTTCTGGAAACTTCCTCTCGGTCATCATATCTAGTGTCACGTCAGTAGAAGGAAAAATCTCTCCTAGCATCGTGTTCAATTTTTCAATTCTGACATTTTTAAGCGTAGAAGAATCCATTTTTTTGTCAGATGGTACATAAGATGCTGCATGAGAATTGACAGTAATTTTAATAATATCGAGTGGATCTAGCTTACCAAGAGTAGCCTGGAATTCCTCAATCTGCTCTCTAAGCTTAGATGGTTTAACGTAATCTAACCAAATTATAGTTGGGTCTGTTCTTTGAAATTCGTTGAGAAAATCATCGCTAGATTTGTGAAGACAATCAATACAATTATGGGGCTGGTTAAATTTCTGTCTACTATAGACCTCTGCATCCTCTTCAATAGAAACCATATTGGATATTGCAAATCGAGAATGGATATATTTAAAGTCTTCCAATGAATGACCACCAAAACCCACATATTTATACTGAGAAATATCGCAATTTATATATCTATCTACTTTTAGTAGTAACTCTAGAAATGCATATCTATCAATTGCTTTGTTAGGTCTTAAATGATAAGGAATGGATGCCCCACTCATTGACTTGCCTCTGCCAAAACTATTTTAAAGCATTCCTCACCAACCTCTGAAGGTTCACGCTCAGAGTCTTCAAATAAATACTCAGCAACTATTTTAATCTCTTTATCAGGTCTAGAAAATTTTATATTTTTTTTACGGGATTGAACACTTTGGGGTTCTGGCATAGGTAGAGGAGGAATATACTTTCTTTCATCGTTTCTATTTTTGATTTTTATCCAATCTTGAGATGGAATCTCTTTAAAAAGCTTCTTTGGATCAACAAGTTGAACTTTCTCTACTCTGGTATTTTCCTCAACAATATTTGCTTTCCATTTGTTAGTATATGAGGTAAATAATTTCAGCCCTTCTCTCATAAAATCTTTAACATACAAGTAGATATCAGAAGATGAATCTATACCTCTTTTGGTAGTCGTGATGGGTAATTTTCTTGCATCTTTACTACGAAAGTATACAACTCCTGAAATTGCAATAAATTGAGGATGATAACTAGGAACTTTCTCCTCTCCCCAGCCAGTCAAACGGGTTTTATCGCAGTACAGCACCACACGATCATTGCAGACAATAGTCCAACCTGCGGATTCGCTACTCCTCCTATTACCTGCCATCTCATCCTCCACCTCATCCTCACTAGCGGTAGGTCTATAAAAACCAATTGCCAGTTTAATATCAACTCCACTTTTCTCTGATTCATAAAGGTATGGAGCAATAATACTTGACTTGTCTATTTGCTTAACACCATCCCAAAGAAGATTCAAAGGCTTTGGAGTGATTTCTTTTTCATTAATCAAGACGGTGAAACCTTTGTAAAGGATATAGCTGTAATCATGAGCAATTTTATTTGCAAGGGAGTTAATTAGGATGGATTGCTCTGATGAAAATGCCTCGCTAATACTAGAATGTAAGTCAGCTATCTTAATAAATGTTCCATTTTCGTTCAAAGCAGGCTCAATAATTTCAAATGGTAATTTCCAATTATTATCATCGGTTAACCATTCAGGATGAATAGTAACTTTAAAGGACTCAGTTTCTGTTTGTGATATTACTTCGCTCGATCGTCCCATTTTGAAGATCGATCTTTTCATTCCAATACCATATGTCCCAATTGTATAAACATCATTATCGACGTTACTATTAGGTCTTCCCATTCTAAAAGCATAGTTCTTAGCTACATTTATTGGTATACCACCGCAATTATCCTCGATTGTCAAATTTTCATTTGAGAAAGTTAATTTTGCCCAAAAAGCTTCATAAGGCTTATCGTCGGAAGTATAATTGTCTTTATCTTTGATAATTCGTTGTATTCCATCAATACAATTATCTAAAAGATCAAGAATTGCATCTTCAAGTTCAATATCGCGAGTAAGCATTTCTACGAAAAAACTCTTTGTAGGTGATGCGTTTAGTTCATTCGGTAGCTTTTGTTCGTTCATAACTTGAGCCATTTTTAGTTAACAACTACCTGTAATTGCTTTCATCTTTCCGTATAAAATGAGCGCTATTGCTAACTGTCCTCAATTAAGGTGATAACACTGATCTGCATTTATGAGCCACCCTTTGCTGAATCGTCAAAAAGACTCATCTACGGCTCAAAGCTTCTGAGGTTCTCTCGCAAGCGTTGATGAATGCGATCACTCCACCTGTCCACCACAAGTGAGTACCCCATTTGTCACCCCTCCCTAAAGGTCATAACTTGCCCCATTCTGCGCTAACTACTACTTACGTAGGCGAACCCGCACAATCGTAATGTATAACTGCCTTTAGAATCACTTTATAAGGTTGTGTTGCCAAAATAGCATAGTTTTAGATTTGTTTTTCTTCTTCTATTTGCGTTTGACTTGCTTAAATTCCAACGCCATTACACACAGATCGACCACACCACCTTACTTTTGACCTCAACCCTCATTATCCTGTGATTTTACAATGCTTCGGTATTTCAATCAGCCATCGCCTGAGCGACTGCATCATAAATGACATCTCGCAGACTGTTAAACTTAACTTCACTTAACTTAGCTAAATCCTTTCTCATGCCAGGGCTTAGTTCAAGTTGCAATCCCCCTTGACCACTTCCGTTCTTATTAACAATATTATCCGGGTCGGTTCCTTTCAAGCCACTGCAAACTGCCTCCTGGTTCTCTGATAGAGTCGCATTAACTGGAATAAGTTGGTAACCACCACTACTCGATTGGAAAGCTGATTTGTGTTCGTTTACATAGTCAATAAATGTAGTTACTTGGGTGTGGTTTCCACCACCAACGCAAATAATTCCCCTATAATCTCGCCTGTAGCCGTGAATAGCAACAGACTTATGATGTGCTTTCACAAGCTTAAGGGCATTTGGGTCATCAAACTTAGTTGCAGTGATGTGGAGCTTTTGAAAATTATCTTTCCCATTTAGGCAAGCATCCGTTCCATTTCCATAAAGATCGTAACGATTCCATCCGTATCTTTTGGCTAAATTCTTACTAATTTCACTGGTTTTGGGTTCAATTTTTCCTCCATGAAACGAAAGAACAGTAACATCGCTGCTACCTATATTTGGGGTTGTAATTTGATAATCACGAGGATTCAGACAATCTATTGAACTTGAAAGAGCTTGAGTACATTCGTTAGCATCAAAACATTTAAAAAAATCATCAGCCCGTGCAGAAGCAGACCAAATTATAGAACTTATCAAACCAATCAGTATTCCTGCTAGGACTGCCGATGCCAGCTTCCAAATATATCTACGACTTAATACCTTAACTAGATTGCTAGTTATATTTCTATTAAACATTTTTTTCATGGTAAAGTTACAGGAACGGGTTGTGTCAGCTAGTCTATGTTTGCTCCAAGAGTATAGGTTAATTGGTACAGTATTCTAATACGGTATAGCAAGGGTTTGAAGCCTTTAAATTTCAGAGACTTCAATTGATACAGTTTTGTCCCTGGCGATCGCAGTGTTGAAAGCGGCTCATTAAGTCCTTAGCGTAACTTTCGGAATCAATGCTCATTTCACCCCGGTAACTGTAAGTCTTCGATGTCGAGAGGTTGGGCTTCGGCGTTGTAACCTAACCGCTTAAATAGAGAAGCAATCTTCTCAAGGCTGTCGATATTCCGCAGATCATCTAGTTGCAGTAACCGTTCCGACATGGCTTATCTTTCACTCACGAGATCGCTATCTTTCAACTTATGCACTCGTTTCCATTCCTCCGGCGTGAGCTTGTAGTTGGTACTGTTAGGAGCGCGAATAACCAACAAGTCTTTCAGCACGAGGTCTTGCTTTAAGTATTCCCGTAAAATTGGGTTTCCAATCAGCTAATAATAACTGAATTAATAAAACACCCTCCTACATGGCATGGCGCTATCGGAGGGCAATAGTTGAATCAGGTGTAAGGAGCAAGCATTGTCCCTGCTCATATCAACAGCTTAAATCGTAAGTATGACAGCACTGTGACAGCCGAAGCGCAATGCTATGACAAAGGGTGCAGCAAAGTATGCAATTACTTCCTTATTTACCGTGATGCTACCTAGATAATACCTTGACGTGCTAATAAAATTAAAGCTCTACAATTTACCTAGATAAGTATTTAGGTAATACCAAGACATGAGTAATACAGGGCGCAGCAAGAAATTAGCCTCCTTTAACTGCGATGAGAGTCTGTGGTCACAATTTAGGCATCGCTGTCAAGAGCAAGGTACAACCGCGACCGCTACACTTACTAGGTTCATCCAACTTTACCTAGATGGTTCTCTTGATGACCTGGACGTAAACCCATTGGATAAGCGCTTGGACGAGCAAGTTAGAGCAAGCGTAGATGCGTATCTGGCAACTCGCCTCGATTCGCTGCATAGTCTGGTCACGGCTTTGTCTGAGAAGGTGGCGTTTTTAGAAGGGTTAGAAACCGCTACTCAATTACTCCGCAGCAATAAGAAGGCAGCGATCGCTAAAAAAGAACCATTATTTTGGTTTATTCAGCAAAGAGCCAAACATTTAGGATTAGAAATTAGTGCAAGTCAACGCATGAAAATTGAAATGTGGGCAAATGAATCCTACAAAGAGCGGCACGGACAAATCCCCAAAAAGCAACCCTTTCGCGGTACTCAGGCAAGTGCTTACCCCACCGCAGACTTAGATTTATTAGATGCCACTATCCAGGGCGTAGTAGCACAAGGTCATAGTTAAGTGTTGCGGACTAGAGGACAAAGCGCTCCGGCACTGCATTTATCCGTTCGCGCAATGCTGCGTTAAGTAAATAAAAACAACCGTCGCCAATTATAGCCGTTTGTTGTAACGATAAAACAGGTATAAGCAAACATCATCTAAATTCCCCAAACCCTCATTCTCTCGTCAAGGGATTGATAAGCTTTAATTAACCGTTGGTTTTAACAATCATTGCGTTACGCAAAACCAAGGGTTTTAGCCGTTACACCGACAAAGGTGATTATTCCGGTGTAGTCTTAAGAATATGAAAATAGACCGTCACGATCAAGCTAAAATTCTATCACCCAATGAACTATCAAGAATTTTCACCATTGGGTTGAAATTGCCACGCGATCGCGCTTTGTTCGGGGTTTGTCTCTACACTGGGACTCGGATTGCTGAAGCTTGTTCGCTGCACACTAAAGATGTCTACGCCATTGATGGCAGCATTAGACCCCGCGTTACCATCCGCAAGGGGACGACCAAGGGCAAGATAGAAACGCGCTCGGTTCCGGTCAATCAATATCTTCGAGCATTACTGGAAGACTACTCATCGTCTAAGGTCTATTTATTTCCAGGTAGGCACGGACTTGGACACATTCACCCCGATTCTGCTGATAAGATTCTCAGAGCAGCATTTATAGATTTAGGAATTGAGGGAGCGAGTACCCACAGCTTCCGCCGCACTTGCCTAACCCAGATGCACCGCTCTGGCGTACCATTGAAGGTGATTCAGGAAATTTCCGGGCATAAAACCCTCTCGGCTTTGCAGAAGTATTTGGCGGTGATGGATGAAGATTTGGAATCCGCCGTTGCTACTCTTTGTTTTTAACGGTTGACTGTACCCACCGCACCTTACTTACGCGATCGCTATGACGACATCCCCAACTAAAAACCTAACTTTCGAGGAGTATCTAACTTACGATGACGGGACAGACAACCGTTACGAGCTTGTGGATGGAAAATTGATCATGGTTCCCTTGCCAACGGCTGACCACTGCGATGAAATTGATTTGCTTCTAGAAGTTTTTAGGACAGAAATTAACCAACAGAAGTTACTTTGGCAAGCCAAACGTGATGTAGGAGTATACATCGGGAAATCTTCATTGACAGGCAGAGATTACTCACGTAGTCCTGATGTTTGTATTCTCTTATCCGAGGATTGGGCAAAACTTAAAGCTGAAAAAAGAGTAGCAGTTTTAAGGACTGTCCCTCTGATGGTTGTTGAGGTTGTATCAACCAACCGAAAAGATGATTATGTGGACAAGGTGGAGGAGTACCAGGGTTTAGGCATTCCTGAGTATTGGATTGTAGATGGGCGCGATTCAATTGTTTCAGTCCTGCTATTAGATGATGGACGTTATCGCAGGACTGAATTTAGAGGCGGTGAACGGATTATCTCACGGGTTTTCCCATTGTTAGTCTTGACCGCAGAGCAGGTATTGTCAGCATAAAGGGCGTTACTCTGACCGTTTGCCTTTAGCAGACAATTCAAAAGAAATTTTAAGTGCTAAATTGGTCTTGTCTTTGATGGCTAGTAGTATGAATCGGGTGCGACCTCAATATGATATTATCATATTGAGATAGGAAAACCATACTGGTTGAGTTTATTCCAGAATTGACTCCAACGAGTCGGAGTTAAAACCAAAGTTCTTAAAC
>QQTW01002779.1_pt1 | contig 12817 bp, 8 predicted proteins | sample 1904831 | NCBI WGS metagenome assembly QQTW01 (sample SAMN09435610, study PRJNA476489) | Subsurface metagenome, whole genome shotgun sequencing project. | reverse complement strand
CCAACTTACCTGGCTATATCCAAAGCTGACAAAACTAATTCACAGGGCTTTGGAAAAACTGACGTTCACTATCCGAAAAATCGGGGGTGACACTATCGAGTCTGCCTGTTGGTCAGAAATTAGCGGCTGCAAATTTGAGAGTCTAGAGCGATTGGGAGCTTACGGCGAACGTTGGATTTTTATCGCCCCCAACCAGGAGAGGTTGTCGCTTTCTGGGGCAACGGCAATTACTGCGATCGCCGAATTGGAGTAAGTGTCTAATTATTAGACATGAAAGTCAGTTTTTTCGCTCAATTTATAAGCATCCGCTTCAGCCTATCTTCTTCCTGATTGCAGCTATGTCTAAGCCCAAATCAAACAATCGACGCAGCAAGGTAGATTCTGTTCAAACTGATTCAGTGACAGTAAAAGATTTTGGTGTAGGTTCGCGCGTTCGTGTTAGCTCGACTCATCCCATATTCCCCGGCGTAATTTGCATTGTATCTGCCCTTCCCTCACCTGATGCTGCCATTGTCGAACTGGAAGACGGGGCGAGAGAACGTCTGTTGCTCAAAGATATCAAAACATTAGAACCAGAGCCGACAAGCAATTCTACTGGGGTTATGTTTGAAATTCTTGAAGAACTTACACTTGATGAGCAACGAGAGCGCCACCGTTTAGAACTCAAAGTACAACGTGCTTTTTATGAAGCTGGTACTGGCTTGCGCGATCTTAGGGATAAACGGTTGTATCGTAGTACTCACAAGACTTTTGAGGACTATTGCTTTGATAGGTTTGGTTTTGCTCGTCGTCGTCCTTATCAGCTGATTGAAGCTGTGTCTGTGGTAGATAATTTGTGTACAAATAGTTCCCAAAACGGAAATGACGAAAATCTGTGTACAAATTGTACACAAATTCTCCCAACCAACGAAGGCCAGGTTAGACCGCTAACTAAACTTCACCCAGAAGAACAACGAGCCGCATGGCAGCAAGCAATAGATCTAGCTGATGGTAAAGTTCCTACTGGGAGAATAGTAAAAGGTGTTGTCGAACGGCTCTTGGAAAAACCTCTGTTTTTAGCTTCTGACTACTGCAAGCTAGGTGAAGTCTTTTTCTTAACTAGGCTTTGTGGAGAAGAATGTAAATATAATGGCTGTTGGGCAATTGCCATAGAAGTGGAAAACCGCTTTACTGTAAAGGCCGCCACTTATAAAGGAGACTTAGAAGTGAAACAGGAGAACATCAAGCGAATCGATTCACAGCAAACCGGGTCCGAAATTAGAGAGATTCACCAGCGCCTAAAGCGGCTGATAGAATGCCCGTTAGACCCGATTGATGAGGCACAAATTGAAATACTGTGCCGCCGCTCTTGGTTTACCCAGCGGCAAAAGGATGCTCTGACAACACTGGAAAAGGTCTATAAAGTAAAGTAATTCCCCAATTTTTGTTTTACCAAATACAAGATGCTGTCCTTAAATGCCGCGATCGTAGAACGGGATACAAGCAAGAATAAATTTCATTACTGCACTTAAAACCCGTTATCCCTTAGCATTTAGAGTTTGATAAAAGCGGATTAGTTAGAAAGGCACACCTTAGTGAAAGCTTACAATCATTCCCAGACGACCCAAATCTCAAGGAAGACTGGAAGTGCAGTAAAGAGGGAAAATTGTCAAACTAAAGAACTAACTCCTAGTTGGCGAAGAAATTCACAAACACCACACAATCCTTCGACATAAAGGTGGGAAACACACATACTGCAACTAAAGGCTAGGGCATTTGTTCTGCTACAAGTAAGCCCAATAAGAATCCCAAATGAAAGCTGAATGATTTGCCCCACACCGGATACTTTAAAAGTTTTACGCCCGATTCTTCTGAGGCGGGGCTGTAGTAATATAGTTCCGCTACCCGACTAGCTTGAACGCTCATGCGACTGTAAGGGAGTACATCTACTAATGAACTCCCCTAATGGCGAAAAATTAAAACGTGGTTCACAATGAGGAGTTAATTCGATGAGTTGGCAAAATAAGATAGCAGTAGGACTTATCTTGCTTTTTGGCGAACTTACGCTAAGTAACGCTGCTTTTACTCAAGAAGATAATAAGGTTCAACCCGCAACTGTTATTGAACCCACACAAAACAACAGTTATATTCAAAAATTACCTCCTCTGATTGATACAAAAGTTTTTTTTGGCGATCCCCAAATTGCAAATGCAGAACTTTCGCCAGATGGTAAGTTTCTAGCTTTTCAAAAACCGCTTAACGGTGTTATGAGTGTTTGGGTAAAACGCCTTAATGAACCTTTTGATGCAGCACATCCAGTGCCTAGTAATACAAATAGCCCAATATCTACTTTCTCTTGGAGCGAAGACGGACGGCATATTATTTACAAACAAGATAAAGGTGGGGACGAAAACTCCCACCTTTTCGCTGTTAGTCCCACTGCTATCGCAGAACCTGGCTCCTTAGTATCCCTAGCGCAGGACTTAACGCCCGGAGAAAATATTCAGGCTCGTATTTATGCCACACCAAAGAAAACGCCTAATTATATTATTGTAGGGTTAAATGACCGCAATCCAAAGCTGCACGATGTTTATCGTGTCAATTTGAACACAGGAAAACGAGATCTACTAATAAAAAACGAGCAAAATATTGCTAGTTGGATTGCAGATAATGAAGGTAACATTCGCTTAGCAAGGCGACAAACCTCTGATGGTGGTACAGAAATTTTGAGTGTTGATGGCAACTCTCTAGAACCTGTTTATACTTGTAGCTTCGAGGAAATGTGCCGTGTAGTCCGTTTTCATAAAGATAATAAGCGCGTTTACATCAAGACGAATAAAGGAAAAGATGTAGACTTGATTCGTCTGATCCTGTTTGATCCTAAAACTAAACAAAGTCAGTTAGTTGATGCCGATCCACTTAAAGAAGTTGATGTAGAAGATACAATTTTTGACTCGGCGACTGAGGAATTGTTGGCTACCGTTTATGTAGGCGATCGGTTGCGAATTTATCCACAAAATAAAGAATTTGCCGGCGATTTAGACTTTTTACAAAAAGCACTACCAAAAGGGGATTTGAATTTTAAATCATCTACCAATGATAATAATTTATACTTGATAACGCTTAGCCGTGACGTTGACCCAGGCTCAACGTATCTTTACAACCGGAAAACTCGTAAAATAGATAAGCTTTATGAGTCTCGTCCAGAGCTGCCCATAGAACATTTAGCTCCTATGCGTCCAATTCACTATACAGCTCGTGATGGGTTGAAAATATCAGCTTATCTAACCGTTCCCAAAGGTTTAGAGCCGCGCAATCTTCCTGTTGTTGTTATGCCTCACGGTGGGCCTTGGGATCGTGATAAGTGGGGCTACGATTCCTTTGCCCAGTTCTTAGCCAACAGAGGCTACGTCGTGTTTCAACCTAATTTCCGAGGTTCGACTGGTTATGGTAAAGCTTTCCTCAACGCTAGTAATAAGCAATGGGGAACGGGTAGTATGCAGCACGATATCACTGATGGGGTTCGTTACTTGATCGGGCAAGGTATTGCTAACCCAAAACGAGTTGCTATCTATGGAGGATCTTATGGAGGTTATGCATCCTTAGCTGGTTTAGCTTTTACCCCTGACTTATACGCAGCGGGGATTTCCTATGTTGGTCCCTCAAATATTTTGACGTTACTTAATAATATCCCACCGTATTGGGAACCAATTAAGAAAACATTGACAATGCGCGTAGGAGATCCAGCAGATCCTAAAGATCGGGAGCGTCTGCGTCAACAATCTCCTTTGTTTTTCGCAAAGCAGATTAAAGCACCACTGCTAGTGATCCAAGGAGCAAACGATCCCCGTGTCAAAAAAGCTGAATCCGATCAAATTGTTGTCGCGTTACGCGATTTAAATCGTGATGTAAAGTATTTGGTTGCTCCGAATGAGGGGCATGGTTTTAAACGGGAAGGCAATAAACTGGCAGTGGCAGCAGCAATAGAGCGCTTTTTAGCCTCTCACCTTGATGGACGTTATCAAGAGTCAATTTCACCGCAAGTCAAAGCACGCTTAGAAGCTTTAACCGTAGATGTAAACACAGTCACCGCTCCTAATACACTGACAACTACAAAAACCTCTAAATAGACTGTTCCAAAAAGAACATTTTTTTACAATTGCCTCTTGATGCACTAACTTTTGTTGCTAATGAGTTACTTTAGCAATTTCGTGGCAGAAGGAGGCATTTAGTTAGAGAAATTTTCACTAACCAGTTTTGATTCAAGCAAATGAAAAAAATACATACTATTGCATTCCGGCTTTTAACAAACAGTGTTTTACTGTACAGTTTGTTGCCTTCCCTATCAGCAACTGCACAAATTATTCCAGATAATACATTAACTACTAATTCGGAAAGTAAAACTGAAGGTAACACTAGTATTATCACTAGCGGAACAGAAGCTGGAGGAAACTTATTTCATAGCTTCGCACAGTTTTCTGTATCCACTGGGGGCGAGGCTTACTTCAACAACGCTTTGAATGTTGAAAATATTTTTAGCCGAGTAACGGGTAGTTCTATTTCTAACATTGATGGAATAATCCGAGCTAATGGAACTACTAACGTATTTCTGTTAAACCCTAATGGGATCATTTTTGGTCCTAATGCCAAATTAGATATTGGTGGTTCTTTTCTAGGAAGTAGCGCTAGCAGCATTAACTTTGCTAATGGTACGCAATTTAGTGCAAAGAATCCTCAAAGTATGCCTTTGCTGACAATAAGTGTACCTATCGGTTTAGGATTTGGGAGTAATCCAGGCGAGATTCGCGTGCAAGGAACTGGTCAAGGTACAAGGACAACGAGCGATCTTGTTGATACCCCTATTGGTTTGCGCGTGCAACCAAATCAAACTTTAGCTTTAGTAGGTGGTGATGTAGCTCTTGAAGGTGGAACGTTGAAAACAGCGGGGGGACGGATTGAATTGGGCAGTGTGGCAGCATCTGGTTTGGTTAGCCTAACTCCCACATTTAAAGGTTGGACATTAGGATATTCAAATACCCCAACTTTTGGAAACATACATTTATCCCAGCAGGCGACAGTTGATGCTAGTGGTACAGGCGCTGGTGATATTCAGGTGCAGGGCGGGTTCGTGTTGCTAACCGATGGTTCCCAGATAGAAACCAGTACATTAGGGTCTAAACTAGGGGGAGCGTTAACTGTTACAGCAAAAGATTCGATAGAACTGAGCGGTACTACAGCTGATGGTAGGTTTCCTAGTGGTTTGTCTGCTACAGTTCAAGCGCAAGCTACAGGTAATGGTGGCGATATAACAGTGGAAACGGGTAAGTTAAGCGTTCGAGATGGAGCGCAAATCACAGCGACTACAGCAGGTAAGGGATCGGCAGGAAATATAGCAGTGAATGCCAGGGATTCAGTGGAACTGAGCAGCATGGCAGCTGATAGTAGGTTTCCTAGCGGGTTGTTTGCTAGAGTTCGGCCGCAAGCTACAGGTAATGGTGGCGATATAACAGTGGAAACGGGTAAGTTAAGCGTTCGAGATGGAGCGCAAATCACAGCCTCTACAGCAAGCCAGGGATCGGCAGGTAATATAACAGTAAATGCAAAAGATTCGGTGGAACTGAGCGACATCAGAGCTGATGGAAGGTTTTTTAAAGGTTTGTCTGCTACAGTCCAACCGCAAGCTATAGGTAATGGCGGCAATATAACAGTGGAAACGGGTAAGTTAAGCGTTCGAGATGGAGTGCAGATCACAGCGACTACAGCAGGCCAGGGATCGGCAGGCAATATAACAGTGAATGCAAGGAATTTAATAGATCTCAGTGGTACTACAGCTGATGGTCGCCTTCCTAGCGGTTTGTTTGCTCAACAAGCTACTCCAGAAGCTACAGGTAATGGAGGAAGCTTGACGGTTGCAACTAGACAGTTAAATGTTAGCGGTGGAGCAAAGATTGGCGCTAGTACTCGTGGATTTGGGAATGCAGGAATTTTAGTAGTTCGCGCTGCTGATTCAGTAGAACTAAGCGGCGAGGGGAAGCTTGGGGCTAGTGGGTTATTTTCTAGAACTTTGCTTGGTTCAACAGGAACCGGAGGAGATTTATTGGTAAATACAAGAAATTTAGTTATACGGGATAGTGCTGAAGTAGCTGTAAGCAGTGAAGGCACAGGAAATGCAGGCAACCTTCAAGCACAAGCTATGTCTATCGATTTGGACAACGGAGGAATCACAGCAGCCACAGCTGCTGGTGAAGGTGGAAACATCTTTTTGCAATCGCGCTCCTTACAACTACACAATGGCAGCAACATTACTGCAACTGCTGGGGAATCTGGTAATGGCGGTAACATTAAAATTGATACAAATCTACTAACTTTGACGCAAGGCAGCAGTATTACTGCTAACGCTTTTAGAGGCAAGGGTGGCAATATTCAAATTGCTACACAAGGATTGTTTCAATCTCCTGATAACCTTATTACTGCTACTTCCCAGTTGGGAATTAATGGTAATGTAGTGTTTAATGCACTAGAGAATAATCTGATAAATGGAACGATCAAACTTCCACAAAATCTACTTGATGTTACTAACTTGATTGCACAAGGCTGCCCTGGAAACCTACGTGGGAAATCTAGCTCGTTCACTCAAACAGGGCGTGGCGGCTTAGCTGAAACTCCATATAAACCACTGAATCCTGAAGTTCCGGTATGGATGGGTTCGTTTTTACCTGCTGACGAAAGGTTACAAAGTCAAGCTATAAAAGAGCAACGTAATCTACCTCAAAGCAACATAAAATATTCACTTAAAAAAGAGGCAATTTCATTGGTAGCAGCCGATACCTGGTGGCTCGATTCTGAAGGCAATGTCGTGCTAGCTAGTTCTGCTGCAAAAGAGCGATCGCTGCCCTCGCTTAACTGTGAAGCTTTTCAAAATTCTAATAAATAATTAACTGATCAAATCCCGCTTCTCTATGTAGGTGGAAGAAAAATAATGGTAAAATCTTGCCGATATTCTTCAAGAACAAGAAATCATTGTGCTTTTTGAATATATAATTAATTCATTCAAATCAGCGCTACAAAATAATTAAGCCAGATTTAAGATAATCTTTTTTCATTTTTTCGGCTAAAGGCTAAAAAATATTAATTTATTTGGCTAAATTTGTATTATTAAATATAGCTACCCGCCCAATACTTCGTAGGTTAAAGGGTAAAGGGTAAAGGGTAAGGAAAAAAAGTAGCGCCAGGAGTAAGTTTAACCATTTTCCTTTTCCTAGCTACAAGTATTGGGTAGCAGCCTAGCTTCATAGTAAGTTTAAGCATTTATATATTTTTTTATTTTTCAAATGTTTAAATTGAATAAACTTGGTATGAATGGCTGAAATAAGCTAACCATTACGGAAATTAAAAGAGGACAATATAGTGACTTTTTTGAGTAAAAGAAAAATTCTTTTTCTTCACTGCTTTTATGCTTGCTTATTCTTCAATAGTGTTAATGCTAAACCTTTAATAGCACAGACGGTAAGCCAAATACCTCAATTACCGTCAACGCCCGCTCCCCAGGATATCGTGCCACCTACCCAACAAGCCCCGGCACAAATACGAAAACCTCAACCTTTACCGCCTCCAGAGGAATTACTGCAACCTTCATTACCTGCGCCCTCAAATCCTACCCCAATCCCTGGAATCGTCCCAGAAAAAATTCGAGTTAAACAATTTGAAGTAATTGGCAGTTCGGTATTTAGCCAAAAACAGCTAGACAAAATACTCGCTCCCTACACGAACCAAGCGCTTTCTTTTAGCGATCTGTTTCAAATAGGGAGCATTATTACCCAACTCTATGTTGACTTGGGCTATATCACTTCTGGCGCTTTGATTCCACCTCAAACAATCAAAAACGGTATTGTCAAAATCCAAATAATTGAAGGAGGCTTAGAAGCAATTAATGTCACTGGTACTCGGCGGTTAAACCCGTTTTATATCCGCGCGAGGCTACCTAAATCTGGCACACCTGTAAACAAACAGCGTTTGTTAGAAGCTCTGCAACTGCTACAACTCAATCCCCTGATTGAGAATATTTCAGGTAACTTAGCAACTGGTTCCAACCCGACTACAAGCCAATTAAACATACAAGTACAAGAGGCTAAGACTTTCAGCGCCCAACTACTTGCGGACAACGGGAGATCGCCCAGTGTAGGTAGCTCCCGCCGCCGCATACATCTGAGTGAAGCTAATTTGTTAGGGCTGGGAGATGAACTGAGTTTTGCCTACACGAATACCAATGGCAGTAATGGTATGTATGCTAGCTACACTTTGCCTATTAACAGCGATAATGGCGCTCTTAGCTTCAATTACAGCTTCGATGACAGCGATGTAATTGAGCCACCATTTAACATGCTTGATATTATCGGCAATTCCCGCTATTACGGATTAACACTGCGGCAACCAGTACAAATTACTCCAAATCGAGAGTTGGCTATAGGGCTGAGTGCGGATCGCGGTGAAAGCGATGTTTCTTCCGATGTTTTAAAAAAGTTGGGCTATGAGGAATCGCTCTTATCTCCTGGTGCTGACAAAGATGGAAATACTAGCATTTGGGCGCTGCGATTTTTTCAAGAGTGGACAAACCGTAGTAGTCGGGACGTTTTTGCCGCGCGATCGCAATTCAGTTTAGGAATCGGTGCATTTGACGCGACAATCAACAGTGGAGACGAACCGGACAGCCGCTTTTTCTCCTGGTTGGGACAAGTACAGTGGGTGCGCCAAATGGCTGCTGATACTCTCCTAATACTAAGGAGCAACTTTCAATTAGCTGATAGAGCGCTCGTACCGCTAGAGCAGTTTGGCGTAGGCGGGATAGACAGCGTTCGCGGTTATCGCCAGGATGCCCTTTTAGGAGACAATGCTTTGTTTGCGTCGGCAGAAATACGCTTGCCTATTTATCGCGCAACAGAGCAGCAATTACTGTTGCAACTGACACCTTTTGTTGATTTTGGTACTGCTTGGGACAGGGGAAGTAAAAATTTTACTGAGCGAAATTTGAGTAATTCTGATACATTGGCATCAGTAGGGCTAGGACTGCGGTTACAACTTAGCGATCGCTTGACTGCTCGCTTTGATTGGGGCATTCCATTGGTTGATATCGACTCCAGGGAAAGAACATGGCAGGAAAAAGGTTTATACTTTTCCATCAATTACAATCCTTTTTGAATCCCATCCCAAGAGTTGCGATCGCATTCTTTATTTTATACTTCAATCCGGCGGCTTTTTTTTTGTTACAAGCCACAGCGGTTGAATCAATAGATACCTTGCCAAAAGCTAAAAACTCCAAACCGGATTGGCAATTAGTTAACAGCGTTGAAGTTGTAAGTTTTCGTGCCTCCGCCCTAAATTCTCCCCAGTCAACCGAAGCAGAAATCACAGCATCTGAGCTAGTACACGAAGCTCTAGAGCAATACCAATCGGGGCAGTTTTTAATCGCTCTACAAACTTGGCAACGAGCATCTGTTGCTTATAGAACGCTTGGCAATAAACTTAATGAAGCTATGACATTAAGTAGCGTCGCCTTAGCTCACCAACAACTCGGTCAAGCAGAGCAAGCGCTTAGCGCAATTTCTAAAAGCTTGAGGTTGGTTGAAAATCTAGAAATCAAACCGCAGAATGCTGCAATTGTTGCTCAAATTCTCAGCAATCAAGCCAGTTGGCAGCAGGCAGGCGGACAAACGGAACAAGCATTAGCAACATGGCTTAAAGCAGAGACTGCGTTCAGAGCCGCCTCCGATCGTGCTGGGATAATTTGGAGTCGGTTAAATTCTGCCCTAGCGCTGCAAACTTTAGGATTTTATCAACGTGCTGTAACAACATTAGAATCGGTAAATCAAAGCTTGCTCGTGCTGCCCGACTCTCCAATCAAAATAGTTGCGCTGCAAAGCTTTGGCAATGCATTGCGCGGAGTAGGAGATCTAACGCGTTCGCGGCAAACTTTAGAGCAAAGCTTAGTACTGGCACGGTCACTCGGTTTATCTACGGAAATTAATAACGCATTGCTCAGCTTAGGAAATGTAGCCTTATTGCAGGGGGATAAAAAAGCGGCATGGGAATATTACCAGCAAGCAGCAGAGTCTGATGATGAGTTGACGACAGCCGGGGCAAAAATTAATTCTCTCAGCTTGCTTATAGAACACAAAGCTTTCAGTGCTGCCGAAGTTTTAGCCCAACAAATAGCAGAGCGAATTAAGAATTTACCTCCAAGACGAGCGGCATTTTACGCTCAAATCAATTTTGCTCAAAATCTAAAAAAATTGAGACAAATGTCTCCCAGCAACAGTAAAATCACGAGCGAGGTGGAGATAGCCCGGTTATTAGCTAACATTGCAAAACAAGCTAAAAGTGTAGAAGACCCAAGAGCAGAAGCGTATGCCCTTGGAAGTCTAGGTAGCCTTTACGAATCTTCAGGGCAATGGGCAGAGGCAAAACAACTGACAGAGCAAGCTTTGATGGTTGCCCAATCGCTCGATTCCCCAGATATCAAATATCGCTTTTCCTGGCAAATGGGGCGGATATTGAAAGCGCAGGGAAATATCAATGGTGCTATAGCAAGTTTAACCTCTTCCACAAATGCTCTAAAGGTTTTACGCAATGATATAGTTGCCGTTAGCCCAAGTCTTCAATTTGATTTTAGAGATGAAGTTGAGCCAGTATACCGCGAGTTAGCTGGTTTGCTTTTATTGTCAAACCAACCGAGCCAACAAAATTTGATTCAGGCTCGTGATGCGATTGAAGCTTTACAGGTTGCCGAACTTAACAACTTCTTTCGCACTGCTTGTTTGGAAACCAAACCGATACAAGTTGATTCTGCTATTGACAAGCTTGACAAAGAAGCGGCAGTTATTTATCCGATTATTCTCCCAGATCGATTAGAAGTGATTGTTAAGCTGCCGGGCCAACCTTTGCAACACTATAGAGCTAAGGTCACTCAGAATCATTTAGAAAAATTACTACAACAGTTGCAAAGTAATTTTTCAAAACAATATGCTCTGTCAGATACGATGAAGCTTTCCAAGCAAGTTCATGATTGGTTAATCGAGCCTGCACTTGACAGCTTAGTAAAAAGCCGAGTAAAAACTTTGGTATTTGTCTTGGATGGTTCATTGCGAAATATTCCGATGGCAGCGCTCTACGACGGTAAGCAGTATTTAATCCAAAAATATGCAGTAGTGCTAAACCCTGGACTAAATTTACTCCCGCCTCAGCCAATAAAAAAAGTTAAATTAAAGGCTCTGTCTGCCGGATTGAGTCTCGCTCGCCAAGGTTTTTCCGCACTTGCTAATGTACCAATTGAGTTAAATCAAATCAAATCTGAAGTTGAAAGTACAGTTCTGCTCAATCAGACTTTCACTACTGAGAGCCTTAAAAGCGAGATGGAACAGGCAAAGTTTTCCATAGTTCACTTAGCAACACACGCCCAGTTTAGAGCTGATTTATAAAGAAAAGATTAAGCAGCTAGTCGTCTCAGCATGAGCCGCACCATAGCAGCGTAAACCATAGATTCGCTCACTTCTGATAACAGTTCATAATCTTTGCTTAACCGCCGATAACGCCCACGCAGCGCCAAAAGTTCGTTCAACTACCCATCTTCTAGGTAAAACTTCAAACTCATCTTTGGTGCGCTTAACTACTTCAACCTTTGCACCGCAAACTACCATCACAGCAACGGCAAAATTTTCGCCACTATATCCACTATCAGCCCAAATTAAATCTAAAGCTTTGGCATCACAGCATTCTTCTGACAATGCTATTATTGCCCCTAAACGTTCTCTTGCGTTAGCTTCGGTAACTACTACACTCATTAGTAGTCCTTGAGTATCAACTACAATATGACGTTTGCGTCCTTTAACTAATTTGCCCCCGTCGTAGCCGTATACTTCCCCCTTTTTTCCGTCGTTTGAACCTTCTGGCTATCTACTATTGCAGCAGTGGCTTGAGGAGACTTACCTTGCTTCATACGTAATTGCTCGCGTAATACTTGGTTTATCTGCTCCCAAACTCCTCGTTTTTGCCAACGACGAAAGTAATAATAAACTGTTGAGTAAGGCGGTAAGTCGTTAGGAAGCATCTCCCAAGAACAACCAGTTCGCAGCAAATAAAAGATAGCATTAACAACCTCACGTATATCCACTGTGCGTGGATGTCCTCCTGGCTTAGGCGGCGGAATTAACGGTTCAATGATTCGCCATTCTTCATCGCTAAGGTCACTTTTGTAAGCTTTTCTAGTCATAGGCATCAGCTTAAGCTACTACCCTCTAATCGTAAGATTCCATGCGCCTCTATCTTTACTGCCTTCAGTTTTTCTTTATAAATGACCTCTTAGTATTACAGTTGTATTTAGATTGGGGAAAGAATTGTCCGCTTTTTGTAGTGAAAGAAACGAGCAGTTGCGTTCTGGAGTTCTTCGCCACAGCGACCAATGTAGAACATACTCCAATGGCCATATCACCGGAAATAATAGTTTCCAAACCCACTTTTGTAACTCTGGAATACTTAATGAAACAATACCCCTGGCGCCACTTTGAAGGCAGCCATACTGCTGGGGGTCATCCCGCTGCCCTTGGAATTTTTTTTGGCAAGCTCAATTGGTTCAACCTGATGCCTCAGCACGCTGAGGAATACTTGAGCCGCCATCACTAATGTCATGTGCCGATGCCATCCACACCAAGAACGGACTTCGTATTCACTTAACCCCAGTTTGTCTTTGGCAATCCCAAAGCATTCCTCGATCCGCCATCGTTGTCCAGCAATCGACACCATGTCATCTAACGTTGTATTAGCAGGAGCATACACTTGATAGTAAGTG
>QQTW01002778.1_pt1 | contig 12825 bp, 9 predicted proteins | sample 1904831 | NCBI WGS metagenome assembly QQTW01 (sample SAMN09435610, study PRJNA476489) | Subsurface metagenome, whole genome shotgun sequencing project. | reverse complement strand
CGGTTATTGATAGTTTGCCCATGAGTTTCTATATTATCCAAGCGGTTATTGATAGTTTGCCCATGAGTTTCTATATTACTCAAGCGAACTTCTGTACTATTAAGTTGGGTTTGTAAGTTGACTATTTGTTTAATTAATTCTCGATTAATTTCTAAAGATTCTCGTCCAGCTTGAACTAAAGATATATTAACTACTCGTTGTTCTTTAAAAAAGAAATTAAGCGCCTTAAGGATAATTTGTTGGACTTTATTGCTAATATTGAGAGGGAATTTGTTTAACTTATCAGGCCATTTTGTTCTTACTTGGGAGCGAGCTTCTGCATTGTTAATTAATGCTTGAATATTTAGTAATTTTAAGCTGACACTATCAATTGTATGTTGGGCTTTATTTTGTTCTGTAAGTTTTAAGTTACGTTCGCTACGGTTTTTTACTTCCGCTCGAACTTTCTCCATTAACTCATTAACATCAATTTCTGGGTTATTCGTCTCGATCATAGTCAATATTTAGTTGAAGTTCTTATCTAGTTGCTCTAGTTTTATATCAATAGAGGCTCTCAAATCCACAATTCCATCGCATCTCATGCTGTTTGTTACTTCAAATACAATCAATTCATCAACCCAATCATAACTCAAGCCTTCTTCCGAATGAACTCCTAACGTAACTGTATAAACTCCCTTATTTAACAAGCAAGGAATATTAAATTTGACTACTAATTGCTGACTTGCGTCTATTTCTGGGAGACGGCAGTTGCTTAAGAATGTATTAGTTCCATAGACTGTTAATCCCATCAGATTTCTAATTGAGATTCCCACAACTAAATCTGACAGCTTGGCGCGGGCTTCAACTATTACTATAATATAAAATTGCTCGTTAGTTGTAAATTTTTCTATTTCTACTTCGTTAATATCGGTGATCTTAAAATATTTAATAATAGCTAATTTATTTCCGTGTCTATGCTTTTCAACTTTAGTATCGTTTGACGCAATTATTTTACTATCAGTTTGCACTAAGTTATTCTTATATATATCTTCTAAAGAATTAATTTCTTTTTGCTCTGAACTTAAAAGCGCAATATAATGATTAATAACTTCTTTTGGACTATCAATATCTAAAATCAGCCCGCGATTTATAAGTACCGCCCGGTTGCAAAGCATCTTGACGCTTGACGCATCGTGGGAAACAAATAAAACCGTTACTCCTTGCTCTTGCAACTGCCGAATTCTTTTCATACATCGAGCTTGAAACTTAGCATCGCCTACTGCTAAAGCCTCATCTACTATTAAAATATTTGGCTCTATATTAGCAACTACTGCAAAAGCTAATCTGACAACCATCCCACTAGAATAAGTTTTAACTGGTCTATCGATAAAACTACCAATCTCCGCAAAAGCAGCAATACTATCAAACTTATTTAAAATTTCTTCTTGGCTTAAACCTAAAATTTGACCGTTAAAAAATATATTTTGTCTTCCAGTAAATTCTGGATTAAACCCGCTACCAAGTTCAAGTAATGCAGAGATTCTCCCTCTAACTTTTATTTCTCCACTTGTAGGAGTCAAAGTCCCAGCAATAATTTGGAGTAAGGTGCTTTTACCCGAACCATTTTGACCGACAATCCCTAATGTTTCGCCTTTAAAAATATCTAGGTTAATATTTTGCAGCGCCCAAAACTCCTGAAATCTACTGTGACTTGGTAATAAAATCTCTTTCAAACGATCGAGGGGATGGGCATACCGCTTGTAGCATTTGGAAATATTTTTTAGAGAAATAGCGATTTCATTCATACACAAGCTAATCAACTAATAGAAAGTTAGAAATATCAAACCTAGCTGCTTTTAACACAAGCTGCGATAAGTTTAATATCCAAATAATAAAATAAACATTCATTTTTATAGCGCTTAAAATTTTCTAAAATATTAATTTTATGTAATCGTTAAATTGGCTAGTTTTTCGTTACTCAAAATCAGTAATATATTGATTGTTTACTTGAGCAAAACGATAAAACTGAAGGGAGATGATGTGAGTATACATAAAAGTCTATGGCAGCCGTTGGCTATGGGGCTTGTGCTGGTAATTATAGTTGTTTTTCAGCTTTTAGTTCCCATAAATCCCGATTTTAGTCTTCCAGTTATACCAGAACTTATTAGCATCGGACTTCTTAGTAGTATTCTCTGCATTGCTTTTAGTAAGGGCAAAAAACTTTTATTACCAAATTGGTATTGGCGGCAAAGCGAACGTGCGGTACTCAGTCTATTATGGCTAATTGTACTGTGCGTGACCGGATCGCGCGCTTTTATGTCTTTATTTCACACCCCAGGTCAGAGGTGGACACCATGTTTGAGTCTTCCAGGTATAGCTCAACCGATGGAATGTCTATTTCAAGCAAGTATTACTCAGCATTATGGATACCGCACCTTTTTTATGCTAGTAACGGCGGTGATGCTAGGAACGCTTACTTATCTAATTGCCCGCAGTGTATTACATGGCTGGAAGTTATTGCTAGGAGTCGTAGTTTTTGGCCCGCTTCTAGTTACAGTAATTGGTTTCATTTGTATGTTTCTGGGGATCGAGCAAGCTTTACCAAAAAGCTTACTGCATAATGACTATGGCTTTCAACGCTTCACCCAGATTTTTGGAAATCCTGGCTGGGTTTGGCCTTATTTTGCTCCTGGACTAGCAACGATCTTGTGGGCAATAGTTGCGGACTCAAATTGGCTAAGGAGGATTGCTTATGGAGGAATTTCTATTGTATTAATTCTAGGCATTCTCGGTACTCAACAGCGTGGAGGGCTTTTACTGTGTCTTGTATATTTAGCAGTCTATGGGTTTTATTACTTGAGTGGTGGTTTGAGAAGAAATAACTTGCCTCGACTTGCTGGAGGCGGTACTTTATTAGTTTTCCTTGTCAGCATATCTTATTTACTTTCTAGTAATCGCAGTATCCTACAAGGTTTAGCTCAGTTGGTTAGTTATGACTGGACATCTGAACCTATATTTATTGATGGGTCAAGAATGAATATTTGGCAAGCAGCTTGGCATATTTTTAAGCAAGCTCCTATTTTCGGTCATGGCTACGCCAGTTGGTTTCAGACAATTTCTGAATACGGGAGGACTTATAAGATAGAGGATATAACGCTTGACACTGCCCATAACCTTTTTTTTCAAATGTTAGCAGAACTTGGTTTGCTGCATACTGCGCTTGTTCTAACTATATTAGGGCTAATTTTGTTTGTGGCGTTCCAAAATTCTCGGTTGTTGCCAGCAAATAGTTTATTACTACTTTTAGCAGTCAGTTCGTTTATTGTGCCAACCTTAGTACAAGAAATTAACTACATCCGCCCCACTTTTTATATACATTCAATGTTTTGGGGTACTCTAGCGGGTTTGCCATTTTATCAAGGCACAAAGCGATCGCCACGCCCATACTTACGGAAAAAACGCGATCGCCTCTCAAGCCCAAATTTCTCTGCACCCAGTAGAGTGCTTTTGGGCATTAGCTTGATATTTTTAGCTACATTGTCCCTTTTCGGAACTTTATTTTGCATTTTTAATTTTTCTTTGGGGGCTTATGCCTTTGAAACAAATTTAAGAGAACCGAATACAAAGATAGTGCGGTGGTTGGGTACGTCTGTAACTTTGACGGCTTTTACAACCGCAGAGCGTAAATCCTATTCAATATACGATGTTAATCCCATCCAAAAACCTATAACTGTTGATTTTGGTAAAAATGCCCAAGACTTGCAGGTCATACTTGATGGACAAGATGAGCTTTTTTTAGCATTAGAAAACGGTGGGCGTTATTGGGCGCAAAGACACAACATATCTTTGCAGCCAGGTTATCCAGATAATACGCGCTGGATCGGCGCGCAGATTTCTTATCCACCTCAGCAATCTAATCTTGGTATTAGTTGGTCTAGAAATATGTACTCTTGGGAGAACTTCTCAAATCGAAAAGGACGTTGGTGTTCTGAAAACTGCGTGTTTCTTGCAAAGACTTGTGGAGTAAATAAGAGTTTAGATTTTGTTGCGAGCGCGCCTAGACCTGATTATTCTCAAGCTAAACCGCTAGATTTTACAATCTCAGTTTATGGTTTGGCAAAGGGAATTAACCTGCCATCGGATTTAAGTAAGTTGTCCGTTCCTTTATTAAAGATACGCGAACAGCTTACCCAGGAAGGTGAAGAAAAACTAATTCACGTCAATGGAACATTAGAAACTGCTCGGTATCTTGTGAATATAAGAGCGGAATCTATTTTTAATCCCAAATCTTTCGGACTTTCCCAAGACGATCGCAATTTAACTGTAGCCGTTAGTGAAGTAGATTGCCGCGACTTCTAAAATTATCTGCAAACAATTTATTAAACAGAATCAATAGCAATTTTTGCTGATTCTAAATTATCTATGCAGCGTTTAGCCGTCAGCCAAAGTTGTTCGGGGGGTAAATTACTAACTGTAGCTTCAGAAAGAATGTTGATTGCGTTTACAAAAATTTCAACCGATGGCAATTGGCTAGAAACCGCCATAATTTTGGGATGGGGTGTAGAAATTACCTGTTCAGTAGAACTAACTAATGATTCGTGCAGCTTTTCGCCAGGACGCAAGCCTGTAATGTAAATAGGAATATCAACTTCAGGAACTAACCCAGCCAAATGAATCATCTGTTGCGCTAGGTCAAAAATATTTACTGGTTCTCCCATATCTAAAATTAAAGTCTGCCCGGATTCGCCGACTGCTAAACTTTGAATTACAAGCCCCGAAGCTTCTGGTGTCGTCATAAAATAGCGAGTCATTGCCTTATCGGTAACTGTAACAGGGCTACCTTTAGCAATTTGGGCTTTAAAAATTGGCACGACACTACCGCGACTACCTAAAACGTTACCAAAACGCACCACTAGAAAACGAGTATGTTGGCTACCCGTAGCCGAGGCTTTAACTGTTAGTTCGGCAAGCCGCTTACTTAAACCCATAAAACTAGAGGGTTCTACTGCTTTATCGGTAGAAATTAATACAAAAGTTTTAACTGCATATTTATCAGCTAGTTGTGCTAAACGCGCGGAGGCTAAAGCATTGTTTTCTATAGACTCCGTAGGGTTACTTTGCATTAGAGGTACGTGCTTATGGGCTGCGGCATGAAAAATTATTTCTGGTTGCCAAGCGTCAAATACTCGCTCCATACGGGCTTGATGGCGGATATCTGCAATGAGCGCCGTTAGATTTAATTGCGGAAAGTCGTGCTTTAATTCTTGTTCGATATTGAAAATACTATTTTCGCCTCGCCCCAAAAGTAACAAGTGTTTGGGTTTTAATTGGGCGATTTGACGGCAAATTTCCGAGCCAATAGTGCCGCCCGCACCAGTAACAAGAATAACTCGCCCGCAAACTTGACTTTGGGCGCTGGGAAACTTGGGCGTAAACTTTTGCTGAAAATCAAGGCGGACTTCTGGGCGACCTAAGATATCTTGGATTTGGATTTCTCTAGCTTGAGGCGTGAGGTGGCGATCGCGTAATATTTCTCCATGCCCTGGTAAAACTTTCATTTTTATCGGCGTTCCTTGGACTTGAGAAACTAATTTACGAATTTGTGCCGCACTAGCCGACGGCATAGAAATCAACACTTCATCCACTTTCAGGCGTTGAGCCACTTCTACTAATTGCGAAGTATTGCCAAAAACTGTTATACCTTCAACTTTGCGCCCCAACTTCGTTGGATCGTCATCCACAAAGCCGACAACTAATAAATGTAATTGCTCTTGTTGCCGGACTTCTTGAATAACTTGACAACCAGCCATCCCCGCCCCTACTAATAATACTCGCAAGCAGGGATGATGATAGCGACGCGCTTGAAGGGGGGAAGTGCGGGGATGATGATAAGTCCAACGACGCAAACACCTCAGCGCCACCATCCCCAAAAAACTGTTGCTCCAATCAATTGCTGCTACGCCTAGAGGAATGCCATCAAAAGGCACAAAGCGCGGAATTAATAAGCGAGTAATTACCAAAACTAGCAGCGAGTAAACGCTCGTTGCATAAAATAGCCGCAGAGCATCTTTAGGGCAAAATAAACGCCAAACTTGCTGATATATCCCAAAAAGAGCTTGGATAAACAAGCGCCCAAAAATGGCAACTATTGGTAAAGTCAAAGCTAGAACTTTGTGCGTGTCTGGAATTGAGCCTTCAAAGCGCACCCAGAACGCCAGAGTGCAAGCTAACCAGGCAATAAAACTATCTAAACTTAGTTGTCCTAGTCTATATAAAGATGGAAAGGAAACTTGCCTAGGTATGGGCGGCTTTAGCATGGGCTAAACATCTTTACTGACTTTAGGTTTTCGAGCGCAGGACATTGCTTTTTCGCGAATTAACTGGCGATAGGTTGCTGCAAGCACCGCAACTAGGAAGCTACTAACAATTGCGATCGCTATTAGTTGCCTAGGAGAACGACTCAACTTAATTTCCGATGCTGTCACAACTTTAATCGAGATTAGTTTAGCAGTGAAATCAAGCAATTGTTGCTCTCTTTGCTGGAGATAATTTTTATCAAATTCTAAAGCCGCCAGCGTACTCATTTGCTGAGAAATTTGGGTTTCTAAGGCCGCGCTCTTGACAGGGTTTTTTTGCCCGACTTTGGCATTCTGGCGTTCCAATTGAGTTAATACTTGTTTATTTTTTTGAATATCTATTTCGGTAGCTTGGCGATTAACTGCTAAAATTTCTTGCACTGGAGTTATAAATTTTTTTAGGAGTTGACTTGCAACTTGCGAACTCGCCCGGCGTAATGCCTCTGGATTGGTGGATTGTAATACTACGTTAATTTTTTGCGGATCGTTTGTATAGGTTGGCGCGATCGTAGTTTGAGCTAACTTAAGTTGCTGTAAAGAACTAAAAGCAAAGGCATGAACTGCTTGAGGATTTAAAAACACAAACGATTGCATCATGGCTGCTTCACTTAGGCGTGAAGGGGGTGAGGAATACAATCCAGGAACATACTTGAACTTAACTAACAATGTTAGTTGTGTCTGGTAAGGTCTTGGTAGTTGTAAGCACAACCAAATTGCCAGGGGTGACAATAGAGCAGTGACAATGCCAATAAATTTTCCGTTCAAAACAAAAAATTTAATAAGATCGGCTAAGGAAACTTCAAATTGTGATGTTTTACTGAAGTTAGATTGGGTATCGTGCAACGCTTGCTCCTTTTCAGTTTCCTGAGACAAAAATAGCATACAGTAAACTTTATTAATTAAAAACTCCAAGAGTGCAATTTATTTTAATTAAATGGCAGCAACTAACAACAAATTTTAATAGTCAAATTTTTAACGCCGCTCTTACGGTTGCTTTAATGACGGTTTTAGTTAAAGTGGCATCGGTGGGCAAAGAATTAGTAGTTGCTTGGCGTTTTGGTACGGGAGATGAGTTAGATGCCTTTTTTATTGCTTGGTTAGTTCCTTCTTTACTCATTGTTGTTTTGGCTGATTCTTTTAATGGGGCGCTTTTACCTGTTTTTATTCAAGTACGCGATCGCGATGGATTAAAATCGGCTCAAAAACTCCTATCTAATGTATTATTTTTAAGTCTGGCTTTCCTGGGAGTTGCTACGGTTTTAATGGTAGTGGCAGCGCCGATTTACTTACCATTAATTGCTAAAGGATTTAGTAACGAAAAAATAGCTTTAACTAGGCAGATATTAGTAGTAATTGCGCCGATTGTTCCTCTTAGTGGCATAGCAGTTATATGGGGAACGATTTTAAATGCTGGCGAACGTTTTGCCGGAGCGGCGCTTGCTCCGATTAGCACGCCGTTAATTAGTATATTTTTTTTAGTGTTCTGCAAGCAGTTGAAAATATTTGCTTTACCTTTAGGCTTTGTTTGCGGGGCAATTATTGAAGTAATATTTTTGGGATTTGCTCTAAAAAAACAAAAATTTTTTCTATTACCTAAATGGCAGGGATTTAATAGTAACTTAGGTTACTGCACTAAACAATATCTACCTACTTTAGCTGGATCGTTTTTAATGTTTAGTACAACTATTGTCGATCAATCTATGGCAGCATTATTGTCTTCTGGTAGTGTAGCGGCGCTTAATTATGGAACTAAGTTTGTAGCATTACCAATCAATTTGACGGCTACAGCCTTAAGTGTAGCAGCGATCCCCTACTTCTCTAAACTGGTTGCCGATCGCCATTGGCAAGAATTTCGTAGTATATTAAAGCGCCACTTAATATTAGTTTTGGTTGTAACTATACCTTTAACAGGATTATTTATAATCTTCTCTCCCCAGTTAGTTGAAGTTCTACTACAAAAAGGTGCATTTTCCACCACAGATAGTCAATTAGTAGCGCGGATTCAAGCATTTTATGCTTTGCAAATACCTTTTTATGTGGCGGCAACTATAGTAGTACGGGCGTTAGTATCAATGGGACTCAGTCATATCTTAATCTGGGCAGCCGGGCTTAATTTATTAATTAATATTTTATTAAATTACGCTTTTTTGGATTGGTTAGGTGTAGAGGGAATTGCTTTATCTACAAGCTGCGTTCATGCTTGTTCCTTTGGCTTTGTACTATTATGCTTGAAATACAATTTTCCTAAAGCAGGCAATGAATCAAGATAAAATATGGAACTATTTTGAGGCGGAAACAAACAAGGAGGTATTTGCTGCTTCTGCGCCTAGGTTAAAATATCTTTTCCATCAAGCTAAGTCCCATTTTCCGCAAAGCAATCCGACAATTCTCAATATAGGAATTGGTGATGGCTGGTTAGAAAAAAAATGCCACCAAGCACACTGGCATACTTATACTTTAGATCCCAGCCAAAGTGCGATCGCAAAGATTGAAGAATTGGGCATTAAAGGCGAAACTGGCTACATTGAAAAAAATCCTTACCCCGATAACTTTTTTGATATAGTTTTTTGTTCGGAAGTGCTAGAACACTTATCTGACGAGCAAAGGAATTTAGGACTGCTAGAAATTAAGCGGGTACTAAAAGATACGGGTTTGCTAATTGGTACAGTTCCCGATCGGGAAAATTTATTAGCAGACCAAGTTGTTTGTCCTTGTTGTGGTAAAGTATTTCACCGATGGGGACATTTGCAATCTTTTGAGCTAAATAAATTAAGTCAAATCCTAGAGCGATTTTTTAAAGTAGAAGGTATCAAAGTGGTCTATTTTCCCATTTGGTCGAAAAATTGGAAAGGAAACTTAACTTCTTTAAGTAAAAAGATGCTGTCAATATTAGGAATACGTGGCAGCGAAGAACATTTATTTTTTATTGCTAAAAAATGAGACTAACTCTAGTCATATCATCTTTGGGTGTTGGGGGCGCAGAGCGCGTAATGTCGCTGATGGCAAACTATTGGGCGGCGAAAGGGTGGGAAATTGATATATTGACTTTTGACGATGAGCTACCGTTTTACCCCCTCGACGAAGGAGTAAACCACATCGGCTTGGGGATTCGGCAAAATTCATCTAACGTATTGATGGGTGCGTGGAATAATTTTCAACGCATTCAAGCGTTGCAAGGAGCGATCGCCAGTCTAAAGCCAGAAGTTGTGATTAGTTTTATTGATAGTGCGAACGTACTAACACTCCTGGCAACGCGATCGCTAAACTTGAAAGTCATAGTATCGGAAAGAGTCGATCCAACGCTGCATTCTCTTGGCGTAATTTGGGATAGCTTGCGGCGGTGGACTTATCCATTTGCTGCAAAGATTGTAGTCCAAACCCAAGGCGCGGTTAATTATTTTTCCGAGCAACTACAACTTCCTAGTTACATTATTCCTAATCCGGTTGTAGCTCCAAAGGTAGAAAATGCGCCAATTAAAAACCGCCGAGTAATTTTAGCAATGGGGCGTTTTACAGCCCAAAAAGGATTCGATCTATTAATCAAAGCTTTTGCTAAACTCAAAAATCAATACCCTAATTGGACGCTAATTATTGTCGGCGATGGGGAACTACGCCCAGAACTTGAGGCATTGCGCGATAAGTTAAAACTAACGGAAAAAGTAGAGTTTCCGGGGGCTGTAAAGTCTCCACAAGCATTATTTAATAGTGCCGATCTGTTTGTGCTATCTTCGCGCTTTGAAGGCTTCCCCAATGCGCTTTGCGAAGCAATGGCGTGTGGATTGCCAGTTATTGCTACCGATTGCCCTAGCGGGCCAAGGGAAATTATTCGCGATGGGATTGATGGTATTCTAGTGCAGCGCGAAAATGTGGCGGCTTTAAGCGCAGCTATGGCGGCTTTGATGGCAGATGAACAAAAACGTCACGATTTATCTATCCGTGCAACGGAAGTCGTAGAAAGGTTCAATATAGAAAAAATTATGCTCCTGTGGGAAGAATTATTAACGGAAGTTGTGAAGGAGAAAGGATGACCAGTACCTTTGAACAGGAAGTAAAAAAAGGCGATCGCTTTGAATTTGGCAAAAATTGGCAGCGTTTTTTATCGGTACTAAATAGCGATCGCATTGCTGAAGCAAAGGCTTCTCTGCAACAAATGTTAGAAGTAGAAAGTTTGCAGGGCAAAACTTTTTTAGATATTGGTTCTGGTAGTGGTTTATTTTCTTTAGCAGCGCGTCAATTAGGAGCAAAAGTACATTCGTTCGATTACGATCCTCAATCTGTTGCTTGTACGCAAGAGCTTAAGCGTAGATATTTTCCTGACGATCGTAATTGGGTAATTGTGCAAAGTTCAGTTTTAGATGCTGATTATGTTAAATCTTTAGGTCAATTTGACATAGTTTATTCCTGGGGCGTACTGCATCATACGGGGTCAATGTGGCAAGCTTTGGCAAATGCTAGTTTACCTGTTGCTGAGGGGGGTTTATTATTTATTGCTATTTATAACGATCAAGGTAATAAATCTAAAAATTGGCTAAGTGTTAAAAAAATTTATTGCTCTAGTATAGTAGGTAAAGCTTTAATTTCGGCAGTATTTATTCCTTATTTTGTTTTGGGTGGGTTGGCGATAGATATTGTGAGAGGAAACAACCCCACTCTCCGCTATACTGAGTACAAAAAATCTAGAGGAATGTCTGTAATCCACGATTGGGACGATTGGCTAGGCGGTTATCCTTTTGAAGTAGCTAAACCCGAAGAAATTTTTAAGTTTTACCGCAAGCGAGGTTTTAAACTGCAAAATTTAATTACTTGTGGCGGGGGACTGGGTAACAATCAATTTCTATTTGTCAGGCAATGATTAAGGTTGCTTTTCTGGTTCGTTCTTTAGAATATGGCGGCGCAGAAAGACAAGTTGTAACTTTAGCAAATGCTTTAGACAAAAGTTGTTTTAACGTGACGATTTTACGTCTATATTCTGGAGGAGAGCTAGAACAACAATTAGACGATAGGGTAAATTTAATTGATTTAAAAAAGCGCGATCGCTGGGATATTATACCTTTTTTATTGCGGCTTTATGAAGTTTTAAAAGACTTAAAGCCCTCAATTTTGCACGGATATCTTAGTACGCAAAACTTACTAACAATTTTACTTAAGCCGTTGTTTCCATCTACAAAAATGTTTTGGGGAATTCGCGCTACTAAAGTAGATTTTAGCCGTTATGGTTGGTTAGCGGCTGCGTTATTTAGGTTAGAATGCTTTTTTTCGCGGTTTGCTGACTTAATTATTGTTAATTCTCAAGCGGGTTACAACTACCATACAATCCAAGGATTTGCTGTTGATAAAATGGTAGTAATCAGTAATGGTCTCGATACTAATTTATTTAAGATTAATTTACAATCTAGAATTAAAACTAGAGGGGAATGGCAAGTTTCACTTCAAGAAATTTTAATTGGTTTAGTCGGAAGATTAGATCCAATGAAGGATCATGCTACTTTTTTACAAGCTGCGGCTTTGTTAACTAAAAATAATCAACATATAAGCTTTGCTTTCGTGGGTGATGGCGAGGAAAGTTATATTCAAAAAATCTATCAATTAGCAGCACAGTTAGCAATTAATAATAAAATTAAATGGGTAGGAAAACGTACAGATATAGCAGATTTATATAATGCTTTTGACATAATTGTATCTTCCTCTTGTGATGGTGAGGGATTTTCAAATGCGATCGGCGAAGCTATGGCTTGTGGTGTACCTTGCGTAGTTACAGATGTAGGAGATTCGGCTTTAATTGTCGGCGATACAGGGGTTGTTGTACCACCTCAAAACCCGGAAGCATTAGCATTAGCATTGCAGCACTTAATAGACTTATCTTACCCTCAAAGGGTAGAGCTAGGTAAGAAAGCGCAAAGAAGAATTGAAGAAAATTTTGGTATAAAACAATTAGTGGAAAAAACTGCAGTTTATTTAAGAGAATGCTAATAATTTGAATATGAATGTATGGCGGGAAAGTTTAACTATAATTAAGGGTTTTAGGCAATGTTTAGAAGTAGCTCCCTTACCAGTTATTTCCTTAATAATATATGTAACTTTACGCAGTAGTTCCATTTTTCCAGACGAATTATTTGTTGTAGCATTATCGCCACAAATAGCTCAAAAACCTCCACTATGGCAACCAGCTTATTTTGGGTGGTACGATTTATTATTATTTTTTAGTATTGGTATTAGTTTTGCATTAGGGCATATCAAAGTTTTCAAACAAAATTTAGTTTTTATTTTAACTTTGGCTCTAATTATTGTTTTGAGCTTTGTACATGGTTTAGTTTTTGGGTATGGTTTTATATTAGATGCTATAATCTACTTTTTTAGATTCACTTTCACTTTTTGTCTCGCTGTATGGTTAGTTAAATGTGTAGGAAGTAAAGCTACTGAAAGTTTAGCGATCGCTTTATTTATACTTTTAGCAATTACAGCTTTGTTTGTTTACACGCTTAGTTATCCA
>QQTW01002777.1_pt1 | contig 12825 bp, 13 predicted proteins | sample 1904831 | NCBI WGS metagenome assembly QQTW01 (sample SAMN09435610, study PRJNA476489) | Subsurface metagenome, whole genome shotgun sequencing project. | reverse complement strand
CAACTCTAGCTATTTATCATTGGGCATCGTCTTCGCTAAATTGCCCTTCTTTTTCAATCGTTTTTTGAAAATACTCTGGGTGACGCAACGAATCAAAAATCTCGTTATCTGATAATCCGAGAGCTTTTAATAGCACTTGAGCGGACAATTTGCGGGTTTTATCAATTCTTACCCAAACTAAGCCGTTGCGGTCAGTTTCAAATTTTAGCCATGCTCCCCGGTTGGGTATTAGGCTAGCAGAATAAGTACGGCGACCATTTTTATCAACTACGCACGATTTGGTTGACGATTACCCGTTCTGCACCGTTAATAATAAATGTGCCACGATCGGTCATGAGCGGCAAATCGCCAATAAATACTTCTTGCTCTTTAATTTCACCGTTTTCTTTATTAATCAACCGGGTAGGTACGTACATTTGTACCGCATAGCTGCTATCGCGCCGTTTTGCTTCGTCTACGTCGTACTTTGGCTGCTTGAGCTTGTAGTTGTGACCTAAAAAATGTAATTCTAATTTACCCGTATAGTCAGTAATTGGGGAGAAGCTATTGAGTTCTTCAATTAGTCCTTCTTCTAAAAACCAACGGAAGCTAGAACGCTGAATGTCAATTAAGTCGGGTAGCAAAAAGGCAGGTTCAATGTAGTTGTCAGTGGTCATGCGTTTTTATACTTATTGCTGCTGGTATGTATTCAACGGGCTGAAATCTTTTCCTACTGCTTGCGCTTTGCTATTTAACAGGTACGCAGTGGTTGCTAACAAAAAATTTTTTCATATTCAAAAGATGACTTATTGCCAACTCTAGCTATTTATCATTGGGCAGGATTTGTAGTATCGTCATTCTAGGGGTGAATTATTACGGCATTGTTTTAGCTACTATCATCCACGTAAGTTTGAGCGCGATCGCTAGACATTTTTGCAGTCAATTTGCTGATAAATAGTATGGACAACAAAAATTCTTCACTTGCGGCTTGTTTGCTCTTAAGATCCCTTGGTTGTAGAGCTTTAAGGGTTTAGATTGGCAGCTTTGTAGAATTTTTCCTAGCAAAATTGACTACAACGGCTTGACCCTTAACTATTATGACTTTTTTCCCTTTCATTGGTTGCTTTAGAATTAGACTGAGAGATTAAACAGTTTACAAGCATTCGCCGTAGTTGTTTGAGCAATTTCCTCTACCGTTACGTCACGCAATTGAGCAATAGCTTGGGCTACGTGCAGAACAAAGGCTGGCTCATTGCGTTTATGCCCTCTTTTGGGGACTGGAGCCAAAAAAGGGCAATCTGTTTCAATTAGTAAGCGATCTTTGCTAACAATTTGAGCGCTTTGATGAATCTGCTGAGCATTTTTAAAAGTCACTGTACCGCTAAAACTAATGTAGAAGCCTAAGTCTAAAAACCACTTAGTTTCTTCCGGTGTTCCTCCCCAGCAGTGCATTACACCTTGAATTTGATGAGAGTTGTTTGCTTGCCAAGATTGCAAAATTTGTTTTAGTTGTGCCGCAGCATCCCGACAGTGGATAATTACAGGCAATTGCAATTGTGCGGCGATATCTAGTTGGGATTCTAAAACTAGGCGCTGCTGGACTATATTGTCTGCTCGATAACAATCTAAGCCTGTCTCGCCAATTGCTACTACTTTGACATCAGAACTAGCCAACGCCAATATTTCCTCAGCCATTTTTTGCGTCCATTTGTCTGCATCTAGGGGATGCAAACCCACAGCAAAATTGATTTCAGGATAGGTGTTAGCTAGCTTTTGAATGCGAGTAAATTCGCTAGGCTCTACACAAGAGTGGACGAGCTTTACTACACCATTTTCTTGCCAACGTGATCGCACTACTTCTATATCTGGCTCAAATACATCAAAGTTTAGATGAACGTGAGAGTCTATCAGCTGCATGATTTTTCTTAAGCTGTAGTTCTTGCTGCTAGGGCGATTTGACGCTAAAAGTTGATGCTAGCGAGACTCTTAGGGAGCGCTGCTGATATTAGCTTCTTTTCTTTTCAAACTGTTGGCAAGGATTGATTTTTTCCTCGCACCATTATTTCGATGCAGTACCTTGCATTTTACGGCTTTATCGATTTTGCTAAATGCCGCCGACATATGCTTTTCTACTTCTTGCTTTGCTTCAGGAGTAGGATTGACCGCATAGCTATCTACGGCGGTGAGGTACTTTTTCATCAGGGTTTTGACGGCTGACTTGTAAGCTTTGTTACGCAAGCGATTTCTTTCCGCGACTTGGATGCGCTTGATAGCAGATTTGATATTTGCCACAATTAATTCAGAAAAACTACTGTTATATAGACAAAATACTAGATGTACTAATATAACACTGATATTGCAATAATTGGTATGGATGGAAAAGAAAAATCCGCGTTAAGCTATATAAGTAGCGAGTATCGGTGAACTTGACCCGCCTTAATGGCGAATAATGGCAAGGAAGCAGTACGCGCCATAACTAGCACTAACTCCAAAATTGATTGTATTGCGAACTTCATGCTGCGAATTATTACTCAGCAAGGCGAGGTACAAGCAGAACTACAAAGGATCTGCGATCGCACCCAGGACGACCAGGTGCAACACAAAGAAGCGACAGTCCGAGAAGTTCTTCAGGCAGTAAAGCGCCAGGGAGACAAAGCCGTACTGCACTATACAGCAGAATTTGATAATCAAGAACTCCAAGTAGAAGACTTGCGTGTTAGTGGCTCCGAATTGGACGCTGCTTATCAGCAAGTATCAAAGGAGTTATTGAGCGCGATTCGTTTGGCTTGTCAAAATATAGAAGCATTCCATCGCCAACGCATCCCTAAGTCATGGGTACAATTTGGGGAGCTAGATATTGTGTTGGGCAAACGTTATACTCCCGTAGACCGAGCAGGGTTGTACGTGCCTGGAGGTAGAGCCGCGTACCCCAGTACGGTACTTATGAATGCAATTCCAGCAAAAGTAGCTGGCGTACCCAGGAGAGTAATAGTCACGCCTCCAGGGATGGGAAAAACTATCAACCCCGCCGTGTTAGTAGCCGCGCAGGAAGCGGGAGTAGAAGAAATTTATCGCGTAGGTGGAGCGCAAGCGATCGCAGCTTTAGCTTACGGAACCGAGACAATTCCTAAAGTAAATGTGATTACGGGACCAGGAAATATTTACGTCACGTTGGCAAAAAAAATAGTTTATGGAACTGTAGGCATTGATTCCTTGGCTGGACCTTCAGAAGTGCTAGTTATTGCCGATACTGGAGCAAACCCCGAACACTTAGCTGCCGACTTACTAGCCCAAGCAGAACACGATCCGATGGCTGCGGCGATTTTACTTACCACTGATAGTAGGGTAGCGCTGAAGGTGCAAGCAGCCGTGGAAAGGCAACTATTAGACCACCCACGCCGGACTTTAACGGAAAAAGCGATAGCCCATTACGGACTAATTGCGATCGTCGATTCTTTAGACATAGCGGTACAGCTATCTAACGAATTTGCCCCAGAACACTTAGAGCTTGAAGTTGCCGAACCTTGGGACTTAATGCCAAATATTCGTCATGCGGGGGCAATTTTTCTTGGCTACTCCACTCCTGAAGCCGTAGGAGATTACCTAGCAGGTCCTAACCATACTCTACCTACTTCTGGCGCTGCTCGTTACGCCTCCGCCTTGGGTGTAGAAACTTTTCTCAAGCACTCTAGTATTATTCAATATTCTCCAACGGCATTGCAGCAAGTAGCGGGAGCTATTGATGTCCTAGCAAAGGCGGAAGGATTGGTTTCGCACGCGCAATCTGTAGAGCTACGAGTAGAGGATAATGAGCCTAAAGACTGGAAACCACAAGAGTAGTTTTCCGTATCAACTTTGAAGGAGACAATTGCAGTGTTAAACATAATTGTGGTAGCTCTAGACAGCTCCGAGCTTTCCGATCATGTAATTGAGACAATCCAACAACTGCAATTGTCACCCTCTGCCAAAATTATTCTTGCCCATGCGATCCCTACATCAGATTCTGACTTGGAAATAGCTGCCGATCGCCCCCAGACCGAAGCTGAGGCAATTCCTTACCGCCACATTGAAAAGCAGTTGCAAGCCTACCAAGCCTGTTTGCCCTTTGAAAGCGAATTGGAAATTGTCACGGGAGATCCAGCCGAAGAAATTATCCGGCTAGCAAATATATATCATGCTGATTTAATTGCGATTGGCAGTCGCGGATTGACTGGGGTAAAGCGGATTTTACAAGGTTCTGTAAGCAGCCAAGTTGTAGAAGATGCCACTTGTTCAGTGCTAGTAGTTAAGCCCTCAGTGTGATAGTTATGAAAGTGCGATCGCGTATTTTTATTAACAGTTGTATTTTTGAATAGCTGCCGATTTAACCATGATGCAAAAAATCCTAGTTATAGCTGTAAGTTTGACAACATTACTTGCCCCAAGCCCAGCGAAAAGTCAGTTAATACCCCAGCCTTGGGTATCTGTAGGAGTCAACGATAGCGATCCTACTTTTGCTTTAGGAGCAAGAGCCATAAATTGGGGAGTTGAGCTAGGGACGGGTGCAGACGGCGCTACAGGGGTAGATGTACTGAAATTTATTAGCGTACCCCTAGTTTCCCCTTACGTAGGCTTAGGGCTATATTCCGCAGATAAAGGCGTAGCAGTTTCTGGTGGCGTTCAAGTGGGTGCAACAGATAATATTTTTGTGGGCGTTGGCTACAATACGGTTCGGGGTATCAATGGACAATTAGGAGTGAGATTTTAGTAAACTTATTTCTTGACTGATAAAAGCCAGTTAGCTTTAGTTATTAGCTTAGGGTGTTACCTTGGGCTGACTTGTTTGAGTTAAAAACTGACGTAAGTTTAATAAGCTCAAAGTTTGTCCTGCACTTAATGGCAATAAAGACATACCTTCCAGGCGCGACTGGACCCAACCTTCTCCCCAGTACCACTCATGAAAGCCATCAATCCCTTGACTGAGTATGAGGCGCAGGCTCTCTGGCGTAGCTACTTCTACTTGATGATGAATTGGGATGAACCCAGTCCAGTTCGTAAAGGTAAGTCCTGGGTGTAATTGTTCTGGCATTCCAGGGTTGAAGCGCTCAAACCACAGCCATTGCTGCAACTGCTTAGGGCGAAGTAGGCTATCTCGGATGGTATCAAAGGAAGCTGAAACTTCTATGCGGATTTGGCTTTGTTGAAATGTACCCAGCATGGCTTTAAATTGTGGCGAGTGTCTTAAGTTCTACTTTCCAGTATGGCAGAATTGAATTTTCCTGCCCCTAACCCATCCGCCTTACTCTCCATCCTAAAATAAAGATATAAAGAATTGTAAGGATTTTCATGGCAGATCAATTAATTCGTGCCACCGCCGCCAATGGTGGAATTAGAGCAGTAGGTGTAATCACAACTCGTCTGACGGAAGAAGCTAGAGGACGGCATAATCTCTCTTATGTAGCCACGGCGGCTTTAGGTCGTACCATGTCCGCCGGACTGTTACTTGCTTCAAACATGAAGCGCTCTGGTTCGCGCGTGAATATCAGAGTTAAGGGTAACGGGCTTTTGGGTGGCATTTTGGTAGATGCAGGTTTGGATGGAACAGTACGCGGCTATGTAGATAATCCTGATGTAGAACTACCACCAAATAGTAAAGGCAAACTAGATGTTGGTGGTGCAGTAGGAAAAGAAGGGTATTTGTATGTAGTCCGCGATGTCGGCTACGGATACCCTTACGCCAGTACGGTTGAATTGGTCTCTGGAGAAATTGGCGAAGATGTGGCACATTACCTAGTTACCTCCGAACAAACTCCCTCTGCTTTGGTTGTAGGTGTATTTGTGGGTGCAAATGGAGTGACAGCTTCAGGAGGGATATTAATTCAAGTGTTGCCAAAAGCCGCCAGAGATGAGGCTTTGGTTCAAGTTTTAGAATCGCGAGTAGCTTCACTTTCGGGTTTTACTCCGCTATTGCAAGCAGGCTTGAACTTACCGGAAATCTTCGAGCAACTACTGGGAGATATGGACTTACAAATATTACCAGAAACTCAGTTAGTGCGTTTTCACTGCGGTTGCTCTGGCGATCGCGTTCTTGGAGCATTAAAAATGTTAGGAGCCGCCGAATTACAAGATATGATTGAAAAAGATAGCGGTGCTGAGGCAACTTGCCACTTTTGTGGAGAAGTATATCAAGCTAGTAGCGATGAACTAGCCCAGCTAATTATTGACTTGCAAACAGAATCTTCAGGGTAAAAGCCTCCCTACTAACTAAAGAGATTTTGGCAGACAATATAGCTTTTTGAACCCTGGAGGGGTAGGATGACAACGAGGATTAGCAATCAAGATCGAAGCAAATAGATCGATTTAAAGCTGTTTCTAAATAATAAAGCTGTCATGTAGAGCTAATTTATTGAAGGCTGCTGGATCTGTAAGACACTTTGGGTACAAACAATGAGAGAGCCAGGAATTCCTGAAAATTGGTCAACACGGAAATTTGTAAACTGGGGCGATCACTCAGGATTGCCTAATAATACAAATTCTCCTCCTGACTCTCCATTGCCAAGTCATAGTAGCTCAGAACCAGGAGAGTTGTCATCGCCAACCCCTTCATTAAAATTACGGTCGTCACCCAATCGTAAAAGTAATCGCTTACCCTCACCCCTACCACCAAGCATCAACCCTCCCCCAGACAAACTACCAAAATGGTTAAAAAACTGGGTTCTTTGGTGGGGAGGTGCAGGTTTAATTAGTAGTGGTGTAGGAATAATCGCAATTTCTATGCTGCTGAAATTGCCCGCAGCGCCCAATTGCCCAGCAATTTTTTGGCCATTGGCAACGGCAACCGTAAGAATGCACTGCGCGGAAGTAGCAGCAAATAAGCAGACAGTAAAAGATTTATTGGCAGCAATTGCCTTAGTCCAAGCGTTGCCTAACAATCATCCATTACGGGCAGAAATAAACAAATCGATCCAGCTATGGACAACAGATATTTTAGACTTGGGCGATCGCGCTTTTCAAGCAGGTAAACTCCCTGATGCGATCGTCATAGCTAGAAAAATTCCCGAAAATGTCCCTAATTATCAAGTCGTAGAAGAAAAAATTGCTAGTTGGGAAGCTACTTGGAAGCAAGCTGAAACTTATTATCAAGAAGCCGAAGCCCAGCTACCACAAAGAGACTGGCATGAGGCATTTATGGCGGCGGTACGCTTATTAAATGTTGGCAACGATTATTGGGCGACAACTAAGTACGAGGAACTAAATCGGCTAATTGAGACGGCAAAAGAAGATGCAAATAATCTTGATAAAGCTATCGCGTTAGGCGATCGCGGTGGTTTAGATAATATACTTGCAGCAATTAAACTAGCCCAAGAAATTGGTACGAGTAGTTACAGCTATCAAGATGCTCAAATATTAATTCCTAAATTAGGGCAAGAAATGCTCGATCTTGCTCAATCAGCCTTAGATAGAAAAGATGCGGATGAAGCAATTTCTATTGCTAACCAAATTCCCGCAAGTACCAACTTGCAACTAGCAGCAAGAGATTTTGTCACCATTGCCGAAGCTTGGCGTAGTGCGTGGTTAGATAATGTGTCAGGGCTAGAGGGAGCGATCGCGATCGCTCAAAAAATTGCTCAAGATCGCCCCTTGTACAACAAAGCCCAAGAATTAATTGCGCTTTGGCAGCTAGAAATTGAAGATGTAGCTCATCTACAAAGAGCTAGAGAACTAGCCCAAGGCGGAACAATAGGTGACTTAACCGCCGCCATTGCCCAAGCTGAAGTTATACCCGATAACAATCCTCGTGCTATCGAAGCCAGGGGGGAAGTAAATCGCTGGCGCACGAAGGTAGAAACTATTGAAGATCGTCCTTATTTAGTCCGAGCGGAAGAATTAGCATCGTCAGAGGATACGGGTTCTTTGCAAGCTGCCATCAATGAAGCAAGTCAAATTGGTAAGGGACGAGCTTTATACTCGCAAGCACGGCGCAAAATTCGCTCTTGGCAGCAGCAAATTGAGCAAATTGAAGATCGTCCCCTGTTAGATGAAGCCCGCAGCCTAGCTAGTATTGGTGATTTACCTTCAGCGATTAATACAGCTAGGCAAATTAAAGCTGGGCGATCGCTCTCGCGCGAAGCGCAAAGGGAAATCAACGACTGGGAGGGACAAATTAATGCACGGGTAAATTGGCGAGAAGCAAGGCAGATGGCTTTGCGGGGAACACCAGAATCGCTAGTAAAAGCAATTAGCATTGCCAACCGGATTCCTAATAGCAGCCCCTTGCGTTACGATGCCAGTTCAGCGATCGCCCAGTGGAGCAATCGTATACTAAGTATTGCTCAAGATCGAGGTCAATCGGATATTCCTGGCGCAATTGCGATCGCTAAGCAAGTTCCCCTCGGTACAGAAGCTTATGCGGGCGCTCAAGACCAAATTGCCAGTTGGGAGAGGTTTTTGAATCCACCCGCCCCCGAACCTGAAGCCGCTAACCAAGAGTAGTAGTGTTGCTGGCAATTACTGCTTGACATTCAGCTACAGAAAGGCGCTGCTGCATTGCTGTAACTAAAGCTTCGTAAGCCGTCCAATGCTCTTCAATGATGGTTTTTGCTTGCATTGTACTAAAGCGCTGTTTTAGCTCTTGAGCGGTGGCAGAAAATCCGATTGGTGCAAGTACCTTGCGCAGCTTATCTAAGTCATCCGCCCCACCCTGGGCATTGTTATAAACTAAGTTTTCGGCGGCTATACCTGCCATCCAAAGCGTACAGTAGCGGTCTAATAACTGCGCTTTCAAAGCTCCTTGTTGCAGTTGGGAGGCTAATTCTTGATCGGCAAAAGTTACGCCCCCAAGACCAGGCTGTTTTTGTTTTAAAGCTTCCCAAGCGCTAAGCGTATAGCCAGTAACGGGAATATCTAGAAAATGAGCCACTAAAAAGTGTCCCGCTTCATGGCGGAGAATGCGATCGCGGTTTGTAGCTGAAGTCCAGGCAAATAAATCGCTAACTACCGCCCCGCCTTTGCCTTGCAAGCCAAAACTATCAAGGGTTGCAAGCCCCAAAAGCGTGAAAGTAGCGATCGCTGGAATGGTAGGAGACAAGTTAAATAATGGTCCAGCTAAAGTTGAAAGCGTAACTAAAAAAATAGAAATAGCGACTAAATTAAGGGTAGTTTGGCTCATAGAAAAGTATGGGGCGACATTTTTATTATTAAGGGCGATCGCATCTATAAAACGTGCGCTCTAAAAAATTAGGTTTAGCGATTAAGTTTAAATGCCTCCAAGAGCGCCAATTGCTGCTCTAAGCTACGATCTAATTTGTCGCCTAGCCTTAGCCTCACCATCACCTATGAATCAATCTAAAGGATTAGTGGAAAATTCACTGTCTATTTCTAAACAATACGAAGACTTACCAACTACCCATACGCACGAAAACGAGCAAGCACCTCACCCCCACGTCCACAGCGAAGAATCGTTACGCAGCATTATTAATCGGCTCTCGCGCTTAGAAGGACATATTCGCGGGATTAAAACAATGGTGCAAGAAAGTCGCCCTTGTCCCGACGTGCTGGTACAAATTGCCGCCGTCCGGGGTGCGTTAGATCGAGTAGCGCGGTTAATTTTAGACGAACATTTAACTGAATGTATTGGTAGAGCCGCCCAAGCGGGGAATATCGAAGTAGAAATTCAAGAGCTAAAAGCTGCTTTAGATCGATTTTTACCCTAAAAGCAACTTTGACCGTTAGTCCCAAATTAATAATGCTAGAGTTGCAGAAAATTCATCTAGTTATTTAAGTGGGAGCGATGGTGCAGAGGCAAAATCTAATTTCGATAGCTACAACTACCGCCCTGTGTATTTTCCTAGGCGGAGCCGCAGTATTAGCAATAAAGTCTAGCAATACATCTCCAGCAAATACAAAGCAAGCGCAAGCTATCCTAGCCAATCCAAAATCGCGAGTCCTGCCCTTAGTGGGGCTTAGTGCCAAAGAAAGAGCTTTGCAACTAAGCGCGATCGCTCAGTTGCCTCAATCGGTCGAGCGTGATCGCGCCCGCTACCTCCTAGCAAGCGATCTAATCGCTCAAAATCAAGAAAAAAAAGCCCTCCCACTTCTAGAAAATTTAGAACAATCTTATCGGGTTCTTGCCGCCCCTATCGCCCTCAAACGCGCTCAAGCTGATGGCAACCCAACCCAATGGCAAGAGCTACTTAAAAGCCACGCCAATAGCCCCGTAGCGGTGGAGGCTTTATTTAACTTGGGGAAAACTGATAAACAATATTGGGAACAAGCGATCGCCAAGTTTCCCACTCATCCCCGCAGCGTAGAAATTGCCCGGAACTTGTTAAAAGAAAATCCCAAGCGCTCGGATTTAATGCTGGTGATAGTTAAAAATGCTACTCCTCCAGATATTGCTGTTGCCGATAAATTAGTTCAATCGGGAGCAAAACTAACATCCACCGACTGGGAACAAGTCGCTACAGCTTACTGGACTAAAAAAAATTATGGCAAAGCTGCCCTGGCTTACAGCAAAGCAACCCGTAAGCCACTCAACCTTTACCGTAAAGGGCGGAGTCTACAAGTAAGCAACAAAAAAACCGAAGCTGCCCTAGCTTACAACCAATTAATCGCTTACTTCCCCACTGCCAAAGAAAGCGGTTTAGCCTTAACTCAACTAGCAGCGATGAGTCCGCAAAAATCCAGTGCGATCGCCTACTACGATAAGATAATTGGCAATTTTCCCCCGCAAGCTGGAGCCGCCTTAGCTGCAAAAGCGGCTATTTTAGATCGGCAAGATAAAAAAGCTGCCACCCAAGCGCGTAACGTAATGCTAAGAAAGTATGGCGACTCGGAAGCGGCAGCAGAATATCGCTGGAAAGTCGCCTTAGAAAAAGCAGAAGCGCAAAATTATCAAGAAGCATGGCAATGGGCGCAAACTCTGCCCACACGCAATCCTAAAAGTATACTGGCTCCAAGAGCAGGCTTTTGGGTAGGAAAATGGGCGGATAAGCTAGGGAAAAAACAAGAATCTATTGCAGCTTACGAGTATGTATTAAGCGAGTTTCCCCAGTCTTATTATGCTTGGCGATCGGCGGTAAAGCTGGGTCTAGACGTAGGAAACTTTACGACAGTAAAACAAATAAATCCTCAAGTAGTTCTACCAGCGAGGGAACTTTTACCTGCGGGATCAGCAACCCTAAAAGAACTCTACCAGCTAGGACAAGATCGGGATGCTTCGATATTTTGGCAAGTAGAATTTACAAACAAAACTCAGCCTACTGTAGCTGAGCAATTTACAGACGGCGTAATGAGTTTAGCCAAAGGTGACAATCTCCTGGGCATCAACAAAATTGCCACCTTAGAAGACCGAGAAACGCCCCCAGAACAAATAGAATACAAAGCCCTCAGTCAACAACTTACTTACTGGCAAGCTCGTTACCCCTTTCCTTTTCTTCAAGAGATAGAATACTGGTCAAGTCAGCGTCAACTAAACCCTTTGCTTGTAACTGCCTTAATTCGGCAAGAATCTCGATTTGAGCCAAAAATTCGTTCTGTTGCAGGCGCGGTAGGTTTGATGCAAGTAATGCCTGGTACAAGTAAATGGATTGCGGAAAAAATTAAGTTAGAGCAATACAATACCGACTTGCCCAAAGATAATATTTTGCTAGGGACTTGGTTTTTGAACTACACCCATCAGCAATACGATAATAATTCCTTATTTGCGATCGCAAGTTATAACGCAGGACCCAATGCAGTGTCTCGATGGCGCGATAAGTTTAATATCAGCGATCCTGATGAATTTGTGGAAGCCATACCCTACGAAGAAACCCAGGGCTACGTTAGGCAAGTTTTTGGTAACTACTGGAACTATCTACGCTTATACAATCCAGAAATATCCCAGTTAGTAGCTAACTATTCAGCTAGCCACCCCAAAGCCGCATCTCTCCCATAAATAAACTATTGCCTCTTTTTTTCTGCTGCCGCCCTCGATACAATAGTCAACAAACCTCTGTATAGCTTGAATAATGACACCTCCTTTAGAAGTTGAAACCTTAACCGAGCAAAATTTCGACATCCCAAGTCAAGATGAGTTTCTCAACCAACTTCCTGACGAAGCGGAGATGTCACTATTTGACCACTTAGAGGAGTTGAGAACGCGAATTTTTTATGCGCTAATTGCTGTGGTAGTAGGTGTAATTGGCTGTTTTATAGCCGTTAAGCCAATTGTTCAGCTACTAGAAGTACCTGCTCAAGGAGTAAAGTTTCTACAACTTGCTCCGGGAGAGTTCTTTTTTGTGTCGATTAAAGTAGCTGGCTATAGTGGCTTGGTTGTAGCAAGTCCTTTTATTCTTTATCAAATTATTCAATTTATTCTCCCTGGTTTGACTCGTCGCGAACGCGGTTTAATTGGACCTGTTGTTATCGGCTCTACTTTTCTTTTTGCTGCGGGTTTGATATTTGCTTACCTACTTCTAATTCCAGCAGCGCTCAATTTCTTCATCAATTATGGCGAGGGTGTTGTTGAGCAATTGTGGTCGATTGACCGCTATTTTGAATTTGTATTATTACTATTATTTAGTACCGGACTTGCCTTCCAAATCCCTATTATTCAAGTTCTACTTGGCTTTTTGGGTATTGTATCTTCAACCCAAATGTTAGCTGGTTGGCGCTTTGTAATTGTTGCTGCTGTAGTTTTAGGCGCAGTTTTGACCCCTTCGACAGATCCCTTAACTCAAAGCCTATTAGCTGGTGCAGTATTGGGGCTTTATTTTGGTGGAATTGGTTTGGTTAAGTTATTAGGCAAATGACTTTAATTACTTACGATGATTTTGACAAGGTAGAAATTAGAGTAGGCAAAATTATTAAAGTAGAAACTTTTCTTAA
>QQTW01002776.1_pt1 | contig 12825 bp, 20 predicted proteins | sample 1904831 | NCBI WGS metagenome assembly QQTW01 (sample SAMN09435610, study PRJNA476489) | Subsurface metagenome, whole genome shotgun sequencing project. | reverse complement strand
AACATTAGATTACTACGAACTTTAATTCTTTGTTGTCGTTGCTGCAAGGCAGAAAAAAAAGAAGAAAGGCGGGCAGGCAGTGTAAAACCAACTTGAGAATGGAAGACTTGTCTGACCAGAGTGATGCGAAATAAGGAAGATATTTTCTCCTTATTCTTATCGTGTGTGTCACAAGCGCCATGGCTCAAGTGTTATAACGAAGAGCGAAGTGTTCGACGGACTCGCTTTCTCGAATCATGTCGCCCACTGGTTGCTGTCAACGTAAGTCGTCTCCATACCGGCGTTTCCAGTCTTTGTTTTGGGACTCTCGGGCCTTGAATGCAAACCCTTTGGTCTTAAAGTGTTCAAAGGAGGGTCTCACCATATACGGATGCTTGCCTTCCTGACCAGGTAGTCGGTGGAGGCCTCGCCACCATCCATAGTGAACGCATCCGCTTCTGTGGTATTCCCGTACATGTCCGTAGAGCACTTTTTGAACCACAATTCTACGCCTAGATTATAGCAAGGTCACTCGTCATCCTTCTGCTTGAAATGTTAGTAGTAAGGGCGTACCTTGTAAGTATGCTTTCACTCGACGTGATATTTCTTTGAACCCGATTTTTGTGCGAACTCCTCGACTCCTTTTAGCCTTTCTAGTCTCTGCCGAGCAAGCTCATTCATATTCTCCATAACACCCAGCTCAGTGCTTATCCACGATCAGGGGAGTGGTTTTGTTTTTGAAACCTCTCAAGGGATCTAAAGCAGATAGATACCTGTTTTCCCGGCGGAACACTGCACACCAGGGCTTTTCTGAGAGCGCAATGCTGCTGCTTCTTAGCGAGTCCAATGACATTCCACCACGATACGATAGAATTGGGGCATCGATCATCCGTTAAGATCTCTTGACTGTCATAGCCTCAGAGAGATCCCAACTCCAACGAGAGTAGACGTCTCTTACATCACCAATTTGGTAGTTTTTCCCTTGCAAAGCAATCCATAGCTATACCAGCAACAGAAATCACCCCGGATTAGCACGACAACCCTAACATAAGGTTTGAGAGGGGCAAAGACTGCCCGTCTCGAACATCAGCCTTAGCGGCAAGCCCTTCACCGTCTTCGCTCCACCGTGGGATAGGGTCCACGCTCATCTCTCCTATTCTCCTGGGCGTGCCCAGCTTCTTCGGCACGCTTTGCCTGCTCCATTGTATCTTCCGCCTACTTTGTGCGTCTTGCATCCACGGTAAAAAATCGTCTTCAGGAGCGATGAGCCGTGGATACTACAATAAATCATGTGCAGCTCTTAGGCGATGGAGATTGGAAGTGACAGAGATAGTCCTGCTTAACAAACCCATTTTTTTGAAGGCATGACACATCTCGTCGCTCATATCGGATGGTTACGGTCCGGGCTGGCTAAGGCCTTCCGTTTCCCAAGAGATTTTGATCTTTTTTCTTGACATAAGCTTGTTGGAAGTTTCGAGGTACCTCTCCTCGTCCTGGGGTACTGCCTTTGATTTTCTGAGAAGCCGATAGCTGAAATGATATGGGTTTCCGCTATAATTGAACTGCGAAGGCCATGGTCCATAGTCTTCAAACAAACACTTGATATTGAATATAAGGGTTCGGGAAAGACACTAATTCTTGATAAGGGATTGAACGGAGTTATAGAGAAACAACACTTATTTCTTCTTGAAAAAAGCTAACAACAACAAAGAATTAAAGTTCGTAGTAATCTAATGTTTGAGTACCGGCAAACGACCGGTATAAGACGAAATTAATACTCGCAGCTACGATTGAGCTCTTACCTGCATGGAAGGTCGACCACGTCTCTTCAAGGATCTGTCGTAGTAGTGCAGTGATTTCTCCCTGCTGGTTGGAGATATGTATTGACTGCGGCAACGGTGAACATGTTGAAGAGAACCTAGCGGTAGATCTCGAAACATTCCAACTAACGATCTCTCATAATCATTTAGTGCTCGACTCGAGAGTGAACGCATCTTCCTCTAGGCTTACTCTGGCAGTGAAGCTCGTTTGGGCTTCTTCATGGAATCTTCGTTCGTGAGCTGTAGAAGGGGTTGACGGCTGGAGATATCAGCAATAATGAGGATACAAATGATCTTGAGCGGCGGGGACACAACTGTATGACATGATGCAGGAAGAGATCACGGTCAACTCCTACTTCAATATTACGACTACCGTGAATGCATATCAATCTTTATCTTCTCCGGGGATAGCTCGTCCTAGGAGCACATTTCATCGATCCTATCATCTGGATTAAAAGTAGAAGGGTCATACTTCTCGACGATACTCCCTCATTTGCGGCCGGTGTCAAGGCTACGTGTCTTCTGACCTTCACGATATATCTTTTATACATGATGACACCCGAGAGATCAGTGCCAACCCTGGGCATTGAGGGGGTTTCCCAGTCAATACAACAGCAGGAAGTTATAGAACGATGTTTGGGTGTCCCAGTATCGGTCACGGAATTACGCCAAGACTTCATTGCTTACTAATCGCTCAGCTCCCACCTCGTACTCGTATATCCGGTGCATCGCCCACTGTTGCCTGTTAATTGACATGGTCATTGTGACTCAACCGCACCCTCAACCACAGGAACAATTATCAGAACAAGCCCAACTGATACAGATTAAATGAACACCACACAAACCTTGGAGCTAGCGGCTGCTTTGGCCCAGAGCGAGAACAGACACCGCAGGCTGGTGATCCGCCTCTTACCGTCGCTTGAAGACTTCAGCGCAAGTCCACTGGCCCTCCATGGCTTGCGCCTCGCTCCCACCCTCTCGGTAGTGTTGTGGCGTGGCTCTATCCTACTATATTAGTCACTTGAAACGGGAACCGCTGCCGAGCGAGCCATTCGAATATATCATCAGGTGGACTAGAGTACGTATTTCGACTATTTCACTTATGTGGCCTGTCATCCTTGAATGGCCGATCTGATACGCCTTTTTCAAAAGTACTACTCGTGATGGACCATATTCCCTTGCCTCACTACGGCTCTCCCAATCCGATGCAAGTTCCGTACTTGGATCTGACCCCACACGACAAAGGAAGTTGGCATTCGTATCCTGAAAGGAATGGGTGGCAGGTCATTGAAACCAGTGATTCGTTACTTATTCTGCAGGATGGCAAAAAACGCCCAGTATCAGAGGTAATGGCATTTGTACAGTCATGGCTTTACTTTTCACTTCTGAGAGAGCTCTTTGGATACACAGTCGATACAGATCAATTTGCTCGAATGGATCCAGACGGAAAAAAATGGGTGAAAACGGATACCCTGGAAGATCTACTGGGTACGTGGACCGCTAGCTTCTCGATTAATGATAGGGCCGCAGAGACCAAGATAGCCTTGGGCAAGCTCTGTGAGCTACTGATGGAGCACCGAGGTATTGGCTTGGAATTGTGCCAGGGGAGCTTGGAACTCGTAAACTCCCCGGTGATGCTGTCCATTGCGGCACTCAGTGAACGCTTGACGGCAGCTGTCGTTGATCTGTACCATCATGCTGGTCTGAAAAGGCCGGCTGAAGGGACGTGGCGACTAGGTACCCGTTCGGTCATAGACATCAGCCAGCCCATCCTTAGCCTCATGCGGGCCAGGGGCTGGTGTCCATACGATATCCGACGACTGGATGTTGAGACAAGAGAGGTCTCGATCCTGTATTATTACAGTCAGCTCTTACCTCCTCGGTCTTCCAAAGATCATAGCGGCTGCTCGGAGACCAATGCCTTGCAATGACGACGAATCCATTAACCTATCGACTTTCACATCGACAAGAAGGCTGCTCATGTCCTTCGCTGTTCGTAGACCAGACACAGGTGGCACAAATCTTAGCTCAGGGGTCGATACCACTGATATCCGTTAGAAGAAGCCCCATAACAGGGAATTCGGAGCTCGAAGTCCAAGATAGTGCGCAAATTCGAGATTTTGCGGCTATCTCACACGTCTGGGCAGAAGGATCCGGGAACGCGGACGACAATGCTTTGAAGACATGTCTTCTGGAAGATATCTCGAACCTGGTCGGAAAGCTACCATGGGATGTTGAACAGCGAAACCCTGTTTTCTGGATCGACACTCTTTGCGTTCCCATACGGCCTCGCGAGTTACAAGCACTTGCTTTGAACAAAATGCGGGTCCCTTACGAGCGAGCCAAACATGTTAGACGCTCACCTTCGCTCCCTCGACTCTCGGAAACTAACACTTACGGAATTGCTTGCGCAAATATCGTGCTCCAGCTGGATGCGCCGGCTATGGACTTTGCAAGAAGGGAGACTTGCTGCAAGAGTATGGTTTCAACTCGCCAACAAGGCCGTGGATGTACCCTGCATTTGGAACTCTCTCGATCACAGGTCTATCCCTTCGAGGGCCGAATATTGGATCAGTCACGACTTATACGTCCATTTGTTTATCCATATCTGGTATCGGGGTCAAGCTTTTGGGGCTCTTAGCAAAGTGGCGGGTATCTTCGGTACGAATTACCATGCCCTAGCTTCAAGATCCGTCAGTGTACCTACGGATGAGGCGCTATGCCTCTTCAATGTGATGGGTCTGGATATCAAGCAGGTCACGGCCGTTGAGCCAGCACAACGGATGGAAGTGTTCTGGCGCACGTTGCAAAGAGTTCCAAAAAGTTTGATATTCTCAAAGGCATCAAACAAGATATCCGTTGAGGGCCTGCATTGGGCACCGTCATCTTTTATGGGGAATCAGATCTGGTCCGAATGGGCCGGCCCGCAGGAGCTCAGAACCCCTGAAGAAGACGATGCACATGCTGTACCTACAAGCCTAGGACTTCGAGTCGAGTTGCCAGGATTCATCTTACACGAGGAACTTCATTATATGGCGCACACGCTCCCTGTATTTCAAGACGAAGATTGCGCGTGGTATACGATGCGGCTTGATCAGCCTTGGAGACAAGGCTCCGCCATATCCGACGCAACGCAACAGCTCGCTATCGTACTCGCACATGAATTGAAGGGTGTCGACGCACAACGACCATCCAGGCCTCCGTCGTCTTTCAAAGATCAATTTCCCACGAAATACCCCTCTCAGGATATCTCTAATGGGATACTCGTTACGCTCGTGAAAACCGAGGACGATACTCTCTACGTCTCAGCGCGCAACCATGTCGACGTGGAGCGTGTAGGCGACAGCCATAGGCGATTCTTAACCAGCGCGTCCTTATGCGTGGAAGAGGTCAACGTGCCGCATTCAATCCTGCATTCCGAAACCCACGATCAATTGAAAGCAAGATACGAGACTGCTGCTCGACGGCGATTGAACAACGAAGACCTGATTGATTTAGACGAAGTCCCCACCCGCCACTTTGGAGGGAAAGATGATTATGAGGCCCTGCTTGATAGTTTTCTGCGCACAACGGTGGTCACCGCCCGTTTTGGCGATTGGATGAAGGCGAAGAAGGTACCGGCTCATCAGCAGTGGTGTGTCGACTGATCTGAGATGGCTGGTCTTTCCCTCGGTTTTGGAAGTCGAGCCTGCGCGCAACCATGCCAGCGCGGAAGCAGATTGCAGCACGAGCTTTGTCCCGCAAATCTCACAAGATACTCCATCCCTATTTCAAGTGTATTCCTTGCGTTGGCTAGCTCCTCACCCAACTCGAATCACATCACCATGAGCTCATTGAAATACCCTTCAAGTTCGATAAGCCTGTCTGAGAAGCAAGTCCATAATTCTATTGCTCTTACACAAGCACAAGAACTGGCCGCTCAGATTGATCTTGAGAAGCAATTCCTAATCATCTCGCCAACCCACGATAGACGCAAAAAGCACGGGCCACGTACGAGATCTTCATTAGATTTTATCTCCTGCATAAAAGCCTGGGCATCAACGGGTGATAGACATGGCAGTCAACCGTGAACAATGGGTTAGCTAAGAGAGGCGCCTGGTCGAACTCTGCTATCAGATCTACATTGCAAAATCCCTCCGCCATAGACACCCGCACAGCATCGCCATTCCCATTCCCAGGAGCTCACGCGATTTCTTCGTGCGGTGGACCGCCAACATCTCAAACACCGTCCTCCACGACGGTGCTTCCGAGAAAATATCTCCTCTCATCCCACCTCCTCACCTATCAGTGCCTTAGCAGAAGGCGAGTTCGAGCAAAATTCTCGCCTGAGCTGGCACACTCTCTCATGCTGGTTGCGGATCCCCCAAGGGTTTGTGGCGGGGTCCTAGGGCGGGGGGCTACATCAGAAATTTTCGCTTTCGGTTTTGGGTAAAGGAGGTGGTTTCGAGTGGGTATACGAATTTCGGGATTTTTTAGGGTTGCGGGTGGGGGGTGGTGGTTGAGAGGAATAGTATACTGCCCATTCGTTCATTGATGGGAATTACTGGACCCCCCGTTTTTTTTCTCTCTCTCTCTCGCTGGACTCGAATGCAAGTGCCTTACCTACCTACCTACCTTTTCTACCTCCTTATTCCGCCGGCATTGATTGATGAAAAACCAAACCTCATCACTATTCTACCGCCCCGTGAGTCAGTCAACCAGTCAGTCGATCAATACGTTGCTTCACTACTTCTTACCTCTATTTTTGTTTCTCGACCTACGTAATGGACCTGCCTCTCTACCTCCTTACCTTCTTACTTACCCACCGAATCTCAGCCCACGGGCGTGAAATACACGTCAAGTCATCACATATAAGTATTATTCGCCAGTTTGTTCCTTCCTTCCTTCCTTCGTTTGCTGGATGGAGACGTCGTTATCGACGACTAGAGTTGGGGACAATACTTGCACTTCGGTTGGAAGGCGGAGGGGTTTGGTGTAAGGGGATGCGTGGTATGCTGTATTGTTCTGCGGATATTTGAAAGTGACCAGCGTTTGGTTGGGCTGGAGATCGGATTGGATTGGATGAATTTAAATTGAATTAGGGTTTGGTAGGCTAGGTAGAGAAAGAGAGAGAGTGTGTATGTGTGTGAGTGTATTGCGGGAATGTACTGGACATGGGAGTTTGTGTATGAGGTGTTTTCTTTGCGGTTTGGGAAGGGGAAACGGAAAGGGGAAGGAAAGGTGAGATCTCATATTCCCGCAACCTCCTGTGGAGGAGCTCTATCCTATCTGCGATTTTTGCATTCAACTGAGATTACAGATACGGGCGACGATGCTGATACGGACACGGACACTTATCTCCTCGACTCATATTCACACATCCCCGTCCGCACGCTCTCTCTCACCACCATCGTACGGAAGGTCGTATCAGCTTCTGCAACCTCCTCACCCAACCCTTACCGCCACCCTTAGCCTTAGCCTCGCCCTCATCCCCACATCTCCCATCCTGCGCCGCCATTTCTTCCTCCGTCTCCGTCGTCGTTTCCGTCTCCTCTCCCGTCTCCTCCCTCCCCAACACAACCCTCAACCCCGGCACCTCCACCCTCTCCGCCTTCCCCATCCCCCCATCCCCTTCCCCATCCCCATCCCCCTCGCCATCCCCATCCCCCTCCCCCTCTCCCCCAAAAAACACAAACTCCTCCAGCGACCTCGCCGCATAAGTGAACGTATCCACATCCGTGACCAGGCGCATATCGATGACCGCTTCATCCGCATCCGGCTCGGGGAAGGCATCGGATTTATCGGGTATGAAGGTTGTGCGCCAGACTTCCCCTTCTCTGTTGCTGTTGCTGTTGCTATCACTACTGCTATCGCTGCTATCGCTGTTACCATCGCTGCTACCATCGCTGCTACCGCCTGCGCCTGCAACTGTGCGCCTTTTCGTGCGCGCGGGCGTTAATTGCACATGCCCTCGAGGATTGGTGGAGGATGGGTCGTGGCTGGTTGTCTGGGACATGCGCACGTAGAGGGCGAGGAAATCGGTGGAATTCGAGATCCAGCGCGTGAGCGTTAGACCGGAGGGAGGGGGGAGCATAGAAATAGTAACTGAAGAATTGAGCGCCCCTTCATCTTCCTCCTTACCACTACCACTACATTTGTTTTTCCCGGAGGCGGCGGCCACGGCGGCTGTATACGTCCCCGCCAACCTCGCGGCCGTTTGCGCCCTGCTTATCTCCTCCACGGCAGGCACGACGGTTTTCAGGACGCTTTCGCGGAGGAAGGTGAGGGCGTGCCCGTCCCCGGCGACGAGGACGGTGAGGCCGAGGGCGTAGGAGGGGAGGAGCAGGAATTGGGATGTGTAGCCGCGGAGGCCGCCGGCTTTGGTGATGAGGAGGTGTGTGCGGTGGGAGCGTGCGGAGGAAGCGGATGATGATGATAAGGAAGAGGAGGAGGGGGATAAGGAGGAGCAAGCGTAGGAGCAAGAGGAGGAGGGTGAGGGAAGGAGGGAGGTGGTGCGGAAGATCTCCCACGGAGCGCCATAGGCGAAGGAGGGGGAGGCGGAGGAGGAGTGCGGCTGGAACCAGGCGTTGGTGGTGCTGGGGGGGAGGAGGGCGTGCGTGAGGATGGCGCGGGCGAGGAGGGAGAGGGAAGAGGTGGTGGTGTAGATTCCGCCGGTTCTGGAATTGGTTTAGTTGCTTGTTTGGTTGGAGGGAAGGCTGATGGGGATGGGGATGGATGGGGAATGGGATGAGAAAGGGAAGTGAAGATGTACGGGCCGTAGGTCCCTATGTCTGCGGTCCAGTCGTTTGTGCTGTTCGGGATGACACCTTCGCCGTCTAGTGGTTTGGTTAATCTGCTATGCTGCATTCCTAGGGGTTGGAAGATCGTCTTGTTGACAATCTCCTCGTACTTCAGGCCTGTCACGCTTTCGAGCGCGAAGCCTAGAAGGACGAAGTTCATATTTGAGTAAGTCGCACGGTAATTTGGTTGGAAAAGTGGAGGCCTTTTGGCGAGGCCGTCGAGGATTTCTACATTCCGGCGGGTCAGGCAGGCATCACGGCTAGTTTGGAAATACCTACCGTTCCGAGAACAAGGCCTTTCACCAGGGCGATTCCTCCCACACGGCGGGACATCCTCCTCCGGCAGAGGCGGCAAACCCACCTCCACCGGATTCTCAAACCCATACTGCCGATCCTCGAACGGGTCCGTCAAATCGCTCTGCCCATCTAAACCCCCAAATCAGCGCCGAAACTCCATCACAATTCCAAAAGTGGCGACACAAACATACATTCTCTCACAATGCCGCTAAGCTGGCTCGCCAGACTCTCAAGCGTGATACTCTCCCACGCCACCCCATCCTCCGTACGGTTGCGCAATTCAGGTACCCATCTCGTGATGGGATCCTTAAGACTCCATTTCCCCTCCTGCTCCTGGATGAGGGCAGCGAGCACGGTGAATACCTTGCTGATACTCGCGATGCGGAAGTATGTCTGGTCGGTCACGTTGCTCGCGGGTGAGTCTACGTAGTCCCCCAGTATGGAAGCGGTGTGCGAGGTCGTCCATAGGGTTTCGGAGGCGGATGTCACTGAGATGGAGAAGGAGGTGATGTTAGTGAGCCAGGGAGACGAAGGATTTGTTGCGGCCTGTTGAATATTGGTCGTGAGGGCGTCGAACACGGGATTCAGTCTGGGGTCATTTTGGGTCAAATAGGGTGGAGGGAAGGGTTCAATTGGCTCGAAGCGTCTGGCGTGGGCTCGTCTCACGCAAAAGCAGAATATTAGGCAGAATAAAACGGTCAGAAAATGCATTGCGTTGTATGGATGACGGTAGATGAGTCCTATAAGTGGTTTGATCGAGAAGCGAAGTCGCTCTCGACGTCACCACCAGATGCGATCAATTGCGCCAAACCCTTTTGGGAACCGCCTTGGCAGGGTCCATTAATGCTTGTCGAGCGAGAAGGGGGTCCACCAATATTATTATCTAAGCGTGTCAGTGAGCAAAGAAGCCGTCTTGGAGCCTCTGCGAATTCTTTTTCTGGAATCGCATCATCTCTACTGCGGTACGATACGCCCTACACTTCGCCAGAAGTCGCATCGCATCCCCCTACCGCCTTCCCACGTATACGCATTGACCAGAGTGAAGTGATTTCGTAATCCAGGCTCGCTAAACTGAGTAACATTTCCCAATCCGCCGGCCGGGTATGGATATACAGGTCCTTCGAAAGGTGTACCCCCAGATTGGTTGAGATTCAGCTGGTAAGGCGCAGCCAGGGAGTAAGGAGGCCAGCTTTCAGCAGCACTTGGTTCGTTTACCTTGGGATCCGTCGATTCGCTGGAGGAGTTTGACGACATGGAGGAAGCCGCATTGGCACCGGCGGCGATATCAGCAGGAATCGAAGGATCGTTCATGGTGATAAAGTTGCCGAAGATGGTCATGAAGGCCTTTTCAAAGTCTGGTCCCTGATTCGGCAAGGCTGGGCCGAGGTATCCGTTCTGGTCTGAGCCGTGCTGGGCTGGGATGACCGAGTATTGATATTTCCAAGCTGTTCGGCCATTGTTCGTGTACGCTTCCGCGAGCCAGTAGGATGGGCACACAAATGTTGTCTCAGCGTATACGTTGTTGGCGCGTTGCTGTTGGCCTGTACCAAAGGTTGACTGATTGAGCGCCGTCGCTCCTGAAGTTCCTGAAGTTGCAAAGTCCGGTAACTCGGACGACACCGAGGCATTCGTAGATGGGTAGTACAGAAGGACTCGAGAGATGTCGTCTTCAGTGAAAAGGGGGAAAGAGCTGCGAAGGAAATTGACAAAATCGTCCTCGGTCACAATGTTCTGTGGAGTAAATAACGGGCCTTCGTTTGCGTTGTTCTGCACGCACCGGTGAGTACAAGTGATAGTCTGGATCGGATGTCTTACCCCCGACAAGACCCGTCTGCCGTTCACGCGCTTCTCGAGTAGCTGCTGGCTTGGTAGCTGCTGGATGAAGCGTCCATCCGTAACAGGAAGGAATGCCCATGTGCCGTAGCGACTGCTGGCGGATATGTAGGCACTGGCATTCTGAAGAGTGTCCGTGTCTTTGCTGATCAAGCAATCGAAGATTGAGTTGCCAACATTGCCCTGTGGGAGCCCGTTAAAGCAGCCGACCGCGGCGGCAAAGGCGTAGTAACTCTGCGAGGGCACAAAGTCGGCGTAACGAAATTGCTGGGGCAGAAACGGCGAAGCTGGGATGGCCTGGCTGATGTGAGAGATTTGTCCACACCAAACGCACGTGTACTCACATTCGAAAAGAGCGAGTCGCCGAGGGTGCCACCAAAAGCCATGGCCTGTAGCATGACAGAGCCACCACCAGCGCTGATTCCGCCGATTGTAACTTGAGACGCGTTGCCTCCGAACAAGTGGATGTAGCTCTGAACCCACTGCAACGCAAACGTCTGATCGAGAAGTCCTGCATTGACAACACCATTACGATGGATCTCATCCGACGACATGAAGCCGAAAGCTCCCAGCTGTAACATCGATCAGTCACTTCGCCTCATTACCGGATGTGCTTGGATAGAGATGACGATGGACTGACTCGATACTGAATGACTACTGCGACGAATGAGTTGTTGTTTGCACTGATGATCATCGATAGGTCGTCCGATCCTTGACCCAGGCCATAGCCTCCGCCGTCTGATGTTGATTAGTGATTGAGAAACGACTTACGTGCGACAGAGATGAAACTTACGTATCCACACAAACACTGGCAGGTCACTTTGACCCTGAGGCGCATATACTGACAGAAACAGGCAGTCTTCACTCCCATTGTAATTGAATCCCGGCGTTCTTTCCAGACAAGTCAGAACCTGAAAAGGCAACAAGAAATCGTTGGTGGCCTACAATGGCGAAGATGGACTTTGAGGACACCTGGGAGGCAAGGCATCGGCAGGCAGCACTTGCTCCCTGTTGACTGACGGAGCTACAGGGGCTTGCCATCTCAATGGACCGGTCGGTGGTGCTGCATAGCGAATGCTATGACTATCGTTAGCGGGCCGAAGTCGTGACACTGCATCTGGAGTGGCTACCCTCTGAAGGAAGTCAAGCCAGAAGTAGAGTTGGCGACGCCCAGGTAGCGCTCATAGCCCAGATCAACCTCTAACCCCGCCGAAGAATTGCTGCTTGAGCTCTGGCGTTTGCTCAAAAGGTGATCGAACGGACGGGCATTGTACGTAGGAGAAGATGCAGCGATGCCTGCAAGAAAGAGTACGAAGGCTAGGCAAGACTGGAATGCAAATCTCGACATTGCGTCTGGGCTACGTTTGCAACAATGGGAAACGGCGGAATGGTAGACCTTTTGTATGTGCTCCGCGAGGTGCCGCAAGCATCAAACAAGACCACGGCTTAGGCAATGCAGCGCAGGCACTACGTCAATTGCATGCATACTTTCCGAAGGATCAATGAGTCAAGGCCTCCCATCACCACCAATATCCCACTCCTCTCGTATGTGGGTATCAAGGCAAATGCGAGATGGTAAGAGGGAATCCCTGCGGTAACCTCCTCGGAAACATCCCCTAAAGTAGTAAAGACGCTCGAATCCTTTTAGCATACGGGGATTGAGAGCCTGCAACATGATCTTGGGTTCCTTGCATGTCGCTATTGATGTGTTACCAACGGAAGTGACGTCATGCTAGGCGGGCTTGGCCCCCAGCGTTCATTGGTCCAGACCAAATCGCTCGGTCGATTTTATGCACCGAGCTTCTCGCTTGTACCTGACAATCCTGCCGAAAGTGTCAGCAGCTGAACGCATTCGGGCTCGTCGACAGCGCGAGCTAGAGGAAACGCAATGCTAAGGATCAATGCCAAGGCGAATGGAAGCTTGGAAGTATCATCCACGTGCTTTAAGCAAACCTTTGTTGCCGTAGTTGTGTACATGCCAGGAGAGCCAAGAGAGTGTTCAGCATCACGAGGACGCGTCGTCCGATTGGGGATGGAAGAAAACCAAGAATGTCGAAAAGGGCGGAAGCTCATGCCTCCCCAACAAAGGTTTGCTTAAAGCACGTGGATGATACTTC
>QQTW01002775.1_pt1 | contig 12826 bp, 5 predicted proteins | sample 1904831 | NCBI WGS metagenome assembly QQTW01 (sample SAMN09435610, study PRJNA476489) | Subsurface metagenome, whole genome shotgun sequencing project. | reverse complement strand
AAAATACAGCGCTGCTTCCCTGAGCATATTAGGATACTGCGCTCCTTGTCCGGGAAATAAAAATGCTACTTGGGGCGGTAGTGGGGGAAGATTTTTGTTGAGTTGAATGTGAGACGGTAGCTCTTGATTAGCTAAAACTAGCTCTAAAGCTGCTTTTAATTGCTGCAAGTCCTCGACTACGATGGTCAAACAAACGTTTCCTACTTGCTTTTGAAACTTGAGAGCGTAACTGTAAGCCAAATCTGCAAGGCGAGGTTCGGCACCAGTGTTTAGGGCGGTAAGTAGGCTAGTTACTTCTTTGATTAAAGCTTCATAACTAGGTTCGCGCATTACTATTAATTCGTTTGACCACTCTTTTGCGCCGGGTGCAGTTTGCTTAAATTCCCCCCCGTGTTCTTCTAGTACCGCATGAAAATTTGTACCCCCAAAGCCAAAAGCACTTACACCACCACGACGGGGATGATTGGGCGTACTTAACCACGGACGGGCTTCTTTTAACAGATAAACTGGACTATTAGGATCGACAATTGGCTGCAAGGGATCTTCAACATTTAAGTGCGGGGGCAAAACTTTGTGGTGCAGCGCCAGCGCCACTTTAATCAACCCGGCTACTCCCGCACTGCTTTTAGTATGTCCAATAGCGGTTTTAACCGAACCAATTGCACAAGACTTGGCTGCGGCATTTTCAGCTTTTAGAGTCGTCAAAGTAGTTTCAAGCTCGGCGCGATCGCCTGCAACCGTTCCTGTACCATGGGCTTCATACATTCCCAAAGTATTTGGGGAAAAGCCTGCTTTGCGATAAGCTCTTTGCAGCGCCCGCATTTGTCCGATGGGTCGCGGTGCGGTCATGCCTAAAGCTTTACCATCGCTAGACCCGGCGACAGATTTCATTACGGCATAAATGCGATCGCCATCTCTAAGCGCGTCTTTTAAGCGTTTTAAAACTACCATCGCAATTCCTTCACTAATTGCTATCCCGTCGGCGGTTTTATCAAAACTGCGAGATTTTCCCCGTGGCGATAGAGCTTGAGTTTTACTAAAACACAAGTAAGCAAAGGGGCTTTGTCCGGTATCGACACCGCCAGCAATAACTACGTTACTGCGTCCCGTTTCTAATTCTTTGACCGCTAAATCTATGGCTGCCAAAGAAGACGCGCAAGCCGCATCTACCGTAAAGTTCGATCCACCCAAGTCGAAACGGTTAGCTACTCTCCCAGCAAGCACGTTTAATAATAGACCGGGAAAAGATTCTTCCGTCCACTCTGGCAAACGCTGCCAAACTTCGGGACTTGGATTATCAACTACGCGGAAAATTTCGGCTCGAGTTGCGTACTGTCCGCCCAAGTCGCCAATTCCGCCGCCCGCACCCAATATTACTGAAGTATTTTCTTTATCAAAGTTGCCATCCTCGTACCCCGCATCTTCTAAGGCTCGGCGCACGGCTTCCAAAGTTAGCAACTGAGCAGGTTCAATAGATTTGAGGGCTTTGGGTGGAATGCCATAACGCAAGGGATCGAAAGCTACATCGTCTATAAAACCGCCCCATTTGGAGTAAATTTTATCTTTAGCTTGGGGGTTAGGGTCGTAGTACAAACGTGCGTCCCAACGTTCGGGAGGGATTTCAGTTACCGCATCTACTTTTTGCAGAAGATTTTGCCAAAACTCGTCGGGTGATTGACTTCGCGGTAGCAGCGTACTTATGCCAATAATTGCAATATCTGAGGGCTGACTTGCTACGGTGGTGCTTGACTTGTCTATTACATTTTCAGCTAAAAATTCCTGACTTTTTTCTGCTACTTGGGCGTGCAGTTCTCGGACGCTCCCTACTTGATGCTGTAAGGTAGCTACTTGTCCGATCATGTACATTCCGTCATTAATTTGGCGTTCTACATCAACGCTTACAATTAAGCTATCTTCATTCCGCATCAAGCCTTTAGATGCTATTCTCAATCGTCCCAAAGTTAGGTCTTCTAGGATATTTTTAATGTCTTCACTATCTTTACCATCGGCAACCAAATGCCTGCGCGTTTTGTAAAATTCTTCGGCAAATGGAGTCACGACACAACGGCTGGCATGACCGGGGCCTGTCTCTAAATTAATAGTTCGAGTACAAGCAATTGCTTGATTTTGAAATTCCGGGGCGATCGCCCCGCAAGCTACGGCTTCATTGGTAAATAAATATGCCGTACCCATCAGTACGCCTATCTTCATCCCTCGTGCCGCTAGGGGCGATGCCATGGCGCTCACCATGGCGGCGGAGCGGGCATCGTGAATGCCACCAGCAAATAAAATATGGATGTCGCCAGCTACGGTTTGCGTTTCTTCAAGTAATGTTGCGATCGCGTTTTCCCACAAGACAAAACTGCTTAATGGCCCAACATGACCCCCGCATTCGCGCCCTTCAAATACAAAACGTTTCCCTCCTTGCTCTAAAAATAGTTTTAGTAGTCCAGGGGTGGGGACGTGAATATAAGTATCTATGCCCATCGCTTCTAATTGCGCTGCTTGATCTGGTCTACCACCAGCAATTAAGGCAAAGGGTGGTTTGTATTGTTGAATTTCCTTGATTTGTTCGGCTTTGAGGGCTTGAGATGCAAAGCCTAGTAGCCCCACTCCCCAGGATCTATTCCCTAGTAGTTGCTGGGTATTTGCTAATAGTTCTTTTACTTGCTTGCCTTTCATCAGTGCTAAGGCAAGCAAAGGCAATCCACCTGCTAAAGATACAGCGTTGGCAAATTCTGCAGTATCGCTAACTCTAGTCATGGGGCCTTGGACAATGGGATATTGAGTTTTGTGAGCGATCGCTAAGGGTGAATCTGCACCCAAACTCTGCAAGGAGCGTGCGGTTTCTACTTGCTCCAAACTTGCCTGTAAAATTGCTTGGACAAGCTTGCCTGTAGTCCGGTAGCGACTTTTTAACCTCGCTGCCATACTTATACCTTGCCCTATGGGATAGGCTATTTTTCCCGGCGTTCCCCAGCCAATTAGGGGTTGGGCTTGCTGCAACCAAGTTTTAGCTAATTCTTGCTGTTGGTCTACCTGTTCGGCTAATTGTTGTAATTGGTTAATAACTGCAAAACCAGGGCGCGATAGAACTCGACAACGGGCATTTAATCTTTCCCCTATTAATATTGATTCAGACCCGTTCAGGTTAGTTAAATGCTGTTGCCATTCAGTGGGTAGGGGTGATTCGGGCATTAACCACAGTTGATCGTCTAATACTACTCCCGCCGCTCCCGCCGCCCGACAAGCCGCAGCAGCGTGTACTCCTATGCCGCCTTGAACGTAGACAGGTAAAAACTGTTTTGCCAGTAATTTTTGAGTAAGAATGAATGCCGCATCTTCACTTACCCAACCTCCGCTTTCGTTTCCCCGCGCTACCAAGCCAGCAATTTCTGCTTTTTTAGGGTAATTTTCTATCGCTTCAAGCTGATTGATATCAGTTATTTCTAATAACAAACGACGTGAGGGGCTGACGGGTAGAAACTGCAATAATTCTAAATTGCCGCTAACTATTAACCAGTGGGGGACTTGGCTAATTTTTGTTAGCAGAGCTTCATTTGTAACAATTTGGTCAGCTTTTAACCGCAACCCTAGACCTCCAGGGAGGCTAGATAATTCTAATAGTTTGTTTAAGTTTTCTTGGGCTAAATCTAATTCGTTATCGAGGCAAAACTCTAAATCCAATACACCTACTCCACCTGCTCTATTTGTGGCGATCGCAATCCCACAATGATCAAGTCCAATTGGATTGAGTGAAAAACAGGTAAATTTCATATTCGTTTGCCTTATTATAAATAATGATGATTAATGTTTAGGCATATAATTACTTAGAAATTTTGTTTTTGTGATTCTAAGCCTTTTCATTTTCAATATGGACGCTGAAAATTAGTTGCCAAGTTATTAAAACTTCAACTTTTTAATAAAATTTATTTTTCTGTACAACTATTTGGGTTTGCTGTTATTTTTTTTCTATCTTGTTCAATACAGCTTTTTTGTTTAAATATTTATTAATACACGCTATCCTAACTAAATTTCCAATTATTTACCCATAAATTTAGAAATTAAAATGGATTTGGGTTAGCATCTCTTACTTTTATCGCAAAAATTATTTGACGAATACAAGTATTATTAAGTTCCCGAAAAAAAAGTTACGGACATAAACCTTCTAAAAAAGGCACTTCAAAACATTTTTCGTGCATGATAGGGCCATGCCCGAAGTAATCGTCTTCTCCAAATAACTCTCCGTGATCTGCCGTGACAATTATGTGAGTATTAGGGGGGCATTTAGAGAATAGTTCGCCCATTAGCTCATCAATATATTCAACGCAACTAATTTGCTGTTTGTGTAAGCGTTGCATCTCTGCTAAGTCAAAAAATTTGCTTTCTTGAGAACTTGCTTGAGTTAGCAGTAGCTCGTCCATCTGCTTAAATACGCCATGTACTCCAGAAATTCGCGGCATATCATCGCCCTTCAGCATATAAGGGTAGTGAGTTTCACCGAGGTTAAAAAAGTAAAACCGCAGTTCATCGTCGGGAAATTCTACATCGCGCACCATGGAGGCAAAATCGTTATGATGAGGCATCAAAGTATAATCATCAAAATACTGATTAATAGCAGTAAATTGATTGAGGACGGGCATAGAGACTTTAGCCGTTGTTTGATAGCCTAGGTCTTGGAGAACTTTGGGTAAGGACAGATAGGGGACAAAAGTTTTAAACGACAAGTCTGATATCCCTAATCTATCTACCCATTTGATAAATTCTTGCTTATAAACTTCGGACGCAAATACACCCCGTGGATTAGTATGGGGAATCATCCCCATCAATAAGGCGTAATGAGAGGGGGAAGTCCAAGAAGCGTAGCTATAGCGACGTTCAGCGATTCCTAACTTATCCATGTTTGGTGTCGCTGCCGCCATATAGCTATCATAACGACAGCTATCCATAATGACGTAAACAAGATGATTCGTCATAATTTAAATTTTTTAAAATTACACTTTTTAAGTAACTAACACAAAAAAGTACGAGACTAGCTTTGACTTTAATTATGGTAACGGTTTACCTGCCCCGTCGCCGACTAGCCTGCTCAGAAATTAGTGTATTAGCAGATTCTTTGTAACTATGTGCTAAATCTTCCCAATCATCAAGCGAAGAATCATTTAAACTATCTAAATTATCTACTTCATCAAGAGATATATCGGCGGAAGACGCAAGAATACTAGCGGCTCGATATTCTTCTGCAGCTTCCTTGAATAGACCTTGTTGATGATACAAGTCACCCCAAACCTTATGAATTATCGGTGCAGATTGGGGGGTTTGAGGGAGAATTTGCAACAGTTCGCCAGCCTCAGTCAAGAGTTTGGCATCTGCCAAGGCTTTTGTTAGCTGTAATAAAGCAACAGGTGGGGCTTCACTGCTTAAATCTTTAGCTGTCAATAAGGCAGATTGGGCTAGTTCTTGTTCTTGTTGCTGCAAATATACTCGACCTAGTTGCAAGTAACCAATCCAATTTTGCGGCGCAATATTTACGGCAGTTTTGAGTTCGGCTACGGCCGATTGTAGGGAGTTTTGTTTGATATAAGCTTGAGCTAAGTTCAAACGAGCGGGAACAATGCGCGGGTCTAATAGCAATGCTTTTCTTAGCTGTTGGATTGCTTCTGGGTATTGCTTTTGTTTGACCAACACTCGCCCCATAACTACATGAGCTTGAGCAAGTTTTGGAGCTAGATTAAGGGCATCAATCAACTTTTCCGCAGCTTTATCTAAAAATCCTTGCTGGAGATAGATTTTTCCAAGTCCTAGGGGAGCTTGGGCAGAGAGAGGATCGAGACGCATTACCGTTTCAAAATGGGCGATCGCTCGATCGTATTGCTTTTGCCGAAAATAAGCAATTGCTGCACCCAGGTTAGCTTTTTTTGAGGCTGGATGGGCTTGGATAATAGCGGTAAATTGAGCAACGGCTTCATCAAAACGTTTGGCTTTAAGTAAATTCAAAGCTTGTTTTAATTGCTCCTGTTCGCCCATGTCTACTCGCTTTACTTTAGGAGTGAAGGACATAAAAATATTTCTCCTAATCAAATAAGTTTAGTAGTTGAATTGATTATGACACTTGCCTTATTGATTTAAGGTGCGATCGCACTATAAAAGTGCGATCGCAAAATCTTTTTATACATTACTAGGAGCAGTAACTAATACCTCACCTTTAAGCATCCTTTGAGCCGCATCTAATAAAGCTTCCTCCAGATACGGCTTAATAAAGTAACCGCTTGCACCTAATTGGACTGCCATTTGGCGATGGCGGTCAGAACCACGAGAAGTTAGCATCGCAATGGGTAGATTTTTAAAGTTGGGGCTTTCATGGATGCGCGATAGTAATTCTAATCCATCCATTCTCGGCATTTCGATATCGCAAAAGACGATATCGCAAGGTAGCCCATCATTAAGTTTATCCCAAGCTTCTTGACCGTCGCGGGCTTGCTCGGTGCGGTAGCCAGCGTTATTAAAGGTCATTGATAGCAGTTCTCGAACGGTAATCGAGTCATCAACAATCAATACCATGGGTTCGGTTTTAACCGCAGGTCTAGCAGGAATTCTACCATCGGTCGAATCTGGCAAATTGAGAGGTGTACGTTGCAGTCGTCCTGTTGCCAGGGCCATTAATTCCAGCACGTCCGCAATAGGCATAATGCGCCCATCGCCCATAACGGTAGCGCCAGAAACACCCAAGGGCTTTGGTGCGGGAGCTTCAAACTGCTTGATTACAATTTCTTGTTCGCCTAGCACTTGGTCAACTTGCACGGCCATAAACGTTTTGCCACTACGGAGGACAATCAGCGAAATTGTATCTTCCGATCGCCCACTACCGTAAATACTACCTCGACTGAGGTGGCGATTGTAGGTGAGAAGTTCTTTGAGATGTCTAAATGGCAGCAAGGAGTTATCCCGCCAAGGGAAGCAAGTTTGCCCTTGTTCGTTTGTAACTACCTCTTTAATAGGAAGCTCGATCATTTGCTCCACACCATCCATGGGGAAGGCAATGCGAGCTTTATCGCTCAAGCAGTACAGCGCTTTACAGATGCTCAGAGTTAGCGGGAGGCGAATAGTAAAGGTAGTTCCCGATCCTAAAGTAGAGTCGGTACTAATCGAGCCGCGCATCTGGGTTAAGCTTGTTTGCACGACATCCATACCAATGCCACGCCCAGCAAATTCGTCAACGGTATCTTTGATACTGAAGCCGGGATGAAATAAAAGGTTGTAAATATCTACGCGCGTCATATTTTGAGCTTTTTCTGGTGAAATTAGCCCTTTTTGCATAGCTTTAGCTAAAACTTTATCCGTATCAATGCCAGCGCCATCATCAGTTACAGAAATAACTGTTTGATTGCCTTGGTAGAATGCTTGAATAGTTATTTTCCCCGTGGGTGGTTTGCCGTTACGAGCGCGGACATCTGGAGTTTCAATACCGTGAGAAATCGCATTGTTGACCAAATGAGTCATGGGGTCGTACAGTTGCTCTAACAGTACCTTATCAATCAAGGTATCTTGACCGTTGATGATGAGTTCTGCTTGTTTGCCGCACTTAAGAGAAATATCTCTAACCGCACGGGGCAATCGACTGGCAATTTCGGCAAACGTGACCATGCGCGATTGAGTCACGCCTTCTTGTAACTGAGTTGTGACTTGGCGGAACTGACGAGCCACTTGATCGGTTTCATCGGTAACAAATTCTATATCGGAAGAAGATTCGCGCACCCGGACAATTAACTCAATCATCTGCTGAGTGAGAGTATGGAAGCCTGTAAAGCGATCCATTTCTAAAGCATCAAAATCGAAACCTGTAGAGTGCGTGTTGCCATTGTCGGGAGCAACCGATGGATTGGCTTCTTTTTTGCGATTGGTAAGAGAACTTTGCAACAAACTCCGCTCGTACAATTCCTGCATTTTGAATCCTACTTCGCTTAGTTGTTGAACTTTACTTAGGAGGTTATCTAGAAACTGTCTGAGCCTTTGCTGATCTTGTTCTAAGCTATTGCGATAAACAACTAGTTCTCCAACTAAATTACTAATGTTGTCTAGGTGCTTAACGGGTACGCGCATCATCTGCTCAAACACAGCCCGCTTTGGATTAGCGACCAAATTTGATTCGGAAGCTTCTATTGCTGGTTGGGGTATATTTTCTGAGCTATTTTGAGACTCATCTATTTGGAGAATTGTTGGAGAACCTAAAGTTACGGGGGGTTGTAGCAGCTTATCCAAATCTTCAAAATCATCTTCTGCTAGGAGTTCGGTATTTTCTAGTTCGCGATTGTCAGTAAATTGGGCTTGATTATCCGCCGCGATCGCTTGTAAGTTGTCTTCAGCAACAAACAGATTTTCCCCTATCTCCTCATCGTCATCTTCCCAAAAATTAATTTCCTGATCGCTGTTTTGGCTGGCGCTATTATCTTCAAATAGATCGGTAAAGTTAAATTCTTCTGCCGACGGGAAGTTTTGGATGATAGTTTGAGGTTCGGTAAACAAGTTATCGAGAGCCAGCATCTCGCTTTGAGATTCCGCATCAAGACAATTTGGTATCAAGGCAGTTTCTGTGTCTGCTGCTAATTCAAACAAGTCATCTATTTCCCGCTCTTCGGAAGTAAGGGCAAATAAGTCGTTTAAATCATCCGTCGCCCGTAGTTCGCTAGTTGATTCCTCGGATGTGGGGACAAGAGATTGCAATTGTTCGCCACTAACTATTTCCGTAGCCCGTCCTGTTGCCACTAATTCTTGAGCTTGCTTGAGTTCTTTAATGACTATCGGCGCTAGAGTGCGGTAGGTATGGTGAGGATTGGCGATCGCCTTTGCTGCCGTTTGGCAGAGATTGCTCCAATTTGGTAAGGTAAATTTTTCTCCTAACAGAATTAATTGGTAGCAATATTCCTGGAGTTGTTGGGTTGTATCTGGCGACGGCGACTGCTTAAACACCTCCAGCATCTGCCGCAGTTGTACGGGTACATCCTTTTGAAATACCGTTATGAACGGCGGCTCTACATTGCTAGCAGGACTGGAGGAGTCGCTTGATGCTAAATGCCCGTCGATTTGGGTAAAAACTGGCTCTACTTTGACCATCAAAGCGCTGGCAATTTCATCGCTTAAAGTAGCACTTTCTAAATGCTCTACCGCAGCGCGCAAGGTATCAAACACTTGCAATAGCAGCGATTCTAATTGGCGATCGACTTGCAAATGGGGAGACTCTTTGAGGATTTTAAAAAAGTCTTCAAAACGGTGAGATATACGCAAAATGCTACTAATTCCGAGCATTGCGGCTCCACCTTTGACGGAGTGAGCGGCTCGAAACAAGTCATTGACCATTTCTGAATCTTTGAGCGTGGCTTGCAAGTTCAGCAAACCTTGCTCAATAGTAACCAGGTGGTCTTTAGCTTCTTCAATGAAGTAGCCCAAAATACGCTGTTGTTGTTCTGGCAGCATAGCAATTATTGGATTTATAGGGTTTGGGTACGGTAGACAAGCAATAGTTTTGGGTGTTAAGTGGAGTTTTGAGGTTTTTAAACCAGCGTCAAAACTTCAACTTGGGGTTACACCCGGAAGCGTTCGACAGAGGTAAGCAAGTCACCAGCTACTCCTGCCAAACTTTGCAAGGAGCCAGAAACGCGCTGCGCTTCTTGAGAAGTTTCTTGGGCTGTTAGTTCGACCGATTGCACTACTGACGCTACTTGACGAGAAGTTTCAGTTTGCTGGACTGTATCTGCGGTAATTGAGCGTACCAGGGTATCGATGCGATTTGATACTTGAACGATATCGTCTAGAGACTTCTTGGCTTGTTCGGCTAAGTTAGTTCCTTGAATAACTTGCTGAGTGCCTTCTTCCATCGCTGTCATTACTGAACCTGTTTCGCTTTGGATTTGTCTGACGATTTGTTCGATTTCTTTGAGGGCTTTGGCAACGCGATCGGCTAGTTGGCGGACTTCATCGGCTACGATCGCAAACCCTCGTCCGGCTTCTCCGGCTCTAGCTGCTTCAATACTGGCATTAAGTGCTAGTAAGTTCGTTCTAGAGGCAATTTGCGAGATTAAAGCAACAATTTTTGAAATCTCTTGCGATGATTCTGCTAGTCGCTTTACTTTACGCGTTGTTTCTGCTACGGTTTGGCGGATTTCCATAATCCCCTCTACCGTCCGATCTACCGCTTCACCGCCTTTTTGGGCAGTAGCGGAGGCGGAACGAGCAACGGTTTCTGCTTCTTTAGCACTTTCTGCTACCCGTTGAATTGCGTCTGTTAAAACTTGCACCGAATTTAAGGTTACGGCTAGTTGTTCGGCTTGGCGCAAGGCATCTGAAGATAAATCGCGAGCAAAAGATTCGCTATCTGACGCACCTTTATTTACTTGCTGGGCAGCAGTTTTTACTTGTTGGATAATTTCGCGCAGATTGTGGATTGTCAAGTTAAACGAGTCAGCAACCGCACCCAAAACATCCGCGCTAACTTCGGCTTGGACTGTCAAGTCTCCACGCGCAGCGCCTTCTACGTCATCCAATAGCCGAATTACTTGGCGTTGCAATTCTTCTTTAGCTTGTTCTTGTTCTTGAGCTTTGCGCTGGGCTTCACCCGTTGTCTGGGAAAGTCCTTTGACCATTTCGTTGAAGTTGGTGGCGAGTAGACCAAATTCATCTTGGGAATAAATGGTTGCTTGGGCATTAAAGTTGCCTGTACGCAGGACTTCAAATTGTGCCTTCAAATCTGCCATCGTCTGGTTGCGATTTTTTGTTGATTTGCCTTCCATGACTTTAGTGGTGGCAAAACCTGCAAGTCCGGCAGCCGCAGCCATTACTAAACCGCTATTGCGGACAGCAGCGCGACTATTGACAGGAGATAATAGCTGCCCGCCCAGGGTAACGGCGGCTACTACTAAAGTGGAAACAAATCCTACAGTTACAGCAGTTAGGAAAGGTTTTTTCTCCGAATTAGCACTGTCCCAAAGATTTAACAAGTTACTAGTGTTGTTAGAATTACTTGTCGGGCTGTTGTCCGTTCCACTATCTTGGCTGTAGTTAGCCCCAGATTGGGTAGAACTATTAATGCTAAATACTTCCCCTTCATCTTCCGTTGTCGTTTCTGGCAAGAAAAAACCACTGCTGGGTTCATCATCATCAGGAAGTAAAAGCGGTCCTGACATATCTTCTAAAGACGAATCTGCAGAGTAAGAATCAATTTCGTCTATATTTCCGTAGAGCGTACTTAAACCAGGAGTGTTAGTTTGAGTCCGTTCTTCTGGGTAATCTAGGGCGGCATCAAAATTACTGGCAGGATGTTCTGTAATATCTGGTTCTGGATGAGAGCCGTTTTGAGTTGAAAATCCATTTTGCTCAAAATTAGCAGCCGAGTTTTGTTCGTCGTCTAGGCTGATACTTTCCATTGCTTGGGGGTCGAGCAACTCAAACCGATCGTAAGCAATTTCTTGAGATGAGGTATCTTGAGATGACTTGCCGACTACTAAAAAAGTTTGGTCTTCACTAGTATTAGTTTCTGGGGAGTGTTCGGGGAAATTATCTACTGCGCCAATGCCAAAAGGTTCCTCTGGGGAGCTTGGAGCATTAGACAAGTTTTCGTTGCTGGCGGCTTCATCGTCTGGGGACAAGTCCCAAGCGAAAGGATTGGCAGCAGTTTGGAACTCATTATTGCTGGCTGAATCTAGGTCGCTTAAAGAGTCCTCACTACCAAAAGGTGTTGCTAAAAAATTGTTGCGATCGTCAAAGCTAGAAGCATCAAAATCTGCTGCTAATGGCATTGGCGATTGGGGTGAATGCCCCTCCGCACTAATTAGAAAGGTGTTTTCTAATTCTTGTTCTTGAGGTGCGGATAAATTTGGCGTTTCTTGAGTTTCGTACTGATTGACAGCTTCAATGCCACTATTAGCGCAATCAACTAAATCTCGATCGCCTGTTAAGTGCAGTACCTCTTGATATTGCTCTCGTGCTACGTTGTACTGCTCTAAAATGCAGTAAATGTGACCCCGCAACAAACGACTGCTGGGGTCTGTTGGAAAATGCTCGACTAATCGGTCAACTAGGGTTGCCGCTTCTGAATAATTGCCTTGAATATAAGCTTTTTGTGCAGCTTGATATTCTTGCTCGCGATCGTTGCTTGATGTCATTTGCCCCTCTGCTTGCTGAGATTTCATGCTAGCCATAGCCCACTTTGTATGATTGCTTGTTGATCCAGCAGTTGCAAGTTTTTATTGGTAAGCTCATCTAGCAACCACTCACCCCGCACGAATAAATTCGCTGTACTGTCTGGAATATTTTTTTGTTTTACTTCTTCTACTTCTAGCCATTCCATCCCGACTATGCGATCGACGGCTAAACCTACCATTGTGTCTTGTTCTTCAATTGCGATTACAGAAATTTCTGCCCGTTCGGTATTTAAAGCATTTGGTTCGTTAAGAAAGTAACTAAGATCGGCTACCCAAATTACTCTACCGCGCAAGTTTAGCGTTCCTAAAAGCGCGTAAGGTGCGTTGGGAATTGGGGTGATTCGATCTAAAGGCGCGGAAATTACTTCGCGAACTACCGTTGCTGGCAGAGCAAATTCTCGCTCGGAAGCAACGTAAAAGCGCAGGTATAATTCGCCTTCTTTGCTTTCTAAATCTTGAAACTCAGTTAGGTGTTGCTTCGGGCTGCTACTGGTTAAATTCGGTTCCATGATGTACCTCTTAACCTCGGAGTAATTGTTTGACTGTTCCTACCAATTCTTTTGGTTGAAACGGTTTGACGATGTAGGCATCTGCGCCTTGCTTCATTCCCCAGTAGCGATCAAATTCTTCAC
>QQTW01002774.1_pt1 | contig 12827 bp, 10 predicted proteins | sample 1904831 | NCBI WGS metagenome assembly QQTW01 (sample SAMN09435610, study PRJNA476489) | Subsurface metagenome, whole genome shotgun sequencing project. | reverse complement strand
CAAGCAGAGGAAAAAAGGGAATTAGCAATGGGTGTTTGTAACTGCTGACAAGAATTTTGCACTCAAATTTATTTTTACTTGCCGAATCTATTTAGGCGAGAAGATAGAGAGTGCTTAAACAAAAAATAACCATAGATTAGGGCAAGGGCAAGCCATAGAAAGCTTGGTTTATATTGCTCGATTTCCGCTAGTTATTTGCTATTTGCGGCAAGAATAATCTACTCGTAATAACTTGAATTGACCGAGGAGTATAGCAATGACTGCTTGTTTCGATTATCTGGTTGAAACTGAGTACAATTTTTTGAATATGGTAGATCTACTGAACTACCGAGCGCAAAATGATTCTGACCAAACAGCCTATACTTATTTGCAAAGTGGAGAAATAGAAGCAGGCAGTCTAACTTACCAACAACTGGCGCTCCAGGCACGAGCGATCGCTCGCGCGCTCCAGCAGCTTAACGCGAGTGGTTCGCGTGCTTTATTGCTCTATCCCCCAGGGTTAGAGTTCGTTGCCGCCTTTTTTGGTTGTTTGTACGCCAAAGTTGTAGCAGTTCCCGCTTATCCTCCTCGGCGCAATCAAAACATGGCTAGGTTGCAGGCGATCGTCGCCTCTAGCGAAGCAGAAATAGCCCTCACCACCACATCTTTGCTCGGTAACATCGAAACTAGCTTTGCCCAAAATCCAGAACTAGCTAAGTTGCACTGGCTGACTACCGATGATATTGCTCTTGACGAGGCACAAGCATGGCAAGAGCCTGAAGTAAGCAGTGATACCCTTGCCTTTATTCAATACACATCAGGTTCTACAGGTACGCCCAAGGGTGTGATGGTCAGTCACGGCAACCTGCTACACAATTTGGCATCAATTTATCAATGTTTTGCTCATAAACCCAACAGTCACGGCGTTATTTGGCTGCCACCATATCACGATATGGGCTTAATTGGGGGAGTGCTGCAACCTCTCTACGGCGGGTTTCCCGTGACGCTGATGTCGTCAGTGGACTTTTTGCAAAAACCTTTGCGCTGGTTGCAAGCAATTTCTCGTTACAAAGCCACTACCAGTGGCGGACCTAACTTTGCTTACGAACTTTGCCTAGCAAAGGTGAAGCCAGAACAGCTAGAAAGTTTAGACCTAAGTAGCTGGGAAGTAGCTTTTACCGGAGCAGAACCAGTCCGCGCCCACACCCTAGAGCGGTTTGCAGCTACCTTTGAGTCCTGCGGATTTCGCAAAGAAGCATTTTTGCCTTGTTATGGCATGGCAGAAACAACATTAATCGTCACTGGGCGATCGCAACCAACCCTACCTGTTGTGCGCTACATCCAAGGCGCGGCACTAGAGCAAAATCAAGTAGTAGTAGCTGACAAAGTTGAGGGTGAAGATACGCGGGCAATAGTTGGTTGCGGTCAAAGTTGCGCGGACATGAAAATTGCGATCGCAGATCCTGAATCTCTAACTCAATGCCCCGACGACCGAGTAGGAGAAATATGGGTGTCAGGTGCAAGTGTAGCCCAAGGTTATTGGCAACGCCCCAAGGAGACGCAAGAGACTTTTCACGCTTATCTTGCCGATACAAAAGAAGGACCGTTTCTGCGCACCGGAGACTTAGGCTTTATCCATGATGGCGAGTTATTCATCACTGGAAGACTCAAAGATGTAATGATTGTCCGAGGACAAAACCATTATCCTCAAGACATTGAACTCACGGTCGAAAAGAGCCATCCGGCGCTACGCTCTGGTTGTGGGGCAGCCTTTGCTGTAGATGTCAAAGGCGAAGAGCGCGTAGTAGTCGTGCAGGAAGTCGAGCGCAGTTACTTGCGCAAACTAGATGTAGACGAGGTAGTAGGCAATATCCGTCAAGCGATAACAGCGCAACACGCTTTAAATATTTATGCCACAGTGCTAGTAAAAACAGGAAGCATTCCCAAAACTTCCAGCGGCAAAATTCAGCGCCATGCCTGCAAGTCTGGCTTTCTAGCTGGAAACTTGAATGTTGTCGAAGACTGGAGCGAGAATTTGCAGGGCAAAGCCAAGTTCCTCAACTTGCAAGCTGATGTCGAGTCGATCTTTCAAAAACTAGCAATTGATAAACAGCAATGAACGAGCCGCAAGACATTATCCCTCTAGACCAATGTCTGATATTGCCAGATAGCACGCCGATCGCCAATGCTTCAAAGCCTAGCCAAAAGATGACGATCGCCAATGACTATCTGCAAACGATATACAGGCGTGTAGCTTTAGTCACAGTGTTAGTTCCTTTTCTCGGCTCGGTAGTTGCAGTTGAATCGCTATGGAACTTTGGGATTGGTGCAGTAGAAGTAGGGCTATTGATCGGTATGTATGCTTTGACTACCTTCGGGATTGAAGTAGGTTTTCATCGGCACTTTTCGCATCATGCGTTTCAAACTACTACTCCCATCAGAGTGATTCTCGCTATCCTTGGCTCTATGGCTGCTCAAGGTGGAGTAGTCTACTGGGTAGCTCATCACCGCCGTCATCACCAGTACACAGACTTACCTGGCGATCCTCATTCACCTCACCTACATGAAAATGGCTGGCGCGGGCTATGGCACGCTCATCTAGGTTGGACGTTAGAGGGCGAGGTGACAAACTCTATGGTTTTTGCCAAAGATCTGCTGCGCGATCCGGTTATTGGCAAAGTAAATCAGTTGCAACAAGTGTGGGTAATTCTAGGTCTTGCCTTACCTACCGTCCTGGGAGGCTTGCTGACAATGACATGGATGGGAGCCTTGCAAGGCTTTCTCTGGGGAGGGTTAGTACGAGTTTTTCTTGCCCATCAAATTATTAATAGCACCAACTCCATTTGTCATGTATTTGGCAGCCGCCCATTTAATAGCAGCGATCGCAGTACCAACAACATGTGGCTAGCTATTCCCAGTTGGGGACAATCGTGGCACAACAACCATCATGCTTTCCCTAATTGCGCAATTGTAGGACTGCATTGGTGGCAAATTGACCTGGGTGGCTGGGTAATTCGGTTGCTAGAAAAGTTGGGTTTAGCTTGGAACCTGAAAGTGCCAACAGCAAGCCTCATAGAGGCGAAAAAAATAGTTTAAGTGCAACTGGTATCAACCATTGTCTGCACGCAAATTAAAACTAATTGGAATAGTGAGGAAGTTAAAAAATGGAAGTTCAGAATCTTGCAGTCAACGAAACAGCAGTTGCCACCAAACAGCCGACAGCAACAGAAATTCAAGATTGGATCGTAGCTTACTTAGCAGATCTATTGGAAATAGAACCAGATGAAGTAGATGTAACTATTTCTTTTGATCGCTACGGTTTAGATTCATCAGCAGCAGTGGGAATGACTGGCGACTTGGAAACCTGGCTAGGAAAAGAACTTGATCCCACTCTCTTATACGATTACCCCACTGTAGAAGCAATGGTGCGACATATAAGTTCGCAAGCATAGTTAATCTCAATTATCTTCGCTTCCTAGCGCAAACAAGCAGAAACCATCAGTTTTTTGGAGCAAATCATGGTAGCTACAAACCCCACTCTAAAGCCAAAAGTGCAATCTCCGCCCCGCTCTGAAGCACCGGAGACAAAGCACTCCAAAATCATCGAGAGAACTTTCCACAACAACAAGGATTCAGACTACACCGAGAAACTCATAGAATTAGCCAACGAGTTCAACTACGCCAATAACAGCGATTATTATTGGAGCAAGCCCGACCTTTCGCTGCTTTACGGTACACCTCTTTACGATGCGGCTTCCCCATCTCAAAAGCTAGCTCTCAACCATCTTTATTGGGTCGGTAACTACAACCATACGGCAGTTAGCGAAGCCACAACCAGCATTTACAACATGGTGACAACAGGAGTATTCCGCGCCGTTGGCGGTTACGATACCCTGTGTGACGAACTAGAATTTGAAACCGAGCAAGAAAGCCACCATATCCGCACCTTTCAAAGGATTGGTTTCAAAACAAAAATGGCGATAGTTGGGAAAACCATCTTGGGAAATTCCTTATATGGCACAACTAATAAAGAAGATAGTAATTGGGTAAAACGTCTCACTCCTCAACCTGTGCGCGAGTTTTTCGTCTCCAGCCAAGGAAGTTCGCCCTTTTCTATCTACCGAGATAGTGCCTTAAGCGCGATCGCTAAAACAATGTTAGGCGATAAAATGCAGTACTATTCTCAGTACCTCAAAGACTTAGATGCTAAAGGCGAACCAGTACCCGCACCAGCAGACGGTTTAGGAGGCAGAATCGCCGCCCGTCATTGGTTGCGCTTCTTCACTATTCACTGGGGAATATCGCCATTTATGGCGTGTCAGTATTATTCCTTGCGCTACACAGCTAATGCCATTCTCAAAAACCAAGAATATCCTTACGTCAGGTATTTTCGAGAATTAGAGCAAAAAGGCGAATATATCCCAACCCCGACGGCTGTTTCCAACTATCACTTATTGGACGAGGCTTTTCACACAACGATCTCCCAGACAATTGCCAAAGACATGTATAAAGATTTCCCAGACCCAACACCTTACGAGAAATTCGTAGCAGGTCAGGCAATCTACATGATGCAACGCAACCTATTGAGCGGGCTTTCTGGGGTATTTCCTGGTCGATGTGTCAACGACGATCCAATGCTGATGCTCTTTTACCTCAAGCTATTAAAATCTCCACTATTTGGGATGGAAACACAAGAAGCACTAGATTGGCTAGAAAAATGCTTCTGCCAAGAACACGAAGGCTTCAACGTCGCCCTCAAATATCATGGAAGCCTCCTAGAATCGATGCGCAAACTGTTCGGTCGCCTAGATTACCAGTGGAAGATCAACCGCGAGATGGGAGTAATGGCAGCAGGCGGTTCAATTGAAAAAGCCTTGCAAAACAACCACAAAACATTCAAACAATTCGCCCAAACAGTTTTAGCACAAGAAAGCTAGGCACTGCGCGCGGGGAAAGGGAGACAAGGGAGACAAGAGAGACAAGGAGGACAGAAGTTAAAAGCTAATTACCTCCCCATCCCCCCATCTCCCCATCTCCCCATCTCCCCACCTCCCCATCCCCTCATCTACCTAATCAACACAGGCAAACTACCAAATGGAACCTATAGCAATTGTGGGCATTGGTTGCCGCTTTCCTCAAGCAAAAAATCCTGAAGCCTTTTGGCAGCTATTGCGTGATGGCAAATCTACCATTGCCGAAGTGCCGAAAGATCGTTGGGACATCGATCGCTTTTACCATCCAAGTGCAGACATGCCAGGAAAAATGAACACCCGTTGGGGTGGTTTTATCGACCAGGTAGATCGATTTGATGCTGAGTTTTTCGGTATTTCTGCTGATGAAGTCGAGCATTCTGATCCCCAACAACGACTGTTTTTAGAAGTCGCTTGGGAAGCACTGGAAAATGCGGCAATAGTCCCAACTAGCTTGGCTGGTAGCCAAACAGGAGTATTCATCGGTCTTTGTACTGTAGACTACCATCGCCTGCTGTATAAAAATTTCTCACAGCTTGGTGAATATAGCGGTACAGGGACAACTCCTTGCATTACCGCCAACCGCTTATCTTATTTATTGGATTTGCACGGCCCAAGTATGGCGGTAGATACTGCTTGCTCTTCTTCTCTAGTTACAGTCCACTTGGCTTGTCAAAGTCTGCGCAGCCGAGAATCAAATCTCTGCCTAGCGGGAGGTGTGAACTTAATCTTATCTCCCGATTCTACTATTTCCTCTTCCCAAACGCGCCTGCTATCAACTGAGGGACGCTGTAAAACTTTTGATGCTAGCGCTGATGGTTATGTTAGAGGCGAAGGCTGCGGCGTAATTGTTCTCAAGCGCTACAGTGATGCGGTTAGAGATGGTGATAACATTCTTGCTCTAATTAGAGGTTCGGCGGTTAATCAAGATGGGTTGAGTAACAGTTTGACCTCGCCTAACGGACTTGCGCAACAGTCAGTGATTCGCCAAGCCTTGGCAAATGCCAAAGTAAACCCGTCAGAAATTAGCTATGTTGACGCTCACGCTGTAGGCACAGCAATCGGAGATGCGATCGAGTTTAAAGCCTTAAAAGCCGTTTTGATGGAAGGTAGAGAGGCAGATAGACCTTGTGCGATTGGATCTGTCAAGACAAATATCGGGCATCTAGAAGCTGCGGGCGGTATATCTGCTTTGATCAAAATAGTTCTTTCTTTGCAACACGAGGAAATACCACCCCATCTCCATCTCAAGCAGCTTAATCCTTATATTTCGCTAGATAATACTTTACTTTCAATTCCTACAGAACTACAGCAGTGGTCTCGTGGCAAATATAGCCGTTTGGCTGGGGTTAGTGCCTTTGGGTTTGGTGGTACTAATGCTCACGTCATTTTGGAAGAAGCACCTGTATCTGCAACAGTACATAGAGACACAGGCGATCGCCCAAAACATGCGATCGCTCTGTCGGCAAAAAGCGAAGTAGCATTGCGATCGCTAGCAAAAAGGTACGATGCTTTTTTAGCATCTCATCCTGATGCCTCCCTAACAGATATTTGCTTTACGGCAAATACTGGACGGACTCATTTTGAATACCGTCTCTGCATTGCAACTGAATCTATCACCCACCTGCGCCAACAGTTGAGCGACTTTATTGCTGGGAAGGAAACTACTGGAGTATTCAAAGGTAGAGTCAAGGGCAGAAAACGTCCAAAAATTGCTTTTTTATTCCCAAGCGAAGATTTAGCCGCACCTAGTTTAGGATGGCAGCTTTATCAAACTCAACCTACTTTTCGCCAAGCAATCGATCGCTGTGCTGCCATTTGCCAGCCTGATGTAGAAACTTCTTTCTTGGAGATGATGCATCCAGCGATTAGCGATCCTAGCGAACTTGCATTATTTACTGTCGAGTACGCCCTAGCGGTGTTATGGCAATCTTGGGGTATCAAACCCAAAACAGTTATGGGCTATGGTGTGGGCGAATACGTCGCCGCTACTTTAGCTGGGGTATTTAGTCTTGAAGATGCGCTAAAGCTAGTTGCTGCCCGCACGCAGTTAAAACAAGATGCCATAAAAGTCGAAACTTTTGCAGAAGTAGCCAAACAAGTAACCTACACTCAACCACAAATCCCCATAATTTCTAGTCTTACTGGCGAAGTGGCTACAGCCCAAATCGCTACCCCCGAATATTGGTGTGCTCATTTGCAGCAACCAGGGAAATTTACTACCGAGACAGGCGACTCCTTGTTTTTGGTACTTGCCTCTCTTTTACCATTGGGCGATCGCTTATCTGACTGGGGACAACAAGGAGATGCTTGGCAAGCAATTGTCCATAGTTTAGGAGAATTATTTGTGCGCGGTACAGCTATAGACTGGTTTGGCTTCGAGCGAGATTATTCCCGTCGTCGCCTGCAATTGCCAACTTACCCGTTTCAGCGCCAGCGTTACTGGTTTAAAACTCCTGAACACGGGCATCAAGAAGAACTTGCTTGGCAACAAATGAGCCAAACCCACTACGTTAACCCTCTACTTCTAGACGAAAACCAACAGATAGCTCAGTCACTAAGGGACACTGGCAATTTTTCTGAAGCTCAAATGAAGTTAGTTCCACAACTATTAGAGGCATTAGCCCAACAACGCAGTCAGATGAGTAGTTAGATAACGGGCGGCATTTTTGGGAAGAATCCTTCTTCCCAAAAGATGCCTTCGCAATGCTTTGCGCCCGTGCGTAGCTAATAGGAGGAGATATTTTGGAAGCTCAACAGCAATTTAGTACTAAACCGATGACCGCAGATGAAGTTCAAGATTGGTTGGCAAGCCAAATTGCCGAACAGTTAGGAACTGACGCTGATGAAATTGATATTCGCGTACCTTTTGATAGCTATGGTTTAGATTCTGTCCAAGCGATGAGTATTGCGAATTTTGGCAAACAACATCTAGGGCTAAATATATCTCCCTTGGTGATGTGGAATTATCCCAATATTGAGTCGCTGTCTCAATTTTTAGCTGATGAATTAGCCGCTGCAAACTTAGAAACTTTTGAAATATGAATGCATCAGAACTTTTAACCAACCTAACAGAGCAAGGCGTTCAGTTGTGGGTTGATAATGACAAGTTGAGGATTAATTCTCCCAAGGGGATCTTGACACCACAACTTCAAGCAGAGTTAGCCGCTAGCAAAACAGAAATTCTCACTTTGCTGCGCGAATATCAAGATGACGATACTGCGACAGGACTTAGTTTAAAAACGATTGGTCGTTTAATTGGTGGATATACAGACAAATCTCCCATGCAATTCAAGCCGCCAGTTGTCGATCCGCAAGTAATGGCAAAGCAGCTTAAAATTACTTTTAGACCTTTACCAAAAGGATTTAACAATCAAATACTCCTCAAGTTTAGGGAAGAATTAGAACTTAAACTGAAAAATCATGGAGTGAAAGTAGTCTCTTGGGAAGAAGCCACAAGAGATTTTCGCTATGAAATTGATATTCCCTTAACTAAGTGGAAAAAAGCCATCCAAATGCGGGTAGTCAAAACCGATGTTGATGCTGTAATTGATGTTGAAAGGCAGCCTTCGTTAATAGATAAAATCAAAAGTTTTGCCGCAGAAAAGCTTTATCAATTTTATTCTCGCTTTGTCTTAAAAAATCAAAAAGCATCTGTAGCAAAGATTGCTCAATTGACTAGCTGGGCTGAAGACCATGCCATGCAAAGGCTTGAAGATCCAACTTCTACTCAAGTTATCTTAATTGCCGATATAGATAAGCAATTTGTTGACTCGACAATACCGTATCAACAAAAGATTAATATTGGCGTAAATACTCTAGTCAAAACATTTTCAGAAGTTGTAATTGGGGTATCTGAAGATAGTATTTCCATTCTAAACATGAATCTTTCTGATTCCATATTTCCTAGAGAAGACTTTGATAATTTTGTCTTCAAATCTTTGATTCCCAAAATATTTGTGCCAATTGCTCCCCTACCATTAAGCAGATTTGAAATCGAAAAATACGATCCTAAACAATCAATTGCTGCTCAAAAATTAGGAGAACTAAGCAAGCAATTGGCAACTACAGGCTTATTTCCAGCCGGATTTAAGCTGAGTGAAATTGTCAAACGCCAATCTCATCGAGATATTGTTGATTCCATTGTTAATGGCAGAAGTGGAGTTTCTTACGGTTTTGTAGCTTATGCTGAAGCACCGCAATATGTAGGCAACCCAGAGATATCTAAAGATGAGTGGGAAAATTTGTCGCCTGTAGCTGGATTTAGTCACGATGAAGTTAGACAAAATGAAATCGGCAGACGCTACATAAAAACAAAGCTCAAAGAGAGGGATGTTTACAAACAAATTCCTGATATTTGGCTAGTAAGCTCTCGATCTGGGGCAAATAAGACAGATTTAGACCCCGACCGCGATTTGCTCAGAATTGGCTTGAAAGACAAGCTACATCTACAAATCCCCAATGGCATAGATCCAGCAGTAGTAGATATCAAACCATCTTACGATACTTATGTAATGGTTGCGATCGCTCTTGCTGCGGCTCTATACTCACCGCAACTAATTAAAGATGGTGCGCCAATGATTCATTTTCACGGCTATCCATCTCATGACTGGTTTGAAGCAAACGAATATTGTTCTGGAGTTGATAACCCTTCTGTGCCTTGTGGAACTTACGAATCAGGAGTATTCAACTTCTTCAATATCTACAATTTGGCACAACAGAGCGACAACATCGCCTTAGCCAGCTTAATTGAACCAGATCATGGCACAAACATCATCACCCGCGATTTGCCCTATCTCCTAGCCAAACTCAAAGACACCAGCAAACAAGAACAAATTGAACTAGGTGGCAAGAACTTTGCTTCTTTAACCAAGAAATTGTTAGCAGTCAATTGAGCAAATAGCTTTGCGCCCTTACCCTTTACCCTGCCCGAAGGGCAATATGCGATCGTGACAACCATAGCAGGTAAAACCGTACTACTAACAGGAGCCTCGCGGGGGATTGGGGAACACATTGCCCGCGCAATAGCCGCCAAACAAGCGACTGTAATTGGCGTTTCCCGCTCCCTTGAAGGGCTAGAGCGAATCTGCGCAGAAGTTAATAATCTAGGTGGCAAAGGCATAAGTATGCCCTTTGACATCAGCAATGTAGCAGAACTACCAGTGTTGATCCAACAAATCGAGCAGCGTTTTGGTGGAGTTGACATCCTCATTAACAACGCTGGTATAGAAATCTATCGCGCATTCTCAGACTATTCCCTTGCCGAGATTCAGTCAGTTTTATCCATTAACTTAATAGCTGCGATGGAATTAACTCGCTTGGTACTGCCAGGAATGTTAAATCGCAGTAGCGGTCATATTGTCAATATTGCCTCTTTAGCTGCCAAAAAAGGGCATCCCTACGACAGTATTTATTCTGCTAGTAAAGCTGGGCTATTGATGTGGGCTGATGCCTTACGGCAAGAATTGGCGAGTACGGAAGTGGGAATTTCTACTATTTGTCCAGGATATATTTCTGGGCAAGGGATGCTGGCAAATACAGGCGTACCTGCGCCGATTTTAGCAGGAACATCTACACCCGATCAAGTAGCGATCGCCTTAATCAAAGCAATCGAGCAAAATCAAGGCGAAGTCTTAGTTAATGGCGATCCAATTACCGCAAATTTAACCAAAATATTATTTGCAATTTCTCAATTTTCCCCAAGCTTTGGCGATACCGTCAATCGCTTGCTAGGAGTTACTAAGCTAAATCGCCTGCGCATCGAAAAACAAATGCAAGCTGAAGATTCTCGCCGCCAGCAAACGAAGTTAGTAAAAACAGAGGCAATTAGATGAAAAAAGTATTTTTCACAATCTATGACATGGGCGGCGGACATCGCAGCACTGCTAATGCCTTAAAGGAAGTAATCGAGCAGCGCAATTTACCCTGGCAGATCGAGATCTTAGAAGTTTTCAAAGAAGTTTTTGGTACAAGTACGCCTCAATACTATTACAACAACTTTGTCTTGAAAAACAAGTTGGCAAAAACTATAAATGACCCCCTAGCTGTACCTTTATTCAAATTGCAAATTCGCCTCCAGCATGATGCTTGGCGCAAACGCCTGCAAAATTATTGGCGCAAACATCAGCCCGATTTAGTAGTTTCTTTAATGCCACTAGTAAATAAGGTACTTTATGAAAGCTTACAAACAGAATTGCCCAGTACGCCTTTTGTGACCTCGATCACCGATTTTGCCGATTGTCCGCCTAATTTCTGGATAGAACAGCAAGAGCAGTTATTAATTTGTCCTTCCTCACGCACACTTGAGCAGGCGCAAGATTGCGGCTATAAAGAGCAGCAACTTTTTTCTACTTCAGGGGTAGTTATTCACCCTCGGTTTAATCAACCAGTAAATTGCGATCGCACTATAGAACGGCAACGCTTGGGGCTAAACCCAAATTTACCTACAGGCTTAGTAATATTTGGTACTCAAGGCTCGAAGGAAATGCTGGAGATCCTCGAACGCCTAGAGCAGTCACCACTACAGTTGCAACTAATTTTTATCTGCGGACGCAACGAGCAGCTAGCGAATATATTGCGATCGCGCCCTAGTCGGATAGCCAAGTTTGTAGAAGGCTTCACCACCCAAATTCCCACCTACATGCATACGTCCGATTTCTTCATTGGCAAACCAGGTAGCGTCGGTATCAGCGAAGCTATAGCCATGAAACTACCAGTAATTACCGAATGCAACAATACTACAACCCTATTTCAAGAACGGGCTAGCGCTGATTGGCTTGCCGAAAATGGTTTTGGGATTGTCGTCAATAACTTTAGCGAAATAGATAAAGCTGTCGCCCAACTAATCGAGCCACAGAACTTTGTCCGCTATCAAGCCAATGTTAGAGCCTACAACAACCGAGCAGCCTTTGAAGTCGTAGATATTCTAGAAAACATCTTAGGAGCGCCAATAGGCGCGGTTAAAGGGGAAAGGGGGAAAGGATTAGAAAAGTTGATCTCTTAACCTTTCCCCTTTAACCCTTACCCTTTACCCTTCTTTCTTTAAGTCATGAAAACCATAGCAGGCAAATTAGTAGTTGTGACTGGCGCATCTAGGGGTATTGGCGAGTTTATTGCTCGTGCGATCGCCAAAGAGCAAGCAACCGTAGTTGGTATTTCTCGTTCTCCAGAAGGTCTAGAGCGAGTAGGTGCGGAGGTTGAAGCGGCAGGTGGTAAATGGCTGAGTATTCCCTTTAATCTCTGCGAATTAGCCAAATTACCAGACTTGGTAGCCCAAATTCAGCAGCTAGCAGGTCGCCCTATCGATATTTTGATTAATAATGCGGCAATTGAAAAATTCCGACCTTTCCAAAACTACACCTTAGAAGATACCCAATCTATCTTGACAACTAATCTGCTCTCACCAATCGAGTTAACCCGATTGGTAATGCCAAGTATGCTAGAGCGCAATAGCGGTCATATTGTCAGTATTTCCTCTGGTTCCGGCAAAAAAGGAGCGCCTTACAACAGCATTTATTCAGCTAGTAAAGCTGGATTGATAATGTGGTCGGATGCCATTAGGCAAGAATTGGCTGATACCAACATTGGCGTATCGGTTGTATGTCCTGGATGTACCAACGCTGGAATGTACTTAGCACTTGGGACAGCCCCTAGCGTAGCCAATATTACCGAACCCACAGAAGTAGCAGAGATAGTATTGCAATCTATCGTGCAAAACCAAAAGGAGGTAGTTATAGACGGATTTAATACCAAATTTTTGTTTGCAATGTCACAATTTTTTCCTCAATTTGGCGACATGGTTTTTCAAAAGCTAGGAGTCGTCAAGACAAACCAAAGCTGCGCCGAAAATCAAATGCAACGAACCTAAATTATCTGTTA
>QQTW01002773.1_pt1 | contig 12828 bp, 15 predicted proteins | sample 1904831 | NCBI WGS metagenome assembly QQTW01 (sample SAMN09435610, study PRJNA476489) | Subsurface metagenome, whole genome shotgun sequencing project. | reverse complement strand
GGTCGAAGGGTAGTGGTTGGTGCGTGTGGGGATGCGTGTTTATATGGCGTTGTGGTTGTGTGTAGAGGAGAGGTATTGCCGTTCTGGCAGCTGGATGGAGATTGCGGGGGTAGGTATGTGAGTTTCGAAAATATAAACAGCCTGCGCGCTGCGCTTGATCTAATGCATATATTGGCTAATTCTTATTCAAGCTCCTACTCCAGTATCGACTAGTACTGTTGCAGTATCCAGTATCCCTTCGACCCGGCCCACTCAAAATACACACAATGGCTGACCCCACCCTCACCGCGTTACCCAACATCAAGACCGAGGGCGATTCCACGCCCGCACCAGCAGCCATATCGAACGAGACTCCCGCAGCAGTAAGCGCAGACGTAGACATGGCAGACCCGATACTGCCGCACACCGAAGTACGTCGCCCACTCATATTTCTGTCCTCTAATACAAAGCTAACTAAACGTATAGTCAACGTTACCAATCGCACCACCCACCCCCAGCGCCGCCGCCGCACCCACATCTGCACGCAACTCGCCGCACCCCACCGCGTCCCAGCAAGCCCCTACACATGCAACTCCACATGGGAGTCCGACGAGAGTATATCTGAATCAGAACGTTACGCCGCATTTGCTGGAGGCAATGAAACATCTTGCTACAAATGAGTAGGTACTCTTGTGGGGAACCATGGCGGCTGTGTGTAGTAGTTAATGTGTTGCAGACCGGAGAAACCGTTGAAGTGGCTGAGCGAGTATCTGGCCCAGAAGAGTGCGGAGATAGAGGGATGAAGGCATGAAATCCAAAGCATGGCGTCGATTTTGACATGACAGCAGCATCACGTGCATTGGTCGGCGCTCAAAAGTGTTAGAAAACCTTGAGTCGTCTGCCGACATTACTGTACCCCTTTTGGCGGGCAAGGCTTGATTAATTCTTGGACAGCATGTACGACGTCAACTAGCGATTTATTCAATTGTAACCACAGATTCGAGAATTCAGGATTTCTTTTCATTCATGCAAATCATAGTAACCTATTGTAAGGTGGAATAACCCATTAAGCCCCTATGCATCCATGACTCCAATCGAGTTTCCTTGATAGTCCACCCCCTATACATCACTAGTCTTCTATGCGACGAGGGTAGAGGCGGTGGCGCTCTCGTACCGCCAGGTCGGAGGTAGGACACCAACGGTCTTGTAATAGCGGGAGAGGCGGTGGATGCGGGACTCGATGAGAATGAGACGGCTGCAGAAGTTAACGCATACGCCCATGCAGTGATATACAGAGCACGTACAACTTGGAGTCCTTGTCCTTGCGGTTGCTTGACAAATGCTTACGGACAGCGACCGCCTTTTTGATGAGCATGTAGAGGTCCTCGGGAATCTCAGGCGCGAGGCCTAATGGCTCTCTGTCAGCGAAAAACCAACAGAGGCGAATTTGTATAGCGCAACAGATGCCGATAGACATATCTGCTGTCGACATGCGCTTCAGCTTGAACAGGCTATCCTACCCTGCGACTTGAGGATGCGAAGGATCTTGTTGCCAGTGACGACCTTAACTTGGGCTATACCGTGGGAGTCTCGGAGGATTTCACCAATTCTATACATCTGTTAGTACCCCTTAGACCTTTTGCGCCTGTCTGCGACCTTACTGGGAGGGGGTGGCGCCCTTCTTCGCGAGCTTGCCGATCTGCTCGACGACCTGCTTGGGCGAGGTCTTAAGCCAGGCGGGGGCAGTGCGCGAGTACGGGGTGGCCGAGGCAGATATGCCTTTACCGTTGCTGTGAAGACGACCCATTTTTTTGGTTGAGCTACGACGGTGGTAGTCTGCAAGGGCGTCTGGAGGCTGAAGTTTCAGGAATTGAATTCGTTGGGATGCGATGCGATGTTGTGGGCGAAGATTCGCTTACAGTCAAAATAACGCACTGACGTCTTGGCAGGCTTGAGCTGAACAAAAATTCAGACACTGGTTTGGCTTTGAAGGACACCAGCCTCCACAAATGCTGTGAGCGAAGATTCGCTGCTTCTTGAATGGATGCGCACGATTGTCCTTTCATCAATACTTGGGTTGCCTTCAATCTGGCCTTTGACTAATGGTACGTCCTTCCACCGGCCTCCTCCTGCACGCAATGATGATCCTTTCCAACTACTTATTTTCTGGTACCTCTACTGCTAGCCTTTGTGGCGATGATCTCAACGGACTTCTGAAAGCTTTTTATTCTCAGCTGGGCGTTCTCCAGTGTCGATAGGCACATGCTGACCTACCCCAGCAATGGTGAACTTCAGAGGTCCTTTGCCCAGGGAAATGGTATCAGGAGCGCAGAAAGATCACACGTCTAAACGGAAAGTCAACTAGACGTCCAGAGTGGCTTCCCGACACGGCGCCTGCCACTACCCTTTCCCGCACGCTTTCTGCGTCTTCCTTCATGTTTTGCCCATCCACCTGCCACCTTTTGACAAGTATCTGAATCAATCGTGCTTTCTGACTCCGTAGTCTCATTGCATCTTGTACTCTACATACTACGCGTCACCGCATAGAGCTCGCTTTAATCGCCGACCTGCGCTTAATCAACATGATCTACCATCTATTCTGCATCACGATCATGCTCGCTCGCCTCGCCGCTGGCAAAACATCCGCTCAACTTTGCCATGGTACGTCTGTGCTTGCTGACGACGGCAACTGGTATTGCTCCGAAGTCAGAGCAATCACCTACAAAAATATCAGCCAGCCTGGAGCGTACAAGCGCACAACGCGGGTCGACCCTGCTACGGGGCTGTGTGAGCATGAATCGGTGTCCTATTCTGGCGCTGGCCCACTCACGCCATTGATTGGCGAAGTACTTCGGGCTATGCTTCCGTTGTCGTTTCCCTACATGCTAATGGAAGCTTGTAGCTCTCGATGCATTTGCGTGGCCCGATAAACGTATCCCAGCTTGCCGTGTACAAGCCTCCAGACTTGTCTATCTCTCCCAACAACCACAAACAAAAGTCCAAGCGACATCACCTGCAGCCTGTCGACATTCCAGATAACTATTACATATCACACTCGATGGCCCCTCGCCAGGTAGTTGATTCAGTCCGACCTAATGAACCCCGTTTTGTACCAACAATTACGATTGGGAAGCGCTGGTACTGCAACTCCACACCGACAGTCACACATACAGTCTATATACCGGGTGGTACGTGTGCGAACAACGGGACTTCCATCATCCCTCTACCACCACCCGCAGCGGTACCAACTTTGTCGCCATTGTCACCGCTGCTACCGGTGATTACTACTACTGTACGTACTACGGACACTATCTGTCCCGAAAGCTCCACATCCAGCAACATATGGTCAACGCAAACCTCAGCAGCCATCGCGCCTCAGGATCCAATATGCCCATGCGAGTCCAGTTTCCTGACGGAGTCCGCAATTACAAGTGTCCTGCATGCGTCGACCTCTACATGTACTGAAGATGGAAAAATGACGACACTGGTTGTTCCTGTAAAGCGTGACGGACAAGAATCTGCTGCAACAGCCGCCACTTCACCAGCGACCTCGCCGATACCCCAACCGCTTCGCAATGAGGGAGTGAATAGAGCTGCCGCTGGCGAATGGAGTCGGGTGGCTTACTATACATCTGCCGCGCCTGCTGCAGCCACCGGCTTTGCTTTTTTGGCCAATCTTGGAGATCCACAGAAATCTGGCACTTTCGACTAGTACGCTTCCACGATGGGGCTGTCACCGTCTAGATCTTTTGCTAACGTACTGGCAGCTCCTTTGGAAACTCTTTGGGCTACGTAATCGGTGACGGCAGTAAAGTCGCCGCACAAAACACCCCATTTGATGGCACTCTCGAAACCTCTGAGCGTGAGATCGCAGTCTTCACAGACAAGATATGCGACGGTGACTGTGAATACGCAAGACCAGACGCCACCGCACATTGTAGGTCCATGATATTTCCTTGGCCACATGCCACACTAACTCCTGCAGATGGCTGGGACGGACCCTCCAAGGCCTTCTTCATAGAATTCCAAATGGACCATTACGACAACTACGGTAGCGACCAAGGAATGCTCTCCGATGCGCCGGCGTGGTGGTTTCTCAATGCAGCCATTCCGCGCATCCTACAGTACGGCAACGACCGCAACAACATCCCCTGCTCGTGTTGGTCGACTGGGTGCGGCGAGTTCGACGCTTTTGAGATCCTGGGACGTGGCGGAATGCGTGCGAAGTCTACAATCCACAGACAGGGAAATCGGGAGGGCGGCGACTCGAATTATTTTCTGCGGCCGGTGGGAAGGAAATTAAAGTTTGCAGTGATTTTTCACGATTGGAACATCACGGCGACTGTGCTAGATGATGGGTTTGACTTCTCAGAGCGGCTGATGCAGGAGCAGATAGATGCTCTTTTGGCGTATGATGCGAAGGATGCAGCGCACTCGCTATTCCTGATTGGAGATTGATAGTCGGTTTACGTTGGCTGGCTACTTATCTACCGAGGGCAGCATGGTGATTTGTTTTCGGTTTCTTCGCAGCGTCGAGTAGTAAGTATATCCTAAAGGCATATAATCACAAGCAGATACATTCTGGTATTGTGGCGCCATTGTAGGCCCTTATGAAAGTGCAAAGGCCTTTCCAAGAAGTCTTCAGAAAAACGAAACTTGCGTATATGACTCCCATGTGTTTCGTGATTATTGCTAGAAAGCAAATGAATGAGCAGGTGTGCACAAAAGATGCGTTGCTCACCTTCGAAGTTTCCTAACTCCGAAGCACAGCATCACGTGCCATGCTCCACGCTTGCATCCTTCCCATCCAAGCTACCGCGCAAAGTGACACAATCGCGAACAGCAGCCATCCGCATTTCAGCCGGCTTTACGGTTTCACCAACCGCGTCTTACTTCTAACCTGACGACTCTGCGTTCTTTCCACACCGTGTGAACACCGCAACCCCGCATTATTATACGCCACCGTCCACGCGACGAATACTTGAGCACTACCTAAAGCCACGCACGATTTAAAGAGCAGTGAGCCACTAGCGAACGCGCGGGACTGCCTCCCAAGATGTTCGCGTCAAAGAGGCTTGCAAAGGTGAGCTGCGCATTCCGCTTTTCTCTGTAAGGTTGAGAACTAACTGGCACAGGAACTGTGCAAGGTACGAATACGCTCACGGAACCTCATACATTGGAAGCAGGGCAGGCTAATATTATACATGATAGCTACATGACAAGCTCCCGCCTGGCATAGAGCTCATCAAGGCCGAAGATCTGTCAGAATGGCTCATGGATATCCGCGTCGTCGATTCGAATCCGCTGTACCAGGGCGAGGTATATAGGCTCAAGTTCATGTTTAGTCCGAGCTATCCTATTGAGGTACGTCCTCTTTTCTCCCACCCTTCTGCAACTATGGAATAAATGCGCATTGCTAACACCCTCTGGAGGCCCCCGAAGTTATCTTTGTACGGGACGATACGCACCCTATTCCCTGGCACCCACACATATACTCCAATGGCATCATCTGCCTCGACTTGCTCGACCGACAGGGCTGGTCGCCGGTGCACAACGTCGAGAGCGTATGCGTCAGTCTGCAGAGCATGCTCACGAGCAACACAAAGAAGGAGAGGCCACCCGGCGACGAGGATTTTGTGCGATTCAACAGGCAGAGACCGAGAGATATCAACTTCGTGTATCATGATAACCACGTTTGAGGGCTTTGAGATCGGATGGGGTTATATAAAAGGTCTGCTTCACTGTCAGACCTTCATGGCGTCAAGGCATTGCATGGGTCGGGGCCACGGCGTTTATGGGGCATGCTTTTGTAATCGTCAAACGGCTGGAGTGACATAGCATTTGAACATCTCTGCACCAAAGCCTTCGGCCACCAGGCAGTCCGGTTTATACATTATGAACAGTATGTACTTGCATGTTCCTCCTTTTGGCTGCTGTGAAACCCATGAAAGCGCCGAACACCCAAGGTTTGAACGCAAGAGTCGCACTGCTCTTGGCCCATGAATGTCGAAGTACGTTAGAGGAGTGTTACTACAAGACGGCCTAGAAAGTCATCAGTGAACGATTACAGTGAGCAGCGGCTTAGTTGGCCAAGAGTGCTGAGCTCTGCTAAATCTTTCCTTTGCCGCCCCTACGCCTGCCACACACACACCTATACTGATGAATGTTTCTTGGTTTTGTAGTAGTAAATATTCAAGCTTTTTTTTCATATCTCTACTTATTGCAGAGCCTACGGCAGAGACTACAGCAGAGCATAGACAGCGGAGCCTATAATAGAGACTACGGCAGAGCCTATAGCAGAGAATTACGGCAGACCTACACGGCAGACCTACACGGCAGAGCCTATATACGTAGTAGAGCCTACATAGTAGAGACTATCTTAGTGTTGTAGTTATAATATACCTCTAAAATCTATATTTTGATAAAAAGTTAAATGAAAAGCAACGACTTATGCTAAGGTCTGCTAAGCTCTGCCGTGGTCTCTGCTGCCTAGTCTCCGCTGCGTAGTCTCTGCCACGTAGTCTCTTCCGCGTAGTCTCCGCTGCGTAGTCTCTGCCGTGTAGGCTCTGCCGTGTAGGCTCTGCCGTAGTCTCTGCCATGGGCTCTGCCGTAGGCTCTGCTGTAGTCTCTGCCATAGGCTCTGCTGTAGTCTCTGCCATAGGCTCTGCTGTAGTCTCTGCCATAGGCTCTGCTGTAGTCTCTGCATTAGTCTCTATATTAACCTCTGCCATGTAGGCTCTGCATTGAATAGAAGTAAGAAACAAAAGCTTCAATGTCAGCTACTACAGCACCAAGAAACAATCTTCAATATAGACGTGTGTAGGCATAGATAGACGTATAGGCAGCAAAATGAGTGGAGATAGCTGCGCGTGCAGGATTTTTGTAGCCTGCCAGAATTCGCGCTCACTGTAGCGACACCGCCAAGATTTTGTCCTTGGCACTCAAACTCGTTCCTCAGGTAAAAAAGATTTGTCTTCTACTGCCCTCGCACCACACCATTTCCATCCCACTCCTAACATAGCACCTCAAACCCTCACTATGAGCGACGAAGTCTACGAGGGTGCCATTGGCATTGATCTTGGTGCGCATCCCCGCCCTCTTGCGCACACAGAAGGTTTCTAACTCACCCCGCCAGGCACCACATACTCTTGTGTCGCTAACTACGAGGGCACTAATGTCGAGATCAGTATGTCCCGCGCTCTCCGTGTCACTGATATAACTGAGCCTAACAAGGCGCGCAGTCGCCAATGAGCAGGGTAGCTTTACCACTCCTTCCTTCGTCTCTTTCACGAGCGAGGAGCGTTTGATCGGTGAGGCTGCGAAGAATCAGGCCGCTATGAATCCGGAGAACACAATCTTTGACGTCAAGTAAGTCAATCCAACGTGTTCCGCTGCATGGAAAGCTGACCTGTCAGGCGCTTGATTGGGCGACGGTTTGAGGATGAGACTGTCACGAAGGACATCAAGTCGTGGCCGTTCAAGGTCATCGACCAGGGTGGCAGCCCCCTGGTTCAGGTCCAATACCTGGGCGAGACGAAGACCTTCTCGCCCCAGGAGATCTCTGCCATGGTTCTTGCCAAGGTGAGATCTGCATGAAACCGAGAAAGCAAACCCACATCGCTAACAGCCCCACAGATGAAGGAGGTCGCCGAGACCAAGCTCGGCAAGAAGGTTGAGAAGGCCGTCATCACCGTGCCCGCCTACTTCAACGACAATCAGCGGCAGGCGACCAAGGATGCCGGTGCCATCGCCGGTCTCAACGTCCTGCGTATCATCAACGAGCCTACTGCGGCTGCCATCGCCTATGGCCTTGGATCTGGACGGTCTGATAAAGAACGCAACGTTTTAATCTACGATCTTGGTGGTGGTACATTCGACGTATCCCTGCTCCAGATCCACGGTGGAGGTGAGATTTTAAATGTCAATTTTCCAAACTAATTCTAACTCTTACTTCAGTGTTTACCGTCAAGGCGACCGCCGGCAACACGCACTTAGGTAAATGACAAGACTTCGACGGAAACCTCGAGCACTTCAAGAAGGAGTTTACTAAGAATACCATAGGCGGCCAAGACTTCGATTCGAATCTTCTCGAGCACTTCAAGAAGGAGTTTACTAAGAAGACCAAGAAAGGTTAGCTCTTCTCCCTCCCTCTTCCAGTTCTTGCCCTCTCCTCATAGGACTTCATATGTGCACCCTGCGGGAAATCATTCCGCCTCAAGACCAACTATGTCCAATATTGTGGAACTCGGAAGCATCGCGACAACGCCGGCTAACGCCCACGCAGACATCTCCGGCGATGCGCGTGCTCTCCGCCGTCTCCGAACCGCCTGTGAACGCGCCAAGCGTACGCTTTCCAACGCTACTCAGACGGCGGTTGAGATAGATTCGCTGTTTGAAGGCGAGGACTTCAATTCTAACATCACCCGTGCTCGTTTCGAAGACTTGAACGCGAAGGATTTTTCGGGCACTCTCCAGCCCGTGGAGCAGGTGCTCAAGGATGCCAACATGGCCAAGGACAAGGTTGATGAGATTGTGCTCGTCGGCGGCTCCACCCGTATCCCTAGGATACAAAAGCTGCTCAGCGATTTCTTCAACGGCAAGAAGCTGGAGAAAAGTATCAACCCCGACGAGGCTGTTGCCTATGGTGCCGCCGTCCAGGCTGGCATCCTCTCCGGCAAGGCCACTTCCGCTGAGACTGCTGATCTTCTCCTCCTCGATGTGGTTCCTCTCTCGCTCGGCGTCGCCATGGAAGGCAACATCTTTGCTCCCGTCGTTCCTCGTGGCCAGACAGTTCCTGTAAGTGTTCCTAATAAAGAAGCATGTGTTACACATACTGACTCGTATGCTATTACTTAGACCATTAAGAAAAGGCAAGTTATTTCGCTGTTTCCTTTCTCCCCCCTCGTTGTCTTTTTTTTGCGCTTTGTTCATTATTTGTGTTACATATCCCTTTCGCTCCATGTTGTCCTTCGCGCCCCGTTGTATCTGGTAGGTTCTTGCCATTTCGATACTGGAAACGAGCTCTCGATCTTTAGGTCGGCGGTACACGATCGATGAGTAAACCTCATCTCAAAGGTCTCCAAGGTTGATTTTATCCGGAGACGTCCAACGAGCTTCTACGAAAAGCGACCTGCTCTGTCCCGCCGAGTTATATTTTCCTGGACCAAGGAGCACGACACCTCTTCTACTGTCTGCTCTTCTATATTGCAGCAGCCACCATGCTCGAGGTCCTCTTGTTCGTCACCTGGACCCGTCTTTCCGTGGATGCGTCAGGATTTTGTTGGTCATCGTCAGCAGCTACTAACACTATCATCAGAACCTTCACCACGGTCGCAGATAACCAGCAGGTGAGGATTCCATATATGACTGCATTGGAGACATAGACTGACTTCGTAACTACCTCTCTGTAGACCGTCCAGTTCCCCGTGTTCCAAGGCGAGCGTGTCAACTGTGAGGATAACACTTCGCTTGGTGAATTCACCTTGGCTCCTATTCCCCCCATGAGGGCCGGTGACGCGGTTCTTGAGGTTGTCTTCGAGGTCGACGTCAACGGCATTCTCAAGGTTACCGCTACGGAGAAGACCTCGGGCCGCAGCGCTAACATCACTATTTCCAATGCTGTTGGCAAGCTTTCGTCCACTGAGATCGAGGACATGATCAATGGTGAGTTGCAACTTCCTTTGGCATGATCTGCTACTGATATCTTCAGATGCCGCCAAGTTCAAGAACAGCGACGAGGCGTTTAGCAAGAAGTTCGAGTCCCGGCAACAGCTCGAGTCCTACATCTCCCGTGTCGAGGAAATGGTCTCTGACCCAAGCAGCTCTCTCCGTCTTAAGCGTGGCCAGAAGGAGAAAATTGAGTCTGCTCTCAGCGATGCTATGGCCCAGCTTGAGGTTGAGGATGCCGGTGCCGATGACCTGAAGAAAAAGGAGCTTGCTCTAAAGCGCGTCGTCACCAAGGCGTTTTCCACCCGCTAGGCGACAGGTTTTGGAGGAGAAGGAGGATGAAGAGGCCGCTGGCGTAGCATATAAAGTGCCGAATGTTTCCCCCTTTTGCGGCATCTTCGATAGACCTGGTGTTAGTTTCCTTGAATGGGCGCCTGATACCTTGTTTTTCCTCTCCAACGGTTTCTTCTTCTCATCTGGGCATCCCGGAGGATGTGGAAAAGTATAGCGTAGCTGAGATGTGCACGAATATGCCAAAGGATTGATGATTGCTGGCCACGTGGAGTTTGACGCGCAGCCTCCTGTGAATCTGTAGACGGAGAATGGATGGCTAAAATTGGGATCTTGTGATATGAGCGTGTCTCCATGGCAAGCTCGGATTTTGTACCCAGGGATCAATCACATCGCGAGTCAGTCGTTCTTTCGCCACACACAGCATTCGCGGACTAAACAGCGTTATCGACACGACGTCAATGCCCGCCTTCATATAGGCAGTATCGTGCGCGAGGGCGACGAGGAAACCATGCTGCCATTCTAAGACTCGTATATAGGCAACAGTATCTTTAGCTGCCTTCTAAGACTCGTATATAGGAGATGGTACATATCTCTAGCGGCGGTGATGTTGGCGTGCGACGTTGTCATATTGCCAAACAAATTTAGTTTTACGTATTTATTAGCTATAAGAACACTCAGATGAAGAATTTACTAAGAATACTGTCAACGGCATTGCTGGGTGTTCCTAGCTTTTAAGGGGATTTTGTCGTTAACTGATAACTGGCAAAGGAAGCATCATGTCTCGAAGGCTTCCTGGATTGTTCTGATAGGCTCCTACTGCAATTCCTTTCACTCGAGCCTCTTGCGATTCCGTCACCCAAACTACCGCCTAGCAACCCATACCAACGCTTACGCAGCTACACTCACTTTACGCTCCCCCCCCGACTTACCTACAACCCACAACACTGCGTTTGCTCTACTGTGGCCTCGATCTCCAGAACGACTGAAAACATGTCATCGACCAGCGACCCACCGAGCAGACCAATCTCAGAACCTGTGCCTTCCCTATTACGCTCGTCCGCTTCCAGTCTCGCAAGCGAAGAATGGGGTAGGGATGAGGAGGGCTTTGGGGGCCAATCAAGTGTCCAGCTCAACGCGGACAACGAGGATGTGATGAATGTTCCTTGCAAGTTCGCTCCGCATCGGCCGCACGATCTAGGTAGCATCTTGTCGGGTGCACGCAAGCCCACGTCCGAGGAAGTTGAGAGATTGAAAAAGCGTCGCGCTGAGCTTGAGAGAAAGATAGAGGAGGAGCGCTTGGAGCATGCGCATGAGGAATTTCCTGCCAGTGAAATCCAAGGACTTCGCGGGCTCAGTCTAGTAGAGCTGCAAGAGAAGGGTGTTGCGGTTCCGCTCGCGAACGGCATCGCCGCTGTCGAGCCCAGGGAGCTGGAGAGCCTTCTGGGCAGCAACGGCAAGGACGAGATTGTAAGCAGGCGACTAACGCGTTCGGTGGCAAGCACACTGATATCACATATACAGACCACTGAAGGGAAAGCTCTTTCCTCATCTCGCTTCCTCGTCACCGACACTCCCCCCCGCCAACGCCGAGCCGCCTCCCCACCTGACTACGATATGTCCTCGTCCTTACACGGCGCCAGTACACTCACCACCCCCAGCAGCAACAGCAGCCACATCCAGTCCGCCAACACGTGCTATACACCCTTCACCAAGACGCTGCACTACTTCAAGCAATTCACGAGCACGAAGAACACACCCGCAAAATCGCGCCGCAACGCGTCACTGCCTGAAGAAATTGCCGAACTGGCCAAAACAGCGCGGGGGGAGGCGTGCGAGGACAATGAGGACCTTGACAAGTATCGGGGGATGGATATTGGGCCGTTGGAACCAGTTATGGATGACAGGTGGGCCGATAATTTGATTATGTTGGGGTCGCCTGGACCCAGGAAGACGAGACGTGCGCGGTACGTTGTCGGTGAGGATAAGAGGCGCAAGCCTACATGCGAGATGCGTGACGACGTGGATTCCGCCGAGGGGACCAAGTATGAGTTCGAGATCCCAGGTCACTTCGGCGACCATGTCAAGATGACGAATCGGACGAATGCCGCTGCTGGACAGGTTGCTAGCTTCATTCGACAGAAGGGCAGGGGGTTGGAGGTCTCGGATGAGGATACCAACGAAGCTGTCGAGGTAAGCGGGAAACACTGCGGCGAGCCGTCTAATACTGACCTTAGACTAGAATTGTCGAGATAAGCCTGCGAGCTTCACCGTCACCACGGAGCGTAGTTCTGCCTCCTCGTGCTTGGAGCGCGACATGATGCTAGTCGACGTTTCGAGTAATGAAGCACACGATCCAAGCAAAGGAGCCAACGCGACGACAGAGGTAGGCTGATTTCTCTCCACGCCGTGGAGAAGATACTAAATGATGTGCAGGACACCAAAGAGACCGCCCATGTTGACGAGCGCGTCCCGGCTAGCAGTGCATACGTGCATATAACTCACCACACCCCTTCAAGCAGAGATATAGACTCCAACTCCGATCCGATGCACAATCAACTTATTCTCTACCACGAACAACCCGTGTTCATCACCGTGATCGGAATGATCCCTGTGGCCATGTTCTGGACCGTCGCCCAGCCTTTGGCGCACTACTCCAGCAAAGCTTTCGACAAGGTTATGCAGAAGCTGAGCGGCCTTTGATTGCGGCAGCGATGGGGTGCGTGTGGCAAGGCGGCGAGAGACTGCGTATGTTGGAGGAAGAGGATAGCAAGCGAGTTGACGAGATTGATGTCATCGACGTGATGCACCACGGGCGCATAGGGAAAGGGGGACAGAGCTTATCTCAGCAGGCTCAGTCGCGTTGGCTCCTTTGCTTGGATCGTGTGCTTC
>QQTW01002772.1_pt1 | contig 12829 bp, 15 predicted proteins | sample 1904831 | NCBI WGS metagenome assembly QQTW01 (sample SAMN09435610, study PRJNA476489) | Subsurface metagenome, whole genome shotgun sequencing project. | reverse complement strand
AGAAACTGAATCTGCCTGGAGACTTCGTACCATTCCCCCCACGGAAGACGAGGGACATTACCGCGCTGGCCATGGCGATAAACAATGGGATGGCGGCGCGGAATAAGTATATAACAGGTTGAGATGTGATGGGCGTGGTTGGACGTGATATGTGAATAGCGGCGATTGGTTGAGCACCGCCGACGAGAATTGATTTCCCAATTCATGCAAGATTGGATGAGTTGTCGTCGTCGTGGGGGTTTATACATAGAATGCTGGATCAATGCATTGACTCGTCCTCGAAGATCAAGTGATAGACTTGTCTGCATAGCAACGGTTTCGGACGATGCTTACTGAATGCCCTCATCCTCGGGCCTCGTTGACGACAGAGCGTTGCATAGCACTGATAGGCATGATGATCGCAATTGAAAGGCAGGATGCGCCAATCACATGCTGGACAATCGGACTGCCCAGGACCCAGGTGCTGCTCAACCAAAACAGTGTTGTTCGCATCAAATAATAGCTCAATACATTGTGTGTGCATACTGTGTCCGTAGCTCCTTCGCAATCACATGAAGCAGTGAAGAAAGCCCACATGCAATTGTATCCTCCAGGAGTTCAGTAATCGGGTATCTATAAGTAGTATCAAGCCCTGGAGACACACGAACCGTGGGAGGGTCTATCGCTGATTGCCAGTGATTGGGCATGCGGCCTTCCGGTATGGCGAAGCGGCTGTTTTGCGGCAGGGATCCCGTTCAAGTGAGGGCTGGAGTCTTGGAGATCACGTTTCAGCGCCAAGGCCCAGACCCCTGTCTGGCGCGACAGCCAATCAGGAAGGCTTGCCTAACGCGTTATTTACACTTGCCAGACTCGTGTTCCTTCCAGTGTCCACCCCGTTCAATATTCATCATCATCACAAGATTCAACAGTCAAGACTGAAACACTGCAGGGCTCCGACCAATATTCCCTCTTCGGAAAGAACGCTCCACGGCTTCAGCGCATCTCCCGACGTGCGCAACAACAAAGGCGCCACCTTCGGCTGACTTCCATCACGGTCCTTCCCCGATCCAAACTTGTCTGTTGTCGCCTGTCCGGCTTCATCGCAAACATCATTTGCGTCGTCAGCGTCAGTGCACCTCATCATCACCGCAGGTTGACGTCGCTGCTATCCTTTCCGACCACGCGCTGCCTCTGGCAGAGTGCATCGCTTCATCACTTCAGGAACCTCACTTCATTCTTTCGTGTCGCCACATTGTTTGAAAGTTTAGACAAGGCACAGGCACAGCGCCCTCACGGCTGCCGGGTTGACAAGTTGATAGACTGCCGGGGATGCTGCGAGATTAGCGGAGCACATGCGCAATCAGCTTCGATACATGCTGTAGCGTGTTGGTCTGCTTGAGCAACGAGGGGTGCGGTGTTGTCCTGAGTTCTCGCGACTGCGCCGGCTGCACTTCTTGCCACCTCACGCCCGTAACACACAACGACAGTTCGCCACTGTCACGGGTGACTGCTGAGACGGAGGACTCTGCGAACACATCTTCAATGGACTTTGCATACTCTCCGCACCGTGAGGCGGGTGGAACTCTGCATCTGCCTTCGCCCAGTTCTCATCACAGCTATCGCATCGAAGGCTTCTCCTCCATCAGGCAGCTCCGCCGCTCTCTGTCCCACTCGCCATCCAAATCCTCACGCCCGACACCAAACAACAAGAAGTCGCCATCCGCCTCGCCTGCTTCACCATCCTCGCCTCTGGCGCTCGGCATCCCTTTCAGCCTGCATGGAACGAAGAAGTCGCACCACGCCGACACCGACTCTCCGCTCACCGTTCACTCGGAGCCGGCGTCCACGTCCAAGAAGAGCAAGTTCAGCATCTTCCGCTCGGCTCCGCTGCGATCTTCTCCCAGGATCAAGACCACCTCACACACTCCCATGCGACGCGTCCTGAGCGACGGACCCAATGTCGGAAACGTGACTCCACCGCTGGCGCGTCGCAATTCTGGCGAGGAGAACATGATCGCATTGTCCCGCGACAAGAGTGCTTCGGCTGATACCGGCTTCAAGGATATCAATGCGACTCTGGAGTCGAGAGAAGAGAAAATGAGGCCTGAGGTGTCAAGGCTCAAGCCGGAGAACAGCACCCCCAGAGCAAGCTTCCTGGTACCCGCCAAGTCCAGTCCGCTCAAGCGCAGCGACGGACTCATGAACCTGGATCACGCAAGCTTCGGCAGTCCCGTGGCCAAGAGGCGCAGCCTCCACGGGCCGTTGGGCATGGATTTCGACGTCTTCGAGTCGGGCGCTCAGACCGGGGCAGCGGACCATGGGAGGCTTAACGTTGCCGACAGGGAGAACAACAACACCATGTCCTCGCCGGCACCGAGGAGACCTTCGCCTCTCAGGAAGTCGCTCTCGCTGCGCAAGTCGACCCTCCAGCAGCGGTACGGTCCAGGCTCGACGCGGCCAAAGGGGATGGTGGATCAGAGCGGCGATTTCGTCGTGCCCGGTCCTGCCGCGTCCCGCGCACGACAGCGCATGTCTTTGGACAGCACATTTCCCTTCTCCGACTCTGGTCTCTCGCCCGCTCGACGGACGTCCATGTTCGAGCCCTTTTCGACTTCTCAAGGTCCACCACCGCAACATCGAGCGTCTACGTCTCAGCAACATCCGCATCCGCTCTCCAACGCGCTCACCTCTTCTCCCTCGCCATGTTCGGTGAAAGACAAGTCAGAGGATGTGCTCTCTATTCACACGGTCGAACAGCCAATCCATCGCGAAGGCTTTTCCAAGTCTCTGCCTGTTGGCGCCGCGCGACCCGCGGCTATAAGAGCCATGGCACACGGTCATTCAGACGCAATCACAGACGAATCGTCCTCTTTTGCCACTCCAGAGGCGTACAAGATGGCCAAGCCCCTGCCCGCGGCGTTCATGTCGACGGGCTTGATCTCCAAGCGCAACAGGAACGTGGACCTGCCGCCCGGAGGCATCTTCGCTGGCAACGCGATGCCGGACACTCCCTCGAAGAGAGTGTCTTTCCCCCCCATCTCCTCGTCTCCGTTCCGCCGAAGCTTCTCCAAGACCGCCCATCCACGGCACGAGTTCGGCACACCGACCACACCGTTCAGCCCCCATGCAACGATGCCCAGGGCCGAGTCCTTCGGCAAGGGTGTCAGCATCTTCGGCACTCATCTGTCCAGCTCGAACCTGCGTCGACGCAGTAGCTTTGCGAGCATCGACGGAGAGGACATGTCGAAATCTCCCAATCAGATAGATAGTCAATCCAGCAATGACGATCTGCCCCCCACCCCTACGAAGCAAGCCGAATCGAGGCCTCGATCCAAGGGAAACAGTCTCCGCAGCTCTCTGCTCGGACGACGCAGTTCCATCGGTCTTGATACCTTTCTCCCTCCGCGAGATGTCGAAGCTCCATCGACGTCGAGGTGTATGGCAAGTGGTAAGTGCTATCCCTCAGAGAGTTTGCTCTTCTCATATATGCATGCGAGTGAGTCCAACGTACACTGACACTCTGTGCTCTTGAAGCGAGCCCTCCCAGCAAATCTGACAGCAGCGAGCGTCCCTCTCCCCACACACCGCAGGAGAGCTTCACTCCGCCCGACCCGAGCGGTCTTTCAATCTCAGGACACGCGGTACGGCGCAACACTATATCATTCAACGGCAACGCCAGCACCAACTCTGCCTTCCCGCCAGCAACGCCTACAGCTCCCCGGGACCAGTCAAACTACTTTGGGAACAGCCAGACCGGCGTTGCGCCAATGGCGGGCTTGAAGCAGAACGATGTCGACACGAGCTTGACCGCACGCTTCGGCACTGTTACTGTGTACGGCGTGGGCGAGTTCTCCCAAGTCTATCGAGTGGAGAGGCCCACAGTCAGCCCTCTCAGCAGCTCAAGTACGCCTCGTTCCGTAGGAGGTGTCTGGGCCGTCAAGAGGACGCGGCGTCCGTACGCTGGGCACAGAGACCGCGAGCGCAAATTGCGAGAGGTCAACGTCCTCAAGGCTTTGCGCGGGCATGATCACGTGATTGCGTTCATCGATAGCTGGGAGTCCAAAGGCCACCTCTACATCCAGACGGAATTTTGCGAGAACGGGAATATGAAGGACTTTTTGACTCAGACGGGGTACAAAGGGCGACTGGATGACTTTCGCATCTGGAAGATCCTGCTGGAACTCGCACAGGTAGGGTTGGTTCTTGGGATTGCACGACACCGCAGCTAACGCGCGCAGGGCGTCAAACACATCCACGACTCGGGCTTCATCCACCTGGACATGAAGCCGGCCAACGTCTTCATCGACTGGGAGGGCGTGCTCAAGATCGGCGACTTCGGCATGGCCAGCACCTGGCCGGCGCCGCCCGACATCGACGGCGAGGGCGACCGCGAGTACATCGGGCCGGAGATCCTGCGCGGCCGCTTCGACAAGCCGGCCGACATCTTCGCGCTCGGCATGATCATGCTCGAGATTGCCGGCAACATCATCCTGCCGGACAACGGCACCTCGTGGCAGCGCCTGCGCGCCGGCGACCTCAGCGACCTGCCCAGCCTCACCTGGAGCTCCGATTCTGTCGTCGACAGAGACGAGTCGGGCGACCCGATCAACCCGCTCGGCGCGAGCAAATCTAGTGATAGCTTCTTCGACTCCGACTGCGACGACGACAGTAACTCCCTGTTCGGCCGCGACACGCGCGCCACCCGGCCCGAGCAGCGCGTGCTGCCGCCCAACTTCATGGTCGACGCCGACGACGACGAGGCCCTTGACAAGCTCGTCCAGTGGATGATCTCGCCCGTTCCCGAAGGCCGGCCCGTCATCGACCAGGTGCTGCGGTCCGGCGGCGTCGTCTGGGTAGAGGAGCGGCGGCGTGCCGGCGCGACTATCTATGAGGGCAACTGGGGGCCCGCGGATGATGTGCTGCATCATGGTCAGGATGTTGAGATGGTCGACATTGAGTAGGAGAAAAGAGAAAAGGAGAAGAGTCTTACATCTTGTTTTTAGGCGTTGGGAGACTCGCATCGAGGCGTTTTGGGTTCGAGGTGTTCGAGTCTTTCTGGATCCGGGGTGTTTCCGCGTCTTCGTGTCCGACACCGTTTGGGTACGAACCGACAGTTTGCGATCTTGCATCCAACACCAAACCTCCCACGCGGCGGGCGTGCCTTCTTCGACCCGGGGCGTTTTCCGGCGTGGAAGAGCACGATATCATATCCACACCAAGTGCGTTTTTCAGTTGCATGGCCAGGAGGAGCGCTTCACCGATATATATTTACCGCGTCATCTGTTCTTCTTCCCTGGATCGGAGCACATGGGGAGTTTGTTGTCATTCGAAAGCGGAAAAGTGAGGAGAGAAAAAGTATGGAGGGGTGTGGCATGTTTCTGTGTCTTGTCGTTTCTGTCTTGCTTTTCTCCAGATGGCATATAGGCATGTTCTATGATGGACGGCGACTGGCTGTGATTGTATATGTTCTGGCTTCATTGTTTTTTATCATGAGATGAGTACGGCCGCCTGGTTGATGTGTGGTGATTGAGAGATTGAGAGGGTGGGAGAGCTATTTATCGTGTATCTTACCCATTCGCGCCAGAGCGAAAGAGAGAGTGGTGGTGTATGAGCTGAATTTCAGAGAATGTTGTACTTTGGTTTGCACGGTTTGAATGTTTGTGAAGGGGTGACGTTGACTATCTCACATATGAGCTTTTGACGTATTCCATGCCTGATCCATCGGTGTGGCTATGACATCCAGTAGCGAAGCGGCCGCTATCTCATGAATGCTTGTTGAGTAAGGGACACGAGAGTCGTGATTCTGTGCCTGCTCTAAATGTGATCGCTCACCGAACAAGTGCGGTAAGGACCTGTAGAGTTCGCGAATTGCAACAGATCCATTGGCCCATGGCCGGATGTCGAAGCAATGCTAGTTTGTGATGTGCGGCTGAGAATCCCCATCTCCGCTGATGGCTGCCCAGGTAGCACAAACCTTGTGAATCCAACCTCTCGCGGCGACTGCTTGGCTGATTGACGGCGTGAGACCTTTTCTGCCCTTCCGTCTAAGGGAGAGAGCGACGCAGAATGGCAGCCTGCGAAGCGTGCAGAGCGATTGATCTCTTCAAGATACTCGCCAACGACACCTTATCCAAGTCCCCAGGGTATCGGAGTCAACCCCGGATCGGATGGGTTCACCAGACAAGCTTCAGCAAGCTGAGAGCTTCCGCGGCCACCTGTCCATCCTGTGCTCTCTTTCTACCAGACCCCAGTCCAGACGGACGGGATCCCGGAGGAGGAGCGAGTGATGACGACGTTGTGAAGCTGCGCGCGCGGACGGGTTCGGATGGATGGCCGTTGAAGTACCGCAACAGAAGCACAGGTCCAGACGCAGTGTTCTTGATGCGTCTTGTCGTTGACGCGGGACCTGAGGGCGGAAACACGGTCTCGTACCATAAAGGTTTCAATGTATGGACTACAGATGGTAAGGCTCTCGATTCCCTCCGTACCTATAGTCCGCTCTCCGATGATAAACAGTCAATCTGTAAAAGATAGCCCTTCCGCGTTGAAACAAATAGTTCCTTCACGACCCTTGCAGCCCGACGGAGGTACGAATATGATCCAGGAGTGGCTCGCCATATGCATGACCAGCCATGCGGCATGCAAGATCAAAGCACTCAGATCGCCGCACTCACCTAGCGGCGACATAGTGGCTCTACCTACTCGGGTTATCGACGTCGGGCTTGGAGACGGTTCCCAGGAACCCTTGCTGCTGGAGACGAAAGGCCTCAATGGCCTGTACTTCACTCTCAGTCACTGCTGGGGCACTGGCCGAGTCACACGAACGACGATGGCTACATTGGAGGCACATAAGCGGGCAATCCCAATGGCGGGGCTGAGTCCTAATTTCCGTGATGCCATCCTCGTCACTAGGCGGCTCGGAGCTCGATACCTGTGGATCGATTCCCTGTGTATCATCCAGGATAGCCATACAGATTGGGAATCAGAGTCATCCCGGATGGCTCAGATATACAACCATTCTGCTCTGACGCTTTCCGCCGCAAAAGCTCGGTGTGCTGACGAAGGCTTTCTCAAGGCGAGGATCCCTCTGGAGGACAGATCGGTCAGAGTACCCTATCGCGATCCCACCAACGGCTCTACGGGTTGGTTCTATCTCTGCCCACCCCTGAGAGACTTTGACACCGAATTTGGGCGTAGCCATCTGAGTGGGCGCGGCTGGACGCTACAGGAACGCACGCTCTCACGTCGGAACGTGTCATTTGGCGAGGACCAACTTCATTGGGAATGTCAGACGCTCAAATGGAGCGAAAGCACGAGGTTCCTTGAGGTGGATATCTCAAGTGGCCTCTCGTCAATTGGTAGCCTCAACTCGATAGGCTCGAGCAGCCAAGCAGGCATCTTGAAAACCTGGTATTCGCTCGTGGGGGAGTTTTCCAGACGCATGCTCACCAAAGGTGATGACAAGCTGCCCGCGCTCTCGGGTCTTGCCAACGTCGTCTGTCGAGCTCTGTGCGGCCGGGAAGGGATGGAAAGGGAGTCCTACCTGGCAGGCATATGGAAACAGGACTTGATTCGCGGATTGCTGTGGAAGAGCTTCGGTCCCACCAAAGCGGATCAGGTAAAAGTCCGACCTCCTTCGTGGTCGTGGGTCAGCCATGCGGGCAGGATCGATTACGGGCACGAACTGAAAGCGGCGCCGGATATAACGGGTGCAGAAGTGTCCATCACGGCGGGCTTGGATCCCTTTGGACAAGTCAAGTATGGAATGCTGACTGTGAGGGGGTGCATCAAAGCTGTCCCGTCAGTTGTTCGCACAGGCCCGGACTATCAGGACATCAACGGAGAGCAACCTTACCTGTACACAAACGCTATTCTCAAGAACGACAATGATCAGGAGGTTGGAGGAGGATATCTAGACTCCCCAAACGCAGCGCTTGACGAGACGATTTATTGCCTCCCGCTCTGCCACGAAGAAGTGGGTGCACCGGCTCGCGTCTCGAAGATACACGCGCTCCTCGTCTGCCGAGTACCTGACGACACGGATATCTATCAAAGGGTAGGAGTGGGTGAGTTGGGTCCGATGGGTTCGGGCGATCGGTCGGCGAATGCTCCATTTATGGTCTTCTTTCGTAGTGCTCAGGAAAAGAGGATCAGAATCGTTTAGTTTAATACTTCCGCCTATCCCAAAAATCACACCAAGTGCACAGTGAAAGGACATGGTACGGTAGGAGGGACCAATAAGTGTATCGTAGGAGATTTGGCGTACTGGGACAGTATACGAACGTGAAGGGCCCTACTAAGACTCCAATCCTTGAAGGGCTCATTCATGGAGCAGGCGAAGGAAGGCATACTAGTATACATTGAAATTACGCTAGAAAGTAGTCTAGCAGGGCTAATGAGGATGAGCTGATAGAGATAAGTGAAGAGAGCACTGTGGCTTTCTGTAGAAACGGACGTCCAAGGAGGTTACCAAGTTGGATCAATGTCATCCTGCATGATGCTGATTACCAGAGGAGCCTCTGATATGAAAAGACAAACCTAGTAGCCTAGGAAGCAAAAGAATCGGTGATGATCAAAATCCATTTAGGCAAAAGGCAAAACTTAGGCTCACTACGAGTAAACGCAGCGTCCAAGGTAACCGATTTAACTGGCCAAGCACCCTTTCGGGCTGGTTTTTTGTGGCCTGGTCCCGAATTCGACCTGCTCCGAGCCCAAGTCGAACTCGGGACCTGAATGGAAAGGAAGACAGAAGGAAACCAAATTGACCAACTAGGGCCAGAAGCAAATGAAGTGAAATTAGTATATAAAGTGAGCCACATCCACATAGGCGCACTGGAGCAATCAGTATAAAGAAACGTAAAAATGGACTTTGCCAGTCTTGCATATTCGATCAAGCAAGTCCAGTCTTAATATAGTCCTGGGTTTCCGCCCCGGCGAAGGAGAGCCACTATGAAGGAAGCGTCTTACAACTCACTTCGTCTTTGAGGACGCGCCAAACGACAGAGACTCAAACGTTCAACGACAGGTCATATAGAAACCTTCGAACAGTGAAGGAACAATCTCTGAATACAAGTCACAACCTCTGATGTAGGTTTGGTCACACGAAATATCTTTTAGATTTCTCAAGAAAGCGAGCTAAGACTGCGCCATGCTCTTGAATGAAGTCGGAAAGCTCGGGATATCAGAGTAAACGCTGCAACAGCAACTTGAAGCTTCAAGGCAAAGACTGATACAACTTTAATCGATTGTGCATGAGAGCATAGAACCATACCTTCTGGCTATTCTTATGGTGGATCTTCGTCCTCTCACATTAGAATACTCTGTATAGCCTGAAGTGACCATCTGTTTGGATAGCTCTTCCCATCATTACTCAATCTAAGCTCTTGAACAGCTCCAAGATGTCTGATATCGGACGGGATGAGCCCTAATATTGAAGCTTTGGTTGTACAAGGGCAGCCGTTAAGCACTTGGAAGGGGCGTCGTCAAACAGGGACATTTGAGAATTTTGCCAAGCCCACCACCACCACCACCGGTTTTACATCATCAAGGATCATTCAGTTTTCGCCCTCAGTACGGAGTACACACTACTACAATCATCGGTACACGACAACTCAAGAACATCCAGCATAAACAGAGTGGCGTGACACTCCCCTTCACTTGCTGACATCTTACCTTGCAATAATCATATCACCCCTCTCCAGCAAGCACTATCCGCCTGGGCAAGGAACCGACCGTGTGCCTCTAGTTTCTGCACGGTACCAGACCTGAACACGTACTACCTTTGTAGCGGCGCATCACAACTCAACACATTTCACGAGGCTTTTCTCCGACCGCGGCACTGGCCTGATGTCTTGTCAATAATGACAGCGCAGGCTGCTCCTCCGCAGTCTTGACCCGGCACCCAGCCCTCAGGTATCTGCAGGGTCTCGCACGAACGACACTCCTGTTGCCCCGGTGGTCGTCGTACCGCTGTCATCATGACATCGACCGACGGCGACCTCCATCCGGCAGAGTCAACGTCGGCTGCGCGTCACGACATCCCCAGGGCTCAGTCATCGGCACGCCTGACGAGCAAGGACCAGGCCGAGTCAGCCATGTCCGTGTCCTCGTCTGCATCCTCGTCCGCCACGACGGTCAAGGTTCCGGCCAGCACCAATGCCAGCAACAGCAACAACAACCACTCATCCCTCGCACCGTCCGCACACTCTTCAATCACTGCATCCCCTCGCTCCTCACGGGATTCGTCGCCGGCCGGGAAGAACAACAAGCACAAGTCTCAGGACCCTCCCTCAGCGATCAGAAGGTCCAGGTCCCGACCAAGTAGCCACGACATCAGCCCTAGCCACACCCCAAACTCATCCAACAGCGCAACGGTGCCATCAGCAGCAGCGATACAGCGCGCATTATCATCCGCGACTCCCCACCAGCTGCAACCGAGCGCCGTGACGGACCCAGCAAGCAGAATCCCGCGACCGCAGAGAACGTCGGCCGGCACGTCGGGAGAGAACACGCCGCACTGGCCGGTATCGCCGCGACTCAAGTCCCCACCGCCTTCATCAGGGTCTCGACGGAACTCGCTCCTCACACAGCGCAAGCCGGAACCCGGGCCGTCGGCACCGAGCATTTTCATCCAAAGCTCCACGCCCAACACGTTGTCGCCTCCAGTTTCGCTTCTTGGTGGGAATAACGATGCGGCGGCCGATCAGGAAGAGCAGGCCTCGCAAAGCATGAAACCCTCAGCGCGCACGGCGAGCGCGATACAGCCGACTCTTGAAACTGTGCAGGAGGGCAGCCTGCCTGCGACGCCGAGCGTTGAGACGGCTTCTCTGACAGGGTATGTGACTTGCTGTCTCTGATATTTTGACCGGCCTTGTGCTATCTAAACGGAAGCATGCGCTTCGCACGCTTCGTTGCCGGCCAAATCTCTACCGTTTTTTCTTTCGCAGTTGAAGAACTACTAGCTGACCGGGTTGCTAGGTTGATGCTTAGCAAGCCTTCCGAGGTTGCCCGTAACGGAGACAGTACACCAGCCGGCACCGAAAGTATGGAGAGCTCAAAAGAAAGTATCCAGAAGGTTCCAGAGAGCGGCAGCGACAGCGGAGGCAACAAGAGCGAGTCGAGAGGGAGGCGCAAAGCAGACGGAAGCGCCCAAAACCGGCTCAAGACGGTCGTGCCCAAAACCTCCTTCTCGCGCCTCCAGACAGCAAAAGCTCGAAGCGCCGAGCCTGCCGCAAGAAACATGACCGTCGAGACCGAGACTGTCAGCTCCATCCCTCAGGCGACGATCCCCAGCGGACAGGGTGACCGGTCAGCCAATGGCGGCGGAGATGGCAACGCCACGATTCGATTGAAACCGAGCAGCGAGACCATCCGGCCAAAGAAGGATAGGAAGCGATCAGTGCGAAAGACGCCTTCGGTCGCCTCTGGTACTGGTGAGTCACGTCGCAATCTTCCTGCTCGCTGTGTGTTGGCAACGGTTCTTGAGTTACCTGATCTGGCCATCGCGAAACCCAACATCCAACCCAACAAATGGCCTACCCACTCTTCGACAACATGAGCTGTTGCCGTTCTACTTCTCCATATATCTGCATAGCATTCTTATTGATCAAAAACTGACGGCTCTCTATAGCTTCGTCCAAAGCGGACGTTTTCGAAGCCAAGGTCGCCAGCGCCGTCGACGAGGCAAATTCATCCGACTCCGAGGAGACTTTCGTCTACGAGTCGAACCCACCTGACTCGCAGTCGCGACCCGGTCGACACCACTCCAGGACACCAAGCGCCACATCTGTACAGAGCATGGCAGACCAGCGCAGTTTCGTGCGGTCAATCGGTAGCATTCTCGATGCAGGCCGAGGCGTGCACGGCAAAAGAAGCATGAAATTCTCCAACAATTCTTACACCCACTCGGCCTTGGGCACTGATGGTACCGATCGCTTCGAAGGAGTTCGTACTGTGAGAAGCAATGGCGGCACGGGCAGCATCCATCACCACCACATTGGGCGCTACGGCCGCAACGGCACCGGCCTGAGCCAGCCGGGATACTTTGACGCTGGTTCTAATTTAGGTCACAACCAGAATACGCATGGTCGAGGAAATCTGTCACGTCATTCTTCGCGGCCTTCGAGTCCGAAGCACTACAGCCACCATCTACGTCTCAACACGGGCTCGGCAAAAAAGAACGCAGAACATTCTTCCTACGATATCGACCTTGAGGGCGCGGACGACGAGCGTACGCCTTTGGTCGGGACCGTCCGCACGCAGCGAGTGCGGACACCGCGGAGACCCAACAGTGCGAGCTTCCGCCGGCTGGACATGTACCAAGAACAGCATCGCAGCTTGTTTGGGCGGTTTGCCGGCTGCTTCGCATTCACCTTCATGATCCTCCTGGTCATCCTCGGAGCGCTCGGGTTCCTGTTGGCGACTACGAAGCCACTGTACGGCGTGCATATTCGACGAATAGAGAATGTGCTTGCAAGCGAGCAGGAGCTCATGTTCGATGTTATGGTCGAAGCTATCAACCCCAATGTTGTTACCATCACCGTCTCCGACATCGACGTCAACGTCTTCGCCAAAAGTACCCATGTCGGGTCGGAACGTTACTGGCGCGAACACGGTGCGCCGTATCCGCCTGACTCAAGCGAATCTCGTCGGCTCCAGCGGAGAGCTCCAACCGGGTCTTCATCTTCGACGAAAAGGCAGTCACAGGACATTCATGTCGGAGGCGGCGTGGACAAGGGCACAGATCCCATCCCCGATCCCGAAGGCGACTCCCAAACGATGCTCTTGGGGCGGATATTCCACCTCGACAGTCCTCTCAGCTTCGACGGATCAGCATTCAAGCGGCACGCGC
>QQTW01002771.1_pt1 | contig 12831 bp, 15 predicted proteins | sample 1904831 | NCBI WGS metagenome assembly QQTW01 (sample SAMN09435610, study PRJNA476489) | Subsurface metagenome, whole genome shotgun sequencing project. | reverse complement strand
TATGCCGGGATGCTATTGAATGTGGAAAGAAACCCTATATACATGGGGGGAAAGTTTGGGCCTTGCACTACTGCCCAGCGGAAGGAGATACTCTCACAGTGTGCTGTTCAACTGCCCTTAGGTGGTGAGTTACCCCTTCCTCTCTTTAGAAAAAGAGCTGACCACTCGCTGTTCATGTAGATCATTACACAAGGACCCACGTTACCGTCATTGTGTCGAGCAGAACCAATATACTCATCTTTTTCACTATCATCGCCTTCATAATCTAAGGATCGATGGAGATGCGTCCAAACCTTCAAGGCAGCGTCACCTAGCAATGAACTGCACTGACATCCGCCATCCGCAAATCTTTCCGCACTCGGAAGAAAAGAGGCTCGAAGAGCAGTCAGCATCCGACAAGCCGTGGAGGCACTTGGCGGCAACTCTGACATGTCAATGACATGGTGGTCCCGTGCACTGGTGGTGACTTCGGACCGTCGGACGCCCTACACTCCAGCATCTAGGTCTGGGGAAACCGTCGAAAAAACATCCTTTTACAGAAGGACATTCGGATTCTCACACTAAAGGTTTGCCGCGAACGGCGTCACTTCCTGAACATTGAAGGTGTCTCGCTCGTAGTGAGCGACTTGTTGGTGGAGGAAGACTAGGCGCCACAAACTCTGCAACCTCCGAAACCTCTGATCCCGCTAGGTTAGAACAGTGGGTTCCCTCCTTATGGAGAATACAGCGATTGTGTCTTCCCGTACTTCAAGAACGACAAGCGCCACTACATCCTCGCAAATGCGGGATCCTCCGGGTCAAACAGATGGCCGTCTCTTTTCGTACCTGTAGATGCCGTATTGTCTGCAGCAAGCCTGCGTGCACGGACACCTGACCGAAATGTTCCTGCTGACGTTCTCAGAGCCGCCGGGGATAGGGACCGCTCAGGTACATCATCAAGAATTGGGTCCAGAGGAAGTTGGGATGTTTTGGTATGGAGGACGAACTGTCCAGCGTCGATCCGAAGGCTTGCAACATATGCTCTGCTGCTCAGGCAGACGACCAGAGGAGAACGGCGCCAGGCTACTTCATATAAAAAGAGTATGATGACTACAAATCGGTGCTCGACGGCAAGCAAGCTAATAGTCTCCTCCTGCGTCGGTCATAAGACCATCATCATATCAGACTCGAAAGGCTCACTACACGAGAACCGAGACTTTCGGAGACTATCTAATCAACGAGGAGCTTACTCCAACGCCTGGGCCCAAGTGGCAATGGATCACCTTTCCCTCATGGAGGTGCTGGGTCGCCATCTGGTGACCGAACAAGTGATTTCCGGCGTCATCTCGAGCTTGCTCGTTGCCGCCATGAAACATATCTTCTTCAAGGACGCCAGCGAGACCACAGTACCACCAGTACTCTAAGGAATTAATTGAAAGAGAACTTTACCAAGGGTTGGATCAGCCCAAGCGACGCTGAGTTTGCGTCGCCAATCTTTTCAGTGCCAAGAGCAATGGCGGCACTGAGTTCTGCGTCCATTACCGCGTTCTGAACAACCTGACGAAGAGGAGTCGCTAGTCCCCGCCATTGATCGATGAGACGATGAGCCGCATCACTGGCGCGAACGTATATACCAACCTGGATGCTCTCTCAGCGTTCCACCGTTTACGCGGCTACAGATGTTCAGTCTGACGGACGCATGCGTGCAATACCAATGACCGGGTACGCCGCAAAGGTATGGAGTGACGAAGGCGAATGCGGTTTCCTCGTATACCTGGACGGTGCGGCACTTCTAGGCACCGAAGGTCAGCAAGCACTCGGAAGACAAGATGGCCCCTTGCCAGGATCTAGGCAGCAGAAAGCACCTGTTAAAGATAAAACTGATTTCAAAGTTCTGGTGCATGAAGAGGCCGACGAAACGGTCCAAGTTGACATCGTCAATCACTTCGATGCGTGGCGTCAGACGCCAGAAGAAGTACAGCAGGCACTGCGAAACTGGAAAGCTAGCGTCGTGCGCGCACGCCGTTTGAGGGGCGAGATGCAGTATGAAGCGCAGAACCTGGAAAAGGATACAGAAGAAGGGGGAAGCGCGGGACAAGCAGGGCACGTCGAGTGACCGCGATATGGATCCTACAAGTGTCGCGTCCTTCCGTGCGGACTTTACGATGGCCCACACGCATATCAAAAATGGATGAACGCCAAGTTCCCGGAGTTCTCAGACTTTGTGTTGATCTACCTAGATGACATTCTCATCTTCTCAAGATCGCTAGCACGTTCGTGCAGCTATTGCTCGAATCTTAGGACCAGACAAACTAGTCTCCAGATACCTGCAACGATGTCTGGTGGTGTAACGGCGCGCCGCCTTCAAACCTATAGCGCTACTCGAGCGCCTCAAATTCCTTCCCGCTGCACCCAATGGCTCGAAACCGAGTCAAAGAGCTTAACCACCGCCAATCCATCAAAGCATCTGCCCTCTTGGAATACGTGGCATCCCGGATTGTGGAGGCCAAGGAGAGCAGCGCAAGCTTACAAGGTCGCCGTCACACCCCCCGGACCAGTCGTGGCGCCCGCATACAGGCAGACCCCCCAGATCAGGGTGAAGGACAAGGACAGCTAGGTCACCGAGTGGGTGGATACCGCCTTCCACCCGGGCTGCATCATGCCCTCGTCCGCCCAACCTGGTCCCGGCAAGAAGCCTGCGGGCCCATGAAGGACTACGACTTGGAGAAGTTCCGAAACATCCTGGGTGTGTCATCGTATAGGTGCTCGGAAGTCAGATATTAAGCCAAGCTAGGCAACGTGTACGTTGACGTTCTCAAGAACACGTTCCGTTCCCTTCGCTGGAAAAGAGAAACTTGAATGTTTAGTCCAATGTGGTTGGCTTATTGAACAGAAACGTACGGGTGAAAAAGGAGAACCACAACGTCACACATACCTGGGTTGTTCACCCATCCGGGTACTCGATGAGAGTCCAGCGTGGAACACGTGGATCAGGCAGTCCTGGATCAACGCCCCACAGTTGATCGCCGACTGGGATACCGCTCATTCAAGATCAGCTCGGAACCAATTGCGTCAACCAGGAAAACCCCGAAGAATCGGTGGATTACCCTACCCTCAGAAACGCAGATGCTGACGACCAAGAAGCTCCAGTACAGGAAAGTCAGGGAGATAATGATCCGACGGCGCCTGCCCGCAAACGGGGGAGGCCCCGTCGCAAAACTAAGTTCGCAATCAATTCGGGCGTTCAAGGAGTACTAGCAGCTTCCACATTCTATCACATGCGTTCTACGACGGATACGACGTGACGGGTCCATAACAGAAGCTGGCGTGGCAGAGATAGGTCCTGGACAAAGTGTGCGGATACCAGCCGCCCCCTACCTGTTCAAGGGAAGTGTTGCACTGAATCCAGGATGCATACGGAGAACAGATCAAAGGAACGGGACGATACAAAGTGTTCCATCCCGCACCGACAGGTCTGATTTCGACTGCCATCTGTTATCGCTAGGAAAGAAATTCATCTAGCAGATCCCCAAGTATTCAAAACCTCTGACAGTTAGTCCCGATCAACTGGATACTGCGAACAACCCTGACAGTTAACGATATACATGTTTCCGATTTCGTCACGGACCCTTTTCGACTGACTTTATTATGCTGTTCGCCGTGTGAGAAGGCGAAGCGGAACGGCTGTCTTCGACTTTCTGACGGAGCATTTGCAAAACACTACACAAAAACGATATCGCTGAGATCCACGGATCCATAGAAACCGGGCACCCTGGCATGGTGGCATGCACAAGACGACGCAGCCCGTACGTCGACCAGGCTACATCTTCCCCAAGCTCGTAGCACTAGTGAGACGATACGTGAGGAACTATCACACGTGCCATCGATCAAAGCACAGTACGCAGAAGCCGCTCGGGCTCCTACGTCCGCTTCTGATCCCGAACAAGCCATGGACCGATATCTCATTAGACTTCATCACCAAGCTACCCAAGACCAAAAGAGACAAAGATTCCGCGTCGGTGGTAATCGATCGCATAGCCAAGGAAGGCCATTTCATTCCTGGTCGCAAAGCTATCTCGGCCGAGGAGACTGCCGAGTTGATGATTCAGCACGTCTGGAGACTCCATGGGCTGCCATCAACTTTAATATCAGACAGAGGCCCTCAATTTGTGAGCCTGCCCTGGAAGAAATTGTGTGAGGCTCTTGGCATCAGGGCAGAGCTATCCTCTGGCTATCACCCCGAGACTGACGGCCAGGCCGAACGAACGAATCAAAGCCTCGAGTCCTACCTGCGAGCTTTTGTTAATTATGATACTGCCGTGCGCGGTATGTAGTGGCTCAACACCATGCCCAACGAGCGCCACCATCCGAGGAGACTACGGAATCTCAATATCCGCAGCTATATAAGAATCAGGAAGGTACCAATTAGGATGGGTAGCTCTAGGGAATTGGATATCGTCTGAGCAGACAATGGACCTAAGAAAGCATATCCAAAGGCGCCAGTATCGACCAAAGCTCTCGTCTCGAAAGCCGTGCGCTTGCTATTGGTGCCTAAGTATGCAAGAAAGCCGAATGGTCCTGGGGGACGGCTAGATATGAGAGTCCCCCTGCTAAAGACGCCGTGGGAACCATCACCAAATCCATCAAAGCAAGCCTGCGGTCTTGAGGTACATATTCAGCTGGTGGTAATCACCTCGGCATGTTGCACTCTCTCCCGGAACGTGGGATATAGTAGGAGCTGTCGATCAGCGTTTTGAAGCTGGGCCGACACGGTCTTCCGACCGACATCTGGCCAACCCACTACTGGTCGTGGAACTACCCCTGCCACCGCAGTGGCTAATGCACCAGCCTGCGCAAGGCGAGTTGATTCACGAACAACGAGAGAATGAGTGGAGGGTCAATGTACGAAACGAAGTCGTTAATCCAGCGTCCACGGACGAGAGTCTCGATCTGGGACCGCTTCCCGCAGCCAATGTCACCACCAGCACTCCGTTGATACCGCGAAGCTCCACTAACCCTACCACTAAACGACTGACTCCGGAGGAGCGAGAGCGTCTAACGAAGGAAGGTTGATGCTGATATTGCAAGGAGGTTGGTCATACCACTCTGAAGTGTCCCATCCTGCCACGCCGTCGCACCATCCTCTCCAACCAGGCCAGAATGGTCAAGGACTTCAGTATCGCGGGAAGAGGGTCGGGGCGGTAAAGTCGATGAACATCTCGTGAGTCCGACTGATCAAGAGAGCTTTGACTATCAACGCCGGCGCATCAAATCAGACAAATGATATCCGGTTAGGAGATCTCGTGGTGGGCTACCTGGCAATGGCAGATGTGGTGTGTTTCATTACCACTTTGGCAAGACGATCCAGAATCAGGAATTTCAGCACACTAGGCTCCTAAACCAGCCACCGCCCGTCGTTCGGTCAGCAGTGGGAGGCAACGAGCACCGGCGCGGTGCGTCAGGTATCGCTGAATGATCATGTGGGGGGTCGTCGGGTATCGAACATCGAACTCTCATGGTTGCTTAATTGTGAGAGGTATAGATATATCTATATACTCATATCTAATAAGTCATTCAGATAAAACAAAATCAGAGCAATGTGCCTTGCCATCATGAGCCCACTCGAGCTATTAACCTACCCTAACGCTCTCCAGCAATGTCTCCACTGCAGAGAGTTGAGCCGAGTTGGCATATCAGAGAGGACTCAGGTCCTGAACGTGACGCCCAAGGTGTCGAAAAGAAGCACCGTCGCGTCGGCCGCGTCCGGGCCCGCGAGTGGGTCCACAATAACCTCTAGCCGCACGTCAACCATGTTAGTGTACTCCGAACCAAATTGCTCTAGTTTCATGGTTGCCGTGGTGCTCGTGCCTCCGAAGCCAGTGACAGTGGGCGGATTGAAGGTGATGATCTTCTCCACCGTCTCGCTCCGGGGCCCGCCCGTGGTGCCGATGACCCGGACGCTGCCCCCCACCGGGACGCTCGCGGACACTACAGAGCTGACGACGAGCCCAAAGTAGAAGCTGCGAAGGTCGAAAGTCCTGTAGGGGCTGCCGGCGGTGATGGCGAAGCCGGCAAACTGGCCAGATTGGACCTGTCTGATGATGGCGGCAGCGGCGTAGTTGGGGAAGGAGTGAGGCGGCAAAAAAGTGACGGGGGCTGTGAGTAGACTCCGAAATTCCAGTCGAGGAATTTATATCCGTCGGGGATAATGCCGGGGGACGAGCCCAAGGCTGGAGCGTTTATGGCATCATACTAACGAAGCTGGTCAGTGTTGTTATCACATAGCCGAGGGCGAATGGAAGTATTTACATTGATCTCGAGGTCCAATGAGGCGCGTTTTCCAGGGGCTGAGCAGCAGGACTCCCTAAGGTGGTTGAAAAGAGCGCGGACGCAGTAAGGAGAGGTGGTGAATGGATCTCATGATGCCTCGACACAAATCTGGAGATGCTGTTAGAATCTCTTTCTGAGCAGCTGATTCAATGCTGATGGAGAACCCAAAGCCTTACCTGTGAGGAGATCCGCCGACGATTTTACATTCGTAAGTGTCGTTCGGCCGAGCAGCCCTGCACACCAGAAAAAGGAACAACAAACCTCTGAACCATCGCCTCAGCCCGAGCCCAGGCACATGCAGCGCCTGAACTTCCTAAGAGCGATCGCGGGACATCGGATCGTCCTGAAGCTACTGTGCAAAATCAATCGTCAATGCAAGAAAATACTTCTCCGTAGATGGTGGTGGCACCAGTGGCTGCTCTAAGACGCTTGCACTCCAACGACAGGTGACCTCGGGAATCTGCAGGAATCCCGACCGACCGGTTCACCCATGCCTCAGCCGCAGGCGCCTGTTGTTAGTGTGTTCGTGGATATAAAGATGCTAAAGTAGCTTGGCTTAGTAGTTGCGGAATAAAGTCTGCGCATCGATCACATCCATATGCCAGAGGGTGCCATGAATAGTGGCCTGACTTCCGCGTACGTAAGGAGCTCTATCCGCGGGTGCCACTGAACGGCTGAGGCCTGAGACCCTTCAAAAAGCCCTGAGGATATCAAGCTCAACCGTTCGCTGTGCTCCGGAACTCTTGTTGAACGTAATACTCATTCTGATCAAAGATCCAATCTCTCGTGAGACAAAGAGAGATCAAGGGATTTTGACGAAGTGACAATAAAGAGATTGGTAAAGGCTGACAACTCAATATCCTTTAGCTTGAGCCAATGGTTGAGATAGACTAAGATATTTAGCTACATGGTAGCTACTTCGATGAAGGCGGCTGGACCATGAATCAACATCGATAGAATCTTGTAGTCTTGTGCCGCGGTCTTGACTCGCTCTGTGCAGTTTGTAGCTGCACGGCAGAGGATCTACTGAGAGTTTGGCATACCGAGATATCCCGCCATGCAGCACCACCATCCTCAACTGGCAACGCTTATTGGAAGGATAAATACCCTGTGGAGGGATGAGTTTACCATCCGCGAGCATCTCCGACCTCCCGGGAGAATTGTATAGACCGCGTGATAGCCGATATAGCTTTTTCGCCGCTTTGCAAGGTAACCGTGCCTACCTAGGTAGGTATACCAGAGCTTTCAGCTGCGTCTGAACCATTACTTGCACTTGTGCTACTACCGCTGACGCCTGAAGACTCCAGATTGTGGCGAAGAGGCGACTGCATGTCTTGAGCTTGCGTGTTCGCGTTCGATACTTTCTCAGCATCCACCTTCGTCGCCGGATTGCGATGGGCCGGATTCGCTCCGCATTGAGAGAGTGCAGCCTTCGTCGAAAGGTATTGGTGGGTTGTGGTGATCTAGTTCCAGTCACTATTGATTGATTGCATCGTTCGCAGCATTGCTCCGGTGCGTGTCAATGTCAAGCCCAGTCCCTCTAAGTGTTCATGCTGCCGGATCAGCGCTCCCTCATGTAGACGTGCGGTTCTGATTTTTGCTTCGGAAATTTTTTTGCGATGCTCCCTGCGAAAGTTATAATGGTCAAGGTCGATGCAACATGATCGTGACCGTTGTGGTCAACCCTAGCTCGCTTGTCATAAGCTTCGTATATCGGTAGCAGATGTGTGGCTTTGAAGCTTCTCCGTTGTGTTGTTAGGAACGTCAATGGCCCACCAGCTTGCGTAGCACTGCGTTTGCCATTCCCTTTCCGATCGATTTTTAAAGTTCGTGGTTTCGTACTTTGTGCATGAACGCCCTGTGCGTTGCTTTCTGGGCGGAGGTTCAGAGTCTGCGTCGCTTTCCGCATGTTCGGGCTCAGTCAGAAAGAGTAATCGGGTCGAATGCTATTCGTATTTCCCATTTCTTGTTTTGGCCTGCGCTTCGATCGCTGTGAGCTGTAACCTGTCATTGTGTTTCTTTTGATGCCGTTGATGATGTACTGTTTGAGGCCGCATCTGTCTGACTTGCAATACACTCGGCCCGTAGAAAGTATGCCAGTGTTTTATATGCCGACTTTCTTCCCGCTTTCTGTAGAACTGGCTACCCGACTCCCATTGCTCTTTCCAAGACAAGTCTTGCTCTTCCTATCAATCGTCTCTTCACTTGTGTCGTCCTCATCTGCATACGCTGCGCAGTATGAGCAACAAACTGTCTATCAGTCTTCCCATGATTTTAACGGTCATTATCCTGTCAATTACTGCTGCTTGCACGGGCGTAGCAGGCATTCGCGCGTCGCATCGCTTTCCATTAAATTGGTCAGGGCCTTCGACACAGATCTCCCTGTCTCGATGTTTATTTCTGGATTCAACTATTGCCGTTATCCTTGTCGTCAAGTGGCAGGCTCTTGTCCACCAGTAGGATTCTTAGGCACACCTGTTTTGATTCCAAGAAGAAGAAGCGTTGGCGTAGCTGAACAAACAAATGTCCTTCAGCATCTCAAGCGTCAACTCATCTCGTACGTCCTGACAAGGTCTGCGAAGAGGGCTCTTGCCACGATTCCCGAGTTTGTTGTTGGCGATAATGCTAAAGATGCGAGCATGTTCATCGCTCATCATAGCACAGCATCTGATAACTCTCGAGGGTCCTTCGATGATGCAATGCGTCGTCTTCTTCAGTGTGCTAGACTTGGAAGGTCGCCCAAGTGAAGTTCAAGGGTCTCCAGCCAGGCCAACCGTCCACCAGTACGCAAAGTCCGTTCATCCCCATTTGCCGGCATCTTCGCCGCTCCTGACAACAGACACAATTGACGTGTCGATGAGCGTTCCGGTGATGAAGTCCTGAGCGGCGCGTTTGTTGCTGAGCGTTGATCTGAACCCGACCTTGATGTTCTTGAGAGAAGCCTTCAGCGCTCGGCAACTAAGTTGGCGTCGGCTAAATACGGAGCCCGAAAGCCTCATGCCGCCGCGCATCATCTCTACTACCTGCACTTAAGGGAACTCGCCCGAGAAAACTGTTCCATCAGTTCCCCTAAGTGCAGGTAAAGGCGACGTTGATGAATCAAGATGGCGATTTACGTAACCGTGGTTCAATTGCTTGATATAAGTGTGGACGGATCCCATTCTTTTCGGTTCCGTTCTTCCTGTCCCAGAAAACGGCCCTACCACTGAACGACGTCGGGCGCTTACTCGAACGACATTGCAATATCCGTCGGCTGTTAACCTTCCAGGCTTGCCTACGAGATGACGTCCGCACCGTCCCTGCAACCCAAATTCTTGCCCACTCGCAATGAGCTAGGCCTCGTTGCGGTGGGCTTTTCTGGTGGCCAGGTACGCTGCTGCAGAACGACGGGTCATCGATCATGTCTGACTAGTACAATAGACCAAATCTGGTGTTGATGCAGCCCCAAAAGCCTTGATAGAGTCCGGTCTCATCACTCAGCTGAAAGAGGATCTCGACTTTAACGTCACGCATGATGGACAGGTTCATTCGTACTCGGAACTATTGCCGGCAGAAGACCCGGACCACCGCAACATGAAAAAACCCAGATCCGTCAGTGCCGTCACCAAGGCCCTGAACGCACAAGTCTACGAACACGCCATCAAGGGCCGATTGGTCGTCACTCTCGGCGGCGACCACTCGATCGCCATCGGCACCATCTCCGGCGTCGCCAAGGCTGTCAGGGAGCGGCTCGGAAGGGAGATAGCCGTAATATGGGTGGACGCGCACGCGGACATCAACACGCCCGAAAGCTCGCCCAGCGGTAACATCCATGGCATGCCCATGGCATTCTTGACCGGCATCACGAAGGGGGATTTCGAAGACGTCTTTGGCTGGCTGAAGAGCGACCAGTTGATCAGCACAAAGAAGCTGGTCTACATCGGTCTGCGGGACATCGACAGAGGGGAGAAGCAGCTGCTCCGGGATCACGGGATCAAGGCCTTCTCGATGCACGACATCGACAGGTATGGCCGATTTGTTATGTGATGATGATCTCGGCGCAGAACTGACAGGCTATGGTACAGGCACGGCATCGGTAAAGTCATGGACATGGCGCTCGGCTGGATCGGGAGCGACACTCCCATCCATCTCTCTTTTGACGTTGATGCCCTGGATCCCATGTGGGCGCCCAGCACAGGAACACCCGTTCGCGGTGGATTGACGCTCCGCGAAGGAGACTACATTGCTGAATGTGTCGCTGAGACGGGCAGCTTGGTGGCCCTGGATCTCGTCGAAGTAAATCCCAGCTTGTCCGAGGCAGGTGCTGCGGATACCATCAGGGCCGGATGCTCGATCGTGCGTTGTGCTCTGGGTGATACGCTTCTATAATCCGGCAGGTTGTATCCTTAGACACAAGCTTATTAGTCGTTCCTTGTGAGTACGCTTAGCATTGGGTACATAGACTGGATGTTGATTCGTACAAAATCGGTATCAAATAATATTTGTTATATGCTGGGTAATGTGTTGACGTGCCAAAACTATCGAACCGTACATAGGTATCTGCTAGACCCAACCTTGTTGATCTAGCGCGCCTGTTATCGTCGTGCAACCAGGCACCCAGAGGGCTGACTCCGTGTATATAGCATTCACGTGCATGACTATGTAATTAGATCCTATGCCTTGTGTAAGAGTTGATGGAAGAGATTTCATACCACACAGACAGCCACGCCGCGTGTCCAGCCCTGGAGTCTATATGTCTATATACTCAGGTAGCGATTGCGTCCTGATTGAAATCATCCAAAATTACCGTCTATCCACCACCGGATTTCAATCCTCACACTCACATCTTAGTAATATACATGATTGCGAGCATGCGGTGTACCCAGAAAATATTAAGGATCCCCAGAAAAACACCGAGAAAAATAATAACCCCCCAAAAGTAAGAGTGCGGAACACTCGATCTCAAACGCGTAGTAGCCAGCGGACAAAAACTCACTTCTGCCGACGTCAGTTTTCGTCGCTTTCTCTTTGCGCCGAGGGCCGTGACCACACCAGAGCTCTGCCTTCCCGCACTCTCCTCACTTGGTTCCAAGCTCGTGCGACTAAGAGCATTCTCGATCGCATAGTCTCTCTCGTCCTTGGCCCAGTCTCGAAGATTTCTCAGCGCGCTCGCAGCTTTGCGAAATTCCTGGATCGAGCTGCCTGGGTTCCAAATTCCCAGATGGGTGACATGGTATTCTACTTCCCAGTTGGACAATGTCGGCTCGGCCGTATGGATGAGAGATATTTCAATCGTCGTAGAGCAATAGGTAACGAGAATTGCCTGCCCTGGTTTTTCAACTGCTGCCGCCCGGTAACCGAGGGCGTGAGCACGAAGTCGCTGCATACCTCGTGCCCCGAATATGCCAGCGTGTATTACCTGCAATCTGTTTTGATCAGGGACTCCGTTTGGGCCTTTCACTTCGATGAAAAAGTTTGGAAGGAATGGAAGTGAGGCATTTTTTGACGGAACAATGTAGCGTCCAAGGCGTTGTCGTAAGTCTTGATTTTCCGAGCTTGGTGTGTGGCCATCAAACCAGTCCGGCTTGGGACCGTTTAGCTGTACTTTTCCGTTTCTCAGTGCCGGTTGTAGATTATTGAAAAGTCGTTCCATGCCATGAGGGATAACGTGATCGCCCATGAGGACTGGCATCACTACGTTGAAAATCTCGGCTTGAGTCGAGGACGAATTCATGGCTTCGCGGAAATTGCGCCATGTGCTTTCGGGGAACCTAGCCAACGTAAGGGAGCTCCTCCGTCTTGTCATCCGCCTCTGGATCTGATTCAGGTTGCTAGGGGTAACCTGCCCCATGGCAAAGACGCCGTTTTGCCGAATATGCTGCGCGAAATTTTGGTCATAGGCACTGATACCCGTGACCACGTCGGACGAAGAGTTGTTGTCAGACTCCAAAGAGCTTCGATGCGCCATGTTCGCTCTTGTTGCCCCTCCGTACTGAAAACGTTAGAAGTGCCATAGAGGGGAGGCTTGATTCACTTGCATGGAGATCGTCCAAACACGGTCCCCCGTGTCGAGCGAATCGTTTCAAACGAAGCAGTTGATGGTCGTCGAGCTCACGACGAGAGGGCAGCCGGGGCTTGGGAGGATGGATAGTCCTCCTTTCAAATTCGCGAAGGGAACGAAGGCTGATATATACCTTCGAGAGGTTGTCCCAGAACTCCGGGGACCAGTCTTCCATTACCTTTCGCCTCGCAGAGCCCCCCATTGCAAGATTTTGTGTTGTCTGGACTCCTGGCCTCACTCTCTGACGCCTCGTCCTCGCGCACGCACCCGTGGACAGAAGCAAGGTACAAGGCGTGAAGAGCCAGACTTTCGGTATGCTGAAAGGATAGTGTTCTTGTTGAGTGAGCGATATTAAGAAAGAAACTGATTGAGGATATGGAGCTATGACATGAAAATTCTCACACACGATTTGGAATGCACGCTGTTGATGTTGTACCACTTAAATTGACACACATTCTTCAAGACATCCCTCAGGCCACTAT
>QQTW01002770.1_pt1 | contig 12831 bp, 9 predicted proteins | sample 1904831 | NCBI WGS metagenome assembly QQTW01 (sample SAMN09435610, study PRJNA476489) | Subsurface metagenome, whole genome shotgun sequencing project. | reverse complement strand
AAGAGGTCGAAGTTTATTGGAGATCAAGCTTGTGATTTGGTGCTGGTCAGAGACAGACTGAAGCGCTTGCATCTAACCAATGATTGGTTGTGCATCATGTTGGCCTACTGCAGCTTTACGTACTATGTAGCAGTGACCTCCCCCTCTTAACTACTCGAGTCCTTTCAGCCCCGAAAAACAACCTTTCCATCCTCAATGGTCGATGCTACGAGCAAGCGAGCGAATATCTACATCACCATAATATAGATCTAAGCTTCTCCAACGCTTCTACGGTGAATCTTGGACTCGTGATCACACTCCATGAACCATCTCCCTGGAACTTGTTCCCTCCAATCAGCAGCAACAAGAAGGATCTAAATCATCACCACCACGCCCCGACCCATGGCCGGCGGCTACGCGCAAGGAGAAGTGGAGAAGCAGTCTGCTGCTCTTCCTATTCCGGAGAGCAAACCGTCGTTCGTGCCTTGATCATCAATTTCATGTGATGAAATCGCAATCTTCTGTGGTCATGGCCGACTGATCGGTCAGCCACTGGGGCTCTATATCCCTCTGAAGAGTGTGATCAAGCAGGAACAGGCTGAGGGATTTTGGTAGTATAATATTTCTGCACTTAAGCGAAGCTATGGCTCCCATTAACTTACCATGCTTCTTTCTCTGAGGAACTTGGCTGCGAATGTGATCGAGATTGCCAATATGTAGACAGCCAATGACTGCAAAGACATCCCTTTCCGCTGTTCCATGCTGTCAGGCTGGCGGCTCTTTTGACTCCTAGATACTCCTTGAACGCGAAATAGAAAAAGACCTTTTTCCAACGCCAATCCATATGCTGTCCCAGCCAAAATGATTGAGCCCAGCCGAGCCAGAAAATGCTAAAATGAAAGACTGTTGAGAAACAAGATCTTGGTGCAAAGGCCTCAGCTGATATAACTCTTCATCGGTACACCCCTCACCGCTCGTCAGCTCTCTTAGTGTACAGTCTCGCAGCGATATTCATGGAAGCTAGCTCCTGGAACAGAAGCTTGGCTGCATAAGGAATATGAATTTGCGAGATCTTGTTCTTGTTGTTGCAAGCCTTGCACTCAAAAGAATTTTTCTTGAGTTTGCTGTCAATCTATTAGCAAATCCGTTGGCAAAAGAGGTCAGAATCTAAACTTACGCAATGGGGGTCATGAGCCCACAGATATCACAAACGTGGACTCTGAACGGGTCGCTAACGTCAAAAAGACGTTCTTTCAAGAAACTGCTCGCTCCATGTGCAATCATGCAGTCACGTTCCATTTCCCCAAACCGAAGTCCACCGTCTCTGGCTCGGCCTTCCACAGGCTGTCGCGTCAGGATTTGAGTTGGGCCTCGAGCTCTGGAGTGAATCTTATCGTCAACCATATGTCTCAGTCGTTGATAGTAGGTCGGTCCGAGGAAGACTTGAGCAACAAGTTTCCTTCCCGTATGACCGTTGTACATGACCTCAAACCCTCGAGATTGGTAGCCCATGGATCTAAGAATGTTGGAGACATTGGTAACAGTGACCTTGGTGAATGGTGTTGCATCGCCTTCGTCGCCACGTAGTGTAGCCACCTTACTGAGCTGACATTCAATCAAGTGGGCAATCGTCATTCGAGAAGGAATGGCATGTGGATTGATGATGAGATCTGGCACAACACCCTCTCTGGTAAACGGCATATCCTCTTGTCGATAGGTGATACCAATTGTACCTTTTTGACCATGGCGAGAGGCAAATTTGTCACCGATCTGGGGAATCTTGGTGGTTCTTACCCGTACTTTGACGAACTTTTGTCCGTCGCCTGACGTTGTCACCAGTACTTGATCTACAATTCCGCTTTCGGTACTTCGAAGGGGCGTTGATACATCACGTTTGAGATGTTGCTTCTGTCTCTGTCCGAGCTCTTCTGCATCTGGAGCCATCGGTGCCGTCTTACCGATAATAATGTCCTCGCCGGACACTCGTTGGCCAACCTCAATGATGCCATCAACGTCAATCTTATCGTAGGTGCCATGCTTCATGCGTAAAGTGTCACTTCTGGTTGGCTTCTCAAATTGCTCGACAATGTTGTGTCCGACCACCTTCTCTGATTCTTGATAGGTTCTGTAGAACAAGCTTCGGAAGAGACCACGATCGATACTACTCTGGTTCATGATGACCGAGTCTTCCTGATTGTATCCGGAATAGCAAGCGATGGCGACGATGGCATTCTGACCTGCAGGCAATTCTCGGAACTTCAGATACTCCATAGACATGGTTCTAGCCAAAGGTTTTTGTGGATAGTATAGAATGTTGGACATGGTCTCCATACGCTGATTGAAATTGGTCAAGAAAACACCCATAGCTTGCTTGCCCATGGCCGACTGGTAGGTGTTACGGGGAGATTGGTTATGATCAGGGAAAGGAATGATGCTTGCACAGACACCAAGGATCATGCTAGGGTGGATTTCGCAATGCGTGAAAGTGTGCGCATGTGGGTTGAGAAGAGGGTCATATCGAGCCAGAGGATCGTCCGTCTCTTCAGTAGTATAACCATTGTGTTTGGCTTTGGAGGTGTAGAGATCTTCCGGCGTCATGATGATCATTGCAGTCTCCTCTTCCTCGGCGTCGAGATACTCCACAACTCCTTCCTTGAGGAGATCTTTCCATCCGAATGGTGGTTCGGGCCAGCTGTCAATAGGCATTTGAGATTCAGTATGGAACACAGTGTTGTCCAGTCGCTGAATGTGATATTTAGTGAGGACAAGATTACCATTGTTCTCGAGTGCTGGGTCTGTCTCGACAACGAAGAGAGGACGAATTATTCTTCCAGCATCACCAGAAATTTTGAACTCCTTGTCTCGAATATCCCAAACCATACTGATCTGCGGATCAAGATACCCTGTTCTGCGCAACTTCTTGAACTGATCTACAAGATGTTTGGGATCTTTTATAACGACAGCGAACCAGACGCCGTTCAGGAAGACCTTGGTGGCTTGGGGGCTCAATCTTGGTTCCCAATCCTCCAATGGTTCGACACCCTGATCCATGATATAATCCTGTAGAGGCGCAGTATTGTGAGAATTGGTGACCATTGTCATCAATGCAAGGTTCTTCACCAAACCGCAGGCCTGACCTTCGGGCGTTTCAGCAGGGCAAACGTAACCCCAATGAGTATTGTGCAGTTGTCGAGGCTTTGCAATTTTGCCATCACGACCAATTGGAGCATTGGTCCGACGCAGATGCGACAGGGCAGAAGCAAAGGTGTATCTACTCAGCACTTGAGAGACACCTGCTTTAGCCTGGTTCACCTTCTTCTGGTCACCCCAATTGCCCGTTGCCAGAGAATATTTGAGACCGTTCGTGACAATGTTCGATTTCAGACCCACTTTCATATTGATCTCCCTATCAGACTCGACCTGCTTCTGCATATATCGGTAGAAGTCTTTGGTGACTTTCTGGAATTGCGCGCGGAAGAGGCTTGCCATTAACGGACCGGCAAGATCGAGTCGTTTCTTTCCCAGATGGTCCCGATCATCCGGTTCTGATCGCCCAAGAGCGCACTTCAGCATTCGATTCACCATATACCCAAGAAAGAAGGCTTTTCGCGACTGACTGCCACTTGACGGATCTTGACCAATGTGTGGCAAGAACTCTTTTTGCAGGATATCCGTAGCGTGTTTCTGGCGTTCAGCAAGTTTCAGGGTTGGATTGTTGCCACGTCGAGCAATATAGTCTCTTGCGGTATCAGATCCTTGAATAGGCTGACCCTCTTGAAGCGAGCCCATTAACAGGTCCATCATCTCTTTGTCACTTTGGTCAAAGCATATCTTCTCCATAATGTCCGCATCGGAAACGATATCAAGTGCCCGAAAGACAACGACCAGTGGAATGTCTTGCTTAACGTACGGCAATTGTACGCGGATCGGATTCGGAATCTTTGTTGATTCGGGACCATCAACCTGTTTGTAGAGCTTCACCGTGCATAGAGAGATAATCCTCGAGCCTTTCTCAACGGCACTCCTTATCTCCGCAATATGGGTAAAAGGACTGGGTGATGCTTTTTTGAAGACCTGGACGATATTGCCCGCACTTCTTTCCTGCGCAATCAGCACCTTTTCGCTTCCATTAATGATGAAATAGCCTCCTTGGTCGTATGGACACTCTCCCCATGCGTGTAGATCTCGTTCACTTGGAAACCTCTCCTTGTTCAGAAGGTGGCAGGTGGCGCTTTTCAGCATAATAGGAATTTTACCGAGGAAGACATCCATCGGCTCACCCGCCTCGCCCAGATCTTCTTCTTGCCAATACAACTCTAGTCCATCAGCCCCTACTGCAGCTTGGTCTTCACCCTGATTGTCCCAGGGTGCCTCTTTGGCCACATACAGTTTGCGCTGCATGTTAAGATATACCGCGCTCGAATAAGTCAAACTTCTGAGTCGCGCTTCATGCGGAAGCATATCCGTTGTAGTTCCGTCGCCTTCGGTCATGTTTGGGCTACTAAGCGAGATATTGCCAAATTTCACTTCGTGCCTCTTCACTACCACCGGATTCGGTTCATCATCATAAGATGGCACAGCTTGGTCGAGCGTGATGGATCCTTGCTCGTTGATGAGATCCTGCATGGTGCTTCGCATGAACTCATTGAAAGATTCGATTTGTTGCGACACAAGACCTTTGCTGGCGAAGAAGGAGCCGATGACTTTCCAGCAGTCTTCGGATTGAATTGTCTGATCCTCCTCCTCTTCCTCTTCAAAGCCATTCTGATCTTCGTAGTAGCCGTTCGTGTATTTAACGTCATCTTGTTCCGCCATTGTGGGCAGGATTTGGACACAGTAAGGCGCGAATGAAGGTTGATCGGAAAAATGGAGCAGGCGCGCAGTTCAAGGGAGGTGAACGATATCTCAGGAATTGGCTGGTCGTACTGCTTCCCGGGCTCCAAGAAATCAGCAAAGACCTCAGAACTCTTCGTGACGCCACTGACAGAAAGTCTGAAGGGGTTGCAGCTTGCTGGAGGTGAATATGTCTGACTCGAAGCCTCGATGAGTGAGTACAAAATATTTCAAGTCAACTCAGAGCCGCCTCGCCCCTAGATCAACTAGCGTGATCGGCAAGTACATCCTATTATAGTACTAGTACTAACTCAGTTTATATCACGTGATACCTAAAGCCGGCTGAGTCCTCGGCCATCGTAGCACACTAGCAGCACAACAGGAATAAATATACTAGCAACACTTTGTTTAGGTATCTTCATAAGCACTGCAGTAAAGTCCCAAGCATGTCCTTGGCCTCTGCCTGCTCGCTGCTCTGCTCAGCGTCAATACCGTCGAGCTGCTCTTGTAAGCTCTGCTTCAGGTTCTCGAAGCTCTCGTCTCTTCCTTCCAGAAGCTTCTCTACTCTGCTTCTAGCGCCACCATCTTCGGCTATCAGCCATGAAAGTATGACATCCACAGTCTGCAACGAGAAGAGCCCTGCATCCAATCGTCGAGAGAGCCATTCATCAGCCTTCGCAGCCCGTTCTCCCGCATCGAGCTGCTCTCCTTCCCTTCTGATTACTTCTTCCACGTTAGTCATCCTTGCGGTATACTCCCGCCGGAGGTCTACCAGTTTCTGGATCTTCTCGAAATCTTTCTCCACAAACTTGGCCAAGGTCCTAATCCTGCTGGCGGATTGACCGGGAAGCAGTCGTAGGAGACTCGAGAAGATGCCTAGCAAATGCTCGAGAGCTTCTCTTTCCTGTTTCTTCATGAACATCCCAAATACCGTCTTCAAGCCAGAAGCTTCGACGAATCGTTCGCAAATTCCCGCTCCTGTCGAGCCACCCATCGCATGATCAAGCACTCTTAATGCTCGACTCTTGCTCATTTTGCCCTCCCGTAACATAATCAAGCACAGCTCCACACCCTCTGCCTCTATGAATTTTTCTTTCCCTGTCGGCTCATCTACCAAGCAGACGAGGCAGTCGAAAAGGTTTTCAGCGTATTCTTCTTCGTCGGAATCTTTCTCCGGGTCCCTTTTCCGATATGCACTTAAGATTTGGAGTAGCGCATCCAGCCCGTCCATCTCCGCAAATCTGCTCCTGGTCTTCGGGCTCGAATGAAGCAGAATCGCAAGCATTTCCGCTGCGTACTGCATATTCTGCCCTACCCTCTTCTCTTTCTGTCGTATTCTTCCTAGCAACCACGTCAATAAGCCGTCATCTGTGACAGCCATACCTTCCGCAATGCTCTGTTGACTGCACAAATTTTCAACCACACTCAGAACGTAATACACGCCTGCGCGATCACTTTCGATGTCTTCATCTAGCCTCCCCAGATTCTGCGTCAACAGCTCAACCACACCAGCATCAAGCATCGCATCGACTAGGGCCCTCCATTGTGTCTCATTGGCTTCGACATTCTCATCCGTCAAGTCTCCAAGCACTTCAATCGCGTCAATAGCGATATCAGTATTTTCATGCGCCAGCAGCGCCACCAAACTCCCCACACATCCCAATTTGGCAAACTCGGCGTAAAGTTCAGGATGTTCGGATAGAATGGACAAGCCCTTAATATCGGCATCGAGATCTGCCTCAGATGTCATAAACCTGCAGCCCAAACGACAAAATCAGCCACAGCTCCATAAACCATCGTACGCTTGACCACATTGAGCCAGCAGCGAAGGACACATTGCAAGAGAAGAGCAAACCCACATACTTCTCCGGTTCCGCCTCAAACCTAGCTCTCAACTCCGCATTCTTTGTAATCCTCCTCTCGAATCCCACGGCCATCCGCCTCAACCACGCCACATCAATCACCTCCTCTTCCCCAGCTTCCTGCTCCCCATTCCCAGCCCCTTCAACGTAATCTAACGCTTGCCTCGTGTCAGCGCTCACCCCACTGCCGAAGAAGCGTCCCTCTTCATCATCATCTTCTTCGTCTTCTTCGGCGGCGTTGTCGGTCTCGGTAGGTGGTAAGGAGGGACCAGCCTCGATGGCGGCATCATCGCTATCTTCAACCGTAGGTCTGTAGGGAGAGCCATTTGTGCTGGTTTTGGCGGACTTATAGGCGGAAGATGAAGTGTGGTCGGGGAACTTACGTTTGTTGGTGGTTGACATGGAGGAGGTGGGCTTGCGGAAGAGGTCATCAATGGATGCCATGATAGATATACTTTTAGTCACTATACGAGAACATGGGAATCAATCCGTGACGCTGCTGCCTGCATCGATAGGAGCGTAGTTCCGTGAATTTATTACCAAAAAGCTGCAGCGAGGCCAAGCACCACGCCAAGACGAGGATTTCCTTCCCCAACTTTTCCTGATCACTGTTCTACCTAGTACGGTATATCACCATCTTACATATCCCCATCACAACAGCTTCCGAACGAATAACGTCGCTCTCACCGTATCAGAATGCCACCCAAGCAGATCCGTGTCCAGCGGCAACCCGCTAAACCCTCGTCATCGCAAAAATCCTCAAACTACTTCACCATCGCGTACCAAGAACTCACCTCGCCGGACAATGCCAGTGTGGTGCGCAGTGTGCTGATGTTCGGAGTGAGTGCCCTTCCTTTTCTTCTGCAGCTCGTGGGGAGGATACGAGGTTTCCGGGTTTCGATGTTATGGAGGATGTACAATGTGACAGTAGGATTGTACACCGAGGTGTCCCTGCATTGGGACTGAGGGTCACTTGCTTCTGTTTGCAAGAGCGTCGCAGAATAGCAAGACACTGCTGCCGATTGATACTTCCATGCAGACTCATGCTGATTTGGTTTCTTTTATCACAGGGCGCAGTGGCGTTCTTCTCATCGAGTTTCTCCGAGATGCTGTTACCAGGCTTCTAAGGCAGCAGGATGCGTTCGGGTAGCAAACAGTACGACCAGCTTGGAGTGTGGTTGGAGAGGACAATACAGAGCGAGGTCCTTAGATGTCTGGGTTGAATCCAACAGCAGAAGGATGACGGACATTCCACTGTGTATGATATATAATCTTGCTGAGGCAGGCATGTAGTTATACGAGACAACTATTACCGCACAGGAACATGCATGGCGGAGACCGCTATTTCCAACATGGGTTCTAGGCGGTGGACGTGGATAAACTCGGCCGTAGCAGTATTTGAAGAATCAAAAACCATCATTAATACAATTTCCATCATGAACATCATATCGCAATTTCGGCCCAACCCTCAGCCTTCTCGATCATCCATCCTCCACCTTTATTACCACGCATATCTCCACCGTTACCCCCTTTCCTTTCCATGTACCTTACCCCCTATCACCACTTCAACCCCTCGAACCCTCGAAGCCCTTTCACTGCGTCCCATCTAGGACGGCGGTGCGGTATCAAAGATGACGTCCGCCGTCTGCGGCTGCCAGCTCCATTTCTGGACCCCAAAGATCTCTGCAGCCGGCTTGCCCCAGCTCTCAGTATCTTTCAACAGGGATGTGCGGATGATGATCTTGTCGCCCAAGATATGCTGGTGATGATAGGGATGGGAGGTGCAATTGGGACAGTAGAAACAATCTACTGAGTTGCCTTGAGGAGGATATAGACGTTAGTAGATGGGTATTGTTGTGCTGTCGAGGGTTATGAGAGAAGCGCGGACCATACCAGAATCTCCCTTATACGTGTACTGCTTCAGATCGCCTCTGGTGAGTTTGAAGTCTTCCTTGGGGATGATTTGGTTCAGGGTGAATTCGCCACCACCCAATACCTTGCAAGCGGTACAGTGACTAGATGATTGAGGTCAGTGAGAGGCATTTGGAAACTTTCCCCGGTGTCCCAAGGCTGGACAAGCAGAAGACAGACCAGAGGACGTGCTTCTCGTCAGATATTTTAGCGGTCCATGTAGCCTGGCCACAGTGGCATTGACCTTCGTAGGTTGTCATTCTGAAAGGAGAATTCGTATAGTTCTCAGCTATATGCTTGAATTTATTTGACGATGTTTAGAAGGGAATAGAATGAAAGAGAAGGGAAAATTTTTATGCGATATGAAAGAGATTTATATCTTCGAACGGAAAACGGCGGAATGGAAGTGATATAGCAATATCAATAGGGGGGCCATGGATTTGGAAGGTGTTCGGAGTGGTGTCACACTTCCTTCATCTAGTCTTTTCATTCTTCCTCGTTCATGCAGTCTTCTGTCATCAGTGAAGATGGCGGTCTATGCTCCAGCGCTGGGAAGACGGGTGCAGAATGCACACATAAAACCATCATGCTTAGAGCATGGTCAAGTTGGATCGAGGCGTTGGGCATTTGGAAATGTGGGGCAGCCTTTGTCAAATTTATTATCAAATCTTGCCGTAAAGCACTGGAAGAAGCACCCTCTTTGCTGAAAGCTTACGGCACATAGATCATCAGATACTCAATCCTCGATCGCAACCTTGAAATCACCAGCCGTCCTCCTTTGGGAGAGAAAGTGGGCTTTAAGAAACATTACAAATCTTCCAGTTGAGCTAGCCGATCCGTATTTACAGACGGGGCCGCTGTTTAGACCTGAGGATTCGCGAAGGTATTTGGAAGCATCATTAGTGCCTGCACTTAGACATCCTCCAGAATTAGAAAACGGTCGCATGTACCAGATGGTCAGCAATGACGCACGGAACCCGTAGTGCTCAAGAACAACGTGGAAAGCTTTCCTGGTAGGAGCTCAGTAGATGACATGATTTGCTGTCTCAAAATGGATTATCCAGAACAGGCAACTCGTGTATTCATGTGCTGGGCGTCAGTACTAACGTAGCATAGTGGCCTGCTAGACAAAAACCAGCCATCATTCGGGCTTAGGGGTATCCATTGATTCGGTAGTGATTATTGCACGGAAAGGCAAGTTGTTGAATGCAGCATAAGGCACAAATCGGAAGGTGGACAGAGAAGGAGAACCTCCTGCATGCTTTGCCGCTCTCGCCGCCTTCAGCCACTGCCGCTTTCGGCATCTCCTCCGTCGCTAGAGCATAAAGGCGAGGTTGGGTTTGTGGACAATACGAGTTGCCTGCGCTGGTTTAATGAGAGCAGGCAACATCATGCTCTAATCAAGGCTTCTTCGCGTATACCAAAACACTAGACAAGGATGAGACGACTAATCTGATAGCCGGATGGAAGATACTCACAATTCATAGTACACATGTTGCGTTGGATTTTCAATAACTTTCCTTGTCTCGAGGAGGAACGATTTGATCTTGTCCACTGACCACTGGAAACAGTCAGCAACGTTGTGATTGGCTAGCTTCTGGAAATAAGACTTGCCCCAAGGTGTCTTGTCGCAATTGCCATCACCCAGCCTTCCATACCTTCTCGCCAAAATTGTTGATAATACCTTCCCAGTTCCTTGAAGCGTTCGTCACTGCTCCATGGTCCCAACGGTACCTTAAAGATCTCCTCAACAACATCAACAAATCCAGCATCAGCAATTTGCTGGTTAACCTCAGTTGCTACCAGGAACGTCTTCCCAGTTGCTCGTGCCCATCCTCGGGCAACGGCATTCCATTGAAATAGGATGCTGTCCGGAGGCAAGCTGCCGTCCTCTGACTTGGGCTGGATATCAAGCTCAACATGCTCAATATAGCCTCCAGAGGCCATGTTACTACCTCGCCAATTAGCTCATACGTGGAAGCTAGCTTGGAAGACTCACTCGAAGCATTGCTTGTAAAGTGAAGGCCAATCTGCTATACTTCCGTAAAGTGCTCTCACATGCACAAAGTCAAATTTTGTGTTATAAGTCCACTCCGAACATATGTCGTCGACAATAAATCGTAAATTGGGATGACTGGTATCCTCGACAATCGACAAATCAACTCCAAGCACTTCAGCATCTTCGTGATGATCTGCAAAGTCGATTGCCCATCTACCAGTACCAGTCCCAAGGTCAATGACATGTTTAGGAGATGTGATAGGTGCCAGATAAAGTTTGTCGTCAAGTATAAGGAGCATAAGATGATGGAATACTTTCTCCAGGTAGGAATTCATCTGATCATTTGGCGCCCAGTATGAACCATCCCTGAAAGTATGATATCGACGACCATTTTCGTATCGGTAAAAATCAGACGATGAAGCCAGACTCCGGCTCGATTCCGCTCCCTCATCAGAGTCATATTCCGGGTTATCTCGCGGGGTTTCGTCAACTGGAATGCGATGTGGCGCTGACATCTCTTAGAAGACGTGACTCATGTTCACCGGTTTGATGCGAAGCTCTCGACTGATGTACAGCGTAAATTCTGGGGTGATTGGCTTTTTGATTGACTGAGGTTCCCTAATTAGGGACTAGCTAAAGATGGTCGCAAAAAGGCAAAAGGCGACGGGCAACGGGCAACGTGAGCCTTTAGGGGCCAGACGGGAAGGAAATAATGTGTCAATGAATGGCTTGTACCTTCTGATGCCCAGCTGGGGACGATGAAGGTGGGGCGGTGAACTGGCATGATATTTGGGTGTCAGTTTATGCTAGGATTCATGTTTGCGCCGACTTTCCTACTACGTAGAATGACCACAGGGGTATCTTCCCAGATAGCCCTTCGAGCCACATGCAAGTAGTCGAATGAATTGGCCATCGGACCCTGGAGTTGCATCGATAGCACTTTGCCTATGACTTCTGCCCAATGGTACAGGATGGACAACGAATCATTGTATCAAGCCGTTCTGAAGCGATTCTCGAGCCATACAGGGGCTACAAGCAGTCGATTTAGCCTAAGGGCCGAACTTACCGCCTGAACGGATCGCGGGACCGAACTAATGTACGAGTCGTCGGCCGGGGGACCATTCTTCTGGAACTTCCTTGTGGATGGACAAGACAATCTGTTCTCTGACTGGTAGATGCCTGAACGATCTGCGACGCGGGACTAAAATAGGCTTCGAACGCCAGCTCATCAGTCTGGAGGCTGCAGTTGAATCCGTCCAAGCCAATCAGAGTACGACTCCTTTTGAAGCAGAAGATAGTATGTATTTGAGGATTATGTTGTTAGATACATATTCTAATCTAATGCCGCTCTAAGTACAGCTTGGATGGGTGCCTCTTTCCGCGAGTATTACTCCCATTATGCAGCCACTTTCATGGTCAACCTTGTGCTCCCTGCGCCGAAACCAACGCCTCCCTCCGATATGTGCTTCTAGCTGAAAAATAAAACACACCGCCAGATATGCTGCGGCGTCTAGATCATTAACTTGTCTGAGATACTGCTGGTCTTAGTCTATCCTTCAACATCCTTTGGCGCAATTTGCTTGTTGCGGCGCCATAGGCATGTACTGCAAATGGCAGAGAAGGCGAAGAGAATGCTGCTCGAATGTCAGTAGGTTCTCATTTGTAGCCCAGACTCAAGCATACCAGAGGGCAATGCTTAGACCCCAGATCGACTTCATCTGCAAACACGTGGCTTTTGTGCCGCCAATCCAATGGTTGTAATCAGTTTTCCCACCATCCTGGTCGAGACTATTTCCAAGCGCTGCTGTGAAAGCGTAGGCAGATGAGGAAGCACCTGAGACTTGTCCGATAACGTTGCAATCAAGATAAGAAAGGGGCTTGCCCACAGTGACAGCCACGACAATCACCGCAATCAGTAAAAGGCTGTCCATCGCAGTGTTGATCAAGAATGGAAGGATGCCATCCATGAAGAGGATGAACGTGATAACACAGTATATCACAGCCACGCTTGTCTGTGGGAGGTCTTGTAAGCGATCGAGATATAGCCGGAATGATTGAACAAGGCTCACCACACTGAGGGTGCCGACCAGAACGGCAGGAGGAGCTGTTTTGGCCGAAACTATCTCGGAAACAAAATTGGCGGTCATACCAATGACAGCGATCAATGACACGGCTTGCAAAACTCGGCAGATTTTGAAGGTTGCCCCGAGAGCACCAAAATCGGGACCGGCCATCTTGATTCTGACT
>QQTW01002769.1_pt1 | contig 12831 bp, 11 predicted proteins | sample 1904831 | NCBI WGS metagenome assembly QQTW01 (sample SAMN09435610, study PRJNA476489) | Subsurface metagenome, whole genome shotgun sequencing project. | reverse complement strand
AGTTTCACAAGAGCGTTGGGTTAAGTTTTCATATTCTTTTCATTTTCTCGGTTTTTGTAACAAAAATCAACTGTCTTACACAAATTTTGACACTTTCACAGATAGAATCACATAATGCTGTTTGGGAAAACCAGCTAGTTTCCTTATGTTGCTAGATTACGCTATATCCAATCTTCAACGGTTAAAGCCCAGCGTTCATGGTCGCGCCATTCTCCGTTGATTTTTAGGTATCGTCGAGAAAAGCCTTCCTTGGTGAAACCTAATCGCTTTACTAGATTGATTGATGCCTTATTTTCAGGTTGTATATTGGCTTCAATTCGATGTAGACCAAGTGTAGAAAAAGCGCGCTCGATAGCTAAACCAATACCCTCCGACATCAATCCCTGACCTGCAAAATCTACATCAACGTAATAGCCAATATAGGCGTTTTGAAACGCTCGATAGAAGATTTGGCTGAGGTTGACTACACCAATAATTTTGTTGTCGCTCGAATCACAAATCACTAAGCCTTCAAAGTTTTCATTCTGGCAACGAGTAATGTAAGCTTTGCACTCCTGCTCGTTTAGTGGCGGACAAACCCAGGGGAAATGAAACTCTTTGCTTCTTTGGTGAAGGGATACCAATTCTTGACAATCATCTACGGTTGGTTTTCGGATAAAAACGCGAAGTGACACGGAGATTCCTAGCTCTGTAGTTGCTACAAAACATCAATTCAACTATCGCAGATTGCTGGTAAGTCGTCTCCAACACTGTATTAGGCTACTTCTTACTACTATTCCTAGCTGCTTCTAACTTTTGGAGAATTGCTGCTTGAACTTTCTCATCAAAATCGGGATCGCTGGGACTTGCAATAATTCTTAGCGGACGCTGATTGATTCTGTTCAAGTACGCTTGAACAGCAGATTTATCGCCACGATGTTTAAGAAAATACTGTTTCAATTCAGCATCAGACATTGCATTGTAATTAACTTGACTCATCAGCAAATTCTCCATTAGGTAAGATTTGGAACTCAAGCTCTTCGTCGTACCCAGCCAATATGTAAACATTCCGAGTTCGATTATCAACACAAATAAGATATATGGGTTGAAGCATAATATACGTTAGTTGATAACCAATACGATATAAACTCTCTAATTGAGCAGCGGTAGGCATTCCGGTCACTCATCTTCCTAGATATTCTAGCAAGTTTTGTCTCATCCCAGAACCCTTGAGTTTTTAAAGCGATCGCACACGAGGAGACGCAAGCACTGTTTAATCTTTTTAGAAGTCAGGACGTGTCAAAGGGTTTATACCTACAGCACGCTCAAACCTAAGCATTTCTAAAGACAAGTCGCCGTAAACTCCGGTGATTTGTTCTTGGCAACATTCAATTGCAAAATCGTTTAATTCTTCTGGTTCGATTCCGTACATATCTTGAAATGCCTCAGATTCTACCCGACAAAAACGAGGTCGTTCAGCATATATACGGCATTCACGCTTCGCGCGATCGTAGTTGATACACCAACCGCCATCGCCAACCATACTCATATACAGTTCTAGTTCTTCTGGTAATAGATACTCATCTAAATCAGGGCGATCGCTAGGAGTAAGATTGCAGCAGGCTCCACATTGCTTTACACATTGCCAAGTTGCCATAGTTCAAAATTTGTGATAAATGTTTGCGCCTTTCGAGCTTAACTATTTTGATTGCAAACAGCCAACATGAGAAAAATCAGCTAACTTTTTGCAATTTTTTGTAGATTTATTAACTTACTTAAATTAGGCGATCGCTCTTTAAGGTAAGATAAAGTGCGGATTTTTCAGCGCAGTCATGGAATTGCTTGGGTCAACTCGGAGGAAAAATGGAATCTTTGTTTGATGGGTTAAGCAGTATTAACTGGTTAGTAATTGCACAGTTAATCTCGGTGGGACTAATTATGATTGCTGGTCCAGTAGTAATTTTTATACTTGCCTTTCGCAACGGCAACTTGTAAAAACCAAGCACGTAGCTTATTAATTTTGAGATAGGAAGATAAATAACGTATCTTCCTATTTCGCTGCGTCTAAAGCGTTGAGAGCCGCTTGCACCAGGGAATAAAAGGCTGGATGGTATAGATCGACTTGGGTCGCATCTTCGCGCTTAGTACCTAGCAAACCTGTAGTTTGTCCTGACTGGATGGCTAAAACTTTGCCTTCAGGATTTTTAATTCTTAGTTCTAGTAGCGAACTGGTAGGAAAGAAGCCACAACTGTAATGGCGTTGTTTGTAGGCAAATTGGGCGCTACTTGGTGCAGTAGGTGAGAAAATTAACTGTGGCTGAGGCGGAAGTCTAAGACCCAATAGTTCTAATTCTACGGTGGTATTGCCATTCCAGGTATTTTCCCGCAACTTATAAGCAATATCAACTCTAGAAGGCAAAGGGAAGTAGTCGCGCCAACGCCAAGCGATCGCTTTAATTTTCGTCACTCCATCTTGAGAAAGCGTCATTTTGACATGAGATTTCCCCACAATTTGCTGTTCGACTATTTGGACGTTGGGTGTCCAAAACACCGGATCGGGGTTATCCATGCCGCAGGGATGGAGGGCGTTAAGCTGTTGATACAGTTGTGAATTTAGCTGTTCTATGGCAACTTGAGTATCAACTTTTAGTAACGGTTTGAGGTGTTCTGGTTGTAAGCATTGGTTAGCAAAAATTGTTAGACGCGATCGCAATTGCTCTAAGTTACTAGCCAAAAGCGAAAAACCTCCAGCCGCTTTGTGTCCGCCAAACTTGCCTAACAAGTCTTTAGCAAATTCTAAAGCTGCAAATACATGAAATTCGGGAATTCCTCGCGCCGAACCGCGAATATGCTCATCGTCTTCATAAGTTCCGATAAATACAGGTACTCCGTAACGTTCTAACAGGCGAGACGCGACGATGCCAATTACGCCGTGATGCCAATTTGGTTGGACAATAACTAAAACGCGGTCTTGGGGTAGAGACGATTTATATAAGGTTTCTACATAAGAAATTGCTTCTTGTTCAATTTGTTCGCATAATTGCTGGCGTTGTTGGTTGATTTGTTCGCATTGCATTGCCCTTTCTAAGGCAATTCCAGCATCGTCTGTCGTCAGTAGTTCGATTACTATTTGGGGGTCAGCAATGCGCCCTACAGCGTTAATTCTTGGACCGAGACGAAAGCCGATATCATCTGGTTTGAGGGTTTTTTCTTTTTTGTCTCCACTTACTCCAGCAACTTGAATTAAGGCTTGTACTCCAGCTAATTGCGACTTAGGCAATTGTTTCAAGCCGCGTTTTACCCAACGACGGTTCACCCCAGTAAGCGGCGCAAGATCGGCAATTGTACCCAAGGTAAATAGTTCTAATAACGGCTTAACTAAGCCTTGAACTTTTCCCAGTTGTTGCGCTAGGGAGATAGCGAGAATATAGGCAACACCGACACCCGCAACACCGCGATAAGGTGAGGATTCGGCGATTAATTTGGGGTTGAGAATAGCATTAGCAGGCGGCAGTTGTTGAGGAATATCGTGGTGATCGGTGACAATTACATTTAGCCCTAATTCTCTAGCTCTAGCGATCGCTTCATAAGCTGAAATCCCGTTATCTACGGTAATAATTAGCCCAAAACCTTCGTTTTTAAATTCTTCTACGATGCGTTGATTAATGCCGTAGCCTTCATGCATGCGGCTGGGGATAGCATAATCAACTTGCGCGCCCAACCAGCGTAAACTTCTTAGTAATAGGGCTGTGCTAGTCATCCCGTCAGCATCGTAGTCGCCACAAATAGCAATTTTTTGATTAGTAGCGATCGCCTGAACCAATAATTCCACACTGAGGGCAAGATCGGGAAATTCCTCTAACGGCGAAGGTAAAACTTGAGACTCTGGCTCTAAAAATGCTTGGACTTGCTCTAAAGTCTCTACACCGCGATTGAATAATAATTGGCTAACTATAGGGGATATTTGCCTAGCTTGGGCAAGTTCAAGCGCCTGTTTTGACTCTGGATAAATTTGCCAGCGCTGATTGGGCAACCTGGGGGAACGAGGATTAAATTGCTTTTCCGGTGTAGAGCCTAGCACGAGTTACGACAGTAGAAATGTGCGATCGTATTGTATCTCTTGCTAGCTGCGATTAAAGATAATATCGAACGGTAAATAACGCGGCTTTTCTTGGCTCTTAAAGCTGCTTCCAAGAAAAAGATGGATGCAAAAGAGGCATTTCATCTGCGTTTATCTGCGTGCATCTGCGTTCGCTTCACCCCTATTCGTGCAAGAAGTCTAATGAAGAAGGGGAAAGAGAAGTAGAGACAATATCGTTTCCCCTTTCCCCTTTTACCTGCGCGCTTCGCACTTTGGCTTATCGATTCACTGCGGCAGCTTCGCGCGCTGCTGCTGCTTGGTCTGGGTGAATGCCCAAGCGGGTAAGATTAATTCGTCCTTTATTATCAACCTCTCTCACCTTAACAATCACTTCATCGCCAACTGCTACTTCATCCTCGACTTTGCCAACGCGATAGTCTGCTAGCTGGGAAATGTGAACCATGCCTTCCTTCCCAGGCAGAAATTCTACAAATGCCCCAATTGGAATGACGCGCGTGACGCGCCCAGCATAAACATCGCCTTCGTTAAGTTTGCGTGTCATGCCTTGAACGATGTTGCGGGCTTTTTTCGCCTTACTTTCATCGATAGCCGAAATTGTTACCGTACCATCATCTTCGATATCAATTTTTGCGCCAGTTTCCTCGGTGATGCCCTTGATTGTCTTACCACCAGGTCCAATAATTAAGCCAATCAACTCAGGATCGATCTTAATTGTCAATAAACGTGGCGCAAAAGGCGAAGTGTCAACGCGCGGCTTGTCGATGACTTCTAGCATTTTGCCTAGAATATGCAATCTAGCAGGACGCGCTTGCTCAATCGCTTTAGCAATTGTTTCTATAGGCAAACCGCTGATTTTCATATCCATCTGCAAGGCTGTAATGCCAGCATCCGTGCCAGCAACTTTAAAGTCCATGTCGCCTAAAAAGTCTTCAATGCCTTGGATGTCAGTTAAGACTCGTACCTCATCGCCTTCTTTAATTAAGCCCATAGCAGCACCACTGACAGGCTTAGTAATTGGTACGCCTGCATCCATCAAAGCAAGAGTAGAGCCACAGACTGAACCCATTGAGGTTGAACCGTTGGAAGAAAGAATTTCCGAAACTACGCGAATTACATAGGGGAAATCTTCTTTAGGCGGCAGCACGGGTAAAATAGCTCTTTCTGCCAAAGCTCCGTGACCGATTTCTCGCCGCCCTGGGGCGCGTAGAGGTTTGGTTTCGCCGACAGAAAAAGGCGGAAAATTGTAGTGGTGCAAGTAGCGTTTCTTTTGCAAGTCTGGCTGCAAATCATCTAGAAGAGTTTGAGCATCTCCTGGCGTACCGAGAGTACAAGCTGATAATACTTGTGTTAGTCCTCGGTTGAATAATCCGCTACCATGCACGCGCTTGGGTAACAGGTCAATTCGACAAGAAACTGGTCGAACTTCATCAAGCTTGCGCCCATCAACTCGAACGTTATCCTCAATAATTTGCCGACGCATGAGCTTTTTAGTTAAGGCTTTGAAGTTATTGCCCAAAGCCTTGCTATTTGCTTGTGTCGCTACGCGAATTGAGTCATCTTCAGGTAACTCAGCGACTTCTGCTATGATTGATTCTTTGACTGCATCTAGGGCTGCGTCGCGGCTATTTTTATCTTGGTCAAATTGAGCCAAGATTTGTTTCACTTGACTTGTGGCGCGATCGCTAATAAAGTTCAACAGCGTGGGATCTTCTGCTGGTGGCGTTTCTTGGACTATTTCAATCCCCATCTCCGCAATCAAATCGCGTTGGGCAGCAATCAAGTCGCGGACTGCTTCGTAGCCAAAATCAATTGCTTCTACAATGTCGTGTTCTGGTAACTGATTTGCTCCAGCCTCTACCATAATCACGCCATCGGGAGAACCTGCTACTACTAAGTCCAAATCTCCAGCTTCAATCTCGGCGTATGTAGGATTAATAATAAAATCATCTCCTACTAATCCTACTCGTACCGCTGCCATCGGTCCGTTAAAAGGAATTTTAGCTAGCAGCGCTGCTAATGATGCACCCGTTACCGCTAATACATCTGGCGGTACTAATTCATCCATTGACAAAGTTGTTGCTACAATTTGCAGGTCATCCCGCAACCATCCAGGAAACAACGGACGCAAAGGACGGTCAATTAAACGGCTAGTAAGAATTGATTTTTCGGGCGGACGACCTTCACGACGCAAGAAACCGCCAGGAATGCGCCCTACAGCATACAGCCTTTCTTCGTAGTCTACAGTTAGAGGTAAAAAATCAATGCCTTCTCTGGCAGAGGAGCGAGTAGCCGTGACTAACACGGCTGTGTCTCCAGATTGCATTAAAACTGACCCACCAGCTTGAGGAGCTAGTAGACCAACTTTCAGTCGAATATCCCGTCCATCAAAGGATATTGACTTATCAATCTCTATCATTCAGTTGTTCTTCCTTCTTTTTTCACTATTGCTTCTCTGTCGCAATCGTAGCACCGATGGGGGGTGGGATGGGGAGGGTAAATGGTTTTGGGGAAAGGGGGAAAGGAAATAAAGTAGAAGCGGTGGGGAGATGGGGGGTAGATAGACGTAGCAGTGCTACGTCTATCTATTTGGAATTTTGGTAGTTCGATTTTGATGAGTATTTGATGAGTGGAGTTTTTTATGGTTATAAACTAAGAAACTGTATTATGTAAAAATATTTGAATTATTGCTTTAGTAGAGATTTGTTATTCGGTGGATGTAGAAGAATTTGATGATTGGCACTGAGTTTTTGTGTCGATTCAATGTATAGAAAATTACTTTAAACGCTTTAGTAATTCATTTTTTGACCACAGTTTCTATAAGTCTGAATTTTTGAGAAGATGGCAATTTTACATGGTAGTTGGTTACTGCAACAGCAGGGTAGTTGTTTGTTTATCTGGGGAGAAACTTGGAAGTCGCAAGCAGGTTTATCAGCTAACTTGTTAGAAGTGGCGGATCATCCTTTGGCGATGACACCAGACGAATTAAGGGTATGGTTGTCTAGCCAAAATCCTACAATTGCTAGCTTACTATCGGTGTCGTCCCCTGAAGTTGTAGCAACTACTGGACGCACTCGTAAAGGTGGGGCATCTCCAGCACAAACTAATAAAATTATCAATAAAGCACCTTCTACTCAAGTCATCGCTTTACCAACCTATTTTGATGAGACATTAATGTATCCAGTGCATTCTGTCTCTTTAGAGTTGGAAAATACTAAATCCCATCTACTACAGCCTTGGCGAGTTGAGGGATTTTGTTTAAGCCAGCTAGAGGCGATGAAGTTGCTCATATCTTTACCTCTAGGCGTTGAAGAAAATTCTTATTTGGGCGGAGATTTACGTTTTTGGTCGCAAATTGCCCGTTGGAGTTTGGATTTGATGAGCCGTTCTAAGTTTCTCCCTACTTTAGAACGAAAATTAGATAATAGCTTGATAACTAAATGGCGAGTACTTTTAGATAGCGCTATAGACTCCACCCGCTTAGAAAAGTTTGCGCAAGTCATGCCTCTAGCTTGTCGCACTTATCAGCGCGATACACTTTTAGCGTTAGATTTGCCGCTACTCCCTCAAGAACTAATCCAAGACTTTTTGAGCAGTACAATAGATGCTCAAGTCAGAACAATTATCACGGGCGAAGCTTTGCCTACTGTGCCTCTGTTGTTGAGAGAGTGGCTGCAAAGTTTGGCACGCGCAGATGGTAAAGTCAATTCCGAACCAGCCCAGTTAGAACGCTTAGAATCAGCCTTAAATGCTTGGATTGCACCGTTGCAATATCAACTAACGGCTGCCCAAAATCGCTTCCGTACTTGTTTTGCGCTTACACCACCCAATGATAATAATGAGTGGGTTTTGGCGTACTTTTTGCAGGCTGCGGATGATGCAGAATTTTTGGTAGATGCAGCAACTATTTGGCAACATCCTGTAGAAAGTTTTGTTTATAAAAATCGCTCTATCGAACAGCCCCAGGAGATTTTCTTACGGGGTTTGGGCTTAGCCTCAAGGTTATATAGTGCGATCGCACCTAGTTTAGAAGAACCTTACCCTCAATCTTGTATTCTTACCCCCGTACAGGCATACGAATTTATCAAATCTGTAGCTTGGCGCTTTGAAGATAATGGCTTAGGAGTAGTTTTACCACCAAGTTTGAGTAATAGTGCAGGATGGGCAAATCGTTTAGGTTTGAAACTCAGCGCCACTACACCTCAACCAAGAAAGCAGGAACGTTTAGGGTTGCACAGTTTGCTGAACTTAGAGTGGCAATTAGCCATCGGTGGGCAAACTATATCTAAAGCTCAGTTTGAACGCCTTGTTGCCCTCAAAAGCCCGCTTGTAGAGATTAATGGCGAATGGGTAGAACTGCGCCCTCAAGATATCAAAACTGCTCAAACTTTCTTTGCGGCTCGTAAAGACAACTTGACATTATCGCTAGAAGATGCGTTGCGCCTTAGTAGTGGAGATACGCAAACAATTGAGAAATTACCAGTAGTCAGCTTTGAAGCATCAGGGGTACTACAGGAGTTGATGAACGCCTTAACAGATAATAATGCGATCGCAACTCTACCTACACCTAACACTTTCCAAGGTGAATTGCGCCCTTATCAACAACGGGGTTTCAGTTGGTTAAGCTTCTTAGAACGTTGGGGCTTAGGTGCGTGTTTAGCTGATGATATGGGTTTGGGAAAAACAATCCAACTTATTAGCTTCTTACTACATTTACAAGAGCAAAAAGCCTTAACGCAGCCAACATTAATTGTTTGTCCTACTTCAGTATTGGGTAATTGGGAGCGAGAAGTAAAGAAATTTGCTCCTAGTTTGAGAGTAATGTTGCATCACGGTGATAAGCGCCTTAAAGGTAAAGCATTTGCGCAAGCAGTAGCAGAACGAGATTTAGTAATTACAAGTTATGCTTTGGTGCAGCGAGATATTAAGTCATTAGAGAGTGTTGCTTGGCAAATAATAGTATTAGATGAAGCGCAAAACATTAAAAACTCTGAGGCAAAACAATCGCAAGCTGTAAGGCAATTACAAGCTACATTTAAAGTTGCTTTAACAGGTACGCCAGTAGAAAATAGATTATCTGAATTGTGGTCAATTTTAGACTTCCTTAATCCAGGTTATTTAGGCGCAAAGCAATTTTTCCAACGGCGGTTTGCCATGCCAATTGAAAAGTATGGCGATGCAGCTTCATTAAATACATTGCGATCGCTCGTACAGCCATTTATTCTACGACGATTGAAAAGCGATCGCACAATCATTCAAGACTTGCCAGAAAAGCAAGAAATCACAGCATTTTGCGGATTATCTGTAGAGCAAGCAACGCTATATCAACAACTAGTTGAAGAATCTTTAGCGCAAATTGAATCTGCTGAAGGCGTACAGCGGCGCGGAATGATTTTGGCGTTACTTGTGAAGCTCAAACAAATCTGCAATCATCCAGCGCAATATACAAAAGCAAGGACACTTGATAACCCTCAACAATCAGGTAAACTACAACGTTTGCAGGAAATGTTAGAAGAAGTAATTGCAGAAGGCGATCGCGCTTTAATTTTTACACAATTTGCTGAATGGGGAAAACTACTAAAACCCTATTTAGAAAAACAATTAAATAAAGAAGTATTTTTCTTATACGGCAGCACTTCTAAGCAGCAAAGAGAGGAAATGGTCGATCGTTTTCAACACGATCCACAAGGTCCACCGATTATGATTCTTTCGCTAAAAGCTGGCGGTACTGGGCTGAATTTAACCAGAGCAAATCACGTTTTTCACTTCGATAGATGGTGGAATCCAGCCGTAGAAAATCAGGCAACAGATCGGGTATTTCGCATCGGTCAAAAGCGCAATGTATTAGTGCATAAATTTGTTTGTACTGGTACGTTAGAAGAAAAGATTAATGCCATGATTGAAAGCAAAAAAGAATTAGCCGAACAAGTAGTAGGCGCTGGCGAACAATGGCTTACAGAACTTGATACAGATAGCTTGCGTAATTTATTAGTTCTTGAACGCGATGCTGTAATTGAGGAAGAATAAACCTTTTCCAAGGGGGCGGTTAGAAACCGCGTCTACACAACCAAAGTCCGCCTGCGCGGACTAAGAGAATTATTAAATGAGTTAGCTTGAGTATTTAAAATTTTTGTAAGAGGTTTGATAAAACGCAGCGATGGAACCAATTGTAATAGTTGACTATGATGCTAATTGGTCTAGTCAGTACGAGCAAGAAAAAAGTCGAATCCTTGATGCTTTGAGCGATACCGTTACAGATATTCAGCATATAGGCAGTACCTCAGTACCAGGGTTGGCGGCTAAACCTATTATTGACATTATTTTAGGATTAGAAAAAATACCACCTTTATCAAATCAAATCGTTAGTCTAGAAGCTCTCGGCTACTTCTACTACGGCGAATTTGGGATTCCTGGAAGGCATTATTTTCGCCGAGGAATGCCTCGTACTCATCAAATTCATGCTGTACAGAAAAATAGCGACTTTTGGCAACGACATATTCTATTTCGGGATTTTTTACGATCGCATCCACAGGCGGCGCAGCAATATGAAACTTTGAAACGTAAGTTAGCTGCGGAATTTAGAAACGATCGTGATCGCTATAGTGACAGTAAAACTCCATTAATTGAGCAACTACTTATCCAAGCAAAAGCATGGCAACAGATGTAGCTATTTATGCTGCTTTGGTTGTCTATCTTTTAAGCGTTGTTTCCATTTTTGAGCGATCGCTCTTTGCTAGTTCACTGGCAAAAGTTGCCATTTCTAGCAGTTTTAGTAGTTCTTCTTCCGGTATCTGTTTCATTGTGCTGTCAAATTTGCGATCGCTTACCAATTGTCGCCTAACTAACTGGTTGTCTGCGAGTAATTGCTCTAATATAAAACTTTGTTCATTCTCAATTGAGGGCGAAGGGAAGTTGAGCGATCGATCTTTAGCAGCACAAGAGCAAGCGTGGGAAGCGCTGGAAAAGTCAATTATTTATTATCACGGACAAGCGATCGGAACTATAGCCGCCCTCGATCCAGATATTTCTGCTCTGAACTACGATCAGTGCTTTATTCGAGATTTTGTTTCCTCGGCACTTGTCTTTTTAATTAAAGGCAGAAGCGATATTGTTCGCTATTTTCTCGAAGAAACGCTGAAACTACAACCCAAAACAGTCCAGCTAGATTGCTTAAAACCTAGTCGCGGCTTAATGCCAGCTAGCTTTAAAATTGGCAGCTTTAACGGACGAGAATATCTTAAGGCTGATTTTGGCGATCATGCAATTGGTAGAGTCGCTCCGGCTGATGCTGGTTTGTGGTGGATTATTTTGCTGCGCGCTTATGGTATTGCTACTGGAGATACAAATCTTGCCGAACGCAGCGATTTTCAAGAAGGTATCCGCTTAATCTTAGAACTATGTCTAGTTACTCGGTTTGATATGTATCCGATGGTGTTAGTTCCTGATGGTGCTAGCATGATCGATCGCCGCTTGGGATTGTACGGGCATCCTTTAGATATTCAATCGCTGTTCTATGCGGCGCTGCGAGCTAGTAGCGAATTGCTCACACCTAACAAAGAAAATCAAAATATTATTCATGCTGTGTACAATCGCTTAGGTCCTCTGCTTAAGCAATTGCGTGAAAACTATTGGTTGGATTCGGAAAGGTTGAATGTCATCTACCGCTTTCAGGTAGAAGAGTATGGAGAAGAAGCCCTCAACCAGTTCAACATCTATTCTGACTCTATTCCTTTCTATCGGCTGGCAAAATGGTTGCCAGAAGCAGGCGGCTATCTAGCTGGCAATTTAGGTCCCTCACAACTAGATTGTCGTTTCTTTTCTTTGGGTAATTTGATGGCGATAATTTCTTCGCTAGCAGATGAACAACAGTCCCATCAAATATTAAATTTGATCGAACTGCGCTGGAGCGATTTGATTGGTAATATGCCGATGAAACTCTGCTATCCAGCTTTGGAAGATATCGAGTGGCGCATTGTCACGGGAGCCGATCCTAAAAATCGCCCTTGGTCTTATCATAATGGGGGCAGTTGGCCAGTATTGCTGTGGATGCTAGCAGCAGCAGCGAAAAAAATGGATAGAGGAGAACTTGCTCATCATGCGATCGCGATCGCCGAACGACGATTGACTGAAGATGGTTGGCCCGAATATTATGATGGTCCAGACGGTCGCCTAATTGGCAAGGAAGCTAGGAAATACCAAACTTGGACAATTGCTGGTTACTTATTAGCCAAAGAGCTAATAGCCGATCCTAGCCACTTAAAGTTAATTGCTTTCGAGCCAGCATTATCTACGATCGACGAAAGTCAAAAGTCAAAAGTCGAAAGTCAAAAGTAAATAAAACTTCGTAAGTTGAGTTTAGGAGCTTGTACTATTTTTAGCTTTGAGTAAAGCGATGATTTAGATGAAGTTATTTACCAAAAATTGTTTATAATTGTAGATTGCGTCCTTATTGAAGAATTGTATATGCCCAAACTCAAAACCCGCAAGGCGGCATCAAAGCGTTTCCGCGCTACTGGTAGCGGTAAAATTTTTCGCCGCAAAGCTGGCAAAAACCACTTGCTAGAACACAAGTCTTCTGATAAGAAGCGTCGCTTCTCTCAAATGGCACTTGTACACGAAAGTGACGAGCTAAACGTCCGCAGAATGCTGCCATATTTGTAATATTTAAGGATAACTAAATCATGACACGGGTAAAACGCGGTAATGTTGCGCGCAAACGTCGCAAAAAAATTCTCAAGCTAGCTAAAGGATTT
>QQTW01002768.1_pt1 | contig 12832 bp, 13 predicted proteins | sample 1904831 | NCBI WGS metagenome assembly QQTW01 (sample SAMN09435610, study PRJNA476489) | Subsurface metagenome, whole genome shotgun sequencing project. | reverse complement strand
TCTTTCTATGGTGACACGGGAAGTATATTAGAGAGCAGGACAAAAAATTTATTTAACTTCTGCTTTTTTACGCATCTTCTCAGCTATTTTCGCGTCACTTGTAATGTTTTGACTAAAAATATCTAATTAATTAGCCTATATTAGTTTATTTGGACATTAACCCCCTTATTGGAGCCAAGCCTGCATGAATTTTCGCCTATTATTAACTCAATTTACTAAACGCCATTGGTTGTTAACTTTGCTAGTATGGATGGCGCTACTTTCCCCGGCTCAAGCGGCGGTACAATTAAGAGTTGCCGTTGAAAAAGGCGTTGATAAGCTAAAAGTTGGCAGTTCTACCAATGCGCTCGTTAAAGATGTTTCGGGGCGAAAACTAGGCGATATTGCGGCAATGAATGCCTTTTATGCGACTCCAAGCGAGGGGGGAGTAGCAGTTGATACAATGCGTTCTGGGGCGGTGTGGATCGAGCCATTAGCGGGAGGCTATGTATATATAGGCGACTTCTGGTATCGGGGTAAAGCTTTAGTAATCCCTTCAGATAAAGGCTTAACGGCGGTTAACTATGTCGATCTCGAACAATATCTTTACAGCGTCCTGGGCAGCGAAATGAGCGGTAGTTGGCCCTTAGAAGCTCTTAAAGCTCAAGCGGTGGCGGCTCGTACCTATGCTATCTATAAACGCCAGAGCGAACGCAATGCTTTTTACGATGTCAGCAACACTCAATCATCCCAAGTTTATAAAGGTATTGCTAAGGAATTTAGTAGCACCCAAGCGGCAGTAAATGCGACGGCGGGACAGGTACTAACTTACAATAATCAGTTAATTTTGTCAGTTTTTCATGCTTGTTCCGGGGGACATACAGAAAATGTTGAAGATGTTTGGTCAGAAGCCTTGCCTTATCTGCGTGGCGTACAAGATTTTGACCAAGATGTAACTCAATGTCAGTGGGTAAAAAGCTTTTCTGGCGAGGAGCTAAATAAGCGACTTTCAGGAGTAGGGAAAGTAGTTTCAATTACCCCTACCCTTACTCCTTACGGCAGCCTTAAATCAATGAAAATCGTGGGAACAAGCGGTACGCGGGAGTTAAAGGGAGAAGCGGTACGCAACGCTTTGGGCTTAAAAAGTACGCGCTTTACCATTACTCAAGAACCCACAGGACTACGCTTTGATGGGCGCGGTTGGGGCCATGGGCTAGGGCTGAGTCAGTGGGGGGCTTACAAGTTAGCAGGGCGAGGTATCAATTACAAACAAATTTTGGGGCATTATTACAGTGGGACTAGACTCACTACAATTAGAGCTAAGTAGTTGTGAATCTACTGAAGTCCAGATTCTCTCAATCGGCGTTGCCATTCCGCGTCAATAGAGTCTGAATTTTCGGCTTCTTGGTCTAGCAAATCGGTTTCGGTGGTGTAGGCTAAATCCTCGTTAGTAATTACGTTTTGGGCGGCAAATTGACGGGCGTAGGCAATTTTATGTTTGATATTAGGGTTGGCTAGTATCAACGAGCGCTCTTGACGTTGAGCATTGCGGAGGGCGATATTATTATTGCGCCACTTCAGCCAAAAATAACGCACCAAAGGCACGCCCAAAAAAGCCGCTCCATATCCTAATAGCAGCCAATAAATAGCCTGAACAAAGCCTACAAGTCCTCCGGCGGCTACATCGGCTAATAAGCTGCCCAAAAACAAAGCACCGCCTAAATTTAGCACTCCAAGCCCGATACTCAGCCCTATTTGTCCCCTACTTGCAGCGCTAAAACGCTCTGGTAGTTCTTGTAAGTAAGGCGGTACAGCTAAAAGCTGCTGTTGCCTTGAAGCGTAAGATTGCAGTTCAGGAAATATATAGACAATATCTCCTTCAGGGCTAACCGTTGGTTGCCCGTTAAACCTAGTTAGCACGGGCAGCATATAGTCTTCGTACTCTTGAGCGTATCCTGTACCAATATTGTCTAAATAAGGCGCTATTTGCTCTCCTACCAACGCTCCGCGATTGAGGCGGATTACGGCGGCGATTTCTTTTTGGCGGCGTTCTTCTAAGTTTGCATTGGGATTGCCATCGCCAAATAAAAACGAGAAAATTGCCTCAAAAAAGTTTAACTGGCTTTCTTGCGCGCGTCTCTCTTGGTAATGCCTGTCGTAGTCTGGAGAGAATACCCCAAACCAATTAGGGCCAATCCAGTAATAAGGCATGAAAAACGAACCACCACCGCCATAACTGTGACTTCCATTATCGTCATCGCTGTTTTGATTGGTAGCCGTCAAAATTACAAAAATGGTGACAATAATTAGCGCAATAGAAGCAAGTAATAAAACTCCAAACGATATGCGAATTAAGTAAAACAATACTCGCCAAACTTTTTTCCACCATTCTTGCAGGCGCAAGCGTAAAAACTTGTTCCGCAAAATTGCCCGTAGGTTTTTGGGAAATAAATAAACAATTTCCCCAGTTTCGGCTACTTGCAAGTGTCCGCCGACATCGGTTGCTAAAGCGAGTAGTCCTTGCTCTGCTAAATTTACATTAAATCCTGCCTGGGTTGCGACATCGCCAACAGTGACGCGATAACCCAGTTGTTCTACAGCCTCCATGATGGCGGGATTTGGAGCCATGCCCTTCCCTCAAGTAAAATTATTAGGTCTATTTCTAGTATAAAGTTCTATTTCTAGGGTGTTAGCTCCGGCATGGGGCAAAAATCTGTACTTTCATTTTCAACTAACTTTAAATTGAATCTAGTTTGTGGATATTTTGCTCCCAATTTGCGCCATCAAAAGGGACTATTTCAAAGCGAGATAATATATCTTCGCCATCCAGACAGCGCAGATTGACACTAAAACCATCGGGATGCGATCGCGGTACATAAAAACTATGGATGCCACAAATTCGGCAAAATGTATGTTTGGCAACACCTGTATTGAACGTATAAGTAGTTAACGCTTCCGCACCTTGCAGTAAAGTAAATCTTTCTGCCGGGACAATTAGATGCAAAAAGCCTTTTTTCAGGCAAATCGAGCAGTTGCATTCATCTACTCTGTATTTGTCTACAATGACTTGAAACCTTACCGCTCCGCAATGACAACCGCCTTCAAAAGTATCTAATGTAGTCATAACTAACTAACGAGGATTACGGAGTTTTTCTAGCTTAGAAACACGCGCTTGCAATTTATTGACTTGATCTTTGGTTTCAACAACTAAAGTTGCCAAATTGTCAAACATTTGTTCGCGGCTCAATTGTGGCTGTCTGCGCCCGGAATTTCTTGGCGATGGAGCGGGGGATACGGGCGCGACTGGGGCTTGTCCTCTACTTATTTGGCTAATTTGAGCTTCTAGACGATTTAGCCGCGATTCTATCCTAGAAATGTCTATGTCTAAGTTATTAAACCGCGATGGTTGCGAAATTGCGGCGCTATTTAACCCATACCAGCTAACTATTACCAAAATTGTTGTTAAACAAAGTAGTAAAACTTTTTTATACATCATTAGTCAGGCTGTAATAATGCAAATAATTGTTGCCAATCATTAGATGGATTGGGACTTTCAACGGCTTTTACTTCAAAAGTAACGTTGCTTGCTTGGGGTTGTGATAATGCTTCAATACAAAGGAGGGCGATCGCATCTCGGCTAACTTTACCTCTAATATTATCTCCTTGCTCAAATACTAATTCTTGAATGCCTGTTTCTTCGGTCAAGGCGCAAGGTCTGATAATTGTATAAGGGATGTTGCTTTCTCTTAAACTATCTTCGCCGCGCAATTTCCAAGTGAGAATCCCTCCTAGTTGCTCGTTCATTCTCACGGCGGGGGGTTCTTCTGCTAAATTGATACCGGGGCGATTGGGACGAGTTACACCCGCCGAACTAATTAGTACAAATTGTGGCAATACTTCTCCACCATAAGCTTTAATCGATTCTACTTGTAAACAGAAGTGACCTGGCGTAAAGTTGGGGTTTAGTTCGCCGTCGTATTCAAACTTACTTAACATTAATTGTACGGAGCAAATATTTTGAGTATCAATCGATTCGTTGGTATCTAGGGTTTTCGCCCGGAACACTGGAACTAATTGTTTAAAAGGAATCCGCACATCTATCCAACTATTATTTACAGTATCGAAAGAATGGGAATAAGCTACACCATCCCACTTTGACTCGGTACGCGCTAGAAATTTGTAACGTTGACCATCGCCTTTAACGCGCAGTTCTATACCTTCGTAGTTAGATAAATGAAATGGTGGCTCAATATTTTTAGTTCTTACAGAAGCAAAACCGCCAGAATTTTGAGTAGATACATTGCCTGTAAATACTGCCATGCTATCAATAAACTTAATCTCGCTTTCGCTTACGCCGCCCATTACCACATCATCCACCGCACCCCAAATCTCTTTTAAATCCGCCGAGGGATTAGCAAAGTCAAAAATAAGTTTTTCTGTAGGTTTGTTGAGGTACTTCGCCGCCGCTTGGACGAGATTTTTTACGCCCAAATACTCCACGTTTTCCGGCGTATCGCCGACAACTTCCGGCTCATAAAATTTAATGCCTTGATAGTATTTAGCCCGCTCTGGCGTATCTCCTTCTTTTGGCTGCACTTTTACCGACGTACAACAAATTACTGATTGTACATTTGCCATTAGTTGGGGAGTTAAGGTTTCGGGTTTGGTAATATCACCTTCGATTAATTCGACATTTTGGGGAAGTATGGATTTCGCGCGATCGCAATTTCTAACTAAACACCGCACTACATAACCGCGCTCGACTAATTGACGCACTACGCGCTTACCTACGCCACCTGTCGCCCCTGCTACTAAGACAATTCCCACCTTACTTTTACCAATAGACATCTCTTTATTATCATTACCTAACAATCGTTGCAGGCAGCCAACAAACGGGATAATTTCAAAGTAAGCCAGAGTTTTGATAAATCTGCCTACATCCCACGAGCGATTTTTTTGGTTCATAGCCATAGTTTAAAATTAAGCAATGGAACAGGAAGATATAGAAACGATTAACCCTCAAAATCTCTTGATTGTCGATATGGATGGAACCGTCCGAGAACCTCGTTCTGATAACAAGTTTATCCAACGTCCGGGAGATCAAAAACTTATTTCTGGTGCGGAAGGCGCGATCGCTTATTTTGCTACCGAAGGCTGGAAAATAATCGGCGTAACCAATCAAGCAGGGGTAGAAGCAGGTAAAAAGTCTTTAACTAGCTGCGTCAAAGAACAGCAGCAAACAATGATTTTACTCCCAGAAATTGAAGAAGTTTACTTTTGTCCAGATTTTGCCGGAAAAAAGTGCTATTGCGTCACCCCCGCAGAAGTAAAAGACTATAGCAAACACAAGCTATCGGGGACATTTCGCAAACCTAACCCCGGAATGCTGTTGCTAGTGATGGAAATACACAGCGCGGGCAAAATTATGTTTGTAGGCGATCGCCCGGAAGATAAACAAGCCGCAAATTCAGCTTTAATTAAGTTTCAGCAAGCCGAAAACTGGCGTAGGACCTATGGCGATTTCTGAAATTGCAATAATTGCGATTTCTAATATGTTTACTTCAAATATCCCGATAACTATGCTGCAATTTCAACCCCCCGGCTTTGTCCAACAAGCTGTAGATACGTCTTTAGGCGCAATGGTTTACTATAGCTCTGTTAGTGAGTGCGATCGCCAATTACCTCCATTGATATTTCTACATAGTTTTGGCGGCGGGGCTTCAGCTTACGAATGGTCTAAAGTTTACCCAGCTTTTGCTAACAGTTACCGCGTTATTGCGCCAGATTTGATCGGTTGGGGAGAATCAAATCATCCAGTACGCGATTACGGGGTCAGTGACTACCTTACTACTATTGCTGAATTTATTTCCCTTGTTTGTACGCCTGGGGCGATCGTTGTCGCTTCTTCTCTAACGGCGGCTTTGACTATTCGTTTAGCAATCCAACAACCCGATCTATTTAAAGCTTTAATTTTAGTTTCGCCATCGGGGTTTGATGATTTTGGGCAAGGTGCGGGGCGCAGGCTACCATTGCAAGTTATCAATACACCGCTTATCGATCGCTTAATCTACACTTTGGGCGCTGAAAATGAAATTGCCGTGCGGAATTTTCTCGAACGATTTTTGTTTGCCGATTCTAGGCGCGTTTCCCCAGAGGTAGTGCTTGCTTACCTCGCTTCCGCCCAGCAACCTAATGCTATTTATGCCGCTCTTGCTTTTTTACGGGGGGATCTTTACTTTGACTTATCTTTATATATTCAACGCTTGACTACACCGACATTCATGCTGTGGGGTGAATCTGCACAGTTTACAGATATTAAGTTAGGGCGACGATTAGCACAACTAAATCCATCAGTAATTGAAATTCAAGGGATTTTAGGGGCGGGTGTATTGCCTCATTTAGAAATGCCAGAAGTAGTAATTGGCTTACTCCAATCTTACTTAAGTCATATGACTTAATTAGTAGTATTTTTAGCAACTTACGCAACTTATTATTGCAAATTTCGTCTTCTAGTTATAGGGCATTTTATCCTCAAGTTTGCTGCTAAGTTAGCATATTTGCGATCTTGAAATATTAAATAAATGCGTCTATAGATATAGAAAAGATAGGAACAATTTACACTTTAGAAAATCTAAGTAATTAAGAAAACAACGAATAAATCTTTTACGAGGAATCTTTACTAATGGCTATATTTTTCAATCGCTTGCAAACAGGAACCGCCGGGCTAATGGCGATCGCCTTGGGGGCTGGTAGCATTGCACCAATGGTTGTCTCTGCCCCGGTTTTTGCTCAAAATACAACTTTTAGCGATGTATCTAGCAATTATTGGGCAAGTCCTTTTATTGCCGAACTTGCTAGACGAGATATTATTGCGGGATTTCCTGATGGTAGTTTCCGCCCCGATCAAAGCGTAACCCGCGCTCAGTTTGCAGCAATTGTACGGAAAGCTTTTGCCAAAAGCCCCGAACGCAGCGTTATCAATTTTACTGATGTATCACCGAATTATTGGGCATCTCTGGCAATTCAAGAAGCTTACAGAACAGGTTTTCTTTCCGGCTATCCAGGAAATCGCTTTCAACCAGAACAAAATATTCCCCGCGAACAAGTTTTAGTATCTTTATCTAGTGGTTTAGACTTTCCAGCCACTAATGACAGCAATCTCAGCCAATATTACAACGATGCTAACAGTATCTCTAACTACGCTCGCAATCCCATCGCCGCAGCAACGCAAAGAGGCATTGTTGTTAACTATCCCAATGTTAAATTCCTCAATCCAACTCGCACGGCAACCCGCGCTGATGTAGCAGCTTTTATCTATCAAGCTTTGGCAGATGCGGGGCAAGTATCGGCAATTAATTCCGCTTACGTTGTCGGACAAACTCAACCCACTACTCCGCCAACACCTCAAGCAATAACCATTCCATCAGGAACTACTATCCCAGTCAAATACGACCAAGCCGAGCGAATTTTGGTGACAAAGGAAGAAACGGCTCCCTTGACGCTGACAGTTGCTCAAAACGTTGTTACCAGTAGCGGAACAATTTTAATCCCCGCAGGTAGTACTGTTGTCGGCGAACTTCGCCCCGCCCAAGGTGGTTCCCAATTCTACGCCCAAGAATTAGTATCATCTAGCGGTGGTCAGAGGTACAATATTAGCGCGACTTCGGAAGTAATTACCAAAACCGAACGCATCCGCAAAGGTATTAATGTCGGTAATGTAGTGAAAAATGCGGCTTTGGGTGCGGCGGCGGCGGCAGCAATTTCGGCGATTACAGGCGATCGCGCGATCGCTACGGAAGAAGTTTTAGGCGGTGCGGGTGTCGGTACTTTAGTCGGCTTGTTTTTGGGTAGAAACAGTGTAGATTTAGTAGCGATCGATCCCGATACTGATTTGCAATTAACTTTAACTTCTAACTTAGTACTCAATCGCTAAACTAAGGGCAACCAAACTATAAACTTGGTTCCTAATCCATTAGATGCAGGGCTGAAAACTTCAATTTCACCCTGCATTTGTTCTACCAATTCTTTAGCGATCGCCAGCCCCAATCCCGTACCCGTAATTGCCGAATTTTTTTGTACTCCCCGATAATGGCGCTCGAAAACTTTGCCTAAATCAGCCGTGGGAATTCCTAACCCTGTATCGCTAATTTCTATTCCTTGCAATCTGTCGCGGGTGATACCAGAAACAATATTAATTTGCCCTCCGGCGGGAGTATATTTCAAAGCATTGTCAATCAAATTGCTCAATACTTCCCGTAACGCCCTTTCGTCTGCTTTGACGGCGGGTGCATTGAGGGGAATGTCAGCTTCTAAGCATAAATTTCGCTCTTGAGCGATCGCCTTTGCCGATTCTACTAAGGGCGCTAATACGTGGGCGACAACACACAATTGCTTACTGTTTCCCGCAGGTAATAATGGCAAGGGTTTAGCTTGATTGCCTGCGGGTGGTAAAGCTTTTTGGGCTTCTAAATCGTCTACGGTTAAATCTATTGCCCGATCGAACTGTTTGAGCAATTCTTGCAGGCGATCGCTTTCTCTAACAATATTATCAGCTACGGCGCGGTTAGCATCTTCTGGGGTAAAGCGTTTGAGTAATAGTTTCCCAAAGGTTCTTAGCGCCGTTAAAGGATTGCGAAATTGATGTAATAAGTTATCTAGTAAGTCTCGTTGTTGCGCTTGTAAATGTTGCTGTTTGCTTAGTTGCTGCTCAAACCATTCTCGGCGACGATCTATTGAACAGGCGATCGCTAACGTTTGAGCAATTATTTCAATCTCTTTACGTTCGGTTTCAGTCCAGGCTCTATCTTCTCTCCCAGTCACTAACAGCCCCATTAACATTCCTTCATAAATTAACGGCAACATAATTTGTCTAGTTGGGATTAATGACTGCGCCGGAGTTTTATTTTGCCAAAATTCTCTTGCCGATAAGGTTACAGGAGTAGGCGCGGTATTTGGTAAAAGCTTTGGTAAGGTGTTTTCGCCCGTTTCCTGGAGTATCATACCTCCTTTTACTGGTGCTTTTTGCCAAGCCGCTAAATCGGGGTAGGCAAATACGGGAATTAATTTAGCTTGGCTGCTTTCTTTTGCTACCAATTCCTCAGTTAAATACACGATACTCCATACCGCACCCAATCTCTGAGTGAGGGTGGCAACTTGAACTTGGCATAGAGCAACAAAATCGGAACTGGTCAGCATTCTTTAAATACTAAAACTTATTAAGCTTGCCTGGACTACCGGGATTGCCTCATATTAACAAGGGAATTGAGCTACTAACTGTTTTGGGGCCTCTAAATTAGATATTTTAGACCAATAATTTTTTTACTAATTGTTAACTTTGTAAACAACTTCTTAACCTTAAAGCCATTTTTTAACCATAGCTTGAAGATTTTGTATCAAATGCTTAACATAACTTGATTTTAAAAATTCAGGACGATATACTGACGACGGAAATTGTAACCATAACTACAATATTCGCTCGTTTAAAGAGGAGGACAAAAAGTTGGCAAGGAGACGGAAGCGGAAAAGTCGTCGTCGTCAAGAGGGTCGCCGAATCCTGGAACACGTACCTCAATTTAGCATCGAAAGTGGAGAAGATAAGCCTGTAACTGCCGCTAGAAAATATATTCAAGCGGAGGGAATTCTACCACCAGCGCTGCTACTTGTGAAACGGAACGAACACACAACAGACCGTTATTTTTGGGCAGAAAAGGGGTTATTTGGGGCGCAATACGTCGAAGAAAATCATTTTTTGTTTCCTAGTCTGCGGTTTTTAGAAAATCCCACAGAAAAGGAATTGGTTACTATACGCAAGTAAGCAGGTCACGAGTAAATTAATTGGTATTAAATCAGCTATAAATCCTTAAAAATATTGATTTTGAGGTTTTTTACCGGAAATACCAGGGTGTGAGTTGTCAAGTCTAGTCAAATTTTAACCCTACTCAAGCGTTTAAGCTTGGGTGGGGTAATTTTTTACAATCAATATTTATTCGCGATCGCTTGCCGCTAGCAGGGGGATAGCTTGACGTAGTTCGAGAATTTCATCGCGGTGAGCTTTGACCCAAATCGCTACATCTTTACCGTTTGTAGGTTGCACCTTGAGAGATACTTGCTCGATGCGACCAGCTTTTTTCCAGTAAAATATACCTGCCGCCGGGGATGCAAGCAATAACAGCAGAAAAACTCTACCTAAGTTGGGAAACAGGATCGACAAAGCGAGGATTAAACTGAAAATACCAGCACTTGCCAGCAAGGTAAGAAGAATTGCCAGAAAAATACTAGGTCTAACTAAACCTGTAAAAGTAACAGAGTTATTTTCCTTATCGATACTGGCAACGCGATAGGCTCTTTGGTCAAAATACTGTTGTAGTTGAGCCATTACCGTTGCTTCCGGTTGCTTGGAAATTAATTCTATTTGTTCGGTGCGATCTTTAGCAGAGGCGCGAATAAAGAAAAACAAGCCAATTGCTAACACCAAAGTCAACACAAAAATTGAGGGGATAGTAGCAGTATTCACAAAAAAGGGTTAAAACTCATACCAACTTCTTTATTATTGGCTAGCCTGGGTTAGTAGTGATATATTCTCGCCAAAGACGAGCCAAGTCTTGAGATTGTGTTTGCCATTGGGAACTAATTTGATACATTCTTCTTGGGCGACCTCGCCCTTGAACTTTTTTCCAGTAACCAGTTATGGCTTTTTCGTCTTCCAAAAATTTAATCGCACTATACAAAACAGTATCGGAGAGCCGATAGCGCGGATGTTCGGTTTCAAGCATGGCAATAAGCTCTGTACCGTAAGACTCTTTTTCAACCAAAACTGAGAGAACATAACATACTGCTAGTTCTTGACCTAAGTAAGTTGGAGGACGATGGCGAAAAAACTCATAGATATGCTCAAGGTTCATTTGTCGCTCTCCTAGTAAAGTTTTCATAGACATAGGATGTAGATTAGCGTTGGCGGCGGCTTGAGACAGAGTGGTAGGAGAAGGTATAAAAAAATCCAGTAAACTTTATTTTTCTGGGAATGTCAATTAATCTCTGTGATACTTATATATTTGTAAATTTTTATAGAGATTATCGGGGCAAAAATCTCAAAAACCCAAGATTGTTAAAACGTTTAGGGTTTTGGCTTACTAGCGTTATTGCCAGGCTCTGGCGGGCGACTAGCTTGATTTACAGAACTTTTGAGATAATTTAAGTCATAGGCTGCCAAAAGTAGATTTGACGCAATTTTAAACCGTTTATTTGGGTTTGTCTGCCAAAATCGCACTTATTACTTCTTTAAAATATGAGGCGATCGCATTTAAGCCAATAATTGTAGTGAATTGCTCAAATATATTTAATAGGTAGAGATTTATAGCACCCATACCGGAAATTATTTATTGTGGAAAAGTCTGTTTCAAAATCGCCTCCTGCTACTCTCCAGCAAATAGCTGTGGCGTTTCGTCTAGCTGGCTGGGCTAGTTTCTGGGTTCAGTTGGTGTTAGGCGTAGTTTCTACCTTGGTATTGATCTTTGCAAGTCTTGGGCGCGATATTGGTCCTCAAGGGCAAAGTAGCGCTGGGACTGGAATTGGCATAGTCTTTGCTGTGAGTGGCATTATTACTTTAGGAATTGGAGGCTATATAGCTTTTCGCTATACCCGGATTGGTAGGCGCTTGCAATCGACTAATCCCAACAACCGCCCGCGTAAAACCGATACAATTCAAATTTTGCGATTGGGGCTAATTGTCAATTTGGTAGGGACTTTATTAACTATTTTAGGGGCGCAGGCGATCGCGGGAATTTTGCTACTGCGTTCTTTATCTTTACCGCAAGGGTTTGGGGCGGCTATTTACAACCCCCAACAAATTATCCGTCCGGTAGATATTTTTGTCGTGCAGGCAAATACAAATACTGTGGCGGCTCATTTTGCTGGACTTATAGCTACGTTATTTTTACTCAATCGCGTTACTAAACAGTGAACGATTAGCTATTGTATGCTGAACTATGGGCAGAAAAATTAGGTAATAATCCGTGCTGGATATTAAACAAATTAGAGAAAATCCGCAAAAGGTGCTTGAATTACTAAATCGTCGGGGCGAGTACGATTTAGAGCCGATATTGCAGTTAGATAAGCAGATGCGCGAACTTGAGGCAAAAAAATCGCATCTCCAAGCCCGCAGTAATGAAATTGGTAAGTTAGTTGGGCAAAAAATGAAAGCTAATCCTCAAGATGGGGAAATTGCAGCTTTAAGAGCAGAAGGTAATGAAGTTAAAGCTCAAGTTAGCGAACTAGAACCCCAAGAAAGGGAGTTGTTTGAGGAATTAAAAACGCTACTTTTAGCTTTACCAAACTTGCCTAGCGACGTTACCCCAGTAGGGAGAAGCGAAGCAGAAAATGTTGAAGTCCGGCGCTGGGGAGATGAATTTATCCCACAAAACTCTGGTATTTTGCCCCACTGGGAAATTGGCGAAAAATTAGGTATTTTTAATTTTGAGCGATCGGCAAAAGTTGCCCAAAGTCGGTTTGTGACGCTGTTAGGGGCGGGGGCGGCTTTGGAGCGGGCATTAATTCAATTTATGTTGGAGCGCCATATTGGGGCGGGGTATGTTGAAGCTATGCCGCCAGTATTAATTAATACGCAATCGCTCACTGCTACAGGACAGTTGCCCAAATTTGCTGAAGAAAGCTTTAAATGTGCAGAAGATGATTTGTGGCTAAGTCCAACGGCGGAAGTGCCAATTACAAACTTATATCGAGAGGAAATTTTAGCGGCGGAAAATTTACCAATTCATCATTGTGCTTATACGCCTTGTTTTCGCCGCGAAGCTGGCTCTTACGGGCGCGATACGCGGGGTTTAATTCGCCTGCATCA